>Ga0307477_10000142_pt1 | contig 100033 bp, 95 predicted proteins | sample atmos_gasesECM2C_FD_203316 | JGI IMG/M metagenome (GOLD analysis project Ga0307477, IMG submission 203316) | Hardwood forest soil microbial communities from Morgan-Monroe State Forest, Indiana, United States - atmos_gasesECM2C_515 | ecosystem: Environmental > Terrestrial > Soil > Temperate... | reverse complement strand
CCCCTTTCTTGGGGGGGGGGCGGGGCCCCCCCCCCCCCCCCCCGCCTCGCTCTCCGGTAAACACAATGTCGCCAACGCCACCAGTTTCCACGACGGCCTCGATGACGCGAACTCGGGGCTCTCGCTTTGTTCATCGGTTCTTATCCGGCTTTGCTCTTTTTTCACTCGGCATCACAGCTCTCGGCCCCGGCCATGGCGCGAGCGCCACGGAGCTGTCGTACGAGCAGGCGTACCCAGCGCCGAATCAGCCTCAGCAAACGACGCCTACGACCTTGGCCGACTTCCGCACGCTTCCGGCACCGGGCGGAGGGACGCGTATCGTCTTGCGCTTCGCCAATGGCGGTTTGCCGCAGTATAAAGTTTTCGGCCAAGGGACGAGCAACGTCTCGGTCGTCTTCTTCGGCACGCTCAAAGCCGCCAACACTCCGACCAACGTTCCCGAAACGGCTACCGGCGGGGGATTTATCATCGGCGGGGCACTCACGACGAGCGGAAACAGCGTCGAACTCGAACTGACGTTGCAAGGGACTCCGTCGGTGAAAGTGTTCGCCGGGCAGGGTCAGACGCTCGACGTCGACATTCTGCCCGGCGGCGTCGCCGCTCCCGTTCCCCTCGGCTCAACCGCGACGCCGACGCCGGTCACCGGCGGCGGCGGCCAAATCCACGAGATCATTCGTCTCAAATACGCCGACTTGAGTGAGGTGGTCGGACTGCTCGTCCCAGGGCAAGCCATCCCCTCCAACGATACCTTCGCGCCTCAGCCCGGCGCGGGCAACTTCGGTTCGCCGCTGGGCGGCGGCGTTGCGTCTTTTGGCGCCGGGCCGACCTTCAATCAGAATACGCTCGGCTTCAATCAAGGCGTCGCACAGCACATCAACGACAACGTGTCGATCGACCGGCGGCTCAATGCGGTCATCCTGACCGGGCCGCCGGATCTCGTCGCCAATTACAAGGCGTTTATCAATGAAATCGACATCCCGCTGACCAGCGTCATGCTCGAGACGCAGATCGTCGAGCTGACCGATACGGCCGCCGTTCTCGCCGGGATCGATTTTACCAACGGCGGAGGACCGCTGGCCAGCGCATCGTTCGGCCTCAAGGTTGCCAATCAGGGAATTCCCAGCGCTACGGGAAATCTCAGTCTGCAAGCTGCCGTCTTCGCTCAAATTCAAAAGGGGAACGGCAGGTTGATCGCACAGCCGCGAATCCTCGCGCTCGACGGGACGCAAGCCTCGATCATCACCGGCGACGCGCTCCCCATCGTTACGTCGATCGCCGTCTCCGGCGTCAATGCCGTACAGCAGCAGGTACAATACGTCAACGTTGGGGTCAATTTGCAGATTCAACCCCGCGTCTCTTCCGACGGCTACGTTACGGTCCACGTCTACTCGGCCGTGTCGAGCGTGACGGGTTTCTCACAGACCTACCCGCAGATCAGCCAGAGGCAAGCCTATACTTCGGCGATCGTCAAGGACGGGGAGTCGTTCGTCATCGGCGGTTTGCTCGAGAAGAGCGAACTCAATTCGCTCTCGAAGATTCCCGGACTTGGGGATTTGCCATTGATCGGCGGGCTCTTTCGCGTGAGAAATAACACGGCCTCGACCGATAATTTGTACATCATCGTTACGCCACACATTCTAACGAAGAAGGGATCATGAGCATGCGGACCTTTTTCAGATCGGCCATGACGATCACGGTGCTGGCGGCGGTTTTTTCGGCGACCGGCACGCTCGCGGCGTCCAGTGCGACAGCCGGGTCGATGCAGGCCGCTAAGAACAAGGTCCCGATGGCGGTTCTCTGGAGCGGCGTCGCAGGTGATGATGAGAAGAATTCCAGCTACGAGTACCAATCGGGACTCGGCATCTGGGTCGGCTGTTTTCTGGAAATCATCAACAAGCGTCACCGTAACCGTCTCGACATCCAGTTCTCCTACACGCAACTGAAGCCGCAGAAGCTCAAGATCGTCGCGGATGTACGCAAAGGCATGACCAGCGATCCGCAACCGCACATCATCAAGACGCTAGATTCGACGAATCTCAAACAGTGGGACTACATCCGCTACATACCGTCGTGCGACGATACCTACTTCGTCTACGTCGGCTTCCCAAAGTAACTACAGCACCAAATCGAGAAACGGCTGGAGGTCTTCGGGGTCGACGTCCATCCCGACGCCGCGCACGTTCCAGCGCGGATCGTGGAAATCCGAGCCGCCGGTCATCACCAGGCCGTAGCGTGTCGCGAGTTCGCGAAACCTCGCAATTTGAGCATCGGTGTGCGTCGGGTAGAAAACTTCGAGCCCGACCATCCCCGCTTCGACGAGTTCGTCGATCACCTCGAGCTCCTTGATGCGACCGGGGTGAGCCAACACGGCGACTCCGCCGGCGCGGGCGATCGCTTCTATGGCTTCGTGCGGGCGGACGTGATGCGACGGAACGTACGCCGGCCGTCCGGGGGAGAGAAAATCGCGGAAGGCGGATTCGATGCTCGCGGCGGTTCCACACCGCACGAGCGCCTTTGCGACGTGCGGGCGCCCCAGCGAGGCATCCGCGCCGGCTTCGGCGCGAACCATTTCGTAGGTCACGTCGTGTCCCGCGCGCGATAACTGGCCGATCATCCGGCGCGCGCGCTCGTCACGCGAGCGCCGGTTTTTCTCGATCAGGGTGTCGAGCGCGGAGGCACCGAGAACGAACCCGTAGCCGAGAATGTGAACTTCGTCGCCACGATAGGTCGTATTGATCTCGACGCCGGTGATCGGGCGGGTGGGAGCGAGACTAGTGGCTGGAACGCCGTCCGGGCACAGGACCTCGTACGCGGCCAGCGTGTCGTGATCGGTCACCGAGAAGATCTCCACGCCGCGCAGCTTCATCGCAGCGACCAATTCGTCGGCCCGGTACGTCCCGTCGCTCGCGAGCGTGTGACTGTGAAAATCGATCAGCAAGTGGGCAATACTTCTTATCGCCCGCGCGCCTTCGCCTTCTTCCTCGCCGGGGCGAAATAGACCATAGCACCCTGCTCTTCGCGAAAGCCGACGAGTCCGCGTTTTTGCGCAGGATCGCGGAGCGCTTCGAGCGCGAAGTCGACCAGGTCGTCCGCCGCCGCCGGATCTTCATCGAAACCCTCGTCCCCGGAAATCGGGCTCTTGACCAAGACGTCGCCGAACTTCTGAGCAACGAGCACGGTGAGCATCTGCAGTTCCTCGCGGGTCAACGAGCGCGCATCGCGGGTCACGCGGACGAACGTCATTCCGTTGTCGGCCTCGAAGGCGATCTCGAGCCGTTCGAGCGGTTCCGCCAGCAACTCCAGAAACGAGTCGACGTGCTCGACCACGGCGTCGCGCAGCGACGCCTGAGCCGCCTTGTCGAGTCGCTGCCGGATCGCAAATGAAAGCGTGAGCGTCCCCTCCGCGGGGTGCGAGCGCAGCGTTGCGATCTCGGGAAAACGTTCGAGCAGGGCGACGATTAGGCCGACCGCGTCGGCACTTTCGCTCGGGACTCGATTCTTCGGGGTAGACATACGGCCTCAGAGGGGAACGAGGGGGGGAAGGGTCGTTGTGGGGCTCTCTACCCGACATCCTGCCGTGGGTGTCGGAGGTCCCAGTATCGCAGGGGGGTGTGCCAACGTCCTGGCACACCGCTTCGCTCGGGGCCCCAGACGCATGAAAGTTCGATTCAGAATTGAGGGACCGCCCCCGAGCCGGGCGAACGTTGGACCCGATATGACCCTATGGCGGTTGCCGCTAGCGATAGCGCTGGCGACCTGCGTAGCCCTGATGGCCCACCTTGCGGGCTTCGGGACGACGCACGCCCTTGGAGGTACCCACGGCGCGGAGCTGGCCGAGGCCGCTCTGGCCGCTCTGGCCCTGCTTTTCCTAGCAGGCGTCCTCTTCATCGCCTTTGCCACCTCCCGGCGGCTGACCCACGTCGAAGCGGTCCGGCTGCTCCGATCGGCCCTACCTGGCCCGGGCGGACTCGCGTCCCAGGTGGCGGTTCTCGCTATCGGGGGGTCCCTCGTCTTTGGAAGTCTCGAATTGCTCGAGGGCCATACGCCGGTAACGGCCGGCTGGGTCTTGCTCCTCCTGCCGCTCGCGGCTCTCGCCGTGGCACTGACAGCGCGCTTCCTCATCGAACGAATCGCCGGTCTCGGGCTCAAGCTCGCCGCACTCGCCGGCGAGTCCGCGTTCGCGCTGCCGCGCCGAACGGCGCTCGCGGCGTTCAACGCCGTTCCGGTCACTGCGAACGTCGCTCGCGGCGTCCGCTTCGGCCGCGCTCCTCCTCGACAAGCATAAGATCCGTCGCGCACCCGCGCGCGCTACTGCTTGCTTCTCGAGGTTTTTTCCATGCGCGTCCTTATCGCGGCACTCTGCACCGCCGCCGTCGTTCTCCTCACTACACCCGCTTTTGCGGCCACGACAGGTCTTGTCAAAGGCACGACGACCGTCAACGGACAGCCGGCTGCCGGCGTTTCTCTCACACTCAAAGGCGAAGGCGCTACGCTGCAGGCGACGTCCGATACCGTAGGCGCGTTCGCATTCGCGCAGGTGCCCTTCGGACACTACACGCTGACCGCGCAACGGACCGGCGCCCCGGCTCTTTCACAGGACATCGACGTACAGAGCGATTCCGTCCTCAACTTGTCGCTCGAGCTTCAACCACCCAAAGAAATCGGACACTCGCAGGCCGGGCTGACGCGAGGGCCGGCGGCCGCGCCCGTTTCGGTGAATTCGCTGACGCGGGCGCAGATCACGTCACTTCCCAACAACCAGAGCCTCAACAGCATCATACAAACGGTGCCGGGCATCGTGCACTTTTCGTACAACGAGCCGGTTGCGCACGGCTTCCACGGGCTCACCTACGAACTCGACGGCGTCCCGCTTCCAAATGGAACGGCGTCGAACTTCAGCGAGGTGATCGATCCGCGCAGCATCGACTCGGTCGAGGTTTTCACCGGAGCGATCCCGGCCGAGTTCGGCGGCTCGCGCCAAGGCGCCGTCGTCAACATCATCAGTCATCGCGCCGGCGATTTGCCGTCAGGTGAGCAGGGCTCGTTGACGCTGGGGGCCGGTTCGTACGGGGCTTTTCAGTCGTCGCTATCGGAGTCGACACGCGCCGGCAACACGCGCCTCTTTTTCAACGCGAACGAGGAGCGCAGCAATCGAGGCCTCGACTCGCCGACCTTCGCGCCGATGCACGACAGTGCAAACCAATCGAACCAGTTCCTGCGCACGATCACCAACCTATCGAAACTGGATACGCTGTCCCTCGATGTTTCGAACAATTACGCCGGCTTTCAGATACCGATCAACACCGTCGACAGCCAGAACGATCCGCTGTTCGTTCCGCCGGGCACCGACGACGTCCAGGGCGAGTACGATCGCGTCCTCAACCTCGCCTTTACGCACAACACCGCCGATGGAACCGGCTATTTTCAGATCGTGCCCTGGTATCGCTACGATCGCATCGCGTACAACGGCGATCTGCCCAACGACTTGCTGGGACTCGTCGATAACGGAGACGGAACCTTCACGCCGCTCAACGGCCTGCGTCAAGATCGCCGCTCGGAATTCGAGGGGCTGCGCCTGGTCGAATTCCGCTCGTACGGCTCCCACACGCTCAAATTCGGGGTCGAAGGCTCGATCGAGAATTTCAAGGGCAACGAGCTGATCCGTTACTACGATGCAAACAACGTCGTGCAGACCTTCAGCGACGTCGCGAGCCAGCGCGGGACGCAAACGGCAGCCTACCTTCAAGACAAGTGGACGCCGACGCGATTCTTTTCAATCTTTGCGGGCGTGCGCTACGACCGCTCGACGGGCTATACGTCCGGCTCTCAACTGAGCCCGCGCGTCGAGATCAACGCGCAAGTCGATCCCAGCGACGTTCTGCATTTCTATTACGGCCGAAATTATGCGGCTCCGTTCGTCGAAGACACGCGCCGCGCCGCGGTGGTAACCGGCGGCGGCAATCCGAACGCGCTGCCGGTCTACGACCTGCAACCCGAACGCGACCAATACTACGAGTTTGGGCTGGCCCACACGCTCGCGCCGGGGGTGCGCGGATACGTCAATCTGTGGAAGCGTGACGCAACCAACGTCCTCGACACCACGCAAATCTTTCCGACCCCGATCTTCGCGGTCTTCAACAACACGATCGGAATCGCGAAAGGCGTCGAAGGCCGGCTGGAAGCGCGCTTCGCGAACGGCGACTCGGCATTTCTCTCGACGACCCTTTCGAAGGCGCTAGCCGGCGGCATTTCCGGCGGCACGTTTCTGTTCGCACCCGGCGCGGCCGGCGACGTGACCCTCAATCCTGAGGACCACGATCAGACGGTCGCCGCGAAGTTGGATTACACCAAGCGTTTCGGCGGGGACCGCTCGTTCTTCGCGTCGTTCGAGCCCGACTACGGCACGGGCTATCCCGTCCAGTTTCAAAACGGTCCGGGACGTCTACCCCCGCACCTGACCTTCGACGCCTCGGTTGGCCGCGACGCGAAAAAGGGGTCTCTCGGGTTCGTCGCCTCTTGGCAAAACTTCACCAATCGAAGCTACTTGCTCAAGGTGAACAACGGCTTCAACACGACCCAATACGGCCCCGGATCACAGTTCACGTTCCGCCTGACCGCACCGTTCTAAGGGGAGGGGCCGGGCGCGGCGAAGGGGCTCCCGGATGGGGTGGTCCTTCGACTGCGCTCGCTGCGCTCGCTCCGCTCAGGATGACAATCCTGATCGGGCTGAACGAAGCTCTTGTCACGCTGAGCGAAGGCGCGAAGCGCCGGAGTCGAAGCGCCGACGGGGGTGGCCCTAGATGGCCTCGCGGCCCCTCGGTACGCCGTCGGCGGAGCAGTCGGCCTTCCTCGAGCGGGCGATGCAGCAGTACGGGAAGGCGACCTATAACTTCGCCTACCGGCTAACCGGCAACGAGACCGACGCCCGGGACCTCTCCCAGGAGGCCTTCATACGGGTTTTCAAGGCCTGGCGCTCCTTTCAACCGGGGACCAGCTTTCTTTCCTGGATCTACCGGATTCTGACAAATCTCTACCGGGACGAACTTCGGAGGCGAAAAGGACGTTATCAGGAGGAGCTACCCGAGGACAACGTCCCTCAGGAGTACGCCGGGCAGCGGCCACTGGCCGTCACGCCGATCGAGGACTACGTCGAGCGCCAGCTCAGCGAACCCCTCTCTCGGGCCCTGGCGCAACTCTCTGCGGAACAGCGACAAGTCGTGGTACTCGCCGACATCGAGGAGTACAGTTATCAAGAGATTGCCGAAATCATGGGATGTTCGATCGGGACCGTGCGGTCGAGACTGCACCGCGCCCGCGCACTTCTCCGGCGTCTCGTAGAACGCGCACAGAAACCATCATGACCGAACATTTGAACACCGCCCTGTTGATCGACTACCTCCGTCGCGAGCTTCCGCCGGAGGATGATGCGCTGGTGCTCGCTCACCTCGAGAAGTGTCCTAGCTGCCGGCGCGAGTACGAGATCGAGGTCTCGCTCAGCGATGCGCTCAAGACTGCCGCCGCCCGCGAAGAGTTCGAGTTTCCGTCGCTGGTCGCCGCGCGGGTCTGGGAAGAGATTCGTAACGCCAGACCGAGCCCGCTGGCGCAGATCGCCGCCTTCTTTCGGCCGTCGTTCGCGGTCCCGCTGGTTGCGGCGGCCGTGCTCGCGGCATTCTTCTTCGCGACGCCGTTCGGACAGCACGGACTCACACCGAAGATCAACGCTGCGTATTACCTCGAAGCGCACGCCGCCCAGCAAGCGCAGAACCCGCTCGACGAGCGCGGCCCGGCCGCCGCGCAACTGATCGAGATCGCCGCGCAGGATACTTCAGCTCCGACCGAACTCGCCGACGACGTCAGCCAGGGATTGGCAGCGCCGAGCGCGTTCGATGCCGTTCGCTAAGTCCAGCTTCGGCTTCATCCTCACGGCCGCGCTCATCGCGGGCGCGGCGCGCGGTTCCAGCAACGCGGCGGAAGATAAGGGCAGCCAGTTGCTGCGCCAAGGTATGGAAGCGCCGCGCACGGTGTCGTACGTCGGACAGTTGGAGACGGTTCGCTTTAGCTCGGCTCGGGCCAATGCGACAATCGTACGCATCTGGCACCTCGCGCCCACGATGACGCGCCGCTGGTACCTCGCGCCCGAGGGGCTCTACAACGATTACATCATCACCCGAGGCAGCTCGAGCTATCAGTTCGACACCAAGAGATCGCAGGTGCAGATCTCGCACAATCCGGTCCTCGACGATCAGGTTGCCGCCGAAGACAGCCTCAGCCGCATCCTCACCAACTACCGCGCGACGATCGCACCCGGCGATATCATCGCCGGACGCCCGACGACCTCGCTGATTCTCGTCAACAAATTCACCGGAGAACGCGTGATGCGACTCTGGCTCGACACGAAAACGCACCTGGTGCTGAGGAAAGAAGAATATCACGGCAACGGCGCCGTTGCGTCGGAAACGCGCTTCGAAGACTTGCGCTATACGAACGCAATTCCGCGGGAGCTGTTTTCGACCGATGCGCCGAGTGGATTCGTACAGGTCGCCGGTCGCGATTATGCGATGCCGTCGGCCGACATCGAGCGCGTGATCCACGCCGCCGGCTTCGCGCCGGTCGAGCCGACGAATCTGCCACAGGGCTTCAAGCTCGCGAGCGGGGACGCGACGACCGTCAACGGCGTCCGCACCTTACACCTCACCTACTCCGACGGTCTCCGCACGCTTTCGCTCTTCGAGAATGCGACCGGCGCGGCAGCCGATTTCGGCGTGCTGCGGCCGCTGACGATTCAGTTCGAAGGTCACGACGCGCAATACGTCGAGGATGGTCCGACGACGCTGCTCACCTGGAAAGAACACGGCCTGTATTTCGCGTTGGTGGGCGACCTCTTACGCAGCGAGTTAGTGGAAATAGCGAAGTCCGTCGTTCCCTAACCTCTTCTCCATTAGCTTTCGCGAGAGGCCGGAAGCTAACTCAACTCTTCTTCTGGCCGAAGGTTGGGTTGACGGGCTGGCCCGCGATCGCGGCTTGAAGCGCGTTCTGAAGATCGGCGGCGGGGATTTCACCCGAACCGATCGCGAGGATCTTGCCGTTCCTGTCGATCAGGACGATGGTCGGAAAACCACCCTGGAGATACTTCTTCGCGACGTCGAGATTCGGATCGAACGCAATCGGATAGCTGACGCCGAACTTCTGCATGAACGCGACGACGTCGGCTTGCGTTTCGGGCGTTTGCTCATCCATGCCGTAGGGACTCGCCGAAACGCCGACGAGGTTCGCCTTGCTCTTGTACTTCGCGTAGAGCGAATTGAGCACGGGGACCTCGCGCTGGCAATGCGGGCACCAGGTCGCGAACGCTTCGAGCATGGTCGGCTTCCCGGCCGCCTTCGTGATGTCGAACGGTCCGTTGGTCGTCGCAGCCTGGAACGCGGGCGCGGCTTGGCCGACGGAGATCTTGGCGAAGTCCGCAGCGTTCGTCGAGGCGTTCGGGACCGAGCCGTTGCGGTTCAGGATGATGACCGTCGCGATCGCGATAACCGCCAGCGCGACCAGGGAGCCGTAGATGATGGTGCTGCGCCTTCGCGCTTGGGCCTCCAGCTGCGCGCGCGAGGGGCGAACGATCGACTGACGGCGTTCACTACGATTCATGCGCCGCTCCTTCGATTTCAGATTCGCCCCCACCGCCTTTCGCGACACCCATCCAGCGATCGACGGCGAGCACTCCCGGTCCGAACCAGCCGGCAGCGAAGGCCAGCAGCGCGAGCGCAACGTCTACGCCGACGTGCCCCCACGAGGGCGGCGTGTTCACGCCCGAGCCGAAGCAACCGCAGTTTGCCGGAATTTGACGAACGACCAGCGACGCAACCGCAACCGCAAAGAGCAAGAATTGGGCCGCGATGGCGTAGGCAACGGCGCGCGTGAACAGTCCGGCGAGAAAGTAAGCGCCGAGAAGGATCTCGAGATAGGGCAGCGCGACCCCGAGCGGCGCCACGAGCAAGGGAGGAAGGATGCGATAGCCCGCGATCGTTGCGGCCGTCGCCGCCGGTCCGTCGTGCGCTTTCAGGACGCCGGCAAGCAACAACAGCCCGCCGATGACGAGGCGCACCACGAAAACCGCTACGGCCACGTCGACTCCAGACGCTCGAGAATGTTTCGCTGCGAGACGCCGATGGCATGCGGATCGGCGCGCTGCTCCGCGGTTGCCGGCGCGTCGTGCGCGCGCAAGGTCGCCGCAACCGAACGCGACAGCGTCGGAATATCGTAGCCGCCTTCGAGACAGTAGGCGACGCGGCCGCTCGCGTACTCGGCCGCGACTTCGCGGATGAGTGTGGCCAGCGCCCCCGCCGCAGCCGGACCGTCGACACCGAGATCTCCGACCGGATCGCCGGCAGCGTAATCGTAGCCGGCGCTGACGACGATCAGATCTGGACGGAGGCGGCGTGCGAGTTCGGGGAGAGCACGCTGCCACGTCGCGACGAACGGTTCGGTGCCGTACGAATGCGGAGGAAGCGGGATGTTCACGATTGCCCAGTCGTCGTTCAGCGATTGCTCGTTGGGACCGCCGGTTCCCGGATACGCCGGATAGGCATGCGTCGAAACGAACGAGACGCCGTCGCGCGCCGCAGCTTGCGTTCCGTTACCGTGGTGATAATCGAAGTCGACGATCAGCGCACGCTTGCCGGTGTTCTTTACGAAGGCGTGCGCGGCGACCGCGGCATTGCCGAAGATGCAAAAGCCCATTCCGCGCGCCGGCTCCGCGTGATGGCCCGGCGGCCGCACCAGCGCGAACACAGCTCCGTTGGTTTCGACGGCGCGCTCCATCGCGACGATCGCGCCGCCGGCGGCTCGCCGGGCGACCGCGTACGACGACTGGTCGAGGACGGTGTCGCCGGTCGAAAGGTAGCCGGCGCGATCGCCGACCGCCTCGACGTCGCGACGTACTCGTTCGACATACGCCGCGGGATGGACCAATTCGAGCTCGGCTTCGGTTGCGTCGCGAGCCGACTCGCGCTGCCCGAAAAGCCCGGCGGCCTCGAGATACGCCGCGACGCCGGCGACGCGATCGGGCGATTCGGGATGGTCGACCCGCCTTAGGTGCTCCGTGTAGAGATCGTCATAGATAACGATCATAGGGCGCGTGGTTTAATGGCGTGGCGTAGCGCTAGGTTTGGGTTGGGGGAGCGTGTTCAAGCCGTTGATCAGCTTTTGAAGTTCTTTGGCCGCATCCGAACCCGGCTTCACGTACGCTTGAAAGCGGACGTAGGCTCCGCGCGCCTTGTCTTTCTGGCCGAAGGACGTGTAACACTTGCCCATGACCAGCAAGAATTGCGGTTGCTGTTTCAAGAAACTCGCCGCATTCTTATCGAGCGCGTCGGAGATCTGGGCGCATTCCTTAAAGTTTTTCAGTTGATAGTCGGTGACGGCCAAGCCCGCCAGGGGTTGCGGCGCATGCGTCAGCTCGAAGGCACGCCGATAGGCGTCGCGCGCCTTGTCCCAATGTTTTTGGTCCGCTTCGATTTGACCGATCTGCGCAAACACGTTGGGTTCGTTCGGCGAGATCTGGGCGAGCCGGTAGAAATATCCGAGCGCGTCGCCGGGCTTATTCTGGGAGACCGCGAGGACGCCGAGCCGTTGCAGCGCGTCGGGGTTGTCGCGTTTGTCGCCGAGCGCCGTGGTCCACTCGGTAGCCGCACCCGCTTGATCTTTCTTACCGGCGAGATAGTCGCCGTATGCGAGGTGCACCGCCGCGACTTTCGGATAGGCCGTGACCGCGCGCTTGATCGCGGTTTCGGTTTCGGCCGTCATCTTCTCGTGCTCGTAGACGCGCGATTCCTCGATGAGCACCGAAGCTTTGCCTTCGTCGTCGGGTACCAGGCCCAGGAGCGTTTCGTAGCTCGCGATCGAATCCTTGACGTCGTGGTTCGCGGCTTGAAGGCGCGCCTTGCCGAGAAGCGCCTCGCCGTTCTTCGGATCGATCTGTGTCGCTTTGTCGAAGAGCTGCAGCGCGAGCGCAATCGCGCCTTCATCCACATACGATCTCGCTTGGAGGATGACCGGCGTCGCATCCTTGGGATCGAGCTGCGCGGCCTTGTCGAACGCTTGACGCGCTTCGTCGTACTTCTTTTCTTGAGCGAGCACGAGACCGTAATTCTCCCACGAGCGCTTGTCGCTCGCGTTGAAGACGGTGGCGCGCTTCGCCACGCGCTCGGCGTCTGCCGGGCGATCGGTCCGCATGTAGAGGTTCGTGAGCGTCAAGAGGATCTGCGCGTTCGTGGGCTCGACGTTGGTCGCGTTTTCGTAATCTGAGATCGCCTCCTTGACCTTTCCAAGTCCCTCATTGGCGGCGCCGTCGAGGAAATAGGCCGAGGCGCTCTTATCGCCCAGTGCCAGCAGACGCTGCGTCAGCGCCAGCGCTTTGTCGGGATGCCCAGTTCCCAGGTAGAACCCGGCGAGTTCGTTCAGCGACGCCTTGTCGTTAGGATTCGCTTTGATCTTTGCCTCGAGGCGTGGAATTGCAACCTCGGGCGCCTCAGGCGTGGCGGTCGGCAGCGGAGCGGGAGTGGCAGAAGCGCTCGCCGCCGGCGCCGCGCTCGCGGCCGGCTTCGGGGCGCCGAAGCCCGTGCGGCCTGCGGCCAAGACGGCAAGCGCCGTCACGACGGCGATGGTAAGGGACTGAACGAGTTTTCTCAAAATTTCTTTCCGGTTGTAGAGGGACACTAGGTGTGGGATGCGGCGGTCGCTTTGAGCGCCTTGGTCAACTCCGGCACGATCTGGAACAGGTCGCCGACGACGAGGAGGTCGGCGAACTCGCCGATGGGGACGGAACCGTCCTTATTGATTGCAACGATCGTCCCCGAGGTTCGCATTCCAACTTTGTGCTGAATTGCCCCCGAGATGCCGACCGCGATGTAAAGTTTCGGGCTGATCGTCTTGCCGGTCTGCCCAACCTGATGACTGTGTGGAATCCAACCGGCATCGACCGCGGCACGCGAAGCGCCGACCGAACCGCCGAGCGCGTCGGCGAGATCCTTGAGAATCGTTTTGAAGGGCTCGGGCCCGCCGACTCCGCGCCCGCCGCTGACCACGATCGACGATTCTTCGACGCCGACTTCGCCGGCGGCCTCGACGACTTCGTCGTCGACCTTCATGACGTACGCCTTACCGGCCGGTTTGGTCAGCGTTACGATTTCCCCCGCGCCCGGACTGGGCTGCGCCTTGAACGAGTTCGGTCGAATTGCGGCGACGCCGTATTCGCTCTTGAACGTGCAGGTCGTTATCGTGAGGCCGCCCAGCTTCGGCGAGATGCAGTTCACGCGGCCTTCGGCGACGGCGAGGTCGACGATGTCCGCGGTGATCCCGGCGCCGAGGCGTGCGGCGAGGCGGCTGCCGACGTCACGTCCGATCATCGTGTACGGAACGAGGATGAGCGACGGACCTGCGGCACGCACGACCGCTTCGAGGTAGTCGACCTGCGGGTCGACGACGTAAGCATCGACGTCCGGATCTTCAGCGGCGTGGATCTTGTCGATCGGATAAGCCTTGAGCTGTTCGGCGACGCCGTTCGACTCTTTGCCGAGGACGACCGCGTGGACCGCGCCGCCGAGAGCGTCCGCAATTTCGCGCGCTTTGGTCGCACACTCGAGCGCGACGCGGCGCGGTTTTCCTCCGGTGTGCTCGATGAAGACGATGACGTTCTTCATGCGCGCTATATCAGTTTCTTCTCGCGCAGGAAGTCGACGATCACGCGCGCACCTTCGGCTCCGTCGGCGACTTGAACGACCTTCCCCTTGCTGCGTGGCGGCGGTTCGGCCAGCGCGACGAGTTCGGTCTTCGCGCCCTCGCTCCCGATCGGCCGGTCGAGCGAAAGGTCGTCAAGCGTCAGCGGGGCGATCGTCTTTTTCTTCGCGCCCATGATGCCTTTGAGCGACGGATAGCGAGGCTCGTTGATCGACTTCGTCACGCTGACGAGCGCCGGCAACGGGACGCTGACCTTGAGATAGCCGACGTCGGTCTCGCGCTCGGCTTTCAGCGTCGTTCCATCGACGTCGAGCCTACGGACGTACGTGAGGCCGGGGACGCCGAGAAACTCGGCGAGCGCACCGGGGAGTTCGCCCGTGATCGCGTCGGTCGACTGCGTCCCGCACAAGACCAACTCGAAGCCGGTTTTCTTGATCGCCGCGGCGAGAGCATACGCGGTGCCGTAGACGTCCGAGCCTTCGCAGCCGGTATCACTCAGCATCACCGCATCGTCGGCGCCCATGGCCAGCGCCTTGCGAACGACTTCCTTGCCGCTTTCGGGCGCCATCGTCACGATGGTGACCGTCGAGTCGCCGCCGAGCTTCTCTTTCAACTGAAGCGCCGCTTCGAGGGCATATTCGTCGAAAGGATTGAGGACGGTCTCGACGCCGGTGCGCACGAGTCGCTTCGTGGCCGGCTCGATCCGCTTGTCGGCGTTGGTGTCCGGCACCAGTTTCACGGTGACGAGGATCTTCACGCGAGTTAACGTCCTCTGAGTCGGGGCCTTTGGGCCTCCGAGGCTTGGGTCGGGGCAAACTCACTCCGATTGCCCGCTTCCGTGTCCGGGACCTCTGTGCGCGGGCTACAGCAGCGGGCGAAGGACCCGAATCTCGCTCGAGTAGTCGTCGGTCCAGAGGCGATGCGAGCCGTCTGCGGCGATCCGTCGCCAGCGAGGGTCGGCTGCGAGGCGGCCCAAATCGCCGGCGTCGCGCGCCATGACGATCCAGTCGGAAGAGCTCAATCCGGGGACATGCCTGCCCCGGGACAAGCCGTCGTCGACACGTTCGTAGGCGACGATGCCCTCGGCATCAGCGATACCGGCCAGAACCGGGCTGAGGTCGAAGTAGCGGTTGGATATGTGAACGGCGAGCACGCCGTGCGGCGCCAGTGCGGCAAGGTAGACGTCGAACGCTTCTTTGGTGATCAGATGCAGCGGCACTTGGTCGGAGCTGTACGCATCGAGGATCATCAGCGCGTCGCTCTGCGCCGCGACGCGCGCGAGCGAGAGCCGTGCGTCTCCCAGGACGATCTTCGCCTTCGGGGCACAGCTCGAGAGGTAGCGAAAGTAATGGGCATCGGTCGCGATCCTTACGACCTGGGGATCGATCTCGTAAAACGTCCAGGACTGACCGGGACGCGCGTAGCACGCGACGGTGCCGACTCCGAGCCCGGTGACGGCAACGTGAGCGCCGGAGAGTCTCGGTCCGAGGTATCGGAAAACGTCGCCCAACGGGCCGGGCTTGCCGTAATAGCTGAGCGGCAAGCGCTCTTGACCGTATAGCGTGCTTTGGATTCCATGGAGCGTCGCGCCGTGCGTCAATACATGAAGATTACCGTTGCGTGTGACGTGTTTGACGCCGAAGAAATCCCGCACGGTCAGCATCTCGGCGCCGAGCCACGCCGGCACGAAGATCGCGCAGGCGAGGATCGCGGCAAGCGAAAGTGCGAAGCGTGCCGGGCGGGCTACGAACGAACTCGCAACGAGCGTCGCCGCCGCATAGGCCGTTGCATCCGCGGCGATCCATCCATTGAAGAACTGCGGCGTAATCATAACCACGACGAGCAAGCCCGCGACCAACACCGGGAAAATGAAGTCTCCGATGCGCTGCGCGATACCGTCGCGTGGCTGAGCGGACCGCGGCAAGAGAAAGGCAGCCACGACGAGCGCCAGCGGATACTCGACCACCGTCGAAAAGATCTGGGGCGCGACGAGAGCGTTGAATATGCCGCCCAGCGCGCCGCCGAGCGCGAGCCATAGATAGAACTGAGTTAGCTTCGCCTCCGGCGGACGCTCTGCGTAGAGCGTCATATGGCAGAAGAGCGCGATCGCGAAGAAGACCGCAAGATGCAGGCCGAGTTGGAGTTGAATCGAGAGCTGCTCGCCGGTGACGATTGCGAGCACCAATATCAGCAGAGCGTACGGGGCGATTCCGGCGACGCGCTCGCGCGTCACGATTCGGTTTAAGCCAAACGCAACGACGAAGGTTACAAGATAGAGGGCCAGCGGCAGCGTCCATAGCAGCGGGATCGGAGCGACGACGTCCTCGAGATGCGCCGTCACGCCGAGCATCAAACTCGAAGGCAGAGCCGCCAAGAAGACCCAGCGCGCCACTTGTTTTCGGGTCACAGCCGGCTCGAGCGCGAGCGTCGTCACCGCGGAGCTCGCCGCCGAATCCACCGAGCGCGGAGTGCGAAGCACGAGCGCGGCGCAGCCGATGAGTTGGAAAGCGAAGAGCGTATAACCGGCGCCCCACAGCGCACTTTGCAGCTTGAGGCCCGAGTTCGGTTCGATCGCGAGGGGGTACGCGATCAGCGCCACTAGGCTGCCCAAGTTGCTGGCGGCAAACAACCAATATGGATTCGTCGTGCCGCGCGTGTAGCGTGCGTACCAGGCTTGGACGAGCGAACTGTTCGCGGACAAGACGAAGAACGGAAGTCCGATGCCGATCAAAGCGAGCCAGAGCAGCGACGCGATCGGCGTCGCACTCGGATCGCCGTGAAGCGGTGCCACGCGAATGGGAAGGACGAGCAGGACGGCGACGGCGAGCGTTCCGTGAATGGCGACCTGAGCAAACGGGCTGAACCTAGTGCGCAGAAGATGCGCGTAGGCGTACCCGGCCAGCAGCGTCACCTGGTAAAAGATCAGCGCCGTATTCCAGACCGCCGGTGAGCCGCCGAAGTGCGGCAGGAGAATTTTGGCGAACATCGGCTCGACCGCGAACAGTAGAAACGCCCCGCTCAGCACCGTAGTGACGAAGAGGAGTGGGAGGGCGCGGATCAGAGCCCCGGCGCGAAGCGCACTGGGCTTCGCCAGCCGCTCGGCGTGCTGCATGACTGTTACATCGGTCACACCTTGCCGGTCCCTGAGCCTGTCACCCTGACATCCCGTCGGCGCTTCGACTTCGTTCGCGGAGCCTGTCCTGAGCGTAGTCGAAGGGCGAACTTCGCTCAGCGTGACAGCGGCGTCAGCCGAAGTTGCAGACTTTGTTCGCGTTGAGGTATCCCGTTGGATCGTATCCGCCGTAGAACGGGACGGTGCCGTTCCCAGTGGTACTGGTGCCGGGATTGAGGGCGGCCGCGAGCGTCGTCGCGAGGCCGTCGCCGGTCGTCGTGCCGTGGCCTCCTCCGCCCTTAATGGTGCAGGCGAGCGTATCGTTGATCGTCGCGGGCAAGTAGCTGTTGTACAAGCCTTGGATTTGGTAGGAACTCGGCAGAAACGTGTTGAGGTACGTCGCGGCCGTAACGCTTCCGGTGACCTGGTTCGCCGTCTCCTCGAGGATCGGCATCCCCGTATTGTACATGTCGGGCAGATTGGCGACGGGCAGGAACGTGATGAGGCACGAGATCGTCGGCGCGGTCATTTGCCAGTAGGGCTGGGCCGAAGGCGCCGAAGTGGGACTGGTCTGCGCTTGGTTGAAGGCAAGTTGCGTCTGCGTGTTGGCGCTGCTCGGGCAGGGAGCGGGCGTGAGCTGGGGATCGGGAACGTTGTCCGTCACGGCGTTGTAGTTGTTGTACGTAACGTACATTTGCTCCACAGAGAACGTCGACGAAGGCAAGGTACTGATCCCGTACCGCGTGGCGGTCTGCACCCGGACTTGCTTGACGCCGACTTGCCCGAAGTATAGGATCGCGTACAACAGGACCAGGAATAGCGGGATGAAGATCGCGGTCTCGACCAGCGCTTGAGCGCGCTGATATTCGAGATTCATGCTGCGATTCATCATGGAGTCGCCGAAGGACAGGGTTTCGGTGAACTGATCGTGCCGGGAGTCGGAAAACTGTTGGGGTTAAAGCTCTTGTACGGTGCGATCGGCCCGGGCGCATAGAAGTTCAAGGTAAACGACAGGCTCGAAAAGTCGACCGTATAGTAGCTCCCCGAATCAGTCCCGCCGGCGGAAGTCACCCAATCCTCATTGGGCTGATAGGCTCCGCTCCCGAGCGTCGAGACGTTGGAGATCGTTTCGGTCGTCGGAATCAGACCCAGCGCGGATCGCCCGACGGCGCGGAACGTCTTGATTGGAATTTTAAGGAAGCCGGTCGCCACCAGGGGTACGTCGGCGCAGGAGGCGGTGTCGATCGTATTCGGCGTTCCGATTCCGACATCGGCGCCGACATTTTTGTCGAGGCCCGTGATGCCTGGGACGTCGAGCGGATAGTACGTAAACCCGGCATCCGTGTTGGCCGTGCAAACCTTGTAGATGTCGTCGCCGTCGCCGCAGTCGAGGTACGCGTTGCCTTGTACTTGGCCCGGAACGATCGCTTGCCAGGCTCCCTGTCCGGCGGCCTGAAATTGCTTGACGTTGTCCATCCCGCCGGCGAGCGCGACGACGGTGGCGGCGGCATCGACGTACGCCGCCTGGGCGTTGTTGTACGCCCGGACGAGGTAATCGTAGTCGGCGTCGCAATTGGCCGTGCTGGCATTGCAGCCGAGACCGTTGAGATTGTTGACGATCGCCTGGTCGAGGTAGCGCAGACGAAGTTCGTCGACGTCGGCGGCATAAATGGCCAACGTCATGCCGTTATAATAGTTGGCAGTCGTCGAGAGCGATGCCGAGCTGACCGAGTCGGCGGCATTCTGCGCACGGACTTGCCAACGAATGATGTTCGCGTAGTTGATCAGGAACAGCGCCATCGCAAGACAGGCCAGCGAACCTAGCGTCCAGAGCGGCAAGACCTGACCCCGTTCGCGGTGGAGGCCCATCAGCATTGGTCCGTCAGCGTGCCGCCGCTGACGATCGCCTTGGAGTTGTATCCCGGCGTCGCGTAGGTGTGGGGTGAGGCGTCCCAGCCGTAGATCTTCGAGTTGTTCGAGCCCGAGGTGCTCGGGTTCCAATTCTTGCCGTTGAGCAGCTCCTTCTCGCGCGCGTTCGTCGCATTCTGGGTCGTCGGGATCGAGCCGTCTGAATTCGTGAATTTCAGATTTGCGTACGCTTCGCAATGAGCCGCAAACTCCGATGCGTCATAACACGTCGTGGCGGACTTCCCTTTTCCGAGCTTCCCGTTATTGCAGCTGGCGCTCGAAACGATCTTGATCGTCTGGGCCAGCCAAATGTTGTACGTCGAAGGGTAGTTGTTGAGCGCCACGAGCCCGCTCGAACCGACGGTGAAGGGATACTGGGATCCAAGAGCGGTCCCGATGTTGGAGCTCGCGCCGAGCGTCGACTCGACTTCACGCGAGTAGACGTTGAAGTTTCCCGTGCCCTTGTTGTTGAGCAACAGCAAGCCCGGCGACGTTCCCTGATAGGTGGCTTGAACGAGATTGCCGATCGTCTGCACGCTGAGCGTCCCGCCGGTCAGGTGAGGAAAAATCTGGGCGACGGCGCTGGCGGCGGCCGAAGGCGCGCTGCTGGGATTGGCGACCGCGGCGCGCGCGGCGATGTAGGTCGCGCCGTCGGCTTCCATCTGGCTGAAGCCGAGTAACGCCATGTTGATCGAACCAAAGAGCAACAGGAAAAACAGACCCATCATCAGGGCCGTCTCGGGCAGGGCTACGCCGCGCCCGTTTTTCTTTTCAGTGTCTCGCATCAAACTCCGAAAAGCCCATCGTGTCTGGTGTATCGGCATGGTACCAAACTCGGGTTGAATTTGCTCTTCCCACCAACCAACGTGTGAGCCGAGTCACCGGCGACGTTCACGGCGTATAACTCTGATTGGTCAGGCTGTTGCTGGTGCGCGAGAGATTGTTCCCGAGTTCGTTTGAAATCAGATGCAGCGTGCCGGCCATGGCGCACGCAAAGATCGCCGTAATCAGCGCGTACTCGGCGAGCGTATCGCCTCGCTCGTCATCCAAGAGCCGCTTGAAGACGGTCACCGTTTGCGGCCGCAGCGTCTCGATCGCATCCTGCATCATCGTTATGTTCGTCCGTACCGGCCGCCGGTTTTATGGCGGCGGCACCTTCCTTATAACGCAACTATATATGAAAAACGGTCACGTTGTTCTACGTCACACCCGAAGTGTGATGGCCGTCACGTACCACGCACGCGACGGCCATCGGATTTCAACTCGCCGCTACAGACAGTATCGGCTGGTGAGATTAGGTTCCAACGAGGCTGAGGGTAAACGTCCCCTTCGACGCCGTCGACAAGAAGGCGTCGAGACCGTACGGCATCCCATTGCCGTCGGGGCCGTCGTAGGTCGGCTCACCGTTGCAGAGATAGGCGAAGGGGCACGTCCCGTTCGAACCGAGAACTTGGTTCATCAGACCGTTGCCGTTCGCCGTATACAGCGCCGAGCCGTCGGTCATGCCGGCGGTCGTTCCGGCGAGTGCGTACATCGCGGCAATGATCGGCGCGGCGACGCTCGTCCCGCCGTAGACGTTCCAGCCGCCGTTCTGGCTGGCGTAGCCCATGACGCCCGTATTGGGATCGGCGACCGCTGCGATGTCGTTGATCGTTCGATTCGGGCAACCCGTGTCGGTTTGCCACGTCGGCTTCTTGAAATACGCGCTGCAACCAGATCCCGTGCCGGCCCATACGGTCGGCGCGGCGAACGTACCGTCGGGGTTCTGAACGAGGCTTACACCCCCGACCGCGACGACGCTCGGAATCGAGGCTGGGAAGCTGACGCCGTAACCGTTGTCTCCGCCTCCCGCTACGACAGCGATGCCGGGATGAACCCAGTGCGAGGCGTAGTTAACCGCAACGACTTCGGTCGTCGAGTAACTGTTGCTGATCGCTACCGGGCTATCGGCGGCGGCCGCATCGACGGCAGAAGCGATGTCCGAAATCTTGGCCGATTTAGCCGAAACGACCTCGATATTGCAGAGCGGGCAGATGGCCGAGACCATCTCGACGTCGACCGCCGTCTCCGCTGCCCAGCCGCTATCGGCAACGTGGCCGTTTCCATTCGGATTGACGATGGTCAAACAACCATTCGCTACCGTGCAGGGCGGCAAGCCGAATTCCGAGCGATAGGTCGCGAGATCGCTTTCGAGATTCGAACTGACATAGGCCGTCACCACGGCGACCTTGCGTCCAGCGCCGGCGGTATTGGAAATGTTTAGGAGCCCGTACGCGGCCTGCAGGTGGGCGGGAACGTAGCCAGGCAGCTGCGTGGGGTCGACGCTCGCCGGTATCGCGCTCAAGGACGTGCGTAGCGCGCTCTTGCACTGCGCGATCGTCGGATCGCTTTGGGTCTGGCAGACTGGAAAGGCCGAGAGCGAGACCGGAAAAGCCGATAAACTTACCGGGAACGCCGAGAGTGAGTTTGGATAAACCTTCTTCGAAGCCAGCGATATTTGGTGACTCGTCGTCTTCGCCAAGCCGGGCGTGAGGCTCGTCGCGCTCTGCGAACATCCGCTCAACGTCAACCCGGCGAGCAAAAGAGCTCCGGTTACGAAGCGAGCGCGGGAAGTTGGCTGGTTTGGATAGCGCACGGGTCTCCTCCATGAGAATGGCGCCGGAAGTTATAGGTATTCTACATCACAACAGGCAAGCGCGTCCGGTGATGTAGCTCACACTGTGACGCGGACGCCGCCGCGGACCTAAATTTCCGCGAGCGGCGGCCGTGTGTGACGCGCGTCACACACGGCTTACTGGGATGACCGAGACTCGAACTCGGACGCCCTTTCGGGCTGCAGATTTTCGTACCACTATGGCTTTTGCCACCGCTTGCGCGTTTGTGGTCTGGACTGTGCCTTGGCCCTATGCCCTTGCACGTAGGCCGCGCCCGTCCAGTCTCTACACCTTCCGCTGATTTCTCGAGCGGCTTGGCTCGGCGTTGTCACGCACCCGCGAGAGTTCGCCGACTTTGAGCGCATCCCGACGGTCGTTTCCGGTCCGCCGGCTCACGTTGTTTTCCAAGTCTGCTGTGTCTGCCTATTCCACCATCATCCCTCAGGATTACGCATTCGACAAGCCCAAAAGAAAGCCTAATAGGAGGTCGTCGCTTTCGAGGCGCGCTTCGGCGAGTCCGAGGAGGCGTAGCGCCTCCGAGACGATGAGGCCGCCGGCCGGCAAGACGTCGGCGCGTTGCGCAATCATCCCCGGCACCGCCTTCCGCGCTTCCAAGTCGAGGCCGAGCAGCCGATCGATCACGTCTTCGATCGCGTTGCGGGCGAGAAGCCTTCCCGAAACGTCGTCGACCGTCGAACCAAAAGCGATCGCTCCGATCGTCAACGGCGTCCCGGCCACCGTGCGAACTTCGGAGACGGAACGCAACTCGGCAAGCGGTGCGAGGATTGCGGCCGCTTCGGCTCGGGCGCGCTCTGCCGAGCCACGCGCGGCCTGCGCCGAGCTTCCGTTGAGACCGGCGCTTTTGCCGGCGAGGTCGGGGAAACGTTCGGTTAGGCGCACCGAACCGATCTCGAGCGAGACCGTCTGCTCGAGCAGGCCGTCGACGCCCACGGCGCACTCGGTGCTGCCGCCGCCGACGTCGAGGACGGCGCGCCGGACGCCGTTGCGCGGCGTCTTCGCAGTGGCGCCGCGGAAACTCGCCATCGCTTCTTCTTCGCCGGTGAGTACGCGCAGCGACACTCCGACCGAGCGTTCGACCCGCTCGGCAAACGAATCGGCATTTTGCGCCCGCCGCATCGCGCTGGTGGCGATCGCAAACGGCTCGGCGCGATGCACGCGCACGCGTTCGGCGAAACGCCGGACGGCCGCGAGCGTCCGCTCCATCGCGGCCTCGGCCAGCAGACCGCTATCGCTCAAGCCCTCGCCGAGCCGCGTCCCGATCGCTCCGTGCTCGAGCTGTTCGACTCGCCCGCCCTCTCGCTCGATCACGACGAGCAAGCGCGTCGTGTTCGTTCCGAGCGAGATGACCGCACGCGGTCTCACAGGACGCGCGTGATCGTTCTAGTACCGCTTACCCGCCGAAGCGGCTCGCGTCTTCTGGATCCGTGCCAGCGAAGTCTCGTAGTCCTTGTTGGCGATGCCGGCATAGAGCGTATCGATGATCGAAAGCTGCGCGATTCGGCTCGAGGTTGCATCGGACCCGAACGCCGTCTCCTTCGCGGCAGTAAACAGTTTGATGTCGCAGACCTTGGTGATCGGCGAGGTTGCGCGATGCGTGATGCAGATAGTCGTCGCCCCGGCTTGATGCGCGTGTTCCATCGCGTCGCAAACATCGCGCGACCCTCCCGTGTGGCTGATGCCGAGCGCGACGTCGGCCGGTTCGAGAAGCGAGGACGACATCGCCATCAGGTCGCTATCGTTCAGCCAAACGGCCACGATTCCGAGCTTCATGAACTTGTGGTACGCATCGAGCGCCAGCGGCGCACTCCCGCCGATCCCGTACACTTCGATTTTGCGGCAGCCGGCGATCGCGTCGACGGCGCGCCGCAACTCGTCGTCGGAGAGGACTTCGATCGTGTCTTTGAGCGCTTGAGCGTTGGCCTGAAAAACCTTCGCCTTGAGCGTTTCGAGCGAGTCATGGGCGTCGATCTGTTCGTAGACCGTCTCGGTCGGCCCAACCAGATCGCGCGCCAGCATGATCTTGAACTCTTGATAGCCCTTGTAGCCGATCTTCTGACAGAGCCGCACGACGGTCGACTCGCTCGTCTGCGTTCGTTCGGCGAGTTCTGTGACCGTCAGATAGATGAGTTCGTCCGGATTCCTCAGGATGAAGTCGGCGACGCGCTGTTCCGCGGTTCGAAGCGACGCATACGTCGCTTGAATCCGAACGAAGCAGCCCGGAACGTTGACCGGCTCGACGCGGACCTCAGCAGGCGTCTTCATGCTAGGACGCTATCGTTTCTACGAACCTTTAGACCTCGCCTCGAACAGCGCGGCGCGGCGCTTCTTGCGAATGAAGTGCCGCTCGGCCGGCTCCGGCCGGTCGGGCGGAGCCCACTCTTCGGTCGATTTCAGATAGGCCGCCATCTGGCGCTCGAAAGCGGTGTCGACCAGCCGCGGCGCGGAGCTTAGATCGGCGGCGGGTTCCCGGTTTACGTACGCGATCGCGCGCTGCGCTTCCCGATTGACATCGAACGCGAGCGGCCGGCGATCGCGTAGGCTCCGCACAATTACGGGCCGGTTCGCGCTCAACTCGGACTGCGGGATAGCAGCCAGCGACCCGTCCTCGAGACGAACGGTCGCTCCGAGCTGGTGGACGCTGATCACATAGCCGCTGGCGCGCATCGAGGCTACCACCTACAGTCCCGCCCGGACCGCTCCCTTCATGGCCTACGTAGGCCGGCCGATGAGCAATGAGGATGAGCCTGCTCGGCCTCGCGCTCGATCGGCCCAAGTTCACGCTGTTCGCCGTGGCGCTCGCCGCTGCACTCGGGGTCGCCGGTTTCCGGGGCGCCGCACAGAGCATGTTTCCGCGGATCGAGCTTTCGCGCGTCGAGATTTTCGTCAGGTCCCCCGACCAGCCGCCCGAACGGATGCGCGCCGCGATCGTTCAACCGATCGAGAGCGCCGTGACGATGCTGCCGGGGTTCCGAACCTCGCGCAGCATCTCGACGCTGAACCAAGCCGAGATCGAACTCGACTTCGACCCGCACGGCGACATCGAACGCACGCGGCAACGCGTCGATACCGTGCTCGCCGCGATTCGCCCGAACTTGCCGGCCGACTTAAAACTGACGACGATCGTCGAAACGCCGGCGATCGAACCGGTTGCCTCGTATGCGGTGTGGTCCGATACGGTCTCGCAAGCACGACTCCAGCACGCGCTGGAGCGGCGCCTCATCGCTGCCTTCGCCGGCACACCCGGCCTCGATCGGATTACCGTCTTTGGGGGCGCGCCGCTCGAATATCAGATAACGCTCGATGCGCGCCGGCTCGCTCGGGCGCACACGACGCCGGTCGACGCGCTCGAAGCCGTCGCGGCGGCGACGCGCAGCGCGGCGCTCGGTTCGATCGATCGCGACGGTCGCAGAACCGTCCTCTTCGCCGGCGAACCGGCGTCCGATCGAAAGCAACTCGCCGACGTCCGACTCGGGCGAAGTGGAGCACGGCTGGGCGATGTCGCCGGCATCCGGTTCGGAGCCGGGCTCACAACGCAGCAAGCCTCGTTTGACGGCCGGCATGCCGTCATCGTCAACGCTTACGGTGCGGCCGGAGCCGACACGGTCGGCCTGCAACGTGCTTTCACGCAACGCCTGGCCGCGCTCGTCTCCGAATCTTCCGGGGCGCACGTGGTCCGTTATTGGGATCAAACGCGTCTCATCGAAGCGTCGCAGCGGTCGCTGCGGAACGCGATCCTGATCGGAGCGCTGCTCGCGCTATCGGTCATCTACCTCTTCTTGCGCAGCGCGGTCTTGACCGCAGCCGCCGCGATCGTCATCCCGATCGCGATCGCCGTCTCGGCCGGAGCGCTCGTCGCCGGCGGAGCCTCGCTGAACCTGATGACGCTCGGTGGGCTCGCCATCGCCGTCGGACTCATCATCGACGAGGTCATCGTCGTCGTCGAAGCGATCGCACGCGAATTCGCAGCCTCGCCGAACACACCGCGGCGTGAAGCGATCCTGCGCGCGCTGCGCAGGATCTCGGCTCCACTCATCGCTTCGACCGCGGCCAACCTCGTCGTCTTCGCGCCGCTCGCGCTGCTCTCGGGAATTCCCGGCTTCTTCTTTCGCGCGCTCGCGCTGACGCTGGGCATCGCGCTCGTCGTCTCGATAGCGCTCTCGCTATTCGTCGCCCCGCTCGTCGTCGCTGCGCTCCGGCCGTGGGTCCCCAGCCGGAGCGAAGGCCTCAAACGGCTCGAAACGTTGTACGTCCGCGTGTTGCAAGCCGCGCTCGATCGCCCCGCCCCGATCTACGCCGGCGCGGCTGCGATTCTGGTCGCGACGGCATTCTTGTTCGCTCGCCTTCCGACCGATTTTCTCCCGGCGCTGCAAGAGGGCCAGTTCGAAATCAAGTACGCTCTCGCGGCCGGGACATCGCTCGCCGCAACCGATGCCGCCGTTACACGGCTCGAGCGAATCGTCACCGGCGATCCGGGCGTACAATTCGAAGGCAGACTGACCGGAATCGATACGGACGGGTATCTTCCGACTCCGCCTAATGCCGGCACGATCCGGGTCGCGCTCAAACCCGGCGCCCGTTTTGAAGCTGTCGCCGATCGGCTCCGCGACGCTCTTGGCGCGTCCCATCTTGCCAAGTTTGAATTTCATCAGCTGCTCGAAGATCAGCTCAACGATCTCGGCGGCGCACCGGAACCGATTCAACTCGCTGTCTTTGGACCCGATCAGCGCCGCCTCATCGCCGTCGCGCGCGATCTAGCTCGACAGATCGAACGGATCCCCGGCGTCGACGACCCGGTCGATGGCGTCGTCTCGAATGCGCGGATCGTGGCCGTCGCTCCGCCGGTGGGCGTCGACCGTCAGACGTGGCTGACGTTGATGCGCGCGCGACTCGCGGGCATCGTCGTCGGAGAGATCCCGGACGGGTCGGCCGCGATCCGGTTGCGCGTAATTCTCGCCGGCGTTCCGCCGCCGGCGATTCCAATCGGCCGCGGAGCAGCTCTCGCGACGGATGTCTTCGAGCGAAACGGCGAGCGGATGTTGCTGGTGACCGCAGGTATCGAAGGCCAGCCGCTTTCGACCGTCATGGCCGCCGTCAAAAAAGCCGTCGCCGGCATGGCGCTGCCGCAAGGGTACTCGATCGTTATCGGTGGGGCCGATGAATCCCAGCGAGCTTCGTTTGCGGAGTTTACGCGCGTCCTCGCGATCGCCATCGTTTTGGTTTTCGCGGTGCTTCTGCTGGCGTTTAACTCGTATCGGCTCCCCTTGGTCGTCTTGGCCACGATCCCGCTGACCCCGATCGGCGTCGTCGCCGCGCTCAAGCTCTCGCATACGTCGCTCAACGTCTCGTCGTTCATGGGCCTGCTGTTGCTCGTCGGCATCGTCGTGCGAAACGGCATCCTGTTGATCGACGCCGCCAACCGCCGTTACGCGGGCGGCGCGTCGGTGCGTCAGGCGCTGCTCGGCGCCGGTTCCGAACGTCTGCGACCGATCGTCATGACGGTCTTGGCGGCGCTCGGCGCCCTGCTGCCGCTCGCCGTAGGCGTCGGTGCCGGCTCGGAGATGGAACGCCCGCTCGCGATCGCGGTCATCGGCGGCCTGTCGACCTCGACGCTCTTCACGCTCGTCTTGATACCGGCGCTGTACGCCGCGGTCGTCCGCGAACGCCGTCCCGAAGCGAGCGAACGCGCGAAGCTGCTCTCCTTCGCTTCCCGCTAGGCTACCTAGAGTCGCTCGGTGCTCGTCGGTTGCGGCGCGGGCGAGGGCAGTTGTTTGAGATAGATCAATTCTTCGCGCGGCAGCACGACGTGCAAGCGATCGTGAATCTCGGGAATCGCGCCGCGTGGATCGGATAGCCGCTCGATCACGCGTTCCTGTTTCTGCTCCTTCGCCTTCAAGGCTGCGATCTCGGCGCGCGTCGAATTGAGCGCGTGGCTCAGCGCGAGATTGCGCGAGATGATCTGCTCGTATTGAAGCGCGATCACGGCTGCAACAGCGAGACCGGCGACGGCAAGCAGCAGACGACTGACGATGCGCAGCGCCTTTTTCACGCGAGTCCCCCGACCCGCACCGGCGCCTCCTCGCGCCACGACCCGATTCGACGGTATTTCCGGTAGCGGGCTTCGACCAGATCGGAAGACGGCAGAAGCGCGAGGCGCGCCAGCGCGCGTTCGATTGCGTCGAAGACGCGGTCGATGAACGGCGCAGAATCTCGATGAGCGCCGCCCAGCGGCTCCGGGACGATCTCGTCGACGATGCCGAAACCCAACAAATCGTTGCTGGTCAGTTTGAGATGTTCCGCCGCCTCCGGCGCCCGAGCCGAGTCGCCCCACAGAATCGCCGCGCAGCCCTCGGGAGACGCGACCGAATAGACCGCGTTTTCGGCCATGATCGTGTGGTCGGCGAGAGCGATCGCGAGAGCGCCGCCGGAACCCCCTTCGCCGACGATCGAGGCCACGACCGGTACCGGGACCGTCGTGAGCGTCATCAAGCAGCCGGCGATCGCTTCAGATTGCGCGCGCTCTTCGGAACCGATGCCGGGGTCGGCGCCGGACGTATCGACGAAGGTCACGATCGGCAGGCCGAAGCGGGCCGCCAACTTCATCAAGCGGCTCGCCTTGCGATAGCCCTCGGGTGACACCATGCCGAAGTTGCGGCGGATGTTTTCCTTGGTGTCGCGGCCCTTCTGCTGTGCGAGCACCATGACGCTGCGACCGCGCAGCTTGGCGAATCCGCCGACCAGAGCGGGGTCGTCGCGGAAATGGCGGTCGCCGTGCAGCTCGTCAAAGGCTTCCAACGCGGCGAGATAATCCGAAGAGATCGGACGCTTGGGGTGCCGCGCCATGTTGACGCGCTCCCACGGCGTCAGCCGTCCGAAAAGGTCGCGGCGCAGTTCCTCGACCTTGAGCTCGAGCGCGAGCATTTCGTCGCCGGTCGTACCGCGACCGCGCAGCTCACCGATCCGCGCCTCGAGCTGCTCCAGACCCTTCTCGCGTTCGACGATGAGGTTCACTTGATCGCGAACTCCGGAACCGCTTTGAGCGGCGGCGCCATGCGTTTGCGATCGACGGCGTAATCGAGCAGTCGAACGAGCGCGGGAAGCAACGCGCGGCGATCGACGACCATGTCGACGTGCCCTTTTTCGAGCAGAAATTCGGCGGTTTGAAAATTCTCCGGGAGTTTTTGACGAATCGTCTGCTCGATCACACGGCGCCCGGCAAAGCCGATCGCGGCCCGCGCTTCGGCGACGATAACGTCGGCGGCGAATCCGAAAGATGCCGAAACGCCGCCGGTGGTCGGGTCGGTCAAGACCGCGATGTACAGATTGCCGGCGTCTTTGAAGCGCTGCACGGCGAGCGACGTCTTGGCCATCTGCATCAGGGCAAGCATCCCCTCTTCCATCCGGGCGCCGCCGCTGGCCGTAAAGATGATGCAGGGTAGACGCCTACGCTGCGCCTCTTCGAACAAATTGGTGATGCGCTCGCCGACGACCGTCCCCATCGTCCCGCCACGGAAATTGAAATCCATCACGCCGAGCGCGACCGGAAAACCGTCGAGCGTCGCAAAGCCCGTCACGACGGCCTCAGACAGTTTCGACTTTTCGCGGTCGCGCTCGAGTTTCTGCGGATACGGACGCTTGTCGACCCAACTCAGGGGGTCGCCGGGGAGTATGTCGTTTCCGATCTCGACGAAGTCGCCGTCGACCAAGGTGTTGATGCGATCGTAGGCATGCATCCGAAAGTGATGACCGCAGCGCGGGCATACCCAAAGATTCGCAACGAGATCTTTCCGATAGACCATCTCGTTGCATTTCGGGCATTTTTGCCAGAGCGACGAGTCCTCGGCAGACGTCTCTCGTTCGCGGCGCTTGCGCAGCCATTCAGGGACGGGCATTTAGGATATCTTCTCCACCGGCGCCGAAGAACCGTCCGAGCGCTTACCTCTAAGCTTCATCGCGTAAATACGCCGCAGTTGGCGGAGATAGTTGGTGATCTCGCCGGTGTTGAGCTTCGACTCTCCGGAGGTCCGGTCTTGGAAGACGTAAGGGACCTCGGTCGCCTTCCCATAGTGGGCTTTCGCGATCACCTCGAGGCCGATTTTGAACCCGATCGGATCGAGTTCGACGCCCGCCAGCGCTTCGCGCTTGATGATGAAGTAGCCGCTGGTGATGTCGTTAACGCGGGTCAGCGGTTTAGCGAGCGCGATCGCGACCAGCGACGTGATCCTGCGGCGCAGCGGCCAATTCCGAATCCCGCCCCCGGCAACGTAGCGACTGCCGATCGCGAGCCCGTACTTCCCGCCCTCGAGCGCGCGCACCATCGCGGGGATGATTTCGGCATCGTGACTGAAGTCGCCGTCCATCGCGCCGAGCGCCTCGGATTCGGGCCGCGCGAACTTCCAGCCGTCGATGACGCCGCTCGAGAGCCCCATCTTCCCCGGGCGATGCAGGCAGCGGACGGGATAGCGATCCGCCAGCGAATCGACGATCGCACCGGTGCCGTCGGGCGAGTTATCGTCGACGACGATGATTTCGCCGTCGAGTCCGTTCTTACGAAAAACTCCGTCGAGCGTCGCGATCAGCCTTTCGATCCCGCCCGCCTCGTTGTACGTCGGAACGACGATAGAAAACTTCATGTTATCCCGTCAAACGTTGTTCTGCGTCGTTCCAACGCCAGCGGCTTTCGGTCCCAACAAGATTCACTCCCCCGATACGCTCACAAGTCAGCCGCCGCATAGCGGAGCGCGCTGCAAACGACGAGCCCGGCCGTTTCGGTCCGCAGAATTCTCCGGCCGAGCGAGATCGTTACCGCTCCCGCGGCCGCAACGCGCTCGATCTCAGCGTGGCTGAGCCCGCCTTCGGGCCCGATCGCGACGGCGACGGTTTTAATCCCCGCGAGCAGTTGCGGCAGGTGGTCGCGCAGCGGAACCGGATCGGCGAGTTCCCACGGCACGAGCGTCCGATCGAACGAAGCGACCCGCGCACAGAATTCGTCCCACGTCGACGGCTCGGTTACTTCGGGGACGTCGCGGCGACCGGACTGCTGCGAGGCGCTGCGCGCCAATCTCCGCCAGCGTTCGATCTTTCCCGTACGCCTGAAGGCTGTGGCCGAACGTTCGGTGAGCAGCGGCACGATGCGCGTGACGCCGAGTTCGGTCGCCTTCTCGACGACGTAATCCATCTTCGAAGCCTTCGGAATCGCCTGGACGAGCGTGATCTCGAGATGTTGCTGCGGCACTTCGTCCAAACGGCGCCGCAAATTCGCAGCGGCGCCGCCGTTGCGAACCCGGAACGCCGCAACGAAGGCCCGGCCACCCGAGTCGACGATTTCGATTTCATCGCCCTCAATTTTCCGTAAGACGGCGATCAGTTTGTGCGCGTCGTCGCCGCGCAGCGCGACCTCGTCGCCGACCTCGTGGACGCCCTCGACGAAAAACCGCGAAAGGCTAATCGGCCTTGAACGCGTCCTTGACGCGCTCGAAGAAGGAACGATCTTCGATCTTGTCTCCGCGCAATTCGGCATACTCTTCGAGCAACTCGCGTTCCCGCCGCGTCAACTTCGTCGGCACCGCGACATGAACGGTCACGAGCAAATCGCCGCGCGCGCCGCCCCGAACCTGCGGCATTCCGCGGCCGCGCAAGCGATAGAGGGAGCCGGTTTGCGTCCCGGCGACGACGGCGACGTCGAGCGGTCCGTCGAGCGACTCCACCTCGACCGTACCGCCGAGGGCGGCTTGCGTGAACGAAATCGGAAGGTCGACGTAGAGTTCGGCCCCATCGCGCCGAAAACGCGCGTGCTGCGCGACGCTGAGATAAACGTAAAGATCGCCCGGTGGTCCGCCGTGCGAACCCGCCTCGCCGCTTGCGGCGATGCGGATGCGGCTGCCGTCGTCCACTCCCGCAGGGATCTTGACGGTCAACGTGCGGCCGCGCTCGATACGGCCGTGCCCGCGACACGTCTCGCACGGCGTGGCGATGAATTCACCGTTGCCTCCACACTTTGGGCAAGCGCTTTGCGTAACGAACGAGCCGAGCGGCGTTTGCCGCGCGGTGCGCGCCACGCCCGTACCGCCACACCGATCGCAGCGGGTCGGACTCGTCCCGGGACGCGCCCCGGTGCCGTGGCAGCTCTCGCACGCTGCGAGATGATGGAACGCGATCTCGCGATCCGCGCCGCGATACGCCTCCTCGAGCGTGATCTCGAGATCGTAACGCAGGTCGGCGCCGCGCTGCGGGCCGCTCGCGCGCGCCGGTCCCGAGCGCGCGCCGAAAAACATGTCGAAGATGTCGCCAAAACCGTCGCCCGAGGCAAACGGCCCGAAACCGCCGGCACCGCTCGGACCCGAGGCCGATCCGAAGCGATCGTAATGATGACGCTTCTGTGGATCGGAAAGAACCTCGTACGCCTCGTTGATTTCCTTGAAATGCCGTTCGGCGGCGTCCTTGTCGGAGGCGACGTCGGGATGAAATTTGCGAGCCAGCCCACGATACGCGCGCTTGATTTCCGCCCCACTTGCGCCGCGCTCGACGCCGAGGACCGAATAATAGTCGGCCGGCATGCTACCTTGGTTCGGCGTCGGCGAAGTGCCGGTTGAGCGATTGGGCGGTTCCGCTCGCCAGCGCCATCAAACGCGCGTATGGCATGCGACGCGGCCCCATGATCGCCAGCACCCCGACGGTCTGGTCGCCGAAGCGGTACGGCACGGTCACGACGCTGCATTCGGTGATCTCGTCGGAACCCAGTTCGCGGCCGATTTTGACGGTCGGGCCCTCCTCGTTGATCGAGTCGGCGACGAGATCGTAAAGCGTCTTCTGCTCTTCGATGATCCGTAGGATCGAGCGCAGTTTGCGAAGGTCTTGAAACTCGGGTTGATCTAGCAGATGCTGCGTCCCACTCGACGCGACGAAAGGCTCCGGCGAACGGGCCGCAGCCCGAAGCGCCGTTTCGACGGCGCGCGCGAGACCTTCGCCGAATCCGGCCGCGCGCACGACGCCGGTGACCTCGACGTCGCCGAGTTCGCGCATCGTCCGTCCGCCGAAGGTCGCATTCAAGCGATTCGAAAGTCGCGTCAGATCGTCGGCCGCGACGTGCTCGTCGTGTTCGAAGTGCGTTTGGACGGCGACGCCGAGTGAGGTCACGATGACCGCGAGCCCGGCACGTTCGGACAGCCAGATGAGTTGAATGTGCCGGAAGGTCTGCGTCTCGCGCGAGGGCGCGATCATGAACGCGACGTTGTGGGCAAGCTCGCCGACCAAGCGCGTCGTCTGTTCGATCACGCCGTCGAGTTCGCGACTCGCGGCGCGGTACTCATCGCGGATGCGTTTGGCTTCTTCGCTGGTCAGCGGCTCAGGCTGCATCAATTGATCGACGTACGTGCGATAGCCGGCATCCGAAGGTATGCGTCCGGCCGAGGTATGCGGCTGGACCAGATAGCCGGCGGCTTCGAGCTCCGCCATTTCGTTGCGAATGGTCGCCGAGGAAACGCCGAGATTGTACTTTTGGGTGAGCGTCTGCGACCCGACGGGTTCGGCCGTCGCGACGTACTCGTAGACGACGGTCGCCAGGATGAACGCTTTACGTTGATCGAGCGGTGGCGCTAGGGGGCGGGCTTTCAAGGGCTTGTCTTTAGCAGTCATAATCGGCGAGTGCCAGCCCTACCATAGCAAGGCGGCCCCCAGGGGTCAAGCGCGACGAGGTCCGATCGAGGTCCGATCGTCCAGCGCGACCGTCCTGACCTTAAGGAGCAACCACCAAATCGATTGCTTGCTTGAGGTCAGCCCAGCGGACCTCTCCGATCATCACGCTCGCTACCGTTCCGTCGCGTTTGAGGACGATCGTGGCCGGCAGATCCGAAACCGAATACGCATCGCTCACCGTTCGCTGATCGTCCTCAAACAGCGGCAGGACGGCGCCGAGTTCGTGCTGTTGCAAGAAGCTGCTCGCGACGCCGCGCGGTTGAGCCGCAATCGTGATGAGCGTAACGCTCGCTCCGTAGGTCTCGTGCAGTTTCGCGAACGCGTCCAGTTCGTCGCGACACGGTTTGCACCACGTCGCCCAAAAATTGAGGACGACCGGTTTCCCGACCAGCTGGCGAAGACTTGTTGGGCCTGTGCCGAGATCGAAGGCAAAATCCGGCGGGGGCTTCGCGAAGGTGATATTCTTCAGACCGGTCGAGGGCTGGGCGTCGTGGCGTCGCGCGTCCGAGGTTCCGCCCAGCATCGCAGCCAGAACGAGGGCGCCGACGAGGAAGCGGAGGGCCCGCGGCCAAGCGGCTCGCATGACGACGCCGACACAACAACCAACCGAAGCCATCGAGGCACTTTTCAAGGAAGCGCGCAGATTTCCGCCGCCCCCCGAGTTCGCCGCGCAGGCCAACGCCAAGCCCGGCATCTACGAGGAAGCCGAGCGCGACTATCGCGCATTCTGGGCGGCCTGGGCGGACAAGCTCGAGTGGATGGCGCCCTACGATACCGTCCTCGAATGGAACGAGCCGTTCGCGAAATGGTTCGTCGGCGGGAAACTCAACGCGTCGGTCAACGCGCTCGACCGTCACGTCCGTGCCGGAAAGGCCGATCGGATCGCCTACTATTATGAAGGCGAACCCGGCGATCGCTGGACGATCACCTACGGCCAACTTCTGGCCGACGTCTGCCGGTTTGCGAACGGCTTGCGCAAGCTCGGCATCAAAAAGGGCGACCGCGTCGCGATCTACATGCCGATGATCCCGCAGCTCCCGGTTGCAATGCTGGCCTGCGCGCGGATCGGCGCAGCGCATTCGGTCATTTTCGGCGGGTTTTCTCCGGATTCGATCGTCGATCGCGTCAACGACGCCGAGTGCGTCGCAATCATCACGGCCGACCAGGGCTGGCGCCGCGGTAAGAAGGTCGCGCTCAAGGAGAACTGCGACAGCGCGATGGCGCACACGCCGTCGGTGAAGCACTGCATCGTCGCCAAGCGCGTCGGCGACGCGGTGAACATGCAAGCCGGCCGCGACCTCTGGTGGGACGAGGTCGTCGCCGGACAACCGGAGACATGCGAGCCGGAGCAGATGGACGCCGAAGACGTGCTCTACCTCTTATATACCAGCGGGACGACGGCGAAGCCGAAAGGGATCAAGCACACGACCGCCGGGTATCTGACGGGCGTGACGGCGACCCATAAGCTCATCTTCGATCTCAAAGACGACGACGTGTTCTGGTGCGCGGCGGACATCGGCTGGGTGACCGGCCATTCGTACATCGTGTACGGGCCGCTCTGCAACGGCGCGACCGGAGTGATCTACGAAGGCACGCCGGATTTCCCCGACAAGGACCGTCTCTGGGAAATCGCCGAGCGCTACAAGGTCTCGATCCTGTACACCGCGCCGACCGCGATCCGGACCTTCATGAAGTGGGGCACCGAGTATCCCGAGCGTCACGATCTTTCGTCGCTGCGTCTGTTGGGAAGCGTCGGCGAGCCGATCAATCCCGAAGCCTGGATATGGTATCGCAAGTACATCGGTGGCGATCGTTGTCCGGTCGTCGACACGTGGTGGCAGACGGAAACCGGCGCGATCATGATCACGCCGCTTCCCGGAATCTCGACGCTCAAGCCGGGCAGCGCGAGCCAACCGTTTCCGGGGATTTTGGCCGACGTCGTCAACGAAAAAGGCGAAAGCGTCCCCTTGGGGGGCGGCGGATATTGCGTGATCAAGCGGCCCTGGCCCGCGATGCTGCGCGGTATCTGGGGCGATGACGACCGCTACAAGCAGACGTATTGGTCGCGTTTCGAGCACATGTATCTCGCCGGCGACGGCTGCAAGCGCGACGAAGACGGTGACTACTGGTTCATGGGCCGCATCGACGACGTGATGAACGTCAGCGGCCATCGCATCTCGACGACTGAAGTCGAGAGCGCGCTCGTCGACCACCCCAAGGTCGCCGAAGCCGCCGTCGTCGGGAGACTCGACGAGATCACCGGCCAAGCGATCTGCGCCTTCGTCACCGTCAAAGCCGGCGTCGAAGGGACCAAGGAACTGGCCGACGAGTTACGCGCCCACGTCGGCGAAAAACTCGGCCGCTTCACGATGCCGAAATACTTGACGTTCACGCAAGAGTTGCCCAAGACGCGCAGCGGCAAGATCATGCGGCGCCTATTGCGCGACATCGCCGAAGGCCGCATGCTCGGCGACACCACTACGTTAGCGGACTCGGCGGTCGTTCACGAACTCCAAGAACGCGCCAAAGAGGAAGCGTCCAAAGAAGATTAGCGCTTGTCACACTGAGCGAAGAACGCCGCTACGCTCTTGTCACTTGAGCGAAAAACGCCGCTACGCTCTTGTCATCCTGAGCGAAGGCGGCCGCTCTGCGGCCGCCGGAGTCGAAGGGGCCGACGACGCTAGGATGGTCGCTTTATGGCGGGATGTTGCGCTCCGATAGCGTCCTCGTTGGTTTCGGCATTACTTTCAGCTGATTCGGTTCCGGCGTCGGACACGGGATCGAAGGACGCGACGCTGCCCTCGAAAACAATCTTCCCGCGAGCTGAGTTCCCCGGGCATTGCGCCTTGCGCCCTCGACAAGCTCGGCGTGACGGCTTTCTCGATCGCGAAAGGCGCTCGATCGCATCCCAGTCACCGCGAGCCAAGGCGCTCTTCTTCCAGTGGCTCCAGCGCTTGAGTTTCTTTTCGCAGGCAATGGCGTCGAGGACGGAATCGTAGACGGTGGAGTAGGCGAGGACGACGGGACGACGTAGGAACGTGTAGCATTCCGAGTCGATGCCAAGATTATGCTCTGCGACGCGCCTTTCAATTTCGTTCGTAATGCCGATGTAATACGTGCCGTCGCGGCACATGACCATATAGACGTAATAGCTTTTCATTCCGGTCTACTGCGACGACAAGCATGAACGACAAGCCCCGTCGCGCCCTTCGACTCCGGGGCGCCAAAGGCGCCCCTTCGCTCAGGATGACATCGAAAGCACCAGCCCCTTGCCGGAGCTCGACTTAGCCCTTGCTGACGACTTCGTGCATGGCGGCGACGATGTCTTTGTCGAACTGTGTCCCGATGTTCAGGTCGAGCTGCTCGAGTGCGCGTGAGGGCGCCATCGGCGGCCGATACGGGCGGCGTCCGATCATCGCGTTGAAGCAATCGGCGACGGTCACGATGCGCGTGTGTAGCTCGAGATCCTCGGCGCGCAATCCGTCCGGATAACCTTTGCCGTCGAGCCGCTCGTGGTGGTGGCGAACCGGTCGCGCGAAGATCGCCAACCTTGGATCTTCTAGGACGATCCGTTCGCCGGCGGTCGTGTGGCTGCGCATGAAGACCCACTCCTCGTCGGTCAGCTTGCGCGGCGCGTGCAGAATCTCCGTCGGAGTCGTGACCTTTCCGACGTCGTGAATCATCCCGCAGCGCGAGACGAAGACGATCTCCTTCTCCGAAAGCATCAAACGCCGCGCGAGGCGCGCGCACCAGGCCGCGACGGCGCGCGAATGCTCGGCGGTCAACGGATCGGCGGCGTCCAGCCGAACGAGCATAGCGTTGATTGCGGCGTCGACCTCATCGAGTTGTTCGCCGACCGGTCGCGAGCTCACGCGCGGCTTGGCCAGCACCTTTCGAATCGGGCGCTCGAGTGCGCGCAACGGGGTGCGGTATGCGCCGGCGTAACCACGCGGGGCGAGGTAGCCGTCGAGCAACGAGCAGGCATTCCCGAAAAACGTCATGATGGCCGGCGAGTCGACGTGGGCGTCGCACATCCGGTCGATCCATCGGACGAGATCTTCGTGCGTGCCGTCGCGGCAGCCCGACGCATAGCCGTCGACGAACGCGTCGGCGACGAGTTCGATCAAGAGCGTTCGATCCGCGCTGGGGACGTTCTCCACCAGGGCGGCCGCGATCTCGGCGCGTTCCCTTCCGAGTGATTTTGCAACGGCGAACATGGGTTGAACGGACATCAGGCACTCTCCGCGACGGGCGCATCAGGCATGGAAACGACGAGACGATCGGGGACCAGCTGGAGTACCGACGACGTCGAGGATACGTGGCGAATCGGGCCGACGAGCCGGCTCGGAAGGGCCTCGAGGAGCCGCGCGAGACCGCCCGACTGGCGGCGCCGCAGTTCGTCTAGCGCCGCGACGACGGGCTCGTAGTTGTGCTCTCCGGAACGACGCGCAACGAGTGCTTCAACGGCAGCAAGGAGCGCCAAGACGCGCACGTATTTTTCCGGGACTTCTCTCCGAAGCGCGTTGAGGATCAAGCGCGGCGAGCGGATGCGACCGAGAAGAGTGAAAGTCAGCGCGCAGAGCGTGCGCGCGCGCCAGAAGCGCAGGTCGGCCGTTTGTCCGTGTTTTCGAATGACGCGCCACGCGGCCGACACCGAAGCGGCGGCATCTTCGTGATCGCCGGCCGCGGCCGCGTAGAAAGCGATTTCGGCAAGGCGCAGCGCCTGGCGGTCGGGCGTCACTTGTAGCTCCGCGCTCGAGCTGAGCATCTTGTGGGCCCGGGCGAAGTCGCCTTGCCAGCTCAACTGCAAAGCTTTTGCGGGCAACAGCGCTTGCATGACGTGCCGCGAGCTGTACTGGACGTCGAACTCTTGAAGCTCGCGCTCGACCCCCGCCGCAGCGCGTCCATCGCCTCGCTCCGCCGCGATTTCGTAGGCAGCTACCCACGCGTAGAGTTGCTTGTCGACGCTCCCGCACTTTGCGCCGCAGGTCGCGATGCGTTCGAGATACGACGCGGCCGCTTGGAGGTCGTCGTCCAGGTCCTGCGCCGCATTGTACAGGACGCTATAGGCGCCGCCCGCGACCTCGAACAATCCCTCGCGCTCGGCGAGTTCGGCACTTATCTTTGCAAGACGTTTTGCGCGCTCTCCGTCGCCGGCATGAAGCGCGACGAACGACGCCTGATGGTGGACGCGCGCCGACAGGACGTTGTCATCGAGGCGTAACGCGCTCGAGAGGGCGCGCTCGACCCATTTACGACCAAGTTCCGGACGGCCAGCGACGACGTAAGCCGCGCCGAGCGCCGACATCACCGAGACGCGAACTTCGGGCGGTGCCTCAAAGAACGCGTCATCGGGCTTGAGCAATTCGATGCAGTCTTCTCGTCCCCGGCGCAGCAGATCGACGGCATAGAGATAACGCATCCGCATCCGTTGATGCGGCACCTTGCACGAAAGTAACGCGTGCTGAAAGAGCGCCTCCGACATGTCCAGCTTGCCTCCGAGCGAGGCCATGATCGCCTGGACGGCCAGCACCGAGTGGTTCGCTTGGCGTGCTTCTTCACCGAGCGCGGCGAGCGCGTCGTGCATGAAATACGCTTTGTCACTTTCGATCGAGGTGAATCCGTAGCGCTCGACCAGGCGCAAGATCTCGCGCTCGTCCTTCACCCAAGCCAACAGATGGATCGCCCCGCCGATATCGCCGCTCATCTCCAAAGCGCGAGCGGTTCGAGCGACGATCCGTTCGCGCTCGGCAAGCGGAAGCGCCTCGATTTTGGTGTGAATGAACGCAGCGAAGCGGCCGTGATAGCGCGCCCCGCCGTCATCGAAGATGTGCGGAGCCTTCTCTCGGATCGCCAAGAGCATGATGGCGGCTTCGGAACCGCCTGTCTTGCCGACCGCCGACGAATCGAGCGAGGGCAAAAGCGCGGTCTGCAAGATTAGGTCGCGTTCTTGCGGCTGTAGCGCCTCGAAGCTCTCTTCAGCGGCTTGCTCGAACGGAATGTCGAAACGTTGCGCCGCGTCGGAGATCGGACGCCGCAATAAGAAGACAAAGTCGGCGACGACGCCGTTCGTCGAAGCGTGCAGCGCCGTGACCGCCTCCGGCGCAACTTCCGGCGCGAGCAGGGCGGCGATCTCTTCGGCTCTTTCGAGCGTCAGGCGCAGCGTCGGACCGTCGATCGGAAGCGTCGCGATGCCGTGGGCTAGCCACGACGCGACCGGTAATTCATCGAGGCTGCGCGAGGCGACCAGCCATCGCACGCCGTCGGACGTGCGCTCGATCGCGCGCGCCACGAAGCGCGCGACGAGTGGATCGGCGGCGTGATCGAGATCGTCGAGGACGATCGTGCAACGGACACCGGCGGCGTGCCGCGCGAACCAAACCGCTAAGGTGTCGGCCGGATCGTCTCGCTGCAGCGCCCGCTCGTAAGCGCCGGCCAACGACAACCGCATCCCCGGAATGTGAGACGAGAGCGCGTGGACGAGATCGCCGACAAAACGCGCGAACGAGACCCGCTCCGGCAACGCGACATACGCCGACGGTTGGTGACCCGTAGCGTATTGTCGAAGCGCAACCGAGAGACCGTATCCCGGCGGGGCCGTAACGAGTACGGCGCGCCTGACGGCCGATTCCTCGATCGCCGCCGCGAAGCGGGGGCGCGATACGAGGGAGGGTGACACGCTGCCCGTCTTAGACCGGCCAGGCCCCAGTTGGAATGTCGAGTTCCGCGGGCGGTGACTGCTGTTGGTCGCTCATCTACATCCTCCGTGATGTCTCATCTTTAAGTACGTCAGTTTGATCTGCGGCGGTAAGCGAAGCACGTTACGTGTGCTCGGGATCACTCGCGCCAGGAGCGTTTGCGCTCAGTGGTGAGGTTGAATCAGAGCATCGATGCCGTAGGGGACGCCGTTGCCCGCCGGCCCGTTGTAGCCGAGTCCGGTCGCGGTGCAGAGATACAGCGGGGAACAGGCCCCGTTCGCGCCGACGATCCAAGCCAGCGTTCCACTCGGCGCCAAATACAGTCCGGAAGCGTCGTGCATGCCATGCGTCGAGCCCGTCAGCGCGTATAGCCCGGCGACGATCGGCGTCGCGACGCTGGTTCCGCCGTACATGTTCCATCCGCCGCCGTAGCTCGAATACGCTGCGACTCCGGTACGAGGGTCGGCCACTGCCGCGATGTCATTCACGGTACGGAATTTGCCGCAACCCGTGTCGGTCTGCCACTTTTGCTTTTGAACGTACGCGCTGCAGCCGCTGCCCGTCCCCGCCCAAACCGTTTGTGGTTGGAAGGTGCCGTCCGGATTCTGGAAGAGTGAGGTTCCGCCGACGGCGACGACCTTATCAACTGAAGCCGGGAAGCTCACGCCGTAGCCGCTGTCGCCCGCGCCGGCCACGACCGCCGTATCGTCACGACGCCACTTGTCCTGGTAGTGGATCGAATCTTTGTCCTCGGGAGTCGCGTAACTGTTGCTGATGGCAACGGGGTGAAGCCCGTTGGCCTGGTCCATGGCCTGGCCGAGGTCTTGGAGTTTGTTCGATTTCGCCTCGACGACGACGATTTCACAGAGCGGGCAGATCGCCGAAACCATCTCGGTGTCGATCGCGGTCTCTTCGCCCCAGATCGGGTCGGCCGTCGGGCGACTGCCGCCCGGCTGCAGGATCGTCAAGCAGCCGCTGGCGACCGTGCACGGCGGCAAGCCGAACGTCGAGCGATACACCGCGAGATCGCTCGCGATCGTCTGATCGATGTAAGCCGTCACGATCGCGACGGTCTCTTCGGCGCCAATGCTGCTCGAAAGTCCCGTTACCCCGTATGCGCCCTGTAGATGCACGGGCTGATAGCCCGGAATCAGCGTCGCGTCAGCTCCGGCGGGGATCGATGCCGTGCGCTTTTGAAAACACAAGCCCGCCTCGTAGTCGTCGTGACCGTTATGGATCACGCGCTTGCAGATCGGAATCGCATCGAGGCTGGCGGGGTAGGCTCCGGCTGAGATTGGGAAAGCCGAGGCACTCGATGGATACGCACTGAGGCTGATCGGAAAAGCCTGCGCGCTGATCGGGTACGCTCCGGCCGAACTCGGCGTCCGCGTTTGGCTCGTGCCTTGGGCGACGTTTGGAGCCAGCGACGCCCCGCCGTGGGATGAACAACCGGCGAGGGTGATGGCCGCGATAAAGACGCCGACCGGCAAAGACGAAGAGCGCACTGACTTTCCTCCGTGAAATTGGGTGCACTCCAATGGTACCTTGCGATGCTCCTGGGAGCACGTGACCCTGGACACACTCCGGCCCGAGGGCTAAACTTCTGGAAAGTAAGCGTTAGACGTTTGTCGCTACGTCAGCTTACGAGTCCGATGATCGCGACGAGCGATACGATTCCGACCAAAGTTCCCCAGACGGCAATCGCCGAGGCTAATTTCCGCACTTTCCCTTCCTCCGTGAGCAGGATCACGCCAAGATTATCGCATTCCGTGACCCGACGCACGTGATCCAGCGCACACCTCGTGCTCGAGTGTGCGCTTCTTTACAATGAGAAAAACTCGCGCAGCGAGGCGAGGTCGTCGGTACGGCGCGCCGGGGGAAGGCCCGACAAAATCGTCTCGCCGTAGCGCATCGCCGTCGCGCGGCCGTCGAGGAGGACCAGCAACCCGCGATCGTGCTTCGAGCGAATCAAGCGTCCGAAGCCCTGTTTGAGTCGCATGGTCGCCGACGGGACCATGTACTCTTCGAAACTCGGCCGGCCCGCGTTTTCGATTGCGCGCAGACGAGCCGCCACCAGCGGATCGCTCGGCGACGGAAACGGCAGCCGGTCGACGATCACACACGAGAGCTGATCGCCGACGACGTCGATTCCCTCCCAGAATGTGCCCGTCGCAAAGAGCACCGCATTGCGGGTCGCCCGGAACCACTCTAACAGGTGAGCGCGCGGGAGATCGCCCTGCAGCTTGATCGGAAAATGGACGCGTCGCCGCACGTGCGCGTGAACTTCGCGCAGGCGCGCGTACGACGTGAACAGGACGAAGGCGCGGCCGCGCGTCAGCTCGAGGCATTCCTCGACGATCGGCGCAACGTTCTCCGCAAAGTCCGGCGTCTTCGGGTTGCAGTACCGCGGCGCGATGAAGAGACGCGCCTGCGCCCCAAAATCGAAGGGTGACGGCGCGACGTATTCTTGCGCCTCCTCGACGCCGAGCGACGATTTAAGGAAAGCGAACGAGGTCCCCGCAGCGATGGTCGCGCTGGTCAGGACGACGCTCTGCGTCCGCTGAAAAAGCGCGGTGCGCAGGTACTCGGCGACGTCGAAGGGTGCCGAATTGACGGCATAGCGCGTCTCGCCTTCAAGGCGTTCGACCCACGTGATCGCTTCGTCTTCGGGTAGATTCGTGCGCTCGATGGTGCTGAGATGCGCGAGGATCCCGCGCAGGTTCAGCTCGCGCCGCCGCTCGGCCTCGGCGACGTTGTCGGGCGGGCGCTTCAGTGCGGCTTGCCAATTCGCGCCGAGCCAGTTCTCGAGCCGGTAAAACGACGTTTGCAACTGCGCGAGCGCTTCGTAAGCGTGTTCGTTGTGCGCGAGGGGATAGCGCTCGCCGGGGACGCGCGCGAGCGCCTGCGCCAAGCCGCGTACGCCTTCGTCGATCTCCGCATCGTAGTGACCGGGGACCTGATAGTGACGGTGGAGACGCCGCATCAGACGTGCGATCGTCGACGGCGAAAGTCTCGCCGTCAGAGCTGCCGACGCCCAACGCTCGCACTGGTGCGCTTCGTCGAGGATCGCAAAGTCGTACGGCGGGAGCAACGATCCGCCCAGCGCGAGATCGAGGAAGAACAACGCGTGGTTCACGACGACGAGGTCGGCGAATTTCGCCGCATCGCGTCGGGTGAAGAACCAGCAGTCCTTGAATCTCTCGCAGAATTCGCCGACGCAATCGTCGGCGTCGGCGTCGAGCAATTCCCACTCGCCCGGAGGCGGGGCAAACTCGAGTTCCGTCCGATCGCCGGTTTCGGTGCGATCGGCCCAGGCCCACATTTCCTCCATCGTCCCGCTTTGCGCGACGAGCCGGTCGGCGCGCATCCGATCGAGCTTCTGGCGGCACAGATAATGGTTGCGGCCCTTGAGCAATTCGACGCGAGCCGGCACGCCGAGCGCGCGCAACACGAGCGGGATGTCTTTGCGGACCAGCTGTTCCTGCAAGGCGATGGTCGCCGTCGAGACGACGATTTTTTTTCCACGGCGCAATGCCGGAACCAGATAGGCAAGAGATTTGCCGACGCCGGTCCCCGCTTCGACCAGCGTGTGCGCCCCTTCCAAGAAGCCGCGCTCGATCAGCTGCGACATCCGGACCTGTCCGGGACGCGCCTCGAAACCTTCGAGCGCGCGTGCCAGTGGGCCGCCTGCCGCGAAGATCGACTCGATCGAATCGTGTTTCGTCGCGCTCACGGCTCTTCGTGCGTCCCGTCGAGTGCTTCGCCTTCTTCGCTGCCGCCGACCGGCTCGCCGACAATAGCAGGTTCGAGTTGCGCGCGACTCGGAAAGCGCACGAGGATCAGCGCGGCGACGAACCCTATCACGAGGCCGCCAAGATGCCCGGCTTTCGAGATGCTCGGCACTGAGAACGTGAACGCGAGGTTGATCAGGATGATGGGCAGCGTCTGGGTAATGAGACCGCGGCCGCGCGCCCCCATGCGAAGGCCGATTGCGACGAGCGCCCCGAAGAGTCCGTAGATGGCACCGCTGGCGCCGACCGTCGGTTGGTCGAAGGCAAAATAGACCACTGCGAGTCCCGAGCCGAGCAGCGAGATGAAGTAGATCGCGAGCATTCGCCGCGCGCCGGTCACGAGCTCGACAAACGTTCCGACCTGATAGAGCGCGAACATGTTCAATCCGATGTGGAGGATTCCGTCGTGCACGAAGCCGCTGGAAATCAGCCGCCACCATTCGCCGCTCATCACCAGAGGCCCGTACAGCGCGCCGTCGGCGACCAGGGTTTGTCCATCCGAGAAGCCGCTGACGAACGAAACGCGGCCGCCGCCGGTCAGCACGTCCCATAGGAAGACGAGAACGTTGATGACGACCAGCGCGTTGGTTGCGCGAAAGCCGCGCGTCCGCGATTCGATCATCGCGGCGCGTATTTGAGCGCGCTGCCGGTGTTGAAGAGAACGACGGGGCCTGCAAACGACATGCCGCGCGCGACGGCTCCCAGTAGACCCGCGACGGCCGCGCCGCCTTCCTCTGAGGCGTCGATCCCCTCGCTCGAACGCAGCGCCAGCATGTTCTCGCGCATCGCCGCCTCCGAGACCGCGATGGCGGTGCCGCCCGAATCGCGAATCGCGCGCAGCATCAAGCGGTCGCCGATGGCCGCCGGAACCCGCAGTCCCCAAGCGGCGGTCTGCGCGTTCTCCCAACGTTCGGCCTGTGCGTCGCCGCGTTCGAACGCGCGCACGATCGGCGCGCAGTTTTCGGCTTGAACGCTGATCATCTTTGGACGGCGCGCACCGATCCAGCCGAGCGCTTCGAGTTCGTCAAACGCTTTCCACATTCCGACGAGTCCGGTGCCGCCGCCCGTCGGATAAACGATCGCTCCCGGAACGTCGCCGAGTTGTTCGACCAACTCGTAGGCCATCGTCTTCTTTCCTTCGATGCGATAGGGTTCGCGCAACGTCGCGACGTTGAACGCGCCGCTCTCTCGGGCGAAGGCCGCGGCCTCCTTTCCGGCATCGTCGATCAGACCCGCGACGAGTCTGACGTCGGCGCCGTACGTGCGACATTCCTCGATCAAGATCGCCGGCGTATCGATCGGTAAAAACACCGCGACTGGCATTCCGGCCCGCGCGCCATACGCGGCGAGCGCGCCGCCCGCGTTGCCCGCACTCGGTGCGACCAGCGCCGTCGCGCCGAGGCGTTTCGCATTAGTCACCGCGGCCGACATTCCGCGCGCTTTGAACGAGCCCGTCGGATTGCGGCTTTCGTCTTTTACGAAGAGGTCGACGTCGAGCCGAAACTGCGCCGCAAGACGCTGAGCTGGGAATAGCGGCGTCCCGCCTTCGGCAAGCGTGACCGGCTGCTCGTCGTCTGCGATCGGCAAGACTTCGCGATAGCGCCACATCGTAAAAGGCCGGCCGGCGAGTTTTTCGCGAGGCATGTCAACCGGCGGATAGCGGACCAGCAACGGTGCGCCGTCGTGCGGGCAGGTCGTCGCAAGCCGGTCGGCCTCGAAGCGATGCGCCGCGTCGAGCGAGCATTCAAGACATGAAGGAAGCACGGGCGTTACGCTATGTCCGCAATCACCGTACGCTTACGGTACGACGGTGACCATGCGCGCGAGCTCGAGCGAGATCGCGTGTCGCTTCCCGTTGATTTGCAGCGTCAGCGGACCGCTGAGCGGTGCCTTTTCGACCACCGAGACTTTCACGCCGGGCCGCAAGCCGATGTTGCCAAGGTGGCGTAAGATCTCCGGAACTTCTTCCGTGACACCGTAGACGGTCGCGTCGGCTCCGGCTTCGACTTGCGCGAGCGGGACGTCGGGGTGTGGCGGCGGCGTCCCGTCTGCCGGTGGTATCGGATGGCCGTGCGGGCAGACCTTCGGATCGCCGAGGACTTCGACCAAGCGCCGTTCGACGCTCGCTGAAATCGCGTGCTCGAGTTTGCACGCTTCTGCATGCACTTCGTCCCACGGCATCCCGAGGATGTCGGTGAGCAATCTCTCGGCGAGCCGATTGCGGCGAATGACACGTAGACCGACCTCGAGTCCGCGCTGAGTCAGTTTCGCCTCGCCGCGCGCGCGATGCTCGACGTAGCCGTCGGCGTCGAGTTTCTTGAGCATCCCCGAAACCGAAGCCGGTGCGACGCCCAACTCGGACGCGAGCCCCGACGTCGTGACACCCGGGCCTTCGCGCTCAAGGCGGTAGATCGCTTCGAGATATTCCTCGTTCGATTCATCAAAGTGCGTGTGGCCGGGCATGCCTTACATCATTCGCCGCGTCGCCGAGGTTTCCGTGGACAGCCGACGACGAGCGGCAAGGGTCGCGTCCAGGCCGGCGCGCAACTCCACTTTGCGGTGCGCGCTCGCGAAACTGACCTCGATCCCGTTTCGCGCAAAGCGTACGACCGCGTCCTCACCGAGCCACGCTGCGACGAGGGCGTACTCGTCCGAGATCGTCGTCGAGAAAAGCGCCGGATCGTCGGCGTCGAGGGTGCAAACGACGCCGGCGGCGTCGAGCGCGGCGATCGGATGCAGTTCGTCGGCGCCGACGGCGCCGGTCAAGCGATTCGAAGTCGGGCAGATTTCGAGCGCGATGCGTCGTTCGGCGAGCTCTGCGACGAGCGCCGAGTCTTCGAGCGCTCGGATGCCGTGGCCGATCCGTTCGACACGCAGCGTGTCGACCGCATCTCGGACGCTCTGCGCGCCGTCCGCTTCCCCCGCATGCGCGACGCAGTGCAAGCCATGCGCGCGCGCATACGAATACGATTCTCGAAAGAGACTCGCGGGATAGTTCGCTTCGTCGCCGCCGAGACCGATGCCGACGACGCCGAGTCCGGCCTCCGCCAGAGCCACCGCCTGCTCCGCGGTCGCTCGAGCGCGCTCGACGCCGAAGTTGCGGGTGAGGTCGCAAATCAGGTTCACCTCGAGGCCACGCCGCAGTCCCTCTTCGTCGAGCGCTCGCCTCATCGCACGAACGGTTTCCTCGATGTCGAGATCGCGGTGAAAGAACGACCAGACCGACGGCGAGATGAAGATCTCGGCATAGCGAACGTTTTGTGCCGCGGCGTCGGCGACGTAATCGCGCGCGATCCGCGCGTAGTCGTCGGGTTCTTTGAGGACCTTGCAAACTTCGGCAAAGGTCAGCAAAAATTCGCCGAAGCTCGCGAAGGCGTAGGTTTCTTCGGGCGGTCCCGACGCGCGAGTGCTCTCGACGCCATGCCGCCGGGCCAGCTCGCGAAACGTCGCGGCGCGGACGGTCCCCTCGAGATGGCAGTGGAGTTGAACCTTCGGAAGCGCGCGCGCGAAGGCGGCCGTGTCGGGCATGGCTCGGCGATGTTCCCCGCGCGACCCGCCGTCCCGCCTCCCGGCCCGGGGCGAAGCCCTAAGCGATTGACGGGGGCGTGACCCTCGACTATAGTGGGGGTCGTTCTTCGCGCGGGGTGGAGCAGTCCGGTAGCTCGTCGGGCTCATAACCCGAAGGTCGCCAGTTCAAATCTGGCCCCCGCAACCATTACCAAAAAGGCGCCCTCCCGGCGCTTTTTTGTTTCTGGCGCCGTACGAGCCCGTTATTCCGGCGTGCCGGTAGACGCTACCTCAATGCGAAACGCCGCGCCACAGGGGAACGGATTTGCGCTCGAGCCGGCGCGCTTGATTCGGTTCATCGACTTCGAACGTGCGCATCACGTCCGGCGACGTCAACTCCACCATCCGAGACCCCGTCGCGGCGGGCGCGGCCGCGTTGGGAAAGACCGCGATGCGCGGCGGTGACGTGCCCTCCGGCAGAACCAGCGCGTATCTGCCGGCGAGCGATTGAGGCGCGGGATAGCCGGCCTGCGTTCGGAATCCGCCGGCGAAGACGAGCGTTCGGCCGTCGGCAGTCACCGACCCGCGGCCTTGCCAAATGCATCCCTCGCGGCATAAAAACAAAAGCCCCGTGTCGCGCGCGATAGACCGGTCGAACGTGGCCGTGATCGCGCGCGTCTCGGCCGGAACGTCGAAGTTCTCGTATACGAGGCCGCCCGCGGCGTGCCAATCGCGCGGCGGCTCGGTGCCCGCGAACGTGCTTTCCGCAAGATTCGCGACCGACACAAACTTCGGTTCGAAAGCAGTTGCGCGCTGCTCAAACCCGTACGCGGAGATTTCGAGCCGGTACGTGAGCGGCCCGAGCGGTTCGCCGAGATCCCAGTTCATGAGATCGATTTCCCACAGCCCCGGCTCGGGCATTTCGATCACCTCCGACGCCTCGCCGTCGATGAAGGCGGTATGATTCCGCCCGCGGTGGCCATCGTCGCGCTTGTGGTACGGTTTCAGACGAAGGACGCTGTCGTAGTATGCCCAGTGGCGATCGTTGCGCGCCATGCCGGCATGTTTGAGGTCGAGCCGCAGGCGCGCGTGCAACGCCGAGGCTCCCGGCGGAACGCGGACGATGATGATTCGCGTCTGCTCGAGCGTGAGAATTCCGGAGCTGACGAACGGCTGTTTCTGAAGGGCGAAGTCGGCCGGCGCGATTAAACGGATTGTCGCACGCCGGAAAACGATTCCACTGCGGTCTCCCGCGACGAGCGCCGAATCGCTGACCGTCGCGGCGGATCGAACGGCCTCGAGCGCGACGCTGAAAAGTCTTCCCTTCCGCACCAGGCGCACGATTCGCACGTCGCGGCGCGGCGAATCGACTCGCACCGTCGCGGCGGCGGCGAGGGCGCCCCACCCGGACAGATCGATCTCGCGCGTCCAGCGGCGGCGCGTCTCTCGTCCGAAGACGATCTCGTCGGCTTTCAACCAGTAACCGCCGAGCTCGGCATTCGCCGGCCGTTTCAAAGCTTGCAAGCGTCGCAACATCGCGAACGCGTGCGCCACTTGCACGACGCCCGCACCTTGTCCGACAAGATCGGCGTCGGGTAACGGTCGCGCCGTCGAGAGAACCGCCAGCCGCACCCGCCACGGCTCGGCGCGCAAGCGTTCCGCGCGGGCGGCCGAGAGCAACATGCTCAAAGCGCCCGCCGCAACCGGTCCCGCTGTCGACGTGCCACCCGAGATCGTGTATTGTCCAGGCAAGAATGAGGAACGAAACCGTTTGAATTGAGCGACGTCGTTGGCCGCGCCGAACGGCAGCGTCGCGAGCATGTTCGTCGGCGCGATAACGTCGGGTTTCTGGCGGCCGTCGCCGAGCAAGCCGCGGTTGCTGAACGCCGCGATCATGTCGGTTGCAGGCATCTCACCGGTGAACACTGCGAGGTTGTCACGCGGACGCATCGCGCCGATCGCGAGCACGTCGCGTCCCGAGCTCGGGGTGAGGATGTTCTCCTGCGGGCCGTTGTTGCCCATCGCCGCTACGATCGCCACGTTACGCCGGCGCGTCAGACGATCGAAAAACTCGCTGAGCGCGTCGTGCCAACCGCCGACCACGTTTCCGCTGCCGAGGGACAGCGAGATCAGATCGATACGATGAGCGCTGGTCGCCGCACTCATGTCCTCGATTAGCGTTGAGGCACTGTCGCCTTCCGAACCGAAGGGGACCGCGCCCGACAAGACGCGGATTTGCGGAGCGAGCGAGTCGACCGATCCGTAATAGGCTCCGCCGAAAGCGCTCGACATCACCGCCGTGCCGTGCGTTGCAACGCGAAAGCGATAGAGCCGCGCGAACTTGCGGTCGGTGGTTGTCGCTACGGCAAAATTGCCGCCGTCCCCTAGGCCGAGCAGCGAGTCGGGATACATCATGCGCGTCAAGCGGTAATCGGCCGCCGCGCCAAGCGGCCATTGTTCCCCGGCGGCGTTCACGAACAACGTCAGCCCGCCCGACGCGTCCAAGACGACAAAGAGTTTGACGTCCGCGGATTCGTAGCGGCCGAGCGCGTAGGGGCCCACATCCGGAACGATGAGGCGACTTTCGCCGGCCGCGATGTGTCCTGCTTGGTCGAGCGTCGCCGGCGCGAGCGGGAACCAGGCCCGCGTCGAGCCCGGATCGGCTTGCGGCAGGATGCTAACGCGCGATCCGTTTGCGCCTGCAAACTGCGCGGCGGTCGGATCGACCAGTTCCGGCGTGAGCACGGCGATTCCGCGTCCATCGCCCGACGGATGGCGCGCGCGAAACCCGAGCGCATCGATGGCGGCGAACGGCGTAATGGCGTGCAGGACGGCGGCGCTCGGCAAGCGCGCGGGCACCTCCGCCTTCACATCGAGCGAAAGGTACGTTTCGGGGCCGCTCAGGTTGCTATCGACTTGGATCAGGCCGAGCGTTCGGTGATCGCAAAGCGTCGCAAGCGCTTTCTCGCTCGGCACGCTGAACTTGACGTACCCGAGCTCGTCGTCGCGCTTGGCAACCGCGATCGCCTCGGCGCCGAGGCGATCGGCAAGATGCGGACGCAAGCCTTCGTCTTCGAATGCAATGAATCTGGTCGCCGGCGTTTTCTCGATGAGGTGCGTTGCGATCGCGACGCGATCGGCGAGCGGAAGTGCGTCGAAGCAACTCGTTGCCGGCGATACATTCGACGCGAGCAGCGCCGTCAAGAGGAATGGACCGATCACAGGCGCGATTCCATCGCGGCTAGGGCGTCGTGAATTTGAGCGTCAGCACCGCTTCGCGCGGTCCGTAGTTTTGCCCGTACAGCGCCTGCGGCGGCCCGGCGACGGCCGGCGCTCCAACTATGGCAACGCTGGCGCCGTTGAGCTGTTGTATGGTGTTTGGATAGATGCCCGTGATGTTACGCACCGTTAGTAACAGGGACGCGTGTTTTGCCAGCGGCTGTTGCGCGTGTGCGTCGAATTCGAAGAACGCCGGCCTGAAATACGTATTATTGCTCCCGTAATACGTCGTGATGAGATCCACGTACCGCACGCGATCCCAGCGATACCCGAGCCGCGCCGTTCCTTGCGCGTACGGGATCGGGGCCGCAAACGAACCATTGAAATTCACCGCTGGTACGACGAATTGGTTCTTGCAGCCGACGTTGGTCGCAAAATTGCACGTCGCGCCGGAGGCATCGTAGAAGTTCGCTGGAACGCTGACCAGGTAGCCGCGATTGAGGCCGCCGGCCAGACTCCATTGGAAGCCGAGCGGCGCGGCGCCGCTCAGGTTAATGAGGATTCCTTCGTAGCGCGATTTCCCAAGATTGCCGAACTGGGTAACGTACAGTGGCAGGGTCCCTTGCGCTCCGGTGAAGGTTCCGTTGAGCGTCGTGGTGCTGTACACTTGCCCGAAGAGGTTCGTCCGATAGACGTCGACGGACAAAATCGAATCCGAGCCGCGCAGATCCATCCCGACGTCGAATCCGAACGATGTTTCCGGTTTCAAATTGAGGTTCTGTAGGCTCTGCGAGTAGAAGCCCGGCGTCGTCGTGCTGTTGATGGTCGGCGTCGTGTTCAGACCGACCAGATCCTTGAGCGGTGCTTCCGCGAAACCGCCACCCGCTGCGGCACGGATCGCGACGTTCGTGGAAGGCCGCCAGACGAGCCCCAACCGCGGCGCGGCATAGTGGTAGAGCGCATCGGTATAATTCGCCTTCGTCGGGTCGGTCGGATCTTGAACGTGATAATCGGCATTGACGAAATACGTCGAAAGATCGGCGGCGATGCGCTCGGTCGGATTGCCTCCGATCGACAGACGCCATTCGTTGGTAGTCAGCGTCACCGCCGTAGGAACTTGGACGACGCCGTTTTGGGTGAGCGGCACGTCGCTCAGCGACTTGACGAACGAGGCCCCGGCGTGCAGGTTCTGCCCGATTTCCGTCACGTAGTTGGCCGACAGATCCCGATTGTCACTGCCGAAGAGAAGGATCAGATTACTCCCATTGCGCGTGACGTTATACGTTCCACCGTTGAAAACGGTCGCCGTACCCGGATTGCCTGCGCTTCCGCACGCCGGCGTGTTCGTTGCGCAGAGCGTGCCGCCACCGAATAATTGGAACGAGCCTGCGGCGCTCGTCGTCACGACCTCATCGATCAACACCCGGTTCTGCAGCGCGGCCAGCGTCAGCACGCCGCGCCCGAGGTTCGCCGTGAGTTTCTCTTCGACCAGGGTCGAGGCTTGGGTCCACGGCGTGAGCGCAAACTCTTGCCCGTTGCTCGGGACCAGGAAATTTCCGGCGGGAACGGAGCCGTTGTAGCCGGCCGGCGGGACAAAATTCCCGTTGTTGTACGCGACCGGAAACCAGAATTCTTGATTCTGCCCGCCGTAGAAGAGTGACGCGCGGACGGCCGGAGAAACCGCGTAACTCAGCGAGGCCGATCCGCTGTGAACGCTCCAGGCGGACGTAGAGTTCACGCAACACCCCAAGAGGCCCGTGCTGAGTTGCGCGATGCCCGTCGTCGGATAAGCGGGGAGGAATGAAATGGCGGTTGCGCACGATCCGTTACAGACGAACGGTTGCCCGTTCACCGTAATCGGGGCGGGCGAGAATGCGATGAGGCTCGAGATGTTGGTCGGTCCCGGGCTGTCGTTGACGCCGTACGCCACGTTGGTCGACAGGCGGCCGATACGAAACGCGGCAGCCCCGTTCGCGACGATTCCGCCGTAAGGGTCGTTGCTGAACGATAACTCACCACGATTCCGCGTCACTGCCCCCGGCGTCCTCAACACGAAGCTGCCGCCGATTGAATCGACGATGCTCGGGGCACTTGCACCGGGGCCGCGCACGATGTCGGCGCGCTCAAACCCGTTGAGCGGGAGGACGTTGAGATCGGTGCCCATGCCGACGCCGCCGGTCCCATTGCTCAGCGAGGCACTGATGACCGGCATGTTGTCTAACAGCGTCGCGGTTTCGTACGGCAGCGCGCCGTTGATCGAGATCAACATCGGCATGTACGGCGCATCGGCGAAAGCGGCCGTCGATTTGGTGCCGATGCCGACGCCGCCCGTCGATATCCCCGGAATCTCCTCGAGCGTCTTGCGCCACGACGTGACGCCGTCGAAGGCGGCGGCCGCCGGACTCACCTGCGTGATCGAGGCCGGCGTGACGTTGAAACTGCCGCTGGCAGAGACCGATCCGATGACGCGCAGATTGCCGGCCGGTGCGTACTGAATTGCGACGTTGACGTCGCCGTCGATTTCGAGGCTGCGCGAAAGCGTTCCGAGCGGTGATTTCGCGGTGATTTGGTACGAGCCGAACGGCATCCCGACGAGGACGAAGCGCCCCTGGTCGTCCGTCCGTGTCGAGGCATTCTTCGGTCCACCGACGTCGATCGATGCGCTCTTGACCGGCTTGCCGCCCGCGTCGGTCACGCTGCCGTTGATCGTCGCCGTGTTCGTCGGCGCGATCTGGGCTCCGACGGGCAAAACAGTCGATAGAATAGCGAGAAGCGCGACGTTTGCGCATATCAGAAGCATTCTGGCCGGGCTTGCCATGCAAACTACCTCGACTCCGGAATCACGGCTACGAATCGTAAATTGAGCAGCGCCGAGCTGACGGCAAGCATCGCTTCGGTAAACGAGCGGAGCTCCGCCGCGCCGCCGGTTAGCGGCCGCGCACGCACACCCCTCAGCGCCCGCGCGAATTCATCTGCGTCGTTCGCGATGATGACCGCAAACCGGCTTTCGGCATCATGTCGCTCGGACCGCTGCACGCAACGAGCATATTCGAACGCAGAATCCGTGCGTTAGAAAGAACTGCCTAGAGAATGCAGGAGATCGGCAAACACGACCGGCTCGCGTTCCAGTGCCTCGCGGATCTCGCTTCTCCGCTTCACGTCGAGAATCTGAAAGACGGCCGAGACATGGTGAGCCGTGGTCTGGCGGCTGATGCCAAGAGACGATCCGATTTGCGCGTTCGATGCGCCGCGTGCAGCCATCACTGCGACCTGTTGCTGGCGCAAGCTGAGAAGCCGGCCCGGAGGCCGGCCGCGTTTCGGCCGTGCCGTCAGCGACGAGAGATAACTGTCCGCGCCGATGGCGCGGTAGGCTGACTTCGCATCGCCGGTCCGATCGGCGAGATCCAAGCTCAGCGCCGCGTGGAGGCGCCAGCCGGCCGCACCGAAGTATCGCGCGGCGCGATTTGCTTGCGCCCGGCACTCGCCGGTTCGGCCTTCCCGTTTCTCGATTGCGGCAGAGATCAGGAGCCCGTTACCGCGCGAGATGTCGTCGTCGATTTTGGTTTTTTCAAGAATGTCGCGTAGCGCGCGTAACTGATCGAGGTTTCCAAAGAGCGCGCACTCTGCCGTCAGCAGCCAGATGTTCCAGGTGTTGTCCAACGTGCACAACGCTTCCAGAGCGCGGTCGATCACGCGAGCGGACCCGCGCACGTCGCCGGCAAGCCTCAACCGATGGGCGATCGCCGGCAAAACGTAGCCGATCCGCTGCGACTCCTTCGAGCGTAGCGTTATATCCATGGCGCGATCGTCGCCGAGCAATCCGCCCGTGCGCTGCTCCCCCGCTATGTTTTCGGGATCGAGCAAGCTGCGCAACGTCAGTAATTTGAGAAGTACGGTCGGATGATCGTTGAATCGGCCCTCTTGACGGCGGACGAGGTCGTGCGCCGCCGAAAACTCTCCCCACAAGACGTACGAATCGGCGAGCGAGAGTTCGATGTGCGTCGTGACCCAGCCGAGTTTCTTGGACTCGGCGAAGTCCACTGCCTCAAAGAACAGTTGCTTGGCGAGACTCGTTTCCCCGAAGTTCCTTGCGACTACAGCGAAATTGTTCAGGATAAATGCGCGATCGCCCGGCCTCGGCGTCTCGACCGAGAGTTCACGCGCGACGCGAAAGTCTTGTAGCGCCTCGCTGCGTTGTCCTAGCCGAGACTCGGCGAAGCCGCGAATCTCCAGATACGTCGAGAGTGATTCGAGTCGCGCGTAAGCACAGTTGCGCGCCGCCTCTTGCAGGAGCGCGAGCGCTTCCTGCGGCCGATCCAACGTCGCCAACTGACGCGAACATCTCAGATAACCCTCGATGCGCCAGAGAGAGGTCGGCGGCGATGGGAGCGCAAGAATCTCTTCCGCGTAACTCAATGCAGCAGGCGTGTCGCAACGCGCCCAGGCCAACGCGGAGAGCCCTGCCAACGCCTTCACCGCCGATTCGAAATCTTGTGAAGCGAGCGCCATCCCTTTCACGATCGCGTATGCCGCCATCGCGTCGTCGATTCGACCGGAAACCCCGAGGCGCTTGGCGAGTGACAGCGCGGAACGAAGGTCGCGGCGCGCCGAGTCGGCGCCCTTCATCCGCCGCTCGCGCATCCGCTGCTTGGCAGCCTCGTTGCACTCGGGGCAGACCGACCGCTCCGCCGGCGGTTCGCGCCGGCAGCAAACGATGCAGCGGCTTGCCAGACGCGCGCGCCGCCGTCGGGTTGCGAAGCGGTTCTTCATGCGTCTTCCAATTCGTGCAGTAACGTCTGGTTACTGCACGCCGGAACGATCTACCGCGTGCGGGCAGCTTACGCTCGTCTCGGTACATCACGCCCGACGAGGTCCCAGCCTCGCCCTTTTTCGATCAACGCTCAGCACCACGGCTCTCGATCGCAGCAGCCCGTCGTGGTTTGGGAATTGCCCCCAAACCACTCGTTATTGCCGCCGCCGGGGCCGACATCTTAGGTATGCAGGGCATGCCATCACCGGTCTTTCGTAGCAGCCTGCGCACGTTGCTCTTTCTCCCGCTGTTTGTTGCGTGCGTTGTAGCCTTATCGTATTACGTCTATTCTGCGCCGTTTCGCACGGCGTCGTCGCTCGGCCGGGCTCTACAAACATACGACGCACGAACTGCTGTCGCGCTCATCGATTTCCCACGCTTTGATGACTCGTTCATCGCGATGGAGCACGCCGGCCAGTCGCTGAGCCATGAGTCAACCCTGGTCACACTCTATCAGCAGACCACTCAGCAGCAGCAAGACGAGAGCCTTCGCTACATGCTTTCGCCCCAGCATTTTCACGAGATTCTGCGTCGACCGGAGCGAGGGAACGGCGACCCGTTGTCTGGGTTTGGCCCTGTAGCCTGGATTCAAACCATGATCCAGGGTGGCTACTTTGAAATGCACGGACGCTACGTTGACATGAACCACTTCGACGAAGAAGCGCACCCTTCAAGCCGGGCGATCCGTGAGAGCCCACAGCTAGCCGGGCGGGAAGGCGATTCCGTATTCACCTTCGAGTTCTGCAGAGCCGTTCTCGATTGGAAGCTTTGCGGCATTAACGTAAACTTTAGTCTTATACACCCGAACTGAGAATTTGCCTTACAGAAGGGCCTTTTCGTCGTTACAAGGCGGCTTCCACTTGCGCCGCAGATCCGCTCCCTCCGCGAGTCGCGCGCTCCGTCCCGCACTCGTAGCGCGAATGTGAACGTGCGTCGCGCCGTGATTCGCGCAGCAGACGCACTGGCGAAGGTCGACGACTCGCTTGGAGAGGTCGTCGGTCTCCCCGATGTAGATCGGCGTCCAGGAGCCCAGTTTCGTTTGTTTCGAGTAGATGTAGTTACCGGGCACGCTCCGGAACGCGTCGCCAATTGGGTGGATTTCGTAATGGTAGCGGAAGCCCGAGGCTCCCTCCCAATCAAAGGTCTTAGTGTGCGCTTGCAAGATAGTCACACCGCCTCTTCGTATAGGGCGTCTCTCGCTTCTTAAGCAGGCAAGAACGGCTTTGCGTATCGATTCGGGAGCACCCGCTTGGCAGCCTTGCTAGCTTGGCCCGGGCTAGCGCCGGATGAGACAACAGTCACCGAGAAGCCGAGTGACGGCTCACCGCAAGCGGTTAGGAAGGTTTCTCAGATGACCGATTCAGAGGTCCAGGCGCATATCGAGCAACTCGTAACGGAGGAGCATCGTTTACTCGAGCAAGCCGAAGCGCACTCCCTCAGCGACGCGGAACGCAAGCGTTTGGAAGACGTGAACGTTCAGCTCGACCGGTACTACGATCTGTTGCGTCAGCGCCGAGCGCGTGAAGAATTCGGTCAAGATCCGGACTCCGCCAAAATGCGCGCGCCCGAAACCGTCGAGCGCTACCTTCAGTAGGGAAAAGCCCCCGCCGGATTCCCGGCGAGGGCCTTATTGACACGCGTCTTAGCCTGAGTCGTGGGCGAGGTTCAGTCGCGTGCGCTGCTTTTTGCTAGTTGCACTCCGGCGCTGTGCCGCTGGGAGAGGCGACGAAGTTAACATCGTTATTGCTGGCGGTGTCGTGATTCGTCCCAAAGTCGGCAACCGTTAGGATGGTCCCCGTCTCCGAGCAAAACAGGTAGCCCGTCGCGCTGGGTTCCGTATCTGGTCCGGAGCCTGTTTGTCCGACGACAAAGTGGTTCTTCGTGGAGTTATTGTGCTGGAAGTCCGCCACGTTGGAGGAAATATACTCAAAGCCGTTCTGCGCATTTACGCCGTACGTGTTATTTCCCGTGGCGGTCGAGTGCTCGACGCCGACGCTCGACCCATGTCTGAAAGCGTACCCGTTCTTCTGGTACTGCATGATGTCGGTATGGTCGATCGTTCCGGTTGACTTCGAATACCACAATCCGTCGCCGGTCTGGACGCCGTTCGGCGACCAGGCCGTGCCCGAATGGTTGCCGATCTTCTCGATCGTCGTGTGATCGACCGTGAGTTTGGCATTGTCGTCAACGAAGATCCCGTATTTGTTCGCGTCGTGGATGTCCGTGTGATCGATTGTCGCTGTGCTGCCCGATGGTATGTAGATACCGACGTCGCAGCCGTGCGCATCGACGCTCAAATGGTCGCCCCCGCCAAGCTGCTTGTATGTGAGGGGGCTGGGGTCGTCGCCTTGACCATGCTCCACTGGGGTGAAGGAGCCGGCGCAGGTGAGCGCGAGCGTCGAGCGTGACGTGGATGTGTCGCCGGCGCCTGGAGCGTTCGGCGTCGAACTCAGCGACGAACCCGAGCACGCACTGAGCGCGAGGATCGCAACACATGCCACAAAGGCATGTGAACTTGAAACTTTCATGCGGTTTCTTTCTGCTCGCTTTTTTGCGAGAAATAGGTTGCACGTGGTGCGCCTAAATCAGAACCCGAAGGGATCGCCCTCGCCGGCAACTGACTGGCACGAGGATGGCATCTGCTTAAGAGGAGCGCGAAACGAGCGCGCTACATGCCCTGTGCTTACCTTGCTATCAGATACAACTACGTCCAGAAACGTCCTGCCTGGTTAAGCTTGAAAGGAGACTGTGGATAGACCAAAGCCTCGACGGCGCGGCGGCTCGCGCTCCTGTTACAACAAGAACGGCGCGCCGAAGGCGGCATTCGCGACCAAGAAGCTCGCCCAACGCGCGATCCCGAAGACGAGTGTTCGCCTCGCTCCATATGCCTGCCCGAAGCACGGCTGGCACCTCGGCCATCGCATTCGATAGGTGAAAAGACTTCGGACCGGGCGGCCGACCTCCGGTTTTCCCTAGACTCGCATAGGGCTTACGACCCAATCCGTGCCGTACCAAGGGAACAACGTGCCGGTTGCCGATTGTACGGGAAGCAATCGAGGTGGGGGACGCATGCACGACCTCGCTCAGCAGATCGTCAGCGGCTTAGCGACGGGCTCGATTTTCGCCAGCGTGGCGCTCGCGCTGGTGCTCATCCACCGCTCGATGGGCGTGATCAATTTCGCGCAAGGCGAGATGGCGACGTTTACGACGTATGTGGCATGGCAGCTGGCGCAGCAGGGGATGCCGCTGTGGGCGGCATTTTCGTTGACGATCGCCCTCGCATTCGCCGGTGCCGTCGCGCTCGAGCGAATCGTGGTGCGACCCGTCGAACGCGCGGCGCCGCTCACGATCGTCATCATGACGCTCGGTCTGCTCATCACCTTCAACGGCCTGACCGGCTGGATTTGGGGCTACGTCGTCCAGTCGTTTCCCTCTCCCTTTCCGACGGCGCCGCTTCATGTCGGCTCGGCCGCTTTCAGCAGTCAGGACCTAGGGATCATCGCGGTTTCGCTCGTGACGCTCGGCGCGATCTCCATTTTCTTCAGGAGCACCAAACTCGGCTTGGCGATGCGCGCCGCCGCGCTCTATCCCGAAGCGAGCCGCGCGCTCGGCGTGCGCGTCGGCTGGATGCTCGCGCTCGGCTGGGGAATGGCGGCGGCGGTCGGATCGCTCTCGGGACTCATGATCGCTCCCGTCGTCCTCCTCGATCCGAACATGATGCAAGGCATCCTCGTCTATGCGTTTGCGGCGGCCGTTCTCGGCGGCATCGATAGCCCTCTCGGCGCCGTCGTGGGCGGCCTGGCGCTGGGTGTCGGCCTCAATCTCATCGGCGCATACGTCCCCTTCGTCGGCACCGATCTGCAGCTCGCGGTCGCGTTTGCGATCATCGTCCTCATCTTGCTCTTCCGGCCCGCAGGCTTGTTCGGGCGCGCCAAGTTGTTGCGGGTATAACGCGGTGCGAACGTCTGCGAGAAAGCGATATTGGAGCGTCGTGCTGATCGCTCTCCTTATCGCGCTGTTGCCGCGCTTCATTCCGTCGTACGGCGCGTTCGAGTTGACGTACGTCGGCGCGTATGCAATCGGCATCCTGGGGCTCGTCATCTTGACCGGCGCAAACGGACAGATCTCGCTCGGCCACGGCGCGTTTTTCGCTATCGGCGGGTACACGGTCGCGCTGCTCGGTCAAAAGCTCGGCATCCCGTACTGGGCCTCGGTGCCGCTCGCCGCACTCCTGAGCGGCGTAGTCGGGCTCGCGCTCGGCCTCGTCGCGCTGCGCCTCGAGGGCATCTACCTTGCACTCGCCACATTCGCCCTCGCCGTCGCGACGCCGTCGACCCTAAAACACTTTAAAGCGCTCACCGGAGGCTCGCAAGGCGTCGTTTTAACGCCGCTCGGCGTGCCTTCGGCGTTGCACGGGATGTTGACGCCCGAGCAATGGCTCTACTACGTCACATGGACCTTAGCCGGCGTCCTTTTTTTGGCGACGTCCCTTGCACTCCGCGGCCGCCTGGGCCGAGCGCTTCGCGCGCTGCGCGACAACGAGGTCGCCGCGGTGTCATTCGGCATCGACCCGCATCGGTATAAGACGCTCGCTTTTGGCTGGAGCGCTGCATACGCGGGCATCGGCGGAGCGATCGTCGCAATCGCCACCGCGTTTGCCAGCCCCGACGCCTATGGCATCGCCCTCTCGCTCGCGCTTGTCACCGGTGCGGTCCTCGGCGGACTCGATACGCTGTGGGGCGCGCTCGTCGGCGGCCTGATCGTCGAGTATCTGCCGCTCTTGGCGCAGAATATAAACCCGGCGGCCCCGTCGGTCATCTATGGTGTCGCCTTGATTCTTTTCACGATCTTCCTGCCAGGCGGCATAGGCCGCGCCGTTCAAACTTTCATCGCTTCGCTACGTCGAGGAGGGAACCAACATGCGCGCACTTAGTCGATCGATCGCCGCCGCGGTCGCGACAATTTTTGCAGCGGCACTCGGAGCCGGAATGCCGATTTCCGCCGGTGCGGACGAACCAGGCGTCAGCTCGACGGAGATCGTCCTCGGCGGCTTGCATCCATACAGCGGTCCCGCGTCCTCGTACGGGACGATCGGGAAAGGCGCTCAGGCCTACTTCGCCTACATCAACGACAACGGCGGAGTCAACGGGCGCAAGATCGTTTATAAAGACCTAGACGACACTTACACGCCGTCGGTGGCCGTCCAGCTCGCAAAGCAATTAGTCGAGCAAGACCACGTCTTCGCGATGTTCAACACGCTCGGGACGCCCTCGAACACCGCGATCAGGCCGTACCTGAATCAGAACGCCATCCCGCAAATCTTTGTGGCGACCGGTGCGAGCACGTGGGGCGCCGACGCGGCGAAGTTTCCGTGGACGATCGGCTGGCAACCCGACTACCAATCGGAAGCGATCATCTACGCGCACTACTTGTTAAAGGAAGATCCCAACGCCAAGATCGCCGTCTTGTACCAGAACGACGATTACGGCGAAGATTATCTTACCGGCCTCAAAGCGGGCCTCGGCTCGAAGGCCGGCGCGATCGTCAAGGCCGCGAGCTACGAGGTCACCGATCCCTCGGTCAGCTCGCAGGTTGCGAGCCTAAAGGCCACCGGAGCCAATACGTTTTTCATTTTCGCGACGCCGAAGTTCAGCATCCAAGCGATGGCCGCCGCGGCGCAGCAATCCTGGAAACCGCGCACCTTCCTCAATTCGGTCTCGAACTCGCAGACGACGATGAAAGCGGCGACGTCGCTTGGCGGCGTCGCCGCAACGCAAGGCGTCATCTCGGTCCAGTACCTCAAAGATCCGGCCGAGCCGAAGTGGGACGGCGACGCGGGGATGAAACTCTACCGTGCCATCGTGGCGAAGTACATGCCCGGCGCCGATCCGAACAACGGCTACAATCTATTTGGAATGGGTGTTGCGTTCACGATGGTCGATTGCTTACAGCGGGCCGGAAAGAACTTGACCCGCCGCGGGCTCATGGACGCGGCGATCCATCTAAACGAGCGCAACAATCCATTCCTCATCACCGGCGTCGTCGTTCAGACCTCGCCGAACAACCGTTTCCCGATCGGACAGGAGCAGCTCGCTTCATATGACGGAACGCGCTTCTCGCTGTTCGGTTCAATCATCGGCGCTCGCGGACGTTAAGAGCCCGCGAGCTTGCCCGCGCTTCTCGAAGTCCGCGACCTTTCGATCCGCTTCGGCGGAATCGCGGCGCTCAAAGATGTGTCCTTCGAGGTCGCCGAAGGACACATCTCCGGTTTGATCGGACCGAACGGCGCGGGCAAGACGACCTGCTTCAATTGCATCACGCGTCTGTACCAACCGGACTCGGGCCGCGTCTTATTCGCCGGGGATGACGTCCTGCGGCACTCCCCTCACGAGCTCGCCGGCAAACGCATCGCGCGAACCTTCCAAAATGTCGCGCTCTTCGATCGTTTGACGAGCCTCGACAATGTGCTCGTGGGCTGTCATTCGCGCTATCGGGACCGTGCCGGCGTCAAGCGCGGCGAGGAAACGGCGCGGCTCGAGGCTCTGGAAGCCTTGGAATACGTCGGTATAGCGAGTCTCGCCGAACGCACGGTCCGCGGCTTGCCGTTCGGCACGCGGAAGATGGTCGAATTGGCGCGCGCCCTGGCGGCGCGCCCAAGGCTTCTCTTACTGGACGAACCCGCCTCGGGTTTGAGTAATGAAGAAGTCTGGTCACTCGCTGAAACGATCAAGCGCATCGCTCGCGATTTTTCGACGACGATTCTCATGGTGGAACATCACATGCGCCTCGTGATGAGCATCTCCGACCACGTCATCGTCCTTGCCTCGGGACACAAACTTGCCGACGGGACGCCGGGCGCGGTACAAAGCGACCCGGCCGTTATCGAAGCCTATCTCGGGGCGGCCTAGGGAGAGCCATGGCGCTCTTCGAGGCGCGCGACTTGCGCGCAGGCTACGGCGAAATCGAGGCCCTTCACGGGATCGATCTCGACGTGGCCGATGGTTCGATCGTCGCGCTGCTCGGCGCCAACGGTTCGGGGAAGTCGACCACCTTGCGCGCGCTGACGGGCGCGGTTCGAAGCAGCGGCAGCGTCGTCTTCGATGGGCGCGCAGTCGATCGGCAAGCGCCGGAGAATGTCGCGCGGCTCGGCATCGCGCACGTCGCCGAGGGTCGCGCCACGCTTGGCGCGCTCACCGTTCGCGAAAACCTGGCGATGGGCGCGTACACGCGGAGAAACGGCGCCCGCGTCGAGGCCGCCCATCAAAGAGTCATCGCATATTTCCCCTGGCTGCGGGAGCGCCGAAATCAGGAAGCTGGAACCCTGAGCGGCGGCGAGCAGCAGATGCTCGCGATCGCGCGCGCCTTGATGATGGAGCCGCGGCTGTTGCTGCTCGACGAACCATCGCTCGGCCTCGCTCCCAAAATCGTCAATCACATTTTCGAGGTCTTGCGCACAATCAACCGCGACGACGGCGTCGCGATTTTGCTTGCCGAACAGAACGCGGCCGCGGCGCTGGCCCTCGCCGACCACACGTACGTCCTTGAAACGGGCCGCATCGCGCTCAGCGGACCGAGCGCCGAACTTGCCGGCAACGAGCGCGTGCGCGTGTCCTACCTGGGATACTGAACGAAGAGTCGCTAGCCTCCGACGATGGCGGGTTCGCTCGGCATCGGCTTGTGAACGGTTGCGCTGGTGTCGGTCAGCGATTTGCGGTTCTCGAGCGGGATGTAATCGCGCACGTCTTCTCCACAGTAGAGCTGGCGCGGACGCGCGATGCGCTGGTCCGGATCCTCGATCATCTCTTTCCATTGCGCGAGCCAGCCGGCGGTCCGGGCGATCGCGAATATCGCGGTGAACATCTTGACCGGGATTCCGATCGCCCGCTCCACGATTCCCGAATAAAAATCGACGTTCGGGTAGAGTTTGCGCTCGACGAAATATTCGTCGGCCAGCGCGATATGCTCCAATTCACGGGCCAGCGCGAGCAACGGATCGTTGTCGTGGCCGACCTCGTGCAAGACCTCCTCGCAGATCTTCTGCATCACGCGCGCTCGCGGATCGTAGCTCTTGTAGACGCGATGCCCGAAGCCCATCAACCGGAACGAATCGTCCTTGTCCTTCGCTCGTTTAATGAACTCGGGGATGTTTTTCTTGTTGCCGATCTGCTCGAGCATCGACAAGACGGCCTCGTTGGCCCCGCCGTGGAGCGGTCCCCATAGCGCGGCGATCCCGGCCGAGATGCTGGCGAACGGATTGGAGCGCGTCGACCCGACGGTGCGCACGGTCGAGGTCGAGGCGTTCTGTTCGTGATCGGCCTGAACGATCAAGAGTGCGTTGATCGCGCGCGCGAAGACCGGGTTCACCTTGAAGGGCTCCGCCGGAACGGCGAACATCATGTTCAGGAAATTGGACGAGTAATCGAGATGATTCAGAGGATAGACGAACGGCTGCCCCATGGAGTTCTTATACGCCATCGCGGCGATCGTCGGCATCTTCGCGATCAGCCGATGGATCGAGATCAGACGCTGCCGGGCGTCAAAGATGTCGGTGCTGTCGGGATAAAAAGCCGAAAGAGCGCTCACCACGGCGGCCATGATCGCCATGGGATGCGCTTCGCGCGGAAACCCGGCATAGAATCGGGTCAGCTGTTCGTGCACCATCGTGTGATAGGTGATGTCCTTGATGAACTGCTCGAGCTCGCTCGCGCTGGGAAGCTCCCCGAAAAGCAACAGAAAAGCGACCTCCAGATAGGTCGCTTTTTCGGCAAGCTGGTCGATCGGGTAACCGCGATGCAGTAAGATGCCTTTGTCGCCGTCGATGTACGTGATCGTCGAGCGACAGCTCGCGGTGCTTCCAAAGCTCGGGTCGAACGTGCAATAACCGGCCTTGTCGAGCAGATGACGGACGTCGACGACTTCGAAACCGAGCGTGCCCTTGAAGACGGGCAGCTCGCTGATCGTCTCGCCGCGTTCGTCGACGAGCCGGAATTTCTTGTCGGTCTGTGAGTTTTGAGACATGGCAACGCAAGGCTACCAACGATGCCCGGTCCACTCCTCCAGCGGCCTACTAAGGCCGCTCGGACAAAAGTCGCTTCGCAGCGATAGCCCGATTTCGGGCGTTAGCCCGTTTCCGCCCAGGCGAGTTCGCGAGCGTCACTTCGCGTCCGGAATTGCGCCGGCTTTACAGATTACGGAGCCTTACAGAAGGTGTCGATCGACTTCTTCACGTCCGGGTCGTCGGGATCGTCCTTCGCGCGTGCGTAGGTGATCGTTATGAGACCGTTGGGATCTTGCGGGACGAGGATGCGCCTGATGATGATCTCTTTGCCTTCGGGACCGCTGCTGAATTCGATGACGTGGCCTTGCTTGCCGCGGCAAGGAATATCCGCATCGGCCGACGCCTTGATGTGGTTCTCGCTGAAGTTCTTCTTGATCTGCGCCAGCGCATCCGCGTATGCCGTCGACGCGTCGCTGATAAAGGTCACCGTCTGAGCTGGACCACCGCCGCCGCCGAGTTTCCACTGGTCGAATCTGCGCGTCTGATCCGGCGATTCTTGTCCGGTGTGGCTCCAGCCCGGAGGCCCGACGAATGCGACGTCGGCGGCGAACGCGAGTCCGGTACTCGCCGCGAATGCGAGCGAGAGAACCAACGAGGGTCGCGAAAAGGTCATGTGGGGCGATGCTCCTGGGAGAGCCGGCGGCGAAGCAGCCAGCAAGATACTAGCGTGGAGTATAACGTAACGCGAGGGCGCCCCGTTCGCCGCGCCCGCCCTTCGAGGCCTGCTTAGGAGGCTGCCGGCAGCAAGCCCACCTCTCGGCCAACTTTCTCGAAGGCGGCAAGCGACCGGTCGAGATGCTCGCGTTCGAGCGCGCTGCTCATCTGAACCCTGATCCGCGCCGCCCCCTCCGGCACGATCGGAAAGCCGAAGCCGGTCACAAAAACGCCCTCGCGCAAGAGCCGGTCGCTCATCGCCATTGCGAAGGCGGTCTCGCCCACCAGGATCGGGATGATCGCGCTCGGCCCCGGCAAGGGCGTGAAGCCCAAGCGCTGCAGTCCGGCCCGGAAGTAAGCGACGTTCTCTCGCTGGCGCGCCAGCAACTCCGGATGCGTATCGAGCACCTCGATCGCACGCAGAGCGCTCGCCGCAACCGTCGCCGGCAACGCGTTCGAAAACAGTTGCGTCCGAGAGCGCTGGATCAGCGTGTCGATCAACGCGCCACTGCCGGCGACGAAGCCGCCCGCCGCGCCGCCGAGTGCCTTGCCGAGCGTGCCCGTTAGGATGTCGACCTTACCGGTTAAACCGAAATGCTCGATCGTTCCGCGTCCGGTCGCACCCATGACGCCGGTTCCGTGGCTATCGTCGACGATGGTGACCGCGTCGTACTTCTCGGCGAGGGCGACGATCGCGGGAAGTTTGGCGGCATCACCCTCCATCGAGAAGACGCCGTCGGTCACGATGAACGCTCGGCCTTCGGCCTCCTGCAGCCGGCGTTCGAGATCGTCCATGTCGGCGTGCTTGAAACGCAGCTTCTTGGCGGCGGCCAAGCGACAGCCGTCGATGATCGAGGCGTGATTGAGCTCGTCGGAGATGAGCGTCGTCCCGGCGACGCCCACCGTCGGGAGCAGCCCTTCGTTTGCCGTCCAGCACGAGACGTACGTCAGCGCGCCCTCGAAACCGAAAAATGAGGCGATCGTCTCTTCGAGACCGCGGTGAATGTCTAAGGTCCCGCAGATGAAGCGCACCGAGGCCGTCCCCGCGCCGTACCGTTTCAGCCCTTCGATCCCGGCCGCGATCACATCGGGATGGTCGGCCAAGCCCAAGTAGTTGTTGCTTGAGAGAACGATGACGTCGCCGGCCTCTTCCATTCTCACGTGGGCGTCCATCGGCGTCACGAGGTGCTTCAAACGCTTGTAGGTTCCGGCCGAGCGCAGCGCGTCGAGCTCGCTCGTGAGGTCGCGATCGAAAGCGCGGTTCATGCTTCGATCTCTCGAAGTCGTACCGCGCACTTCCTTTTATCCGAAGCGGCCGGTGATATAGTCCTCGGTCTGCCGTTCGCGCGGACGGGTAAACATCTGGTTGGTCTCGCCGAATTCGATCAACCGGCCGACGCGGTCGGAGCCGGCCAGCATGAAGGCCGTGAATTGCGAGACGCGAGCCGCTTGCTGCATGTTGTGCGAGACCATCACGATCGTGTAATTCTTGGAGAGCTCCGCAATAAGATCTTCGACCTTCGCCGTCGCGAGCGGGTCGAGCGCCGAGGTCGGCTCGTCCATCAGCAAGACCTCCGGGTCGATGGCGAGCGCGCGCGCGATGCAGAGCCGCTGCTGCTGGCCGCCCGAGAGGCTCGGACCGGGCATCTGAAGCTTGTCTTTCACTTCGTCCCAGAGCGCCGCCAGCCGTAAGACGCGCTCCGCGCAGGCGAGCTTCTCGTCGTGCGTCTTCGCGCGGCCGGCGTAGCGCAGTCCGCTGGTGACGTCGTCGATGATCGACATCGTCGGAAATGGGTTCGCGCGCTGAAACACCATTCCGATCCGCCGCCGCACCGAAGCGGCACTGACGTCGGGCGCGTACACGTCGCTGCCGTCGAGCAAGACTCGTCCTTGCACCCACGCGCCCGGTACCGTCTCGTGGATCCGGTTGAGACACCGTAAGAGCGTCGATTTCCCGCACCCCGAGGGCCCGATCACCGACGTGACGCTTTTCGCGAAGAAGCCGAGCGAGATATCGGCGATCGCCGGATGGAGTCCGTAGTAGGCGGTCAATTGGTCGGCGACCAGCGGCGCCGTCACCATCGGGCCGGGCTCGCGGCGCGCGCCGGGTGTCGCAAGCGGGCTCACGTTTCGAACCGATTGCGCAAAACGAGCCGCGCGCTCACGTTGAGGATGAGAACGGCGACGATCAAGAGGAAAGCCCCGGCCCAGGCTTGGCGGTGCCACTCTTCGTACGGCGAGATCGCGTAATTGAAGACTTGCAGCGCCAGGACGGCCATCGGATTCGCCGGATTCAACTCCCACAACGGGCTACCGAAGGCGGTGAATAAGAGCGGCGCCGTCTCGCCGGTGACGCGTGCGACCGCCAGCAGCAAGCCGGTGATGATCCCCGCCCGCGCGGCCGGGACGATGATGTGGATCGTCGATGAATACGTCGATATGCCGAGGGCTAGCGCGCCCTCGCGCACGCGCGTCGGAACGCGCGCGATCGACTCTTCGGCGGTGCGTATGATCAAGGGCAGCATCAGGATCGCGAACGCGAGCGACGCGGAGAGCGCCGAGAAATGATGCAAGGGTTGAACGAACAAGGTGTACGCGAACAGTCCGATCGCAATGCTCGGAATGCCGGAGAGGACGTCGGCGAGGAAGCGCACCGTGTCAGCAAATTTGCCCCGGCCGAAGAGGGCGAGATATATTCCGGTAAAAACGCCGACCGGTGTGGCAAGCGCCACCGCGATGCCGACCACGATGAACGTCCCGGCGATTCCGTTCGCGACGCCGCCGCCCGGAAACCCGACGGGCCGCGGGACCTGCGTCAAGAAAGCGGGATTGAGCGCGGCGATACCCTGCACCGCGACGTAGCCGAGGATCAAGAGCAGCAGCGAGGCAGATAGGCCGGCACAAAAGCCGGAGCCGATGACGCCGGCCGCGCTCCAACCGTAGCGCCAGCGCAGGTGCGCGGTCAGCGGACGCCGGCCGAAGGGGAGCTCGGTGGACGCCATCAACGCGCTCTCGCCGGCCGCAAAACCGTCCACGTGAGCACGCGGGCGAAACCATTGACCGCGAGGCTGACGACGAAGAGCAATAAACCCAACTCGATCAGAGCGCTGACGTACAGATCGGATGTCGCTTCGGTGAACTCGTTGGCGATCACGCTTGCGAGCGTATACGAGGGTTGAAAGAGCGAAGCCGCGATCGCCGGTTTGTTTCCGATGACCATCGTGGTCGCAATCGTTTCGCCGAGCGCGCGGCCAAGCGCTAACACGCACGCACCGAAGATCCCCGTCGTCGCTCCCGGTAGAATCACTTTCGCCATCGTCTCCCAGCGCGTTGCGCCGAGAGCCATCGAGGCTTCGCGATGTTCGCGAGCTACGGCAGCGATCACGTCACGCGTGATCGCCGAGACCGTCGGAACGATCATGATTGCGAGGACGATGCCCGCAGTGAACAGGCTGTTCCCGAAGATGTATCCCTGGAAGATCGGTAAGAAGCCGAATTTCGCCTGGAGGAACGGGTCGACGTGGACCCGCAGGATCGGCGCCAAAACGAACAGTCCCCACAGCCCGAAGATCACGCTCGGCACCGCTGCCAAGAGTTCGATCAAGAAAGCTAACGGGGCGGCGATGACGCGTGGAGCGAATTCGACCAGATACGCAGCACCGAAGACGCCGACGAAACCCGCCAGCACGATCGCGATCGCCGATGAGACGACGGTCCCGTAGATCATCGGAAGCGCGCCGAACTGACCGGTGACCGGGTTCCAGCGGCTGCTTGCCAGAAAAGTCAGGCCGAAAGCATGGATCGACGTTGACGAGCCGGCATACAGCTCGACGAACAAGCCGGCGACGATCGCCACGAACAAGCCCGTCGCGCCATACACCCCCGCCATGAACCAACGGTCGGAGATGCGCGAACGGCGTAGATGAAGTTGTTCGTGGCTATCGCGTTGCATTCGTATTCGCTAGCGCAACCGCACTAAATTCGCACCTCGGCGAGCGTCTTCTTAGCGACTTCTTGGACGTTGTCCGGAAGAGGGACGTAGTCAAGCGTGCCGGCGATCTGCTGACCGGCGGTTGCAGTCCATTCGAGCACGTCGTGAACTACCCGGGCGCGGGCCTTCTCTTCGGGTTTCTGGTACTCGCGATACATGAAGGCCCACGTGTACCCCGCGATCGGCCAAGCCGTCTCGCCCTTTGTGTCGACGATGGAGAAGTCGGTCGGCGAAAGGTTCGGCTTCGTCGCCGCCGCCGCAGCGACGCCGCGTCCCGTACAGAAGGCGTACCGTCCGGCGGCGTTTTGCAGCTGCGCCTGCGTCATGTGGTTTTCGTGCACGTAGGCCAATTCCACGTAGCCGATCGAACCCGGCGTTTGCCGGACCGCGCCGGCGACGCCGTCGTTGCCCTTGCCGCCGACGGCGCTCGGCGCCGGCCACTCGACGGCCTTGCCCGTTCCGACTTTCGATTTCCACTCAGCTGACACGTGACTCAAGAAGTCCGTGAAGATGTAGCTTGTCCCCGACGCATCGGAGCGATGGACGACGACGATCGGCAAGTCGGGGAGCTCGGCCCCGGGGTTGATCTTGGTCAGACGACCGTCATTCCACTTCGTGACCTTTCCAAGGTAGATGTCGACCAGAGTCTCGCGCGTGAGTTTGAGCCCGCCCTTGATGAAATTCGGAAGGTTGTACGTCACCGCGACGCCGCCCAGCGCAATCGGGATCTGGACGGCGGGCGCCGGAAGACGCTTGATCTCGTCGGCGTTCATCGGAACGTCGGAGGCTCCGAAGTCCACGATCCGTTGAGTGAATTGCTGGATGCCGCCCCCGCTGCCGATCGGCTGATAGTTCACCGTGACGTCTTTATGCGCCGAGTTATACGTATAGAAAGCAGTGTTGAAATAGGGGAAGACGAACGAGGAGCCCGCCCCGGTCAATTTCGTCGCGGCCAGCGCCGGGGCGATGACGAGCGCAAACAAAACGAGAGCGGCACCGATAACGTTGACGCGCTTCATCCGGGTATGATTTCCTTTCGCAAGCCAAAGGGACGAGGTAAGTCCCTCTCAGGATATGCGAGCCGCATCAAGGCCAGGTTAAGCATAGCTTAGGCGACGTTAAGAGCGTTAAAGCGGGCGTTAACCAAATCGCCCGGTGATGTAGTCTTCGGTCCTGCGGTCGCTCGGGTGCGTGAAGATCTCTGCAGTCGGCCCGGTTTCAATCATTTCGCCAAGCAGGAAGAACGAGGTCGAATCCGAGACGCGTGCCGCTTGCTGCATCGAGTGCGTCACGATGACGACGGCGTAGTCCCGCCGCAGAACGAAGATCAGATCCTCGATCTTGGCGGTCGCCAACGGATCGAGGGCCGAGGCCGGCTCGTCCATCAGAATAACTTCGGGCTCGACGGCAAGCTGGCGCGCTATGCAGAGGCGCTGCTGCTGTCCTCCGGAGAGTCCCAGCGCCGATGAGTTGAGGCGATCCTTGACTTCATCCCAGAGCGCCGCTTTCACGAGGCTTCGCTCGCAGATCTCCATCAACTCAGCGTGCCGCCTTTCGCCGTGAACCTTCGGCCCGAAGACGACGTTCTCGAAAATCGACTTCGGAAAGGGGTTCGCACGCTGAAAAACCATTCCGATGCGATGGCGCACCTCGACCGGATCGATGCCGGGCGCGTAGATGTCGGTTCCGTCGAGCGTCACGCGGCCCTCGACACGCGCACCGCGGGTGAGGTCGTGCATCCGATTGAGCGCGCGCAGGAACGTGGACTTTCCGCAACCCGAAGGGCCGATCAGCGCGCTGACGCGGCGGTCGGGAAGCGAGAGCGTGACGTGTTTGATGGCGTGAAATTGACCGTAATAGACGTTCAAGTCTTCGGTCGCCATCTTCGCATTTCGTTGAGGCTTCGCCGCCGGCGGCGCTCCTTGCCGTTCGGCGTCTACGAGGTACGGATTTACGTAAGGCGCCGTCACCGGTTCTTCCATAGTGGAAGCAGCTGCTTCGCTCAAAGCATCCTCATGCTGCCCAAAACAACATAAGCGCCGCTTAAGACGAGCTTAAGACAAGCTTAACTGTCACGCTGAGCGAAGGCGCCAAACGTTGTCACGCTGAGCGAAGGCGCCAAACGTTGTCACGCTGAGCGGAGGCGCGAAGCGCCGAAGTCGAAGCGCCGACGGGACTTGGTGCTCCGGTGGCCCTTCGACTCCGCTCAGGATGACACCGCGGCTCGATCGTACTCGCGCTCATCGGGTGACCGCTCGACCGGAAACTCGCAGGTAAAGGTCGCGCCGTAACCGAGTTCGGACTGCGCCGTCGCGCTGCCGCCGTGGGCCTCCACGATGTGCTTGACGATCGAGAGTCCCAGCCCCGTCCCACTCGAGCCGCGCGCGCGCGAGCGGTCGACGACGTAAAAACGTTCGAAGACGTGGGGCAGGTCGCCGTACGGTATCCCGACGCCGGTGTCGCTCACCCGCAGGCTGACGGTCTCGCCGCGCCGGTGCACGCCGACGTCGATCGAACCCCCCGCCGGTGTATTCCGGAGCGCATTGTCGACGAGATTCACGACGATCTGCGCGAGCCGATCCGGGTCGCCTCGTATCGGTGCCGGTTCGCCGTTGAAGCGCAGTCCGATGCCGGCTTGCGCCGCGCGCGGTTCGAACGTCTCGAGGATGTGCGCGGCAACCTCGGCGAGGTCGACGTGTTCGGAACGCAAGCGTAAATGGCCCGATTCGACCCGCGTCAGGTCGAGCAGATCGGCGACGAGCTGCACCATCCGGTCGACCTCCTGTTTTACGCGGGGCAGGAAGAGCCGCAGCGCCTCTTCGTCGTGGCCGGTGCTCAAGATCGTCTCGATCATGAGGTTGATCGATGAAAGCGGCGTGCGCAATTCGTGCGAGACGTTCGAAACGAAGTCGCTACGCATCTGTTCGAGTTCGCGGAGCCGCGTTTCGTCGGCCGCGATCAGCAGTGCGCCTTGGGCGCCTTCGACCGGAAGCGCGCCGACGGTCAAAACCCGCGGTTTCCCGGCGAAGTTGATCGAGAGTTCCGCGCGAGACGCGTGACCGTCCAACGCCGCCCGAACGCTGCGGTCGAGTTCGAAGGACGGGATCACTTCGATCGGCGAACGCCCAACGGCATTTTGCGCGTCCAGCGAAAAGATGGCAGCGGCGGCGGCATTGACCATCGCGATCCGTCCGCCGCCGTCCACGAACACGACGCCGACTCGCAACGAACGGAGCAGTTGCTCGAATCGTGGATCGGCCCGAACGGCCTCGGGCGCAGGACGTTCGGGTACGGGCTCGCGGCGCCGGCGGTTGCGGAGATTTCCCACCAGATAACCCGCCGACAGACTCAGCAAGATCGTCAGAAGCTCGGCGGGGACGAGCGTCAGGTCTTCGGCTCCGGCGAATTTCGCTCGCTCGCGACGAACATGTAACCGCGTCCGCGCACGGTGATGATGTGCCGGGGGTTGTTCGGATCGATTTCGATCTTTTCGCGCAACCAGCGCACGTGGACGCTGATCGTTTGGTGGTCACCCTCGAAATCGTAGCCCCAGACCTTATCGAGCAATCTTTGGCGCGTCACGACGCGTCCACGGTTTTCCATCAGGAGCTGGAGGAGGCTAAATTCTTTCGGAGCGAGTGCGACCGCTCGACCGCGTACCGACAGCGCTTGGCGCGCCGGGTCCAGGACGATGTCGCCCGCGCTTATCGCCTCGCCGGAAGCCTCGCCGCCGTCGCCCGCTCGCCGCAGTCTCGCTTTGACGCGCGCCAGGAACTCGTGCAGCGAGAACGGTTTGGTCACGTAGTCGTCCGCCCCCAGCTCGAGCGCGAGCACCTTATCGATTTCCTGGTCTTTCGCGGTCAGCACGATGATCGGCACGCCGCTGATCTTTCGGATCTCCTTACAAGCCTCGATGCCGTCGAGCACCGGAAGCATGATGTCCATAATGATGAGATCGGGCCGTTCGCGCGCGGCCAGCGCGATCGCCGAACGGCCGTCGCCGGCCGTCGCGACTTGGTATCCACTCCGTTCGAGATTGAAACGCAGCGTCTGCAAAATCGCGGACTCATCGTCGACGACCAGAATCTTCTTCGCGCTTGGCGGGGCCTGGGTCACCACTTCCCCAACATTAGGTCGCAATGGGGGGACATTCCCCTAAGGACATGGCCAAACCGCCGCGATTCGATTCCTTACAACCCGATACGCCGCTGGACAGCGCGGCGCGCACCGTCTTGCGGGGTCTTTTGGAAGCCGCCCTGGCCGAGGCGACGGCTGTCCTCGGCGGCGAAGACGTCGAGGCGACACACGACATGCGCGTCGCACTGCGGCGCTTGCGCTCCGCCGAAGACACCTTCCGTGACGCGCTGCCGCGCAAGCGCTTGCGCCGTTTTGCGGAGGCCACGCGGGGCATCAGCCGGCGCCTCGGCGCCGTCCGCGATGCGGACGTCCACTTAGCAGCGTTGCGAACCGCGCTCGGCGGGGCAACCGTCGACGAAACTCCCGGAATCGTGTATCTGCTCGAACGTGTCTCCGCGCAGCGCCGCCGGGCTCTGGCAAAGTTCGCGGTCGAGCTTTCGCAATTCGATCGGCGCAGCTTCTTCGACTTTCTCGGAGCGGACGATGGCAGAGATACTGGCTGAACACGTTCGCTCTACGCTCGACCGGCATCTGAAAAAAGTGTGCGCCGACGGGCCGCCCGCAGTTCGCAGCGGACGAGCGGAGCAGTTGCACGCACTGCGCGTCGCTCTGAAGCGCCTGCGCTATAACGTCGAGTTCTTTCGGTGCCTGTTGGGTGACGAGGCGCAGGACGCCCTCAAGCTCTTGGCGCTGGGTCAGGAGCGGCTTGGAACGATCGCGGACGACGATACCTTCGGTCGCTACTATTCGGCCCTGCTCGGGAAAATCGAATCCGACGACCCGCGGCGGAGCGGCGTCGAGGCAAGGCTGCGCGCCGTCGAAAACGATCGCGACCGAGAAGTCCAAACGCTGCGGGCGCTATGGGACGGCGGCGAAGAGAAACCTTACCGCGAGAGACTAACAGGCTGTACCTCGGCGGCGCTCGGTTCGCTGTCGAAGGACGACTCGTAAGAGGGGTCTTCGCGCACCTCTGCGACGATCGGCAGACTGAAGGCGCGTGCAAACAGATCGGTCTTGAATTCCAGCGCTTCCATCTCCGGGGCGACGTCTTGCTGAGCCGCGATGCGCAACCGGACTCCTCCGGGTTCGACTTTCGGCTCGACCGAGGTCACGACGCCGAGATGGCGGCGATCGAGCGCGTCGGCCAAGCGTAACAACGCACCGAGACCCAAGATTCTTCGGCGTACCTCAGGTGCTGCGGCGATCCACTCGGGATGCGTCGGCTTCGGCAAGGCCTTTCGATGGTACCGAACGAGGTCGCCGATCAACGCGATCTCTTCGGCACGCCAGCCGGGCAGGCCGGCGTTGCGCACGATGTAAGCTGAATGCTTATGGTGAGCGCTCGACGAGATCGAACGTCCCACGTCGTGCAGCAGAGCCGCCGCAAATAAGATGTCGCGCTCGGCCGGTTCGAAACCGTGCAATTCGCTCAACCCGTCGAAGAGCTGCAGCGCGAGCGCGGCGACGTGGTTTTCGTGGACCGCGCCGCCGACGAAGCGTCCCGCCAATTCGTGCACCGCGTCGAAGCGCTTCGCCTGTTGATCGTCCAAGCGTCGCGCGACGGCCAGATTGCGCTCCAGGTAGTCGACGACGAGCCCCTCGCGCAAGGCCCGCTCGCAGACGATCACTTCATCGCGTTTCAACAGCTCCAGGAGCGTGATGACCAGCGCATTGCCTGCAACGATGATGTCGGCGCGACGCGGGTTCATCCCCGGCATCTTGCGGCGTTCCTCGGCGGTCATCTTCACCATCGTGCGTTGCAGCTCGCGCAAGCGCTCGAGACGAAGCACGTAGCCGTGCGCGCGCTGTGCGACCTTGCCGGCGGCGGCGGCATCGATACCGGCCAAGCCCATGACGGTCCCGGACGTCCCCAGCAAGACGTCGAAGCGAAAGTCGCGCAGCTGCGCCGCGGCCGGCGTCAGAACTTCACGGATATGACGTTCCATCGCTCGGTAGCCGAGCGCCGACGCCTGTTGGTCGACCAGAAATTGGTCGTACAAACGCAAGCTTCCGAGCTTGACGCTGTGGAGGAAGAACGGCCGCTGAGCGTCGCCGATGATGAATTCAGTCGAACCGCCGCCGACGTCGAAAATGCAGGCCACCCGTTCGCCGAGCGGATAACCGCGCGTCACGCCGAGATGGATGAGCCGCGCTTCTTCCGCTTCGTCGAGCACTTCGATCGAGACCCCGCTCGAAGCTCGAACCGCCGCTAAGAATTCGTCACGATTGGAAGCCTCACGCACCGCCGACGTCGCGACGGCTCGTACGTCGCCGGCTCCCACCGCGCGCGCCGCCGCGGCGAATTTTGAGATCGCGGCGATGCCGCGCTGGACGGCTTTCTTACTGAGGTGGCCGCGCAGGAGCGCCGCACCGCCCCCGAGCCGCACCATCTCGCGCGCTTTGAGGACCGTCCGCGACGTGCCGAACCGCGGGTCCATCTCGACGACGACCAGATGGATCGAGTTCGTTCCGACATCGATCGCGCCGAGTAACATGCGATGCCGGGGCTACGCGAGCGGTCGCGAATGAACCTCCGCCGAAGTAGGTTACAATGCTGTGCTGCCAAGGGTACGAGTTCGTCGCCGGCGGCGAGAGCGCGTTCGAGGTCGACGCCGCACGGTTGGCATACGGCAGCGGCGTGCTGCGCGAGGCCGGCTCGCACGCCAAAGATTACGGCATGCGGCGCGTCGCGCTCTTTACCGACAAGATGCTCGCGCAACTCGAGCCGGTTGCCACCGTCAGCGCGGCGCTTCGTGACGCGGGCCTCGACGTCGCGATCTACGACCAGACGCAAATCGAGCCGAGCGACGCTTCATTTCGCGACGCGATTGCTTTCGCGCGCGACGGGCGCTTCGACGGCTTGGTCTCCGTCGGCGGCGGTTCGGTCATCGATACTGCCAAAGCGGCCAACCTCTACGCGACGCATCCCGACGAGTTTTCAGCCTACGTCAACGCGCCGCTCGGCGAAGGGAAGCCGGTACCCGGGCCGCTTCGGCCTCACATCGCCTGTCCGACGACGTCTGGTACGGGCTCGGAGGTTACCGGAATCGCCATCTTCGATTTCCTCGAACACCGCGCGAAGACCGGTATTGCGTCGAGGCGCTTGCGACCGAGTTTCGCGCTGGTCGATCCCGAGTGCACGCTGAGCCTGCCGAAAACGGTTATCGCCTGTAGCGGCTTCGACGTGCTCTCGCACGCGCTCGAAAGCTATACGGCGTTACCGTACACTCGCCGCAAGAAGTCGGCCGGACCACGACCGATGTCACAAGGCGCGAACCCTTTCAGCGACATCGCTTGCGTAGAAGCGATGCGCATCCTTGGAAGTTATATCGTACGCGCCGTCGCCGACGCATCCGACGGCGAAGCGCGCGAGCGGATGATGTTTGCCGCGACGCTTGCGGGCATCGGATTCGGCAATGCCGGCGTTCACGTCCCGCACGCGATGGCCTACGCCGTCGGCGGGCTCGTTCGCGAATACCGCGCGCCCGACTATCCACCCGATCATGCGATCGTCCCGCACGGAATGGCCGTCATCGTCAACACGCCTGCGGTCGTGCGCTTTACGGCCTCGACGGGACCCGAGCGTCACCTCACGGCGGCTCGATTGCTGGGCGCCGATGTTGCGGGCGCGGCGCCGGCGGACGCGGGCGAGCTGCTCGCCGGTCGCATCGAAGCCCTGATGCGGGCTACCGGAATGCCGGACGGCGTCGGCGGAGTCGGTTTCACCGGCGACGACCTCCCCGCGCTGCGCGACGGCGCCGCGCCGCAACGACGCCTCCTTGCCAACGCGCCGTGCGAAGTCGGGCCGGCCGAACTCGAGCGCTTGTTCGGCGCGGCGCTACGTTACTGGTAGTTCCGCTTCGTAGCCGAGCTGGCGCGATAATTCGTTGCCGATGGCGCACGCGTTCGCCGCCAATTTTTCGGTGCGGTCGAGCGTCATTCGCGTCGTCGGGCCCGAGACGGAGAGCGCACCGACCACCTGGCGACGGCGATCGAAGATCGGTACCGCTAGGCAGCGCACGCCTTCTTCCATCTCCTCGTTGTCGACCGCGTAGCCGAGGCGTCGCACTTGCGCCAACTCATTTTCAATCGCAGCACGATTGACCAGCGTGTGCTGGGTGTAGCGTTTGAGCGTCCCTCGCAGCACGGCATCGACGACGGCGGCGGCCTTGTAGGCGAGGATCGCTTTGCCGGTTCCCGTGCAGTAGAACGGCACGCGCATCCCCGGGGTCGTGAACATCTTGACCAAATGCATGCTCGCGACCTGATCGAGGTAGACGACCTCGGTGTCACTGGCGGTCACGAGGTTCGCGGTCTCGCCGGAGTGCCGCATCATGCGTTCGAGATACGGCCGTGCGACGAGGCGCAAATCGAGGTGAACGTCGGCGGCGCTCGACAGCGTGAAGATGCGCGAGCCGAGGTGGTAGCGCGAAGTCTCAGGATCTTGGCGAACGTAGCCGCGGTCGACCAGGGTCGCGAGCAACCGGTGGACGGTGCTTACGTGCAAACCGACGACCTGTGCGAGTTCGCTGATTCCGGTCGCGCCGCTGCGCCTCGCCAACGCCTCGAGAACGTCGAGCGTTCGGTCGACGGACTGAACTTTCGGCCGCCCTCGTTCGGTAATGCGGCGCTCTGCCACCCCGACGACCTCCCTGTTTTTGAGATGCGAAAGCCTTTTTTGTGCCCGGCCCGGGGCCGCTCCTCTGCCCCGAGAGAATGCCGCTCCTCCGCACCGAGAGAACCTCGCTTCCGTGCGCAACCAAGAGATGAGCATGCCGGACAGCCCGGTGGCGCGTAGGCCGAATCCGGTCGAGGCGTTCGTGCGGCTCTCGCGACCGCTGTTTTTGGGCGGGGGGCTCGCAGGCGTTGGGCTTGGAACGGCGCTCGCCGCCTACGTTTCCCCCGGCACGCCGATCGACTGGAGAGCGTGGGCGATCGTCCAGTTCACGGTGAGCGCGTTTCAGTTGATGACGCATTATTCAAACGAGTACTTCGATCGGGCCAGTGACGCCGGATCGACGCGCACCGCCTTCTCAGGCGGAAGCGGAATCCTCGTAGACGGCGCGCTCGCACCGCACGTCGCGCTGGTCTCCGCCTTACTCGCAACGCTAGCGGGATTGTTCGGAATCGCCGTCCTTGGAGCGACGGGCCATCCGGCGGCGGCCGCGCTGGCGTTTTCAATTTGCGTTCTTGCGTGGGCGTACTCGGCTCCGCCGCGGTTGCTCGCGCGCGGTCTCGGCGAGCTCGACACGGCACTGATCGTCGCGGTGCTCGTGCCGCTGTGCGCCTACTTCGCACAAGACCGTCCGTTGACGCCGCTCGCTCTCGCGGCGACTCTGCCCGGCGCCGCCGCGATGTTCGCGATGATGCTCGCCGTCGAGTTGCCGGATGTCGAATCCGATGCCACGGGCGGCAAACGCAATCTCTTGGTCCGCGCAGGCCGGACCGCGATCGTCAGGATCGGTCAAGCTGCCCTCGTCGGAGTTTATTCCGGCGTACTGATCGCCTTCGGAACCGGCGCTCCATTGAGCGTCGTGCTCCTCGAGGCGACGACCATTCCGGCCGCTCTGGCGCTGGCCTCTGCGTTCGCTCGGGCGGCCGCCGCAGATCCCGCATTTCCTGCATCTGCGGGCCTTCGCTTGGAAGCGATCGTCGCCGCGCGCGGGGTGGCGTTCTTCTTGATCGTCAGCGTCGCCGGAGTGCTCGGCTACTTCGTCCCGCTTACATCGTCACGCTAAGCGTGCTCGCGCAGCCCATGTCACGCTAAGCGAAGCTCGCCAAGCGAGCGAAGTCGAAGCGCCGCCGGAGTCGTCGTCAGCGTCGCCGGGTTGCTCGGCTACCTCGTCCCGCTTACATTGTCACGCTGAGCGTAGCGAGCGTAGCGAGCGAAGTCGAAGCGCCGCCGGGATCTTTGATTCGAAGCCGCGGAGGTGTGCCATACAGGTGGCACACCCCCCTGGGATGATGCGGGCGGAGGTACACCACCGATGACCCTATATCACTGCCCAGATTGCGACCGCATCCACGACGAGCCATACGACGCCGCCATCAGCCTTTTCGCCCGCTGCACCGAATGCGGTCTCGACGCCGACTACCGCGAGAAGAGCTCAACGATTGCGGCGCTACCCCGGGCGGCCTAGACTCCGCGTATAGCGTTCGGCCGTCTCGGCCGGCGCTCGCGGCGAAGGTCCGTCACCGGCCGGGGTGAAGCGCGTCGAAAAGCCCCTCGACGTTCTAACGAGAAGAGATGCCGATGAGAAACCCCTGGTCTCCGACGGTGCTCGCGATCGCACTGACGGTAGCTTTCGTCGCCGGAAGCTTCGTGCGCGCCGGCGCCGAAAATTTCAAGTCGCCGAGTCAATGCGTCCCCGGGAAGCGCGTTACCGACATGCTGAACGAAACTGGAACGATCATCGGCATCCCCAAGGGCGACCCAGTCGGTTGCCGCGTGCGAATGGACAAAACCGGCGAAGACAGGTACCACATCTTTTGGATGTTGCACCCGGCCGGTGGCAGCAAAGAAACGAACGACAAGCTCGTGCCCGGCAAATATGAATGCTTCGCGGGCGGCCGTTACACGTTCATGGACATGTATATCACCGGCCCGAGCTCGTACTCCTCGGCGGGGACGCATGGAACGTTCACCGTCCTACCGTCGCGAAAGATCGTCTTTCACGGAGGTTCGCTCGCGAAGTACTACGCGCACTTGCTGGCGGGGCCGGCAATCGGGCTGAACACGAACGGCGACAGCTTCTACGCGACCACCTGCGAACTGAAGAAGTAAGCGAAGACTGAACTGGTCAAGCCTAGACGCTGCGCGCAGCGAGCGCAGCCGTTGTCACGCTGAGCGAAGTGAGCGGAGCGAACGAAGCCGAAGCGCCACCGGAGCCTCGGCGATCCTGCCTGGTTCGTAGCCGCGCCGAGCACAAGGACATGAGTTATCCACACGCGGGAAACACTTTGGCAATCTCGAAACGCTACGCTTCTTTCATGAACAACCACAAGCGAAGACGCCTTACGATCGTCGATGTCTACGACGGCCTCATGGATCTCAAAGCCGCGGTCGAGCACGGCTTCAGTCTAGTCGAAGAGCGGTCCGAGAGTCGTACGGTCAAATTACGAGAGACTATGTGGCGCCGCTTCGATGCGCACGACGAACGTTTCGACGCGATGGACAAACGTTTCGATGCGATGGACAAACGTTTCGATACGATGGACAAACGTTTCGATACGATGGACAAACGTTTCGACTCGATGGACCAGCGTGTCGACGCCCTCGAGCAGCGGTTTGATGCACGGTTCGACCAACTCGAGGGCCGCATTGGTCCCCTCGAACTCAAGCCCGCTCCGTAGCTCTCGCGGATCGGACCCTTCCCCTACGCGGAGCACGTTCTTTCGCACAGGTGACGGTGCCTAATCCGAAGCGGCGCCGAGAACGAGTGCCGCGTTGATGCCACCGAACCCGGTCGAGTTTGTTACCGCGACGCGCGGCCTCGCTTCGCGCGCGCCGCGCGATAGATCGAGATCGCATTCAGGGTCGGCCCGTTCGAGGTTTACGATCGGCGGGATCGTCGCGCGCTGCATCGCGAGCAGCGTGAGCGCCGCCTCCCAGACGCCGGTCGCGCCGAGTGCGTGTCCGTGCTGGCCCTTGGTCGCCGCGATCGGGATGCGCGTCGCGCGCTCCCCGAAGACGCGCTTGTAGGCGATGGTCTCCGTCCGATCGTTCAACGGGCTCGACGACCCGTGCGCGTCGACGAATTCGACTTCGTCCGCCGTGACGCGCGCCTCGGAGAGCGCCGCCGAAACCGCCCGCGCCGCGCTGCTCCCGTCCGGCAACGGCGCCGTCATGTGGTGCGCGTCTCCGGTCAAACCGAAACCCAAGATCTCGCCGTAGATGCGCGCATCGCGCGCCAGCGCATCCTCGTAGCGCTCGAGCACGAAGATGCCGGCGCCCTCGGCCATGACGAATCCGTCGCGATCGGCATCGAACGGACGACTCGCGCGCGAAGGGTCGTGGTTGCGCCTCGACATCGAATTGATGAGCGCGAACGCGCCGAAGATCAAGGGCGAGAGCGGAGCCTCGACCCCGCCGGCGAGCGCCATGCGCACTTCTCCGCGCGCGATCGCGCGAAACGCATCGCCGATCGCGACCGTGCCCGCGGCGCAGGAGTTCGAATTGGCGACGTTCGGGCCGCGGATTCCGAATTCGAGCGCGACGTTCGTCGTCGCGCTGCCGCCGAAGACCGCGATCGCGAGCAGCGGTTTGACGGCGCGCAATCCCTGCAGCCGGTAGCGATCGTGCTGCTCCTCCGCGAAGGCCAGGCCGCCGAGCGCCGAACCGATCCAAACGCCGGCTTCGTCGCCGTTTTCGATGCGATAGTCGGCATCCCGCAGCGCGAGCCGCGCGGCAGCAACCGAGAATTGCGCGAAGCGATCGGTGCGGCGCAGACGCCTCGGATTGTCGAGATAATCGGCGGGATCGAATTCGGCCACCTCGGCCGCGACGTGCGAATTGAATTCGCTCGGGTCGAACCGCGTGATCGACCTCGTACCGACTTTCTCGGCGATCGTCGCTTCCCAAAAATCGTCGATGCCGATCCCGATCGGCGTGATGACGCCGATACCGGTAACCGCGACGCGATGATGGTAGCGGCCGTTTCCGTTCACGCCGCACGCTCGCAGAGGAATTTCATCCGCGCCAACGTTTTGCGCGCGACGTCGTGGATGAAAAAACCGCCGACGACGCGTTCGCCGAGCCACTCCGACGCGATCGGAAAGCGGAGCTGCAAGCGATGCTCGATCGTGATGCGCGTCCCCCCTTCGACCGGCTCGAAAAGCCATTCGACATCCATTCCGCGCGTCCAGCCTTTGAGATGATGAAAGGCGATGTGCGGCCGCACCGGATCGTTGATTTGGCGTGCCGTCCATTTAACCGGAATGAAATCACGCCAGGCGGCCATCTCGACGACGCGCGATTCGCCGTCGCTTTCCAGAATACGAACGGAGCGGTAGTGCGGCAGAAATTCCGGCCAGCGCTCGGTCGCCGAGGCGAATGCGTAGATCGTGCGCGGCGAAGCCCCGATCACGATCGAGTTGGTGGTCGTGGTCATACCAACAACCGGCGAAAGGTTAGCGGCGAAAGAAACTGCTGCTGCGAGCCGCCGAGCGCCGACATGAGTTGCGCGCTCAACGCCGGAAAACGCTGCAGGCGTCGGGCCGCACGTCGCGCCAAAAACGGCACGTCCACCAAAAGATCGACGAGCTGAGCCAGCTTGCGCCGCTCCCCGAAATCGCGCGCGCGTTGCTCCGCATATTCGGCCCACGCGGCAGATTCTTGGTTGCCTGCGCGCAGCGCCGCTTGGATCGCCAACGCGGCCGAAATCCCGCCGCGCAGCGCGAGCATCACGCCCTGGCCGGTAAAGGGGTTGAGGAAACCCGACGCGTCTCCGGCGAGCAGTGCGCCCGGATAACTCACCGTTCGCACCGCGAATGCCAAAGGACCGATCGCAGCGCGCGGCCCGACGCGCTGTGTTCCCTCGAACGAACGCCGCCCCGCACCGAGCGCGGCCGCGGCTCGCTGCAAACCTTCGTCGGCAGCCTGAGACCAGGTTGCAAGCATCTGTTCGGGCACCACGACCATCACGTTGGTCAGATCGCCGGGCAGAGGGTTCAGCGCAAAGTATGTCCCGCGATCGACGTGCATCTCGACCCAGCCGCCGAGGTCGTCGAAACCACGGTAATGTCCTCCGAGCGCGAAACGGCGTTTGCCGCGCGAGCGGCGGACGAGGCCGAGTCTGCGCGCGACGACGGATCCGCTACCGTCGGCGCCGACGACGAAGCGAGCGAGGAGCCGCGCCGCAGCCCCGTTTTCGTTGCGGACGATGATCCCGGCGGCCCGGCCATTTTCGAGGATCACATCTTCGGCTCGTGCCTGAACGAGCGTCGCGCCTGCCGCAATCGCCGCCTCGAGCAGCAACGCATCGAGGCGCTCGCGAGCAAGCGCGTAGGAAGGCGCGGGGAACGGCAACTCGACCGGTTCGATCGCCGGCGTGACGAGGCGGATGCCGTTCAGTGCCCGGCCTTCTTTTTTGACGGGCTCGCCGATGCCGAGTTCGGCCAACGCCGCCATCACCCCAGCGTTCAGATACTCGCCGCAAACCTTTCGCCGCGGAAATCGGGCCCGCTCGACGACGGTGACGGCGACGCCGCACCGAGCGAGCATCAGCGCGCACGACGCGCCCGCCGGACCACCGCCGACAACGACGACGTCAGCCATCGGCGCTGCCGGATGCTTCGTCGCTCAGCATCATTCGTCCGAAAGAGGAGCGCCGCACCGTGGGCGCGTGCCAGCCCGCGGCGCGCGCGAGTTCTGCCGCTTCCCCAGGAGTATAGGCACGTCGCGCCGAGAGCGGCGCGTCGTGCTTGGTCAGCGGGTTGCGCGCGAACAGGCTCGCGAAGAGCCGGGTCGCGGCGAGCGCGAGCATCGAACGGCGCAGATCGCAGACGAGCGGCGTGAAGCGCGCGACGCGTCGCATCTCCCGCAGGGCGCGCACCGCTTCGGGCGGATCGAAGTGATGCAGCGTCAGATTGCAGATCACGACGTCGAACGCTGCGTTCGCAAACGGAAGCTCCGTCGCGTCGGCGCAGACGAAGCGAATCGACGGTTCGCCGCCGCTGCTCGCTCGTGCAATCGCCAGTACCTTCTCGCTGACGTCGAGGCAAACGACGTCGAGTTCTCGTCCTCGGCGCCGAGCTTCGCGTACCAGCGCGCGCGCGACGTCGGCGCTGCCGCATCCGACGTCCAGCAGCGATCCTGCCCCTCGCTTGAAAACCTCTCGCGCAATGCGGGCGCAACCGCCGAACCAGCGATTCGCGCGTTCGATGTCGCGAAAATTCCCGGCAAGCAAGTTCGGATCGACGCCGGGATCGTCCATCAGCTCGGTGGCCGTCGCGCGCGCCCTCATTTGTCACACTGAGCGCAGCGAGCGAAGCGAGCGGAGTCGAAGTGCCGACGGCGCTTCGACAGGCTCAGCGCGACAGCGTTACTTCTTAAAGAACTCGGCGTTGATCTCGGTATAGTTCTTCCACTTGTCCGGAACGTCGGAGTCAGCGTAGATCGCTTCGACGGGACACGCAGAGACGCACGCACCGCAATCGATGCAGACCTCCGGATCGATATACAGCATCCCCTTCTTCTCTTCGTCGGCCGGATCGCCGTGGATGCAATCGACCGGACAGACGTCGACGCACGATTTGTCGCGCGTTCCGATGCACGGTTCGGTGATGATGTAGGTCATGAGAAAGCGAGTGGCCCCTTCCGTCGCTGAGGAGGCCGTATTGGGGACCCCGCCTCAACGGTCCTTCGGGTCGATGGGACGCTCGAAGTCCTGGCGCGAAGCCTCGCCGCTGCCGACGAGTGTTTTAGGTAGGGCGATGAAACCGGCCGTCCGCTGACTTGGTAGCATAGGGAAGATGACGACAATCTGCGAGAACTGTGGACTGCGCCCGGCGACGGTGCGCGACTTTGCCATGCGGTCGGGGACGTGGGTCGAGGCCGAAGTGTGCGACAACTGCGCGCGGCGGCGGCGCGGCGCCCCGCTGACGCTGATCGGCTCTGCATTGGCCGCGGTTGCCCTCGCCGTCGGCACGACCTACGCGCTCGACCGGCTGCAGCGTGCCAACGAACGCGATCCGTCAGCGGCGGACCCGCGCGAGTGGGCCAAGCGCTTGCGCAGCGGGACGCCGACACTGTCCGGCTACTCGCGAGATCTCACCGCCGCCGCGAAGGCCGGGGAACTGGACCCCGTGATCGGACGCGAGGACGAGATCGATCGCGTCATCGCAATTCTCTCGCGCCGCAGCAAGAACAACCCGGTGCTGGTCGGCGACCCGGGCGTCGGGAAGACGGCGGTCGTCGAAGGGCTCGCGCAGCGGATCGCGCGCGGCGACGTGCCACCGCCGCTGCGCGACAAGCGCGTCCTTGCTCTCTCGCTCGGCCCGCTCGTCGCCGGAACGAAATATCGCGGCGAATTCGAAGCCCGCGTCAAACGCATTCTCGACGAGATCCGGCGCGCTGCGCGAGAGATCGTCCTGTTCATCGACGAGTTGCACACGCTCGTCGGCGCCGGCGCAGCCGAAGGCTCGCTCGATCTGTCGTCGATGATCAAGCCCGAACTGGCTCGCGGCGAGCTGCAATGCATCGGAGCCACCACCTTCAACGAGTATCGCAAGCATATCGAAGCCGACGCCGCACTCGAGCGCCGCTTCCAGCCGGTGATGGTGAGCGAACCGACGATCGACCAAACCATCAACATCCTGCGGGGTTTGCGAGGCCGGTATGGCGCTCACCACGGCGTGTCGATCGACGATGCGGCGCTGGACGCCGCGGCGCATCTCTCGGCACGCTACATCGTCGACCGGTTCTTGCCGGACAAGGCGATCGATTTGGTCGATGAGGCCGCGGCGTCGGTCGCGTTGCGACGCGGATTCGCCGTCGAGGTCGACGACATCGCGACGATCGTCTCGAAGTGGACGGGAATACCTCAAGGCTCGCTCGACGAGGCCCAGACGCGCAATCTCCTGCAGCTCGAATCGGCTCTCGGCGCGCGCGTGGTCGGGCAAGACGAAGCGATTCGGCTGGTCGCGCAGGCGGTTCGGCGCGGACGAGCCGGTTTGAAAGATCCACGCAAACCGCTCGGGGGATTCTTGTTCGTCGGTCCAAGCGGCGTCGGGAAGACCGAACTAGCTCGGGCGTTGGCGGCCGAATTGTTCGGCAGCGAAGAAGCGCTCGTGCGCATCGACTTGAGCGAGTACACCGAGTCGCACACGGTCTCGCGCTTGCTCGGCGCGCCTCCCGGTTACGCAGGGCACGACGAGGCCGGTCAATTGACCGAACCGGTCCGCCGCCGCCCCTACTGCGTCGTCCTGTTCGACGAATTCGAGAAGGCGCACTCCGACGTCGCAGCGATCCTGCTGCAGATTCTCGACGACGGCCGCGTCACCGACGCCAAAGGTCGAGCCGTCGACTTTCGCCACGCGATCGTGATCCTCACGAGCAATGCCGACGCCGCCGAGCTCGAGATCTACTTGCGGCCGGAGCTGCTCAACCGGATCGACGACGTCGTCCACTTCAATCCGCTCGGTCTGCACGAGATCGAGGCGATCGTGGAGCTACAGATGCGCGACGTCGCTACCCGCCTCGGCACCCTCAAGGTGACGATCTCGCTGACCGACGCAGCTCGTGAATTCTTGGCCAAGGAAAGCGTCGCCGCCGGCAGCGGTGCCCGTTTCGTCGCGCGAACGATCGCGCGTTTCGTGACCAATCCGCTCTCGAGCGCCATTCTGCGCGGCGAGATCAAAGAAGGCGGCAAAGCGAAGGTCGAGCTGCGCGGCGAGATGATCGACGTCATCGCCGCCTAGCAACTAGAGAAACACTGGTTTCTTGCCGGAGGTGTTTCCGCAGAAGTACATGTACTGCGAGCGCGGTATGTACCATGCGTGCACGTCATAGTGCGGAATCGGATAGCCGGGATGGCCGTGCGCTTCGTACCAGATGTCGACGTGGTCGATGTGATAACCGGGTAAAGGCTTGAGCACATCCTCAAAGCTTTTGCCGGCTTTGAACATTCTGGCGTCGATCATGACCTCGGTGAAGGTCGGCTTCCCCTTATACGAACCGTAAATCGGTCCGAATGGCCAATTTTGGGGGCGCGCGTAATGATAGCCCATCGTGGGGATGCAACCGCCCATCGGCTTCACGTCGGCCGGCAGGCCCGGCGGATGGGGCGGCCCCGGCGTCATCATCATCTTCATCATCGCCGGCGTCATGCCGGGGGGCAACTTTTGCGCCGGCGGATCGGCGAGAACCGACGCCGCGGTCGAGCTGACGAAAACCAAGATTGCGCAAGCCGATACGAGCGCGCGTTGAAACACTAGGCCCTCCTGTAAGGATTCTTCGCCCGCACTTTTCAGACGTCGAACCGCGCGGTCCCTCCCGGGGCGGTCGCCGGTTAAAGAATTTTCTTTATCTGCGCTTCGATTTCGGCGGGCGTCATCTCGCCGAGGCGATAGTAACTGATCTTTCCGGAGCGGCCGATGAAGACGTGGACGGGCATTGCGAGCACGCCGTAATCTTTCCCCATCTTTCCGTCATCGTCGACGACCACGGCAAACGGATAATGATATTTGCCGGCAAACTCGAGCGCTCGCTTCGAACTCTCGAGCTCGTCGACGCCGACGGTCACCAAGCCTCGCCCGTGATACTTCTTGTAGAGCTCGACGACCGAGGGTGCTTCCTCGTTGCACGGAGCGCACCAGTTGGCGAAAAAGTTGAGGTAGACCGGCTTCCCCTTGAACGAGGCGAGCACGACGTTTCCGCCGCCCGCGGCCTTCGGCAACGAAAACGCGGGCGCCGATTCGCCGGGATGCGGAACGCCGGCGAATGCGATGGATCCGAGCGAGGCGGCGAGCCACAACGCGGTGGCCGGAAGCACGGCCGGCGATCTCATGTTAAGCTGAACGCCGGGAAGTGGACGTGAGTTGCGTCTTCCTGCATCTGCGCGACGAGTTCTTCGACGTTCGGGAACGCGCGCTGCTCGCGGATGAAATGAAAGTCGCGCAGGGCCAGCTCTTCGCCGTAAATCGTGCGGGCGAAATCGAGCATCCAGGCCTCGACCGTCTTCGGCCCGGCGCCGAACGTCGGGTTGTCTCCGATCGAGACCAGACTCTGATAATCGCGACCGTCGCAGCGAGCCGTCGCGGTGTAGACGCCGTCCCGCGGCAGCGCTTTCCCCGGTGCGATCTCGAGATTGGCCGTCGGAAAACCGAGGCCATGACCTCGTCCGAAGCCGAGGACGACCCGCCCGCGTAACGCGTAGGGCTCGCCCAAGAGCCGGTTGACGCTTTCGAAATCACCTTCTCCGAGCGCGGCGCGGATACGCGTGCTCGAGACCGGCTCGCCGCCGTCGAGAACCGGCGGAACGGCTTCGACGGCGACTCCTCGAGCGAGCAATACGGCTCGCGCCAGGCTCGCATCGCCGCCGCGGTTGGCGCCGAAACGAAAATCGTCACCGAAGACGAGCGCCCTGATCCCGAGATCTCGTACCAGCACGTCCTCCAAGAACGTGCGCGCCTCGACCGTGGCGACGCGATCGTCGAACGGCACGAGATAGAGTTCGTCGAGTCCGGTCGAGGCCAGCAGATTGACGCGCTCTTCGAGGGTCGACAGCAACTCCGGAACGTGTTCGGGCCGCAGATGCGTCGCCGGATGGTTGCGAAACGTCAACGCCGCCGCGCGGTAGCCTGGGCGTCGCAGCCGCAACACCGTCTTCACGATTTCGCGGTGCCCGCGATGCAAACCATCGAAGAACCCGATGGCGAGCACCAGGGGTCGCGCCTCCCCGCTCGCTACGAGTTCGTGATAAATCTTCAAACGAACACTTTTCGCGGAGCCAGGAGCGCACCGAGCGCTTCGCCCACGCCCACCAGCACGCGCGAGTTGTCGCGAACGAAAACGTGTTTTGCCACCGCGCCGGTCGGCAGCGGAACCAAGCGGCCCGCCCGAAAGTCGGCGGCACCGCGGCCGTCGAGGACGATCGTCGGCAACGGGATGACGCGCTCGGGCGGGACGATCGCTTCCATCGGCGCGGCCGCGATCTCATCGAGCGTCAGGCTCTCGTAGAGAACGAACGGACCGGCTGCGTCGCGCAACAACATTCCGAGGTGAGCCGCGCAACCGATGGCGTCGCCGAGGTCCTCGCAGAGCGCGCGTACGTATGTCCCCTCGGAACACGCGCAAGCAAGCCGAGCGAGACCATCCTCGTAGCCGAGCAGCGTCAAACCATAGATCGTGATCTTGCGCGGCAAACGATCGACGACGAGACCTTCGCGCGCGATCTCGTACAGACGCTTCCCGCCGTGGTGGACCGCGCTGTACATCGGCGGAGTCTGTTCGAGAGCCCCGATGAAGCGCGGTAGCACGCTTTCGAGCAAGGCGCTCGCGTCCGCCGGAACGGCCGTTTCGCGCGTCGTCGCGCCGCTAACATCGCCGGTGTCGGTCGCGCGACCGAGTGCCAGGGTGAAAACGTATGACTTGCGCCGGTCCTCGACGAGCGGGATGAGCCGCGTCGCCTTGCCGAGCGCCAGCGGCAGAACTCCGGCGGCGTCGGGATCGAGCGTCCCTAGATGGCCGATCGGGAGTCGCACGCCGAGATGCCGCGCGTAGATGCGCCGCACGCGCGCGCCGACTTGCGTCGAAGTCGGACCCGAAGGTTTGAAGACGTTCACGAACCCGAGCACTCCTGTCACCCGAGCGGAGCGCTAGAGGCCCTCGGCCTCGAGTGCGGTGCGTACGGCGTTCACGGCGTCCTCGACGCCGCCTTTGTAGGTCAACCCCGAGGCGCGAAAGTGGCCGCCGCCGCCGAGACGGCCCGCAGCCTTCTGCACGTTGATCTTTCCGTTGCTGCGCAAGCTGACGCGCAGGTCGCCGTCGTAGGCTTTGAAGAGCGCCGCAACCTCGACCCCTTCGATTTCGCGTAGATGTTGCACGATCTCTTCGGTGTCCTCACCATCTGCGCCGGCGGCGGCAAGCATCGCGTCGTCCACCACCGACCAGCAGTAGCGCCCACCCTTTTCGAGCTGAAGCCGATTCAAGGCGGCGCCCAGCAGCTTCAACGCCGCCAAGCGCTTATTGGCATAGATTTCATTGGTGATCGTCTCGCGGTCGGCGCCGCGCTCGATCAACTCGGCCGAGAGCCGCAAGACTTCGGCGGTCGTGTTCGCGTGCATGAAGCCGCCCGTATCGGTCATGATCGTCGTCAACAGGCAGGTCGCGATCTCGGGGGTGATCGGCGTACCGAGTTCGCGCAGGATGCGCAGAACGCAGGTGCCGGTCGAACACTCGCTATCGATGACGTAGTTCAATCCGCCGAAACGCGCGTTGGCGAGATGATGGTCGATGTCGAGCATGTTGCGGCGCTCGAGGCGCGGCAGAAATTCGCCGGCGCGCCCGCTATCGGCCATGTCGCAGAAGACCCACAGCGTATCGGCCGGCAAGTCCGGCGGGACGTTCCGCGTCACATCGCCGGAGTCGGGCAAGAAACGCAGATTTCGCGGCACCGGGTCCTGCTGGAAGTAGTGGACGCGCTTGCCCAGCGATCGCAGCGCGAGCCCGAGCGCGAGCCCGGCGCCGAGGGTATCGCCGTCGGGTTTGACGTGACTGACCATCACGAAGGCGGGCCGGGCGCGCAATTCGGCGGCGACTTCTTCGGTCGTCGAATTGCGCAGTTCACTCTGGATCATCGTCACCCAATTTCGCGGCCGCTTCGGCTTTCGCAGCGAGTTCCGCTTTCGCGTTGGTCTCGGCCAACACTTTGCTGAGCGCGATCGCTCTCTCGGTCGTTCGGTCCTCGACGAAGATCAGCTCCGGCGTATAGCGCAGTTTCACGGCCCGGCCCAGTTCGCCGCGCAAGAATTTCTTGGCCGATTCGAGCGCTTCCATCGACTGGCCGGCAACGTGCCGGTCGCCGATGATCGACACGAAGACTTTGGCTGTCTGGAGGTCCTGCGTGATTTCGACGCGCGTCACCGTCACGAATCCCAGCCGAGGATCGCTCAATTCGCGCGAGATCAGCCGCGCCAATTCACGCTGCAACTCGTGATCGATCCGAACCTGGCGTTCTTTTTTCAATTAGGCTTACTCTTACGCCGGAACCGGTTCCGGGGCGACGAGTTCGGAGGTGAAGGCCTCGATCACGTCGCCGTTCTTGAGATCTTGGAAGCGCGCGACCTGAACGCCGCACTCGAAGTTCTCTTGGACTTCGCGCACGTCGTCCTTGAAGCGCCGCAACGATTCGAGTTCGCTCTCGAAAATCATCGCGCTGTCGCGCAGGATGCGGACCTTGGCATTGCGCGTGAGCTTACCGCTCTGTACGTAACAGCCGGCGATCGTCCCCACCTTCGAGACCTTGAAGACCTCGCGGACTTCGGCGCGCCCGAGGATGACCTCGCGGAACTTCGGCGCGAGCATTCCGACCATCGCTTTCTTGAGGTCGTTCTCGACGTCGTAGATGACTTGGTAGAAGCGAATGTCGACTTGCTCGTTTTCGGCGAGGCGCTTGACCGTCTCGTCGGGACGAATGTTGAAACCGATCAGCACCGCGTTCGAGGCGCTGGCCAGATTGACGTCGTTGGGCGTTATCGCGCCAACGCCGGCGTAGATCACGCGAATGTCGACTTCGACGTTCGATAGACCCTCGACGCGGCCGCGAAGCGCTTCCACCGCGCCTTGTCCGTCGGCTTTGAGGATCAGGTTGAGCGTCTTCTTCCCGCCGTCGGTCGGCATCGACATGAAGCTCTCGAGCGAGATGCGCGGGCCGGACGAGGCGGCGATCCGCACCTCCTGCCGGCGCGTGCTTCGCTTTGCGGCCGCGACACGCGCCACGCGCTCGTCGGAGACGACCATCAGCGTGTCGCCGGCGCTCGGTACGTCGGAGAGGCCCATGATCTCGACCGGAATCGAGGGTCCGGCTTTCTTGACTTGCTTTCCCTTGTCGTCGACCAGTGCGCGAATCTTCCCGAACGCGCCGCCGACGACGACGACGTCGCCGACGCGCAGCGTCCCGTTTTGGATGAGGACCGTTGCGACCGCACCGCGCCCTCTGTCCAGCGCCGACTCGATCACGACGCCTTGCGCGCGGCGGTTCTTGTTCGCCTTGAGGTCGCGGATGTCGGCTTCGAGCAAGACGGTCTCGAGCAAATGGTCGATGCCTTCCCCGGTGCGGGCCGAGACGGGGACGACTTCGGTCTTGCCGCCCCATTCGACTGGTTGCAGATTCTGCTCGGCGAGCTGCGATTTCACGCGCTCGGGCTGCGCGTCTTCGCGATCCATCTTGTTCATCGCAACGACGATCGGTACGTTCGCCGCGCGGATGTGCGAGATCGCCTCGATCGTCTGCGGCATCACGCCGTCATCCGCGGCGACCACGAGGATCGCGACATCGGTCACCTTCGCGCCGCGCGCGCGCATCGCGGTGAACGCTTCGTGACCGGGCGTGTCGATGAAGGTGATCTTTCGATCGCCCTTCTCGACGACGTACGCGCCGATGCGTTGCGTGATACCGCCCGCCTCACCGGCGGCGACGTCGGCCTTGCGAATCTTGTCGAGGAGCGACGTCTTACCATGATCGACGTGACCGAGGACGGTCACGACGGCCGGACGAGAGGTCATCAGCTCGGGTTTGTCTTCCTCTTGCTCGACGACGACTTCTTCGCCGGCTTCTTTGATGACGGCATTGAATCCGAATTTGCGCGCGACGTTCTGGGCGACGTCGGCCGGAATATTTTGGTTGATCGTCGCCATGGTGCCCATCTTGATGAGCTCCTTGATGACGTCTTTGGCGGGAACGATCATCGACGTCGCCAGTTCTTGCACGGTCAAGACGTCGGGAATTTCGATCGTCTCCATGACGGCAGGCGCGACCGCCGGAGCGGCGTCGAGCGAGCCGCGCTTCTTGCGCTGGCGCTCCTTATCGAGCAACATCTCCTTTTCGCGGTCTTTCTTGGCGGCCGCATCCTCACGGTCTCGGCCGCGCGGCGCGGGGCCGCGCGTCCCGCCCGAACTTGGAGCCGGTCCCTGCGTACCGGCTCCCCCCGGAGGCATCGGCCGGGGCGTGAACGGTCGCGGGGCAAGCGGCCGAAACGGTCCATTGCCCGAAGGGCGGCGGCCGGGGATCGGCTGACCGGGGCGTGGCGGCGCGGTCGTCGGCGCCGCTTGCCGTGGCGTATAACCTTGGCCGGGAAAACCCGGCTGGCCGGGACGCGGTGCGACACCGGGGCGGCCAGGGATGCCAATCGACGGCCCTGGGGTCGCCGAGGCGGCGACGCCGGGGGCCTGCTCTTGCGACGGGCGAGGCGCGATCGTCGAGCGGCCGGCCGGAACCGGCCGGAGCTGCGGGATCGGCGTAGCGTCCGGTGCGGACGGGGAGCGCGGCTTCGGCGCCGCCGGTCGCGGCGGAGCCAAGCGCGGGGCGGGCGAGCCGGGTTTCGCTGGGCGGGCAGCGGGCTCGGCTGAGGCTGCGGCGATCTCGGGTTCGACGGCCGCCGCCGGCGTTTGCGGCGCCTGTTCGGTCTCGACGGCGGGCGCCGCTTTTGCGGCGGCTCGGCGCACCCCGGTCACCGGCTTGAGGATAGGAACCGGCTCCTCTGCGGCCGGCTTGGCGGCGGCCTTGCGGACCGGCTTGGGCTTCGCGGCTTCAACCTGCGCCTTGGGAGGCGCGGCCGCGGCCGGAGCGCTCTTGGCGGCCTTTGGCTTGCCGCCGAGAAGGACGCCGCGAACGAGCTCCGCGATGGGAGGCTCGACCACGGCGAGCTGGTTTTTTGCTTCCAGACCGAGACGCTCGAAGAGCCCGATCAGCTCCTTCGAGGAGATCCCGAGCTCTTTCGCCAGCTCAAAAATACGAACTTTACCGGTTGCCATTTCGTCCTTCTCATGACCCGCGCGCCGCCTCGGCGGCTGCGCTGACGGTCTACTCTCTTATTTCATGCTGTTGTACCTGGGACCACGCGGAAGCCGCGGAGCGCCCTAAAGTTGGGGCCTTTATCATACACTGCTTGCTCGTTCGCGAAAAGGAACCCCCGCGGCGGCCGCCGCTAGACCGGGGTACCGCTTGTTCTTCGCGACCTTCCCGGCGCACGATTGGGAACACAGATACGCCCCTCGCCCCGGCGAGCGGCGGCGTGCGCCATCGGCCGTCCAGCCTTCTGCACGCCGCACGAAACGTACCAGCGCCGGCTGCCCGAAGCGCAGCCGGCATCCGACACACGTGCGGACCGGAGTCGCCGAAATAGCAGCGCCGCTTACTCTGCGCCTTCGCCTTCCGAACGGTTCGCCTCGAACATCGTCCGTTTGAACTCTTCGAGCTTGCGAATGAGTTCCGGATCGATCTCCGCCGCCGCGTCGGACTCGAGTGCCTCTTCCTCGACGGCTTCGGGCTCGGTGACGCGCGAGCGTTCGTCGCGTTCGGCGATGTAGCGATTGCGAGCCTCCTCGGCTTCGGATTCGCTCGTGATGTCGAGCCGCCAACCCGTCAACCGCGCTGCGAGGCGAACGTTCTGACCTTCGCGCCCGATGGCGAGCGAGAGCTGATAGTCGGGGACCGTTACCAGGCCGACGCCTTCGTCTTCGAACAACTCGACGCCGAGCACTTTTGCCGGCGCTAGAGCATTGTTGATGAAGGTGACGACGTCCGGCGACCAGCGGATGATGTCGATTTTCTCGCCCCGCAGCTCATCGGAAACCGCGGCGATGCGGCTCGACTTCGGGCCGAGACATGCGCCAACCGCATCGACCTCCGCCCGATGAGAATGAACGGCGACCTTCGACCGGCTGCCCGGTTCGCGCGCGATTGCCATGATCTCGACGATGTTGTCGTTGATTTCGGGGACTTCGCGTTCCAGCAAACGCTGTACCAGGCCCTCCGCCGCGCGCGAGAGGATGATCTGCGGTCCCTTGTTCGTCTTGCGCACGTCGAGAACGTAGGCGTTGATGCGATCGTTGATACGATAGTTCTCGCGCGGCACTTGCTCCGAGAGCGGCAGCAGCGCCTCGGTGCGGCCCAAGTCGACGTACATGTTGCGCTGCTCGTAACGCTGCACCGTCCCATTGACGATGTCGTGCAATTTCTGGCTGTACTCGTTGAAGATCGTATCCCGCTCCGCTTCGCGGATGCGCTGCACGATGACTTGTTTGGCAGTCTGCGCGGCGATCCGGCCAAAGTTTCTGGGCGTTACCTCTTGATCGTAGAAATCGCCCGGCTCGTATTTTGGTCCGGCTTCCTTCCGCGAGATCTCGAGCTTCGGATCTTCGACGTTGTCGACGACCGCGCGCCGGTGGTAGAGCTTGTACTCACCGGTGTCGCGATCCATATTGATCACGACGTTGGCCTCGCTGCCGTAATTGCGTTTATACGCCGAGATCAGTGCTGCCTCGAGGGCTTCGAGCAACATCTCGCGCGGAATGGAACGCTCGCCCTCGAGGACGCGCAGAGAATCGCGTAAGGTCGGTTCGTCGGGTGACGCTTTTGCAGTTTTCATTTGGAATTCTTTCTTTCTCGTTTTTCGCGACGCAGATCTTCGCGCGGGTCGAACTCGAGGTTAGCAGACTTGATCATCGTAAAGGGTATAGGAAATTCGCCGCCGGGTTGCTGCAAGAGCGCTGTTTCGCCGCGTACGCCGGCGAGCGTGCCGCGGTGCGTCTTTTGCCCCCGCAGTACGACCGCCGTGACGATCCGCGCGGGCCGCCCGCGAAAACGTTCGAAATCGGCGGGCGCGAACAAGGGACGCTCGAGACCTGCCGATTCGACTTCCAGCGTATAGGGTTCCGGTTCACGATCGAGTTCGGCATTCAGACGCGCCGCGATTCGCTCGCACGTGCGCAGATCGACGCCGCCGTCCCGATCGACGATCAGCGTCAGCGCCGTCGTGCGACCTGCGCGCCGTGCGCGCCGCGCTACGAGTTCGACCCCGCCAAAATCGGCGTCGTTCGACAACGCCGTTGCCGCTCGCTCAAAAGTTTCGACCAAACCCGTGATCCGTGTCCCTTCTTACAACAACGAAGCGCGGGACGTGCCCACGCTTTTTACTACCGCCGCATAGCATAGCACGCGGCATCGTCCACTACAAGTGGGACGGCTGTCTCGCGGGCGTCGCCGAGGGATGCGGCGAGATGGTCGGCAGCTCGTCGGCGTAGGCAGGCCTAAAATCGGATTCCTTGGCACAGGGACCGAACGAATAATAGCCGTCGGGCGTGCCACCCCCCTCGGGGTGAAGGACGACCGTCCAAGCCGTGCAGATCTCGAAGCCGAAGATCTTGCGACGGCTCAAGATGTAGGTCACTTGATCCGGACTCGTGGTCGTCCGTTTGCGGAAGATCCGCGCTTGCGCTTTGTCGAGGACGCTCTGCGGCGGCGCCGCTTTCTTATAATAGTCGGCCTTCGCTGCCGCGATTGCATCGGTCAGGTCGTTGACGTAGTGCTTCTCCGAATACGTGACCGGACTGCCCCCCGGCAATAAGTTGCCCAGCCGCGCGTTGAGGTTCTCGAGTTGACCGCTGCTGGGCCCGCCCGGTCGCGGGTTCAGCGCGACTTGGGACGGCGAGTGCGCGGGGGAACTTGCGGGACCCGGGCTGGCACCGGGGCCTCCAGTCTTGGGGGCGGAGCCGGGCCCCGGGCCGGGAGCAGGGCCTTTCCCGGGTTCGGGGCCAGGCTTATTCGCCAAGCCGGGGCTCGCTACCGGGCCGGCTGTCGCATTACCGGCCGCCGGAAGAGCGGGACGCGGAGCGGCCGTCGGCCCCTGTCCGAGCGCAGCTACCGCCGCCGGCGATGTCGTCGCCGCGGGCGCCGCTTTCGCGACCCGAGTGCTCGCGGCGGGCTGCGGAACCGAGGCTGACGCGACAGGCCGCTCGGCAGTCGCAGCGACCGCTGACGGCCGCGGCACGGGCGGCGCCGCGGTCGGGGCGGCGGTCGCCGGCCGGATCGTAGGAGGAGCCGTCGGCGGCGGCTGGGTCGGTGCCGCGGTGGGAGCTTTGGTCGGCGGCGCGGTCGGCGGGAGCGTCGGCGGCGCGGTCGGCGGCCGCGTCGGCGGAGCTGTCGGCGGAAGCGTCGGCGGAGCCGTCGGGGTCAGCGTCGGCGGAGCGGTCGGTGGCTGGGTGGGAGGCGCGGTCGGCGGGAGCGTCGGCTGAGGCGTCGGCGGCGGCGCGCTCGGCGGCGGCGTGGGAATCACAATCGGCGCCACTTTCGTGACCGGCGTGAGCGTTGGCGGACTTGTCGGGGTGGGGCTCGGTTCGAACGTCGGCAGCGACTTGCTGACCGGAGCGAGGAGCGCGATCCGCGGTTGCTGCGCAGGAGCATTCTTCACGGTCTTCGCCAGCTCGGCCCGATGAGGCGCGGCCCGAGCGGCATGCGGCCGCGCCGGCAGTGGCGGTCGTGGGACGATGGGTCTTGGATGGGGAGCGGGACGCTGCACGACGCGTCGCACGGGAGCCGGTGTCGGCGGCGGCGCCGGTTGTGCCGGCGCAGGCTCGGCCGGAGCGGCGCTCGCTGCGGGCGCAGCAGCTTCGGTTGTTACGGTCAGCAGTTGCGCTTCGGCCCCCGCTGTCCCCGCGATGCTCCCCGTAACGACGAGATGCACGCCGAAGAACAGCACGAGCAGGCTGTGCAAAAAGAGCGACGATGAGTACGCTGCGGTCCAGCGTCGACGCACGGGAGTAAAGATGCGTCGGACAAACGACCGCATGGCGCCTCTCTTCGCGCAGGAGCCTCGAAGCACTTCGTCCGAACGCGTCGCCTTCATCATGTTAGACGTCGCGCACAAGCGCACGAAGATCGTCGCGACGATCGGCCCCGCGTCACAAGATCCAAAGGTGCTGCGTGCGATCGTGGCGGCGGGCGCCAACGTTGCGCGTCTCAATTTTTCGCACGGCACTCACGCTCAGCACGCGGCGACGATCGAGGCCGTGCGCGGCGTCTCAGCCGAATTCAGAGTTCACGTCGGCGTCCTGCAAGATTTGCCGGGACCCAAAGTGCGGACGGGCGCACTGGGGACCGGACTCGACAGCATTGCGCTGCGCGTCGGCGAGCCGTTCGCTTTGCTAAGCGAACCAATCCCTGGGACCGAACGGGCGGTCTCGGTCAGTTATGCCGGTCTGCCCCAAGACGTCGAGATCGGGAAGCGCCTCTATCTCGCCGACGGGGCGATCGCCTTGCGCGTGATCGGCAAATCGCTCGACCGGATCGACACGCTCGTCGAAACCGGCGGCGCATTACGCGCAACTCAGGGAATCAATTATCCGGACGGCTCGCTGAACATCGAGACCGTCACCGACGCCGACCTCGCGCATCTCGAATTCGGTTTGCAACACGGCGTCGATTGGGTCGCGATCTCGTTCGTGCGCAGCGCCGCCGACGTCGCGCGCATCAAATCGTTCATCGCCGAGCGAGGTCACAAGGTCCCGGTCGTGGCGAAGATCGAGAAGCACGAGGCGCTCGACAACATCGACGCGATCGTCGAAGCGGCCGACGCGATCATGGTCGCGCGCGGCGACCTCGGCATCGAGATACCGCTCGAGCGCGTGCCGCTCGTTCAGAAGGATCTGATCGCGCGCGCCAACCGCGCATCGAAACCGGTCATCACCGCGACCCAGATGCTCGAGTCGATGATCGCTAGCGCCCGGCCGACCCGCGCCGAAGTGACCGACGTCGCGAATGCCATCCTCGACGGTAGCGACGCGGTCATGCTTTCGGGCGAGACCGCGCGCGGCGCCTATCCGATCGAAGCCGTGCACATGATGGCGACGATCGCGCAACAAGTCGAAGCTGCCTACCCGCACGAGGAGCTTTGGGCGCGAAGGCTCATGGCCGGCGAAGTCAGCGTGGAAACATCGATCGCCGGCGCCACGGCGCGTGCGACGGAGGAGTTAGGCCTGAACTTGATCGTCACCGGGACGACCACCGGCAGCACCGCGCGCCACATCGCCTCGTTCCGGCCGCGCGCGCGGGTCGTCGCCATGACGCCTCAGCCCGAGGTCGCGCGCCGGCTCGCGCTCACCTGGGGAGTCGAAGCGCGCGTGATCGAGGCCTATCCGAATTTCGAAACCGGCATCCAAGTCTTCGAGAAGCACACGCTGCACGAAGGCCTGGCGGTCAGGGGCGAGACGATCGCCATTACGTCCGGGATGCCGGTCGGCGAAGGCGGCACCAACGTCCTGAAGATCCACACGTTGCCTTAGCCCCTTGTCATGCTGAGCGACCCGCTCACCCTGAGCGAAGCGCCGAAGGCGCGAAGATATCGAAGGGCGAACGGCGCTTCGACTCCGGCACGGCGATGGTCGCCGGGTTCGAGTGCCCTCGACATGAGTCTCAGCTCTCTTGGTATTTGTGTGCCATTTGCCGTACAATAGGGGCATGGAATCACCGAAAGCTGAGCAAGCAAGGGTTGACTTCCGCGTCCCGGCGAGCGTTAAGGCACGCTTCGTGGAGGCGGCTGCATTTGAGAACGGCGGCGATCTCTCGGCCTTCCTAGTTGCGGCCGGACTCGAGCGGGCCGATAGGGTCCTCGTCCAGCGTGACACTTTGCATCTCGACGAGGCGACCCGCGAGCGCTTCTACGCGGCCATGCGGGCGCCCGCGACCCCCAGCGAGCTGCTGCGGCGGCTCATGAACGAGGACGACTCGCGCTTTAGACTCGTTGAGTAGCGCTTCGATCAAAATCCACTTGGAGGCCCTTGAGCGTCGTCATGACCGAGTGGCTTTCGACTGTGGTGAGTCGTCCGTAACCGGCTACCTCCAGCAGGTCGCGCTCCAGGCCCACGAGGCGATGCGAGCAGCCACTAAGGTCGCTGTCTCCCCAGCGGATCCCGCGCGGATTCTCGGCTACTTTACGCTCGTCGCCATAAAAATTATCGACACCGAGCTTCCGGCAGACCTCGCCAAACGCTTCAAGATTCGCAATCTCGCGAGCGGCGCGCCGGCAATTCTGCTTGCGCAACTCGGAGTTGATCGCACGGAAGCTGGAACTGGCCTTGGCACGTTCCTTCTTCGGCACGCGATGCGCCACGCCCTAAGTGGCGCGCTCGAAGTCGGCGGCGTTGCGCTGATCGTCGACACCCTCAACGCAGATGTCGCCGCCTGGAACACCAAGCATGTGCCGGATTTTCGTCCGCTCACGGCCGACGGTCTGCGGCTGATTCTGCAAATGACGACGCTCGCGGCTGCCTTAAAACCGGCTCCATAGTCGAAACACGGTAACGAACTCGAGACTGATACGCATCGTCGCGAATCAATGCCTGATGGCGACGCCTCGATTTCTCGAGGGTGTATAAGGAGCGAGGCGCAACCGCACACTCGCCCAGATTTGCGCCGCGCGGCTCGCGGTGCGTCCGTCACCCGTTGCCCGTTGCGTTGTGACCGTTGCGGGTTGCATAGGGCCTTTAAGGCCGCGGTCGGTCAGGTAAACACGTCAAGAAAGGTTAGAGACTCGGGCCTTTTCCATTCGAGAACG
>Ga0307477_10000141_pt1 | contig 100716 bp, 90 predicted proteins | sample atmos_gasesECM2C_FD_203316 | JGI IMG/M metagenome (GOLD analysis project Ga0307477, IMG submission 203316) | Hardwood forest soil microbial communities from Morgan-Monroe State Forest, Indiana, United States - atmos_gasesECM2C_515 | ecosystem: Environmental > Terrestrial > Soil > Temperate... | reverse complement strand
GTTCGTCATCGCTACCGGATGTAGATTCGACGCGCGCGCCCAAAGCGGCGTGCACGACGCACAGGACGGCGGGCCGGTCGGCTCGCCGTTTCTGCGTTCTGCGACGTACGACGTACGACGGACGTTCGAAGCTAGACTTCGGCTTGCAGGAATGCTCCAGGCGAGGGGATAGTCTCGCCACGAGCGGCCCGGCTCGAGGTGGTCGTATGGATCATTGGTTCGACGAGCTCACCAAACAGGTAGCGTCCGGCACTTTATCGCGACGAGAAGTCGTCCGCCAGATCACGGCGGCCGCGCTTACCGGCTGGGGCGCGTCGCTTCTTGGGCGACCCGCCGCGGCCGCGATCCAGAACTCGTCGAACGGAAAGATCGTCGGAGCCGTTCCTATTAGCGCCGCGAGGTTGGGCGCCGGGATCGCGTACGGCGCAGGCGAAACCATCGTCGCCAAGACCGCGACGGATACGCTCAACGACCAGGTGACGACGTTGTATGCGACCTTTGCGCATACAACGATGCACGGGCCGCATGCCGGTCCGCACTTCGACCCGCGGACCAAACGGTTCGTTCCGCATCCCGCCAAGCCCGTGATCAGAACCCACTGGACCTTCACGGTCGGCAAGAAAAAAGCGCTCGAACTCAGGTCGCATCGACCCGCTTCCGGTCAGTTCCACGTCGACATCCAATACGGCGCCGGATTCCGCGGCGGCAAGCACCTGGTGCTCAATTGGAAGAACAATAGAGGCACCGGTTCTCTCGACGGGCGCGCGTTGCGCCCCTTCACGCAGGGCGATTCGAGATTTTATTTTAGCGACGGGCAACCCGTTCCGCCGCGCGCCATCGATCCAAAGACGAAGGCCGCGCTCGACCGAGTTCTGGCAAAGTTCAAGGCGCAAGCCGCGGCCGCCAACGAGCCGCAGCGCGTGGCCTTCGCGCAGACCATCGTAGCGGACGGTTCGAACAATCCTCCGCAGCCGGACATGTCCAACTGTGACCTTTGCCAGTGGAAGTGCGGGGGCATCTACGCACTCTGCCTCGCCGGCGTCGTCAGCGGTTGCGCCGCCTCCTGTGGTCTTGGGTGCGTCGGCGACTTCATAGCCGAGGGCGTGGGCGACGGTTGCAGCGGCGCCGTCGAGAGTTGCGTCAACACTTGCTCCAATCCCGGGAACGCGTGCTGTCCGGCCTCGTGCAACGTTGACGGAAACTGTTGCCAAGGTAACGGCGCGCACTGCTGCATCTTCGGCAACAACTCACAGACGTGCTGCGGGCCGAATGAGGCGTGCTGCAAGGGCGGTTGCTGTCCCGCCGGCCAACTATGCTTGAACAACGTTCTCGAGTGCTGCAATCCGGGGCACGGACCGGGATGCGGCGCCGTCTGCTGCCAAGCGGGATCGTTCTGCGCGAATGCCAGTTACGATTTCTGTTGCCCGAACGGCACGCAGTACTGCGCGGCCTATCCGGCGACGTCACCGCAAAAAGGACTCTGCTGCCCGGCCAATACGACCTGTTGCAGTAGTTTCAACACGGCCGGTACCTACGGTTCAGGCGGGATGGTTTGCTGCCCGAACGATCAGTACGTGTGCGTCGGCAGCTACGGCTTCCGTGGTCCCTGCGTCAAGAAGAGCCAGATGTGCGGCAACGCGTACTGTCCCGGCGGCTGCAAGAACGGCAAGTGCTGCTACGGCGGAACGGGTGCCGAGGCGTCACGCTGGTGCGGAGATACGTGTTGCCAAGGCCAATGCTGCAGCCACAATAAGAACCTCTGCTGCGGCCTATGCTTGAATGGGCAACGCACGACGCTCGGGACGTGCTGCGAAACCGGCATCGCTTGCGGGAAGAACTGCTGCCAGCCCGGGCAGAAATGCGTGAGCGGTACGTGCCGGACCGTGTCCTGCCCGTCCAGAACGTTTGCGTGCAGCGGTCCCAAGGGCACGAAGTGCTGTGCTGAAGAGTACACCTGCTGTAACGCTGGTAAAGGTGCATGTTGCGACCCCAGAAGCCAAACGTGCTGCATCGGAACGAACGGCAAACTCGGCTGTTATCTGCCCTCGGAGTGCCAGCGCCCTCCGGCTTAGGGTTGCGTGTCGTAGGCCGTAAGGTTGCGCCTTACGCCTTCTTACCGCTCAGCCCGCGCAATAAAGTGCCGATCGCGTCCTTCCCAGCCGCAACGTCCGATGCGATCTTTCCGTCAGCATCGACGTGCACGGCCATCGGGGTGCCGGCTGCTCCGAACGAGCGGCCGATGTGCCCCGTTTCGTCGATGACGAGCGGCGCGTGCAGGCGGCGCGCGGAGAGTTCGTCGTCGTCGCGCGAGGAGACGATCACCAGCGGCGCGACGTTGTCTCGATCCCAGCGAACGACATCGTCGACGGCTGCGCGGCAGAAGCCGCAATCCGGGCTCCAAAAGAGCACCACGAGATCGCGGCCGCGGAACTGCAGCAACTCGACCGTATCTCCCTTCGCCGTGCGCGCGGAGAACTCGGGCGCGGCCTCGCCGCGCGCGACCTGAACGATTGGGGGCACTGCGGCGTTCGCGATCAACGTGCGAATCGCGTCGGCCCCGGCGGCGACGCTGCTCCCGATCGTTCCATCGGGCTCGACGGCGACCGCCGCCGGCGTGCCGTACGAAAGATACGCCTCCGAGACTTCGGTCTTCGTTTGTAACAGGACGTTGCGGAAGCGCCCTCCGTTGAAAACGCGGCGATTCTCCTTACTTTTCCCTTCCGAGACGATGACGAAAGTGAGTTGCTCTTCGTGTTCGGTTTGCCAGCGCGCGACGTCGGGGAGGAGCGCTTCGCACGGGCCGCAGGCCGGATGCGCGAAGAGCAGGACGACGCGCCGCCCGAGCGCGAGAAACTCGGCCAGCGTGGCCCGCTTCCCTTCGAGCGAGGGGAGATCGAACGCCGGCGCGGGCGTCCCGACGGGAAGCCCGGCTTGAGCGACGGCCCCGGCGTGACCGTTGTGAGCGAAGCCGTGTTCTGATCCTTCGATCGACTCGAGCCGCAGCAACATGCGGCCCTGTTGGCGTAAGATCTGGAGCATCAAGAACGTTTGGACGGCGAGGAAACCAACGAGGATCGCGATCGCGACGACCCATCCGAGCTGCTCGCCGAGTGCGGCAAAGAGCGCCGGATCGAATTGGGTTGACGGAACGAGTCCGACCAAAGCCGCCACGGCGAGGAGCGCGACGTTGCGCGCGACCGTCGCCGGGCCGATCGGGGCCGACGCAACTTGACCGAAGCAGCGGCACGACGGTTTCCTCCCGAGCGCGAGGTTGACGACGATCGCCGCCGTGAACGCGGCGAGCAGGACGAACGCCGCCGCGCCGCCCCAACGCGCGCTCACAGTTGGGATGAGCGCGACCGCGATGACGAGTTCGGCCAGCGGCAGCACTCGCGCGATTGCTCCGGCCGAGCCCCGCGGCAAGCCGAAGTCGCTCAGCATCTGCGCGGTCCCGGCGTGGTCGCGGAGTTTCGCGGTCCCGGCGACCGCGAAAACGATCGCAAGGAGCACGCGCGACGCGAGAATCACGCCTCCAAGGCCAAGGCTCACTGGATACAAGCCGATGACGTGCAGCCGAGGCTACCGCAGCACATCTGGCCGGACGTGCAGCACTGTTTGGTGGCCGCACAGCAGGTCGTGTTCGGCGGGCAGCACATCCCCGGCGTGTATTGGCAGGGCACCATGCCGGGCTTGCACTTCGGCCCGGTACACACGCCCCTGATGCAGGTCTGGTTCGATGCGCAGCACGTGCCGTTGCAACAGATGGGATTGGTGAGACCGCAAGACCCGCTGCCGCAGGGTTTGCCGTATAGGCACTTTCCGCCCTTATAGCAAATCGCGCCCGGTCCACAGCACTGCTCGCCGCACACGGTACCGTTGCAGCAGATGTGATTGCCCTTCGAGGTTTTGAGGCACTTGAAATCGCCGCTGCAACAGGTGCTCCCGCAGATGGAGCCGGGCGTGCAGCAAAACTCGTTTCCGGCGCCGTCCTTCAGGCACTTGCCGCTGCAGCACTGTCCGGCGCAATACGACTGTCCCTTGGTGCAGCATAGGAGCCCGATGCTCGATGCGCAGTACTGATCGGCCGTGCAGCAGATCGAGCCGCAGCAGGCCGTACCCTTGGCGCAGCACGTGTCGTACCATTGGTCGCCCGCGTGAGACAAGGTTTTGCATCCGTAGGTGCCGGCCGGACAGCAGAAGCCGTAGTTCGCGGCCTCCACGTTCGGATACATACAAACCGGCGTGTCACCGCCGCAGCAAGCGTCGCCGCAACATTTGTCGCCGGACGCGCAGCACGTCGCTTCTCCGACGTTCGAAGGATGACACTTGACGCTGCAACATGGCCCACCGGTCTTGAAACAAGCGGTGCTGCAATTGTTCCAAGAGTTGACGCATTCGCCGATCGCGATAAGGCACCACGGACCCGAAGCGCAACTGGCAAACGCTTTGGCTTGGCATTCGACCATGTGAGCGTCGCAACCATTGTAGCAATCGGCGCAGGGCCCGCCGCCGAAGGTTTGCGCGAGGTCGCGCGAGGATGAAGCGCGACGCGTTAGTTCTCGTAGCGGACGCGACAGAAGGTCGGCGCGCGTGGCCACGCCCGCTTCGTGCGCCGAAGCATGCGCGCGCGAAGCGCCGCCGCAGTGCGCGGCCGCGACCGCCGCTCGAGCGAAGAGGGCCTTGACGGCCTGCGCGAGCGCCGGATCCATGTGCACGGTTGGCGCGGGTTTACCGTCTTTGAATCTTCCCGCCGTTGCGCCGCTCGCCGTAAAGGCGCGACCGTCAACGAAACCTTGGTTGCTTCCGTTGCGCGAGACGGCGTTTACTTGGCGAACACCTTTGACCGCGCTACCGTAGGCGACGGTGCCTTGCAAGAGCGGACTGCCTCGGCCCTTCGAAGTTCCGGACTGCGTCGAGCTATGGGTGATGTCCAGTAAGAGATTTCCGGAGAGGTCGACGCGCATGTGCGTCTTCCCCGAGGGATGCTTGTGGTTGCGCGTCGTGTGCGTGCCCTGGAGCGTCAGCGCCTGGCCCTTATAGGTACCGTGCGCCGAAAACGTCATCGTCGAGGTGCCGCCCTTGTCTTGCCGCGTGCATGGGCCGCCCGCCCCACGGTTTCCCGGGATTCTCCGTCTCCGCCGGTGCTGCGCGAGCTCGGATTCTCCCCAGGCGAGGACCGGCGATCCGGCGATCAGCGCCGAGGTTCCGGCGAGCGCGGCGCCCTCAAGCACGCCGCGACGTGAAATCGTGCCACCGGCGAAAAACTTGGTCGCGCGGTCGAACCAATGTTCCATGGGCTCCCCGTGAGAGGCAGCTGGGCGTGGTCCCCCTACGGCGTTGCGGATGCCGGCTCCGCCTTGAGGCGGCGCTAGGCCATGAGCTCGCGGCCGCGCAGGCGTTCGGTGAAGGCGTCGAAGGCCAAGACGATCGCCCACGTGATCAGCACGTACGCGACCATCGTCTTGTAAAAGAAGAGTTGTTGCGCGTTGAAGAGGGCTTGCCCGATCCCGCCTGCGCCGATCATGCCGACGACGGCTGCGGCGCGCACGTTCCATTCGAGCCGAAATAGCGTATGGACCGCGAGCGGTCCGAACGCGAGCGGAACGATCGCGTAGGCGATCGTCGAAAGCTTCGAAGCCCCCGTCGCTGCGATCGACGCAACCGGGTCCGGCACCACGTTTTCAAATGCTTCGGCATAGAGCTTGCCGAGAACGCCGGCCGAGTGGAATCCGAGCGCGAGGATTCCGGCGAGCGGTCCGATGCCGACGCTAACGACCAGAATCAACCCCCAAACGACTTCGGGAATGGCGCGGGCCGTGTCGAGCAGGCGGCGCGTCACGAGAACGAGCCCAATCGGGGCAACGGTTCTCGCCGCGATCAGCGCCGCGGCGAATCCGATCAGCGCTCCGAGCGCCGTGCCGAACACCGCGATCTCCGCGGTTTGCAAGAGGAGCGACGGCAACGCGCCGAGTTCCGCACCGCTCAGCTGCGGCGGGAGCATTTTCGCGAAGGTCGTCACGGCGTGACCGAATGCGAAAAACTGAGGACGATCGAGCCAAAGCGTCCACAGACCGATCGGAATCAGGGCCAGCGCGGCGCGCGGGTAGCGCCGAATGAGCGCCCCGAAGACGTCGACCGCGCCCACCATCAACACCAAGACCAAAATGAGAACTGCCGCGCGCCGGTAGTCGAGGGCGTTGATCGCTCCGACGAGTTCGGTTCCGATCCCGCCGGCGCCGACGGCGCCGATGATGATCGAGGCGCGGATCGCGCAATCGAACGAGTAGGCCCCGAACGAGAGAAGGTCGCGCGCCGCGACCGGGATCAAACCAAAGGCCGCGAGCGCAACGCGTCCGGCTCCGGTTGCCTTGATGGCGTCGACCGGCGCGCTTGGAGCCGCGAGCATGAGTTCGCTGAAGACCTTTCCGATCATCGCCGTATAGAAGACGGTGAGCGCGGCGATTCCGGCCGCCGGTCCGAGGCCGATGACGACGACGGCGAGGATCGCGAGCGTAAGATCCGGGATCGCCCGTAGCGCAGCCAGCGACGTCGCAACAAAGCGATAACCGGGTGCGTGCGTCGCCACGTACACCGCGAACGGGATTCCGGCGACCAGCGCGACGAGCATCCCCGCGCAAGCCATGCCGAACGTTTGCGCGACCGGGACCAGCAGGCCGTTCATGGAACCAGCTGCGGCTCGCGCTCACAGAGCGTGCCGTGTTCGACCATGACGATTCGGTCGAAATAATTTTCCGCGAACTGAACTTGGTGCAACGAGCACACCAGCGCGATGCGGCTTTCACGTGCCAACCGGCACAACAATTCGACGATCTGCTTCCCGAGCCGGAGATCGAGGGACGCAACCGGTTCGTCGGCGAGAATCGCTTCGGGCTGCTGCACCAGGGCCCGCGCGATCGCGACGCGCTGGCGTTCGCCGCCCGAAAGGGCGCTCGTGCGCGCCCGTAGCTTTTCAGGGATCGCTACCCGAGCGAGCGCCGCGCGCGCTTCGTCGAGTTCCGTCTCGAGCGGCCAAACGAGATACCGGAGCGCGTGCACGGTGCTCCAGCGGCCGAGCGCGCCGGCCATGACGTTCTGGTGAACCGCCAGCCGGTCGACGAGATCGTGGTGCTGCGCGATCATCGCTAGACGCGTGCGCATTCGTCGCAGAGCCTTCCCGCGCAATTTCTCGACGGCGATGCCGTCGACCGAGACGCTGCCGCCGTCGATCGGGACCAGGCCGTTGATCGCGCGCAGAAGCGTCGTCTTCCCACTGCCGCTGGGGCCGACCAGGGCGACCGTTTCGCCGGCCCCGACGTCGAGGCTGACGTGATCGAGCGCGAGGCGCGCCGCTCCGGGATAACGCACGACGACGTTGCGAAGGGAGATCATCAGTTGAAGCCTGTTATAACAGCTTCAACTTTTTCGCGACGCCGCGCAGCGTTGCATACTCCGCATCGTCGGCGCGCACGAACGAGGTCCCGCGCAAGATCGCAAGGACTTTGTCATCCGCCGGCTGGCGTAGCGCTAGGAACGCGCCGGCAAGCGCTTCACGATCGGAGGCCGGAACGTCTTTGCGCGCGACCCACACGTAGTCGACGAAAGGCGGGGTCGTGAAGAAGACCCGCACCTTGGTCTTGTCGATCTGGCCGCCGTCGCTGAGCGCTTTGTAGACGCTCTCGTCCAATGCGCCCGCGTCTGCAGTCCCCGATTCAACCGCTTTCGCGGTCGCCGGGTGGTTGCCGGTGAAGCGCGCGGATAGATCGTTGTCGGGATCGATGCCGGCGTTACGCAAGGCGTAGTCGGGCATGAGGTGACCGCTGGTCGAGCTGACGTCGCCGAATGCGAAGCGCTTCCCCTTGAGGTCGGCGAGCTTGTTGATCGGCGAGGCCGTTTGGGTGATGAAGAGCGAATGGAATTGCTTATCGCTCGTGCGTTGAACGAGCGGGATCACGCCGTATGCCTCGCGTGCCTTCAGATATGTCAGCCCACCGAGGTACGCGAAATCGAGCGAACCGTTTCCCAAAGCTTCGACCGTCGCATTATAGTTGGTGGGGATCACGAGTTCCACGGTACGGCCGACCTTCGAACTGAGGTAATCGCGCAGCGGAGTTTTCTCGTCAATCGAGACTTGCGTCGCTCCGGCGTCGGGGATCATCCCTACGCGCAGCGGCGTCGCCGCTATCGCGGGGAGCCAGTTTGTGCCGAGCAGGAGCGCCGCACCCGTCGTTTTGAGGGCGAAAGCGCGCGGCATGAGAGTTCCCAAGAGATCGACCTCCAAACACGATGAGACTGCCGGTCGGCGACCTTACCATGCCGGAGTCGATTTGTCATCCTGAGTATCCCATGGCCCGCGGGGCCACACGGAACCGAATGAAAAATAGCTGCCTAGAGTCAGGCTGCGAAGCTCCGGAAGTTTTGAGTCATGCTGAGCGCAGCGAGCGGAGTCGAAGAACAGACGGGGCTCCGTCGGCGCTTCGACTCCGCTCCCCCTCGACAAGCTCGGGGTCGCTCCGCTCAGCGTGACAAGGCGTTCCGCGCTTGTCCCACTTCGCGGAGGTCTCTAGCGGGTCAGGACTTTGACCGTGTTGTCGTTGTCATCGTTGAAGTAGAGTTTCGTGCTCTTGGGATCGCGTCCGGTCGCGACTATTCCGAACAACGCGCCTGAGTTTCCGGTGTCGACGTTCTTCGTCGCGACGAGGTGCCCGTCGGGCTTGATCTCGACCATCAGGTTGGTGCCGTTCGGATCGAGGGTGTTGCCGAGCACGAGATGGCCGTCGGGAAGGAGTGCGGAACTGATCGGCCCATTGAGCGGAGCTCCCGAGAAGACCAGCTTCGCGTGATTCTTGAAATGGCCGCCGAATGTGGTGCCGCTGACGGTGATGCCGCCGGCCGGTATCCTGGACACGTCCGAAAATACCGTGAGCGTATTGTTCGCGCCGTCGACGATGTACAGCCGGTCGCCTTCGTCGTCGTATTGCAAGCCCGAGGGCCCCAAGATACTGCCCGGCGGGCCGCCGTTGACGGCGAAGCCGGTTGCGATCACGTCGAACGTAAAACTCGGGCCCGGCTTGATGTTGATGCGTACGATGCTTCCGTCGGAGGCGTTGCTTTCGTAGAACGCCGCATTTGAGTGCTTGTCACGCGCCGGCGCGAACGCTTCACCGAAGGGACCATGCCAGGGACCGCTGGAGAGCGTATTCACGAGCGTGCCGCTCGGCGTGAAGATCGGGTTGTCGTTCGCATTGAAGGCTGCTAACCAGATGTTGTCGTTCGGCGCGAGCGCCAACGCGTCGCAGCCAAGAAGACTCGAGTGCTGCGCGACGCGCGTCGGGGTTGAGCCGGCGAGGGGATGAAGCGCGACGATCGTCGTGCCGTTGCCTTGAACGTTCGCGCTGTCATTGAAATTGCAGATGACGAGGTCGCCGGCTTTGAGCAATCCGGCATCGACGGGTGCGATGTCGAGGCCGTACGGATTCTGATCGCCGTTCATCGGATCGACGGCCGAGCCGATCGTCGTGAGCGTGCCGAGTCGTTTGAGGTCGGAGTCTCCGCCGTCGTTGTGTGCATCCTTGTCGGCGAGAGCCACGCTCATCGAGCCGGCCGATTCGGCTACCGATGAAGCCGGAGTCATTGCCGATGGGGACGACGGAGGTGCCGTGCCGCTTTGGCCGGAGCATGCGGCCAACGCCGAAGCGAGCGAGGCCAAGACGGTTATCGTCACGAGGATTCGCAAGGAAGAAAGCATCGAGATCTCTCCGCTCAGGTCGAGTGAGGGTAACGGGCTCAACGCTACCCCTCAAAGATAAAAAAACTCTTAAGGCAATCGCTCGCACGATCGCCCTCGGCGGGTCAAGTGCGCACTTACTCGCTGGGTCTAAGGTCTCATTATGCCGGCGATCGAGACGGTAGCGCCTCGCTGAAGGGGAGGCGGCGAATCCGTGTGCCTGTGGCCGCGAAGATCGCATTGCCGACCGCCGGCGCGATTGCCGGGACGCCGAGTTCGCCGATTCCGGTCGGATTGGCGTCGCTGGGAACGATGAAGACGTCGATCGCGGGCGCGTCGGCCATCCGCATCGGCGGATAGTCCTCGAAGGTCTTTTGCGCGACGCGTCCGTTTCGCAGTGTGATCTTGTTGCGCAAGGCCGCCGAAAGGCCGTAGTTGATGCCGCCGCGCGTCTGGGCGACGACGATCTCGGGATTGACGGCGGTGCCGACGTGCACTGCGGCGCTGACGTGGCGGACCTTCGGCAAGCCGCGACCCGTCGCAACGTCGGCGACAATCGCGCACGTGCTGCCGTTCCACCAGCCCAGCGCGACGCCTTGGGTGACGCCCTCGCGTTTGACGCCCCAATTCGCTCGCTGGGCGGCCAGCTTCAGGCACGCGGCGGCCGCCGAGTCTGCTGCGAGGTGTGCGAGACGGAAAGCGACGGGATCCTGACCGGCGGCTTGGGCTAATTCGTCCAGAAACGATTCCAGCGCGAACGCGGTCCAGTTGGCGTTCGGCGCGCGCCACGCGCCGGTCGGGACGCCGTGGTTTGCAGCGACGCTGGTGACCTGCAGATTCGGAATCTGATAGGTTGCGTCTGCGACCTCGCTGCCCGAGTCGCCGTAGGCGGCACACGACAAGCCGGCAATCCGGCCGTTGGGATCGAGGATGCCGCGCAACACGTCGACGATCATCGGCCGGTAGAAATCGTGTTGCAGGTCGTCGGCCCGCGACCACGTTACTTTGACCGGTGCCTTGATCGCCTTGGAGAGCTCGACCGCCTCCTCGATGTAATCGGACTGCAGCCGCCGGCCGAAGCCGCCGCCGAGCATCGTCGTGTGGATCGCGATCTTCTCCGGCGCCAAACCGGTGATGCGCGCCGCCGCCGCGAGCGCTCGCGACTGCGCCTGCGTCGGCGCCCAAATCTCGCACGAGTCGTCGCGGACGTGGGCTGTCGCGTTCATCGGTTCCAACGTGCCGTGCGCCAGAAACGGTCCGTCATAGACCGCTTCGAGACTTTTGCCGGAGACTGCGGTGATATCGCCGCGCTTGGTCGTAACTTTCTGCAACGACGCGTCTCGCACGAGCCGCTCGGCCTCGGCGAACATCGCCGTCGACTCATTGCCGGCATGCACTCCGTCGTCCCACTCGACGACCAGCGCGTCGCGACCTTGAAACGCCGTCCACGTGTCGCCGGCGACGACCGCAACGCCGTTCGACATCGGCACGACGTCGCTCACACCCTTGATCGCTTTTGTTCTGGTCGCGTCGAAGCGTTTGACGCTGCCTCCGAAAACCGGCGAGCGCGCGATCGCCGCGTACTTCATTCCGGGGACTTTGACGTCGATTCCGAAGCCTGCGCTGCCATCGACCTTCGATGGTACGTCGAGCCGCCGCGTCCCGGGTTTTCCGATGAGCGCGAACTGCTCGGGCTTCTTGAGCGGCGCGTCGCCGGATGCGGTCAGTTTCGCCGCAGCGGCGGCGAGGTTGCCGTAGGTCGCGCTGCGATTGCTCGCGGCGTGGTACACCGTGCCGTCGCGCGTCGTCAGCGTCGACGCGTCGACGTTCCAGCGTTGAGCCGCGGCTTGAACGAGCATCGCGCGCGCGTTCGCGCCGGCCTGTCGTAGCGGTTTCCAAGACGAGCGGATCGATTGACTGCCGCCCGTCGACATCCCACGCTGACCGGGATAGAAGAACTGTGGCGCGGGCGAGGCGACTTCGACCGTTATCCGCGTCAGCGAGACGTCGAGTTCCTCGGCAACGAGCGTCGGCAGCCCGGTCATCACGCCTTGCCCCATCTCGGTGCGATTGATGACGATCGTGATGGTGTCGTCGGGGTGGATGCTCAGCCACGCGCTCGGCCTAAAGTCCGTCAGTGCTTGCGCGTCGGCAGGCGTCATGATGCCGTCGCGCCCGGCAAGCAGGACGAAGCACCCGGCGAAAGTCGCCGTCCGTTTTACGAAATCCGAGCGCGAAAGCGTTGCTGAGCCGGCCGTCGCTTCGGTGTTCATGTCGAGCTTCTCGATTTGCCGACGGCGCGATGGATCGCGGCGCGAATCCGGTCGTAGGTTCCGCAGATGCAGATGTTGCGCATCGCCGAGTCGATCTCGGCGTCGCTCGGATCCGCGACCCGCGTCAGGAGCGCAGCGGCGGCCATCAGCTGCCCCGGTTGGCAATAGCCGCACTGCGGAACCTGTTCGGCGATCCAAGCCTGCTGCAACGCGTGCGAACGATCCGGGGAGAGGCCCTCGATCGTCGCAATCGACTTTCCGCGCGCCTGCGAGACCGGTATGCGGCACGAGCGCTGTGGTCTTCCGTCGACGTGCACGGTGCATGCCCAGCAGAAACCGGTGCCGCATCCGTATTTGGTGCCGGTCAGCCCGGCGGCGTCGCGCAGCGCCCACAAGAGCGGCATCTCGTCGGGGACGTCAAGGTCGTAGCGACGTCCGTTCACCGTCAATGAAATCATACGCCTTTGCCTCCCGCATAAAGGCTTTTTGCCGTTCTGGCCCGCGGACCTCGCGACGAATTCGGTGACCGGCCGCACGCGAGCGTGCGCCGGCCTTCACAGGATATTCCTACGTTCGGGCGGTGGGTAAAGGTGCTTCCTCAGCTCTTCCAACCGAGCAAGTACCTTTGCTAGAACGCGTCAGCGCAAGGAGCCTCCATGCGAATCCGCCTCGTTCCAGCCCTCATCGCCGCCGCGGCGTTCGCCGTACTCGTTCCGGGAATGTTCGCCAAGCCGAAGGCGTCGCAAGCGATGCCGCCCTTCGCGCAAGCCTACGGCGTTCAGTGCAACGTCTGTCACACACAGGTACCGCTGCTCAATGCCTACGGACGCTACGTACAGCGCACCGCCTATGCGGCCCTCGATCGGAGCACGCTCGCTCGAGCCAATCCCGTTTGGCTGGGTGAAAGCCTGAACTACGATTCGACGGCGGGCGCCGGCACCGGCCTGCCGCGTTACTCATTCGGCAACTTCGCGGTTCATGCGGCCGGATTCGCGACGCCGGACATCACCTATCACGCGCAACAATGGGTTGTCCAGAACGAACAAATCGGCGGCGTCGACACATTATGGGCTTCGTACAACAATCTCTTTAACCACAGCGGTCACCTCGTGGTCGGCAAACAGTTGAATCCCGCGCCATCACCGTACAGCCAAACCTTCGACATCGACGGGCCATCCGCGTCAAGCACGACCGTCGGAGAGCACAGCTGGGCAGCGACGTACGGCAACCGCTGGGGCGCGAAGTTCGCCTACGTTCGCGGCGCGCTCGATGCCGAAGCCGGATATTACTTGACCAGCGACGACTTGCAGGGGATCAACGACTTCAGCCCCGGCGACAAGACCCTTCAATGGAAGGTCGCCTACGCGTCGCCGAAGGTGCCGATCGAAGGCGGATTGTTCGGAAGCAACGGGGCCATCCCGGTCAGCACCGGCACCGACCATTACAACTCGGTGGCAGCCTACGTGCAGATCGATCCCAACGAGTTCGGAAGGCCGGGGTTGCTCGCCATCCATCACATCGGAGCCGACTCGAATCCCGGCGTCGATGCCGCTTCGGGCAACGTCGAACCGGCGACGATCAGCCGTGGCACCAGCGTCGAACTCTACGAGCCGATCTTAAAAGGTAGCGCCGTCATCGGCGTGCGGCACGATTTCAACAACGACGGCTACATGACGCTGTCGAACGGCAACTCGATCAACCTAGGCTTCAACGTCCCGCACTTCAACTTCTTGCATGGGTACGCGGAAGCAAATCTGGGGGGCAACTCGGCGCCGGCCGGCGCCTCCGGTGGACCGACGTGGAAAGGCATGCTCTGGCTCACGCTGCCTATCAAGGCCGTGAGGTAGTGATGGCGCGTGCCTAGGGGAGGGCCGAACGTGCAGAAGAATAATCGGCTGAGACCATGACCGGCGAACTGAGTGCAGATGCAATCGAATCGCTGCTGCGCGAGGAGAGCGTCGCACGCATCGCCTACGTAGATCGGCGCGGTCGCCCGTGCATCGTTCCCATCACGTACGCGTACGACGGTAAAGCTTTGTACGGCTACAGCATGCTCGGATCGAAGATCGAGGGCATGAGTTCGAGTCCGGACGTCTGCATCGAGATCGATCGGATTCACAACAGCGCGGATTGGTGGTCGATCGTCGTGCGTGGGACGTTCGAACAGCTTACCGGGGAGGCGGCCGTCGATGCGGTCGAGCGGATCTCCGATCGACTGCGGACGGTGGCACGCGTTGGCGGTGCGCCCGATGCGGCTGCGCAGAGCTATGTCGCGCGCAAAGGCGGCCCCGGGATCGCGTATCGGATTGCGGTGACCGAGCGACACGGACGCTACTCCGCGGCAAGCCGCTGAGCGAGGAACGCGCGGTCCCGGTCGATGGCTGAGGGCGCACTCGAGCACGAACATCTCAGTCTGGTCGTCGATGCCGCGCCGATCGCGATCATTGTCGCCGACGAAAACGGCGCGATAACGCTCGTCAACACGCAAGCCGAGCGCCTGTTCGACTACCGCCGCGAAGAAATGCTCGGCCGGCAGCTCGAGATGTTGGTCCCCGATCGTTTTCGGGGAGGCCACCCCGCTTTGCGCGCGGGCTTCCACACCGCGCCTTCTACGAGACCGATGGGGGCCGGACGAGACCTCTTCGGATTGCGCAAAGACGGTACCGAGGTGCCGATCGAGATCGGGCTGAGCCCCTTCATCACGCCCGACGGGGCGTTCGTCCTGGCCACGATCGTCGATATCACCGAACGCAAGTATGCCGAGGAGCTGCGATTGTTGACGGCGCGCGAACAGCGCCGGAGACTCGATGCCGAGCAAGATCGCGATCGCGCTCTCGATGCATCTGTGTTGAAATCGCAATTCGTCGCAACGATGAGCCACGAGCTGCGTACGCCCTTGACGACCATCATCGGGATGACCGAACTTCTCGGCGACACGTCGCTCGAAGATCGGCAGCGACGCTACTGCGAGCAGATCAACGAGTCGGCCGAAGCGCTCCTGGCGATCATCAACAGCATCCTCGATTTCTCAAAGATCGAAGCCGGAAAGGTCGAAGTCGAAGAGCGCGATTTCGAACTCCAGGCCGTCGTCGAGAGCGCTGCCGGCGTCCTGGCTCCGCAAGTCCGGCAGAAATCGTTGCGCCTTCACACCTACGTCGATCCGCTCATCCCTTCTTTGGTCAGCGGCGACGCCGACCGCCTGATGCAGATCTTGCTCAATCTCATCGGGAACGCCGTGAAGTTCACTCAGCGCGGAAGCGTCGTCGTGCGTGCTCTGCCGGTGGAAACGTCGGTCCGGCGCGCGGTCATTCGTTTCGAGGTGCAAGATACGGGCATCGGCATCGCCGAAGACACGTTGCCGCGGCTCTTCGAACCTTTCGTTCAAGCCGACAGTTCGTCATCGCGAAAGTATGGCGGCACCGGTTTGGGGCTTTCGATCTGCAAGCGGCTGGTCACACTTATGGGCGGCGAAATCGGCGTCGAAAGCGAGCCCGAGCGGGGTTCCCTGTTCTGGTTCACCGTGCAGTTCAAACGGCCCAGCGCAGTGCTCTCGAGCCGGAAAATTTTCGGCGTGTGCGTGCTGGTCGTTTCGGAGGATGAAACCTTCGCCGACATCGTCGCACGCTACCTCGAGGCTTGGGGAATGGCCAGCCGGCGCATCCACGCCACGTCGCAGATCGGGCCGGCGCTCGATTCGGCCGAGGCAGCCATGAATCCGCAATGGGTCGCCGTCGTCGACAGCGATGCGCCCGAATCGGAAATGTTGGCCGCGGCACTCGCCGCGGAACCGAAAATCGGCCCCTCGCGAATCATCCCGGTCGGCGACGAAGACGATCAGCTCTCCAAGCCGATCCGTCAGTCCGAACTCTTCGATCGAATCAGCGATGCCCTCGGCGAGAATATTGGCAGCGCATCCGCTGCCCCAGAGGCTCCGCCGTTCGGGCTGCAACGGGATCGGCCAAAATCGTCCGAGATCGTATTGGTCGCCGAAGACAACCCCGGTATTCAAGAACTGCTCGGACACCAACTTCGCTCCTTCGGCATCGAAGCGAAGTTGGTGTCCGACGGAGCTCAAGCCGTCGCAGCGTTGCGGCAAGAACGATTCGGGGCGGTACTGATGGATTGCCAGATGCCGAATCTCGACGGCTTCGAAGCGACGCGTCTCATCCGCGCCGAAGAACGCAAGACGGGAGGTCATACTCCGATCATCGCGATGACGGCCAACGCCTTCAAAGAAGACCGAGAAGCGTGCCTCGCCGCCGGCATGGACGATTATCTGGCCAAGCCGGTTCGAATGGAAGCTCTGCGACGCATGCTCGAGCAGTGGCTTTCCAGATCGTCCGAGCCAGTCTGACGCCGACCGCTTCCGTCTGCGCGCCCGATGGCCCAGGTCGCGGCGCTTCGCTCAGGCACAGACCGTGGCGATGATTTCATCCAGCATCGCGCGCGCCGTCGCTTGCGAAAAGCGCAGCCCTAATTCCATCTCGGCAGCGTCCGCTCGGGGCGCGACGGGATCGTCGTACGTGCCATCGAGCAGCAAACGCGTCAACTCTCCGTCGCTGAGGATGCGCAAAATCCCATCGAAGCGCGGGAATCGACCCTGATCGGCAGGCTGCCAGTGAACGGCGTAACAACCGTCGCCGCCTCGTTCGGCCTTCACGGTCACCAGAACGTCGCGCACGAGGGCGATGTCAGCGCCGAGCCCCGACAACGCGCAAACCGGATTGACGGCAAATTGTCCGCGATCGAGAGCATACGCGCGCAGGGCGTCGTCGGCTCGTGCGGCGTCAATGTGCAACACGGCATCGCGACGGATCGGCTGGGCGTTCATATGCCCGCTGCGGCTCGTTTGTTCGCTTTCGCCGTCTCGACGCTGCGCGAGGACTGCTCGATGAAGGTTCCGATCCGCTGGAGCAGATCGCGCCCCGTGCTTTCGGCGATCGCACGGCCGATCGTCCGATCGAACGCTTCGCCGAGCGCTCCCAGCGGAGGTTCGTAGGTGCCGTCGAGCGCGATAAGGCAGCTTTCGTAATCGTCGGCATTCGGGATCGAAATTTTGCCGGTGAAGCGGGGGAAGGGGCCGCCCGCCACCGGCGCCCAGTCGACGGAGTAAGAAGCGATCATCGCGGCCTTTTCGTGGATGCGCGTCAACCGGATGACGCAATCTCGCGCCAGCATCAAGAGCGGCAAACCTGGGAGGACGATGGGCACGCGAAGTGCCAGAATCGCTGCGTCGTCGACCGCGTAGTCGGCGAAAAATCGCTCCAGAAATTGCGGAGCCTGACCGACGGGGCAGGCGACGGGCCTCTTGAGGTTGAGGTGAGTGATCATGGCCTCTTGAGCTTACCTGGGCGATGTCCGCAAGGCGTGAAGGCTGTGCGAAGGTTCGGCGCACGCGCCGTGAGCGCGCGCCTCCCCTAAGGTGAAGGAGCCGTTTCCTCGCGATCCGCGCCGGCGGCCTGATTGAGGAGAATCTCGATCTCCCCAAGCGCCTGCAGGACGGCGTCCAGCCGAGCCGGGGTTGGCTCGATGATCCCGTCGCGAAATCCCTCGACGTTCGCGATCGCGATCGCCAACTGGTTGCGAACGTCGTGGATCACGTTTTTCACGCCGGCTTGACCATCTTATAGCCGACGCCGAAGACGGTGACGATGTATTGAGGCCGGGTGGGGTCGGGTTCGATTCGAGCCCGCAAGTTGGCGATGTGGCGATCGAGGGTCCGGTCGAAGACGTCGCCGTCGGCGCTGACCCGTTCGAGCAATTGATCGCGAGTGAGCGTCTGCCCGACGTGCGATGCAAGGACGTCGAGGATCTTGAACTGGGTCGGCGTCAAGGTCACCGCTTCGCCGCCGACCCGCACTTCGTGCGCGACGTTGTCGATGGTGATCGCACCGATCTGCCGTTCGGCGGCGGAAGGCTCGCGTTCGGCGCGTTCGCTGCGGCGCAGGACGCTCTTGACGCGCGCCACCACCTCTCGCGGACTGAACGGCTTGCCGATGTAATCGTCGGCTCCCAGCTCGAGTCCCACCACCCGATCGACCTCCTCGATACGCGCGGTGAGCATGATGACCGGAACGTCCCGCTCCGCGCGAATCCGCTTCAAAACCTCAGTGCCCGGCAAACCGGGCAGATTGAGGTCGAGCACAACCAGGTCCGGGTGCTGGCTCGAAAACAGCTCGACGGCCGTCGGACCGTCGGACGCCCGCAGTACCTCGAAGCCGTCATCGCGCAGATACTGTTCGAGGACGTCCAAGAGCGATGGCTCGTCGTCGACGACGAGCACCTTCCGAACCGCCATGATTCCCTACTAGCAGCCCGTCGCGGTGCGGTCCTGCGCCTCGTCCGACGCGTCCGGTTTCGAGTCGCACTGTGAAAAAGTCGTGAACGCCGGCCACCGACGATTCGCACGGCGTTCGTCAGACTTGCCGGAGGCGTTGCTACGCTTCACAGACCGGATGCTCGGTAGAAAGCGATCTTACTCATGAACCTTCGTACTTTTGTCGCAGCCCTGGCCGCGACGTTCGCGCTTTCGATCGCCGGAGCACTCGCCGATACAACGACGGCCGCTCCCGGGATCGTATTCACCGCCTCCAACTGGCAATTTACGCCCGGAAAGATCGCGGCCCATCCCGGTCAGACGATCGTCCTGCACGCGAAATCAATTGAAGGCGTGCATGCGCTGGTATCGGATGACCTCGGAATCAAGTCTGTGATGCTGCTTCCGGGAAAGACCGTCGACGTTACCTTCGTTGCGCCGACGAAGCCCGGCAAGTACTACATCCACTGTAACATTCCGTGTGGCCCCGGCCACGACAAGATGACCGTCGTGGTTGACGTGCAGTGATGAAACGACCGCTTATCGTCGCGATCGCATGTGTCGCGCTGCTCGCGAGCGCGTTTTTCGGGCCGTCAAAGCAAGCGGCGACGGCGCTGCCGACGTTCGCTCAGGCTTACCACGTCGGCTGCAAAGTCTGCCACACCATGATTCCCCAGCTCAACGCCTACGGACGGTACATCCAACGAACGGGTTTCGCCGCCCTCGATCCGGGCGTCATGAAACAAGTCCTGCCGCTCCTCATCAGAGATGCGGCCACTTTCCGCAGCACGGGCAAGCTAGATTCGACCCAGCCGAATAAGAAGGTCACCAGCACGAGCCTTTCGACCGTTGCGGCCGGCTTCATCGGAACCTCGGTAACCTATCGTGCCGACCAGTCGGAATACAGCAACGACGTCAGCGGAGGCGGCTTCGGCCGAGGGATGCTGGCCTACCACGATCTCTTCAAGAGGAACGGCCATCTCTTTCTCGGGAAAATCGAGCCGGCGACGATGCCCGGATTCACGGGAAATTCAGACATGACCGGATTCACGTCGTCCAGCCTCGCGGTCGGCAAACACACTTACGCGCTGAGCGCGTCGCGTTGGGGTGCGGGCTTTAACTACGTGCATGCACCCGTCGACGCGGAAATCTCTTGGAGCGCCGGTGCGAGCAATCTCATCCAAGCCGCGGACTTTACCACCAAGCCCGGTGCCGATAAGACACTTCACTATAAGCTCGCTTACGCAACGCCCAACAAACCCTACGAAGTCGGCGTCTACGGCGCGTCGGGCGGTTACGTCATATCCACCACGGCTCTGGATCGCTACTATGCGAACGGCGTCTACGCGCAGCGGGATCCGGTGAACGGTGTTCCCGGGCTGGTCGTATTCTATCAAACCGCCTTCGACTCAAATACAGGCACCGGAGTCAAGGGAGCCATCCTACCTGCCGCGAGCCACACGTACGCGGTGTCTTTGTACGAGCCGCTCTTCAATGGTGACGTGATGCTCGGATTCCGTCCGGTCGAATTCACCAACAACGGGTTGGGTACGCTCAGGCACTACGGAAACTTCGACATCGGCCTGCACGACCCGCACGTCCCCTATCTGTACGCGACGATCGAATCGGCGTTCGCCGGTAGTTCGAACGCGGCGAACGGCATCCCGACCTGGCGTTTCTCGGTCAGGTGGGCCAGCCCGCTTCGGCAACCTTTCAAACAGTAGAGAGATCTTCGCGAACCGGCCGCCGAGTCGGGACGCGAGTAAGATAACGGGGACTCGCGTTGCGCGCGGGTCCTCGTTACTTGCGGCGAGGCGCGGGGGTCCGGTTGGCTGACGCCTAAGAGACCGCAAGCAAGATGGAGAGCGCATGAATTTGCGGTTCGTGCTCGCGTTGGCGCTCGCGCTCGCCGGCATGCTGACGTACGCCACACATATGCGCGGCAACGCCGCGGTCGCGGCTGCGCCCGACGGCAAGGCGATCTTCACGACGAAATGCGCGGCCTGCCACCAAGCGACCGGCTTAGGCGGCGGCCCGTATCCGCCGTTAGCGGGAAACGCCGACGTGGCGGCTTCCGATACTTCGAACCTCATCCTGACGGTGCTCAACGGCCGCAGCGGTCCGATCCAAGTGAACGGAAAGACCTTCAGCGGCGCCATGCCGGCTTGGAAGGATCAGCTTTCCGATGACGACATCGCGGCGGTGCTGACCTATATTCGTTCTGCGTGGACGAATAGTGCCGCTGCGGTCGGCGCTCCGCAAGTCGCGGTGGCTCGCAATCCGACCGCGCTCAGCGGGGCGCAGATCTTCGCCGCGAAATGCGCGACCTGCCATCAATCCAATGGAGTCGGCACCAGCGTATATCCTCCGCTCGACGGCAATCCGCACGTTGCCGCGAGCGACCCCAAAGAGATGATCGCGACGATCGTGAACGGCCGGTCGGGACCGCTGGTCGTGAACGGCAAGACCTATAACGGCAAGATGCCGACGTGGAAAGGCCAGCTCTCCAATGCCGACATCGCCACCGTCGCGACGTACGTCCGCTCCGCCTGGAGCAACAGAGCGTCCGGCGTGAGCGAACAACAAGTCGCGGCCGCCGGTGCCGCCGTGCTGAGTGTCGTCGGGGCCTCGATCTACTCGACGAAATGCGCGGCCTGCCATGGAGGGAAGGGACAAGGCGGCGGAGGCGGACTTTTCCCGGCGCTGGCGGGCGATTCGCTTGCAAACGGCAGTGACCCAAGCGCGATGATCGGCGTCATCGAACACGGACGAAAGGTGATGCCGTCGTGGAAAGGCCAGCTCTCAGCCGGCGACATCGCCGCGGTCGCGACCTTTATCCGCTCGGCCTGGGGCAACAAAGGCGGACCCGTGAGCGAGCAAGACGTCGCAGCGGTGAAATGACGGTCTCGCTCGCCCAAAAGGTGTGCGTCCCTTGTCGCGGCGACGTGCCGCCGCTGACGCGCGAACAGCTCGCTCCGCTGCTCTCGCAGATCGATTCGGAATGGTCGGTTCGCGATGCGCGCGACGAGAAGGATCGAGAGTACACTTTTCTCTCGCGGACCTATCGCTTCAAAGACTTCAAAGAGGCCATGGCGTATGCCGTCCGGATCGGCGAGATGGCCGAAGAACAGCGACACCATCCCGACCTGTACGTCGCTTGGGGAAAAGTCCGGGTCGAGATCTGGACCCACAAGATTCGCGGCTTAACCGAGAGCGACGTCGTCTTCGCTGCAAAATGCGACGCGCTGTTCGCCGATGGAACCGTGTCTAGAGGATAGCCGCCGCATGTAGGGGTCCTCGCTTGGTTTGCTCGGCGTGAGACTACAGGCTCGTTCGAGCGTGTGCCGACCGGTGTCCGGGTACAATAGCTTCATGCAATACTTAATTCCACCGCATGGGCCCCGCTCGTCGCTCGCGTTGCTCGTCTTGCGCATCGTCACCGGCTGGGCGTTCATCCTTCACGGGAGCATGAAGCTCGGCGACCCGATGCACTGGGCGTCGCAGGCGCTGCCGGGCGCACCGGGCTGGTTGCAGATGATCGTCGTCCTCGCGGAATTCGGCGGCGGCTTCCTTCTGGTGGTGGGCTTGTTCACGCCGCTCGTCGCGTTCTTGCTCGCCTGTGATATGACGGTCGCAATTTTCGCCGTACACATCCCGAAAGGCGGGCACTTTGTGGGCGGGCCGCTGGCGTTCGAACTCCCGTTGCTCTATCTATGCCTCATGCTCGCGTTTTTGCTGACCGGCCCGGGCTCGTACTCGATCGACGCGCAGATCGCCGCGCGGTTTGCCCGGCTGCCTCGGCAGACGTCGCAACCGAAGCTCTTTGAGAAAGCCGCCTGAGGCGAACGGCGGCGTCTAAGGACAAGCGCCGTCTGCGACGGCTATAATCGGTGACAGGAGGGTGGCGCATTTCTCGCGCCCGACCAGGACACGCATGAATATCGTTTCGATGAGATTCGCCGGCGTCGCAATGTGCGCGGCAGTTAGCCTCTCCCTGTTTGCCGGACCCGTGCTCGCGCAGCCGAGCTACGCGGTCAGGCAAGAGACGATCAAAGGCCGCATCTCGAGCTTCGACGGGAAGTACCAGCTCACGGTACGCGACGAGCGCGGCTACGTCGACCGCGTTACCTTGCACGACGGGACCATCATCAATCCGACCGGGCTACGTTTGGTGGCGGGAATGTCGGTCACGATCGTCGGCCGAACGGCCGGCAATACGTTCGCTGCATACGAGATCGATACGCCGTACTCTCTGCAGCCGCCGGCGTATGAATATCCGCCGGCGTATGGATATCCGCCCGCCTATCCCTATCCGGCGGGATACCTCTATCCGGAATACTATCCGGTCTATCCGTATCCGGCCTATCCGTACCCGGCGTACTACCCCTATCCGAGTTATTACTCGCTGAATCTCGGGATATTGATCGGGGGCAGGCGCGGCCACTTCAGCCACGGCCGTCTAAGGTAAGATTTCGGCGGCACCGGGCTGAGGATACCGGCGCCGACGAAGGCGTCGCGCCTCGCGCGCGAAACCTCGCCTGAGCGGTATGCTGCAATTCGGGAGACGTCGTGACGACCAAAAAGCGGAAACGCAAGGCCGCCGTTCCGAGACTCGGTCCGCCGACGAACCTTCGTCCCGCTGGAGCACACAAAGACCGGCGGAAGAAAACGCGCGCGCAGCGCGAGCGCGAGGCGCTGGAGGAGCAAGCGAAGGACTCCGGCTGATCCTGTCGCCGTCGGCAGCACTGCCGCGAGCGATCGCCGCCTTCGGGCTCTTCGCCGCCTTGACGTTTATGCTCGCTCTCCGATTGAGCGCTTTTTTCGACGCGTTTGATTGGATCCTGATCTTACTCGCGACGCTCGGTTTCCTAACGGCGATCCAGGGTTTCGTGCAAAATGCCGGCGGATTCTCGAAGTCGAGGGAAGTCGTGCTCGCTCTTCCGGCGCCGGAGTGGGATCGAGATGACGCGGCCGAGCTGCTCGAAGCGTCGCCGATCCCGATGCTTCTGATCGATGCAACCTATCGCATCGTGGCAAGTTACTCGCGCGAATTCGAAGCGCTCTTCCATGCAGCGAGCCTGCGCGATGAAGATTTTCTCCGAGTCCTCCGACGCCTCGTGCCGGAGCCCAAGGTCAGCGCGACGCGCGATTTCCTTGCGGATCTCTTCGATTTCAAAGGCGCCGCCGGTGTGGCTGCGCGAAATCCGCTAAAACGCGTCGATGCGATGGTCGCCGGGCCGGCCGGCGGAAGCGTTCTCCGCGTCCTCTCGTTCGGGTTCAAGCGCATCGAGCGCGGGGACTCGGTCGAACGCGCCGTAATTTGGGTCGACGACGTCACCGACCGGCTCGCCGCCGAACAGTCCAGGGGCGCGGCCGACGCGCTCAAAGCGCGTCAATTCGAAGTCCTTGCCGAGGTGGTTCACATCGAGCGAGAGAGACTCGATACCTTTGTGGCCCGGACGCTGAAGAATCTGAGTGCGATTGACGACCTCTTACGCGCCGGAGATAAACCGTCGCCGGACGAGACCCAGGCGTTCCGCAAACGCATCGAGGACGTCCTCGCACGGGTCGACGCAATTGCAGGCGAAGCCGAGCGAGTGAATTTCCGCCGCTTTCGGCGTCGTTCGGCTGCATATCGCGCAAAAGTCATGGAACTGGCCGAACGGGACTCGTTCGGCGGCGAAGATTTTCTGACGCTCGTGATGGAGCAGTCGGCGTTCCGGGCAGAAGTCGACGACCTGCTGAAAATCCACGAACTCCTCGATCGTCCACCGTCGGAAGACGCCGATGGCCGAATGCTCGAAGGCGCTTCGCCCGAGGGCGAAAGTGAAGACCCGTTGCACGATGCTGTCGTCGCCGAGGTCGAAGATCTCGCGCGGCGGCTCGCAGCCGCCTCCGGGAAGGAGGTCATCGTCGACGCCGAGGGCTTCGACACGCGCTCACTTGGCGAGCGGCGGCGCAAGATCGTCAAAGACGTCCTCTCGGAATTGACCCGCAACGCGCTCGCGCACGGAATCGAAAGCCCCGACGTTCGTCAGCTGGTCGGGAAACCGCGCGCCGGACTCATTCGGATCCGGCAGACGAGCGGTGGTGCTCCGGACGTCTTTGCGTTCGCGTTTCGGGACGACGGCGGCGGACTTGACGCGCCGTCTTTGCGCGAGCGCGCCCTCGAGCACGGGTTGCTCGAACCTCCGAGTGCGGCGACGCTCGAAGATTCCGAAGTCGCCGCCTTGATCTTCGCGCCGGAGCTGACCGCCGGGATGGATGCGGTCAAGCGAAAGATCGTTGACGAATGCGGCGGTTCGATCTCCGTCGACTCCGAGGACGGAGTGTTTTGCGAATTCTCGTTCGTTGTCCCCGAACGGTCTCAGTAGCGAGTCGGGGCCTTACCGGCTCTTAGGACCTCTTTTTCGTTCGCGGCGCGAACATGTCCAGGAGCGCGCCGGCCACCGCGGCGATCGTCTCGACCGTTTCGCTCGCGTGGGGTTTGAACTCGTGCGCGTGCTCGCTCGGTTCGACACGCGGCGGCGGGACGAAGCTCGGCGCTTCGACGACAGGCGGAGTTTCGACGATAGGCGGTTCACCGAGCATCGCAAGCAATTGTTCCGCCTCGACGCGGCGACGCGTCGCCTCGTCTTCGGCCTCGCGCAGTTTGACGACTTCGGCGCGCAGCTGTTGTTTTCGGTCGGCTTCTGAGTCCGCGGAATACATGACGCCGCTGGAGTGCGCGGCGACAAGTTCGGGCACCTCGACGGGAGATGCGATCGCCGCCGCCGGCGGCGGCAGGGTGGTCACGGCCTGCGGGGCAGGTGCGCCGTTGTGCGCACGAGCGGCTTCGACGCGCGCCAGAGCCACAAGCGTCTCGGTTGCGTCGCATTCTCGGGCTAGCGCCGCCTCTTTCTGACGTTCCGCTTCGGTCAGGCCTTCCAACTCTTGGCGTTCGGCGCGGAGGCGGTTTTCCTCGTCGCGTTCCGCCGTGAGGCGGCTCTGAAAGATCGCCGTTTCGTAGGCGGCGCGCTCTTCGACCATCTTCTCCTGGAGGACGCGGTCGCGGTCGCCGCTTCGTTCCGCATCGGCGCGCGCCGCCGCGGCAAATGCCGCTGCCGCGCGATAACCCCCCATCCCATGTTCGAGTTGCTCCCGGCGCAGGCGCGCCGCCGCTTCGCGTTCGCGCGCGCCCGCCAAGCGCGACTCCAGCACCACGAGTTGTTGCAGGGCTTCCGCGCGCAGGCGCTGCTTTTCGCGGGCCGCAGCCTCGGTGTGCTCCAAGCGCTGGTCCACGATTTCGGGCAAAAGGGCTGCCGGCTCCGGGGCGCTCTTCGTTACGACGCGCCGTTTGAGAGCACCATTTGCCGCGGACGCTGAACTGGTGGCGCGCTTGCGAGAGGAACCGTTGGAGTCGCGTTTCATGCCGATTCCGAAGATGGTCCTAGATGGTAGTGGATCGTCGTGTTCGCTTCGCCCTGCGGTGCGCTTACCTCTCCCGGATCGTCGGGGCGCGGACCGAAGTAGAACGGATCGAAGGAACCGCGTTCGGCGAACCGCGCCGCCGCCGCTTGAATCTCAGCCGCGAGGTCGTCGCTCGTACCGCTGCGCTTGATCAGCATCGCGACATCGCCCTGCGAAAACGTCGGCATCTCGATAACGCTGCGATCGCCCTCGCCGCCCTCGATCGCGGGCAGCGAGGTTTCGAAGTTGAGCGGACCGACGGCGAGTCTGGAGCGGAGTTGCCGGACGAACGAGACGATCCGTTCGAACGTCTGCCGTCGTTGCACTGGATCGGCGAATGGGCGATCGACGAGGAGCCACACGATGATGCCGAGTCCGATGGCGACCGCGAATGCATTCGCCGCGGCAAGCGGTAAGCCCAGCGTCGGCGTCGCTTTGCGCATGATGTACGCGACCACCGGTTCGCCTACGAGAGCGATCGCGAAAGCCGCCGCGCCGAGTTGTGGGAGGCCGCAACTGGAGAGGATTCGCTCGATCCAACGCAGGCCGCCGCTGCCGACGACGAGCGCGAACGCACCGATCGTCCAAAGTGGATTCCAATTCTCGATCCCGGGCGACGAGCGGGGTCCCGGCAACGTCGCGACCAGCGGATCGAGATAGAAGGCTCCGACGAAGGCAGCGATCGCGAGAGGTAGACCGAAGCGCGCGATGACGGGGAAGCGAACGCGGCAATCGGCGGCGACGATGCCCAACATGAACGCCGGTGCCGCTCCGACGTCGAAGCGATGGGCAGTCGTATAGAGATCGGCAGCGCCGGCTACGACGGCGAGTGCGTAAAAGAGTACCGGTTTGCGCACGTAAATGGCGAACAGAATCGGAAAGAGCAGGAAGGTGCGCATCTGAACGGAGAGCGCCCAAAACGCGTCGTTGCCGAAGTGTTGCTGGGCGAAGACCGCTTGAGTCATGATGGATTGCACCGGCGGTAAGATGGCCGGATGACCGAATGCCGTCAAACCGTAGCGCGCCGCGGCGTACGGCAACAGAATCGTTGCCGCCAGGACCGCAAAGTACGCTGGGAGGACGCGCATCAGACGGCCGGCGACGAAGCGCCAGACGTCCAGTGAAGCGGCCCCTTCGGCGTGAAGGGCTGCCAGCGTGGGGTAGGCGAGCACAAAGCCCGAGATCACCAAAAAAATCTCGAAGCCGTGGACGCCGGCGAAGGCGGCGCGATGACCGATCGGGTTCGGAAAAAGCAAACCCGGCGCGTGTTCGACGATCTCGTAGAGGAGTATGGCGGCTACCGCTAGCGCGCGCAACGCGTCGAGGTAGCCGAACCGATGCGTGTTCAGCGTCACAATCGAGTTATCGGCGCGCCGGCGGCGGGTTGAAGGCCCGAGCGGATTCGGCTCAAAGATGTGCGCCGGCGATCCGCACTAGAAAAGGAGGCACCGATGCCTTCGATCATCTCGACCGCCGTCATCGCGCGCTCCCCGGACGACGTCTTTCGCTTCGTCACCACGCCCGGCCACTGGCCACAATGGCACCCGTCGTCGCTAGGGGTCAGCGGTGCGACCGACCATTCGCTCGACGTCGGCGAGACGTGCGTCGAAGAGTTTCGCGTCGCCGGGCGGCGCGGTTCGTGCGAGTGGCGCGTCATCGAGCGCGACGCCCCCCGGCGTTGGGCGATCACGACCACGACGCAGGGCGGGGACGCGACGATCCGCTACGATTTGTCATCCCAGGACGGCGGGACGCTCTACCGCCGCGCCCTCGAGTACCGGCTGCCGAATGCGCTCTTCGCGCTGCTGGACGTGTTGTTCTTGGGCCGGCGCGTGCGTCGCGAATCCGACGAGGCGGTCCGGCGACTCAAGGCGGCACTGGAGCGTTAAGGACTCTTATCGGAACTCGAGGATGCGGCAGCGGCAGGCGCGCTCTGCCGTCGACGCCGGCGTCCCGTTCGGGTCCGGTAAGCCGGTGAAGCCAACCGCAATCCAGCCCGTGCTGCCGCGTTGTGGGCCCGATCGCACGTACACTTTGGTGCGTATGAAATCGGAGCCCTCGGCGTCGTACGGCGCGATTCCCATGCCGAACGTCAGGAGCGACGTTCCGGTTGCGAGCTGTTGCGCCGCCGACTCGGGCGTGCCGAGGTCGGGGAAGAAGTCGGCGTAATTCCCAAAGCCGCCGGCGACGACGAGTTGGGTGCCGGGGGGAACCTCGGGGACGAGTTGATCGAGGCGCGTGAAAGCTTCCAGCGGCGCGCCGACCGTGCGAACGCGAGCGACACCGTCGGCGACGATGTCCTCGAGCGTGACCCGCAGGCCGATCGGCTGGTGTAAAGCGTCGTCAGGCCGCCGTGCATAGTCGTCGGGGCTGACGGCGGCTGACCGCGGACTACCACTCAGCGCCGCTTCGGGCTGCTCCATCGGCCATGGCGCGGCGCCGACGAGCGCGGTCTGCCCCGGCTTCAAGATGAGCCAAGGTGGTTCGGCGGCGGCTGCCGCGGAAAACGCCGCGAGAAAAACAGAAAAAAAAGCTGCGAGGGCCCGGGCACTGTGCCAGGCAGTTGGCACACTCATCGTACAGAATATCGGCATGGAACGTATCGGGGACCGCAACATCTACTCCGCCGGCGACCTCGTCGACTTCGTCGCCTGTGCTCACTTGAGCGCGCTCGGTGCCCTTGTGGCCGAGGGGCTGCTCAAGCGCCCGAAGCTTTCGGAAGAAGACGACCTCGTTCTCGCGGCCGGGCGCGCCCACGAACAGGCGTACGTCGAGCGCCTTCGCGCCGAGGGGAAAGCGGTCGTCGAACTCGAGACCGCGCCGTCACTCGAGTCGCGCAGCGCAGCCGCCGCCCGGACGCTCGAGGCGATGCGTTCGGGTGCGGAGATCATCCACGGCGCAACGTTCTTCGAACCGCCCGATTCGGGTCCGGGTTGGGTCGGCATCGCCGACTTTCTCCGGCGCGTCGAGGGCGCGTCCGATCTCGGCGATTGGCATTATGAAGTCGCCGATACGAAACTGGCGCGCAACGCGAAAGCGGCGACGATCCTGCAGCTTTGCGTCTACGACGAACTTTTGACGCGGGTCCAGGGCGTCGCCCCGCAGAAGATGCACGCGATTCTCGGTGACGGAACGGTCGCGACGTTTTCGTGCGAGGATTTTCGTTCGTATTACCGGCGCTTGAAGCAAGACTTTCTGGCGCACGATTTCTCCGCGGCGACCTACCCGATTCCCGTCGCCCAATGCGGCCGCTGCCGATGGTCCGAGCAATGCGACCAGCGCCGTCACGAAGACGACTATCCGAGCCTCGTCGCCGGAATGCGCCGTAGCCAAATCGTTCGGCTTGCGACGTCCGGGATCACGACGATGGCGGCGCTTGCCGCCGCCGGCGACGACGCACGGCCGAAGCGGATGGAAGCGGCGACGTTCGAGAAGTTGCGGCAACAAGCGAAGCTGCAAGTCGAGTTTGGCAAGACTCGCAAGATGGATTGGCTCTTGCTTCCGCCGCCGCCGCCCAAGAAGAACAACGACGGCTCGGACGGCGAGCCGGAAGAGCGCGGCTTCCGTTCGCTGCCGCCGCCCGACGACGGCGATCTTTATTTCGACATGGAGGGCGATCCGTTCAGCGGCAAGGACGGGCTCGAATACCTCTTCGGCGTCGCGTACCACGAGCGCGGCGCGCCGCAGTTCCGCGCGTTCTGGGGTCACGATGCCGACGGGGAGCGGAAGGCCTTCGAAGCGTTTGTCGATTTCGTCGTCGAGCGGCGCAAGGTCTACCCGAACCTGCACGTTTACCACTACGCCTCATACGAACCGACGAAGCTCAAGAAACTCGCGGCGACGTATGGGACGCGCGAGGAGCAAATCGACGACTTCTTGCGGGAGCGCGTTCTGGTCGATCTTCTCAACGTCGTCCGCCAATCGTTACGGGCGCCGTTCGAAAGTTATTCGCTCAAAGCGATCGAGCGTTTCTATGCTCCGGTTCGCGAAGAGGCGGTGAAAGACGCGATGGGGTCCGTCGTGATGTACGCGAAGTGGCAGACGAGCCGCGATCGGAAGATCCTCGACGACATCGAAGAATACAATCGGCGCGATTGTGAATCGACGCGCGACCTCCATCGCTGGCTGTGCGAGCGTCGCCTCGATGCAATTGCGAAGTTCGGCGACGAGTTTCCGTGGCGCAGCGTCGGCCTCGAGCCCGACCGCAATCCGCCCAAGCCCGACCCCGAGCGCGATCGCGTCATCGAAGCCCTGCTGTCCCCCTTCGCCGGCCGCAGCCCGGCGACGCCGGAGGAACGTGCGCGGGCGCTCGTCGCCGACCTCGTGCACTACCACAAGCGCGAAGCGAAGCCCGAGTGGTGGGAGTACTTCACGCGCGTCGTGCGCACGCCCGAAGAGCTCGTCGAGGACCCCAACGCGATCGGTTGCCTCGAACGGAGCGACGACCCGCCGGTCGCGGTCGATAAGTCGCTCGTGATTCGCTTCCGGTTTCCACCGCAAGATCATAAGTTTGGGGCCGGCAGCAGCGTCATCGATCTCGCCGGCGGCGGAATCACGATCGTCGCGCTCGACGACGATGGCTGCACGATCGATCTCAGACGCGCGAAGAACCTATGGCAGAAGGGCTCGGATCCGCGCGCGCTCATCGCTGCGAAGCCGCGGTCGACCGATACCTTGCGCGACGCGCTCGTCGAGTTCGGCGGCGCGTTCGCTGCCGATGGTGCTCGCTCGACGTTTCGTGCGGCGAGCGACCTCGTGCGCGGCGCCTACCCGCGACTCAAGGGGCGCATCGCCGGAGCGCCGATCGACGACGGCTCCATCGACGCTACAAGCCTGACGTCACTGGCGCTCGCGCTCGATGAGAGCTATCTCTTCGTCCAGGGGCCGCCTGGGTCGGGAAAGACCTGGCTCGGCGCCGACACGATCGTCAACTTGGCCGAACGCGGCCTGCGCGTCGGCGTCAGCGCGAAAAGTCACAAAGCGATTCACCATCTGCTGGCGCGGATCGAGGAGGTTGCGGTCAAACGCAAGGTCCCGCTGCGCGGTGTCAAACGGCACTCGAACGACGACGAGGGGGTCTATACGTCGAAGCACGGCTTGATCGAATCAAGCAGCGATTACGCGGCGTGCATGGACCCGAAGATGCAGGTCGTCGCCGGGACGGCTTGGCTTTTCGCCAACGAACGCATGCGCCGGTGCGTCGACGTACTCGTGATCGACGAGGCGGGGCAGGTTTCGCTCGCCGACGCGGTCGCAAGCGCGACGGGCGCACGCAACTTGATCTTGCTCGGCGATCCCATGCAACTGCCGCACGTCTCGCGTGGGACGCATCCTGACGCCGCCGATCGGTCGGTGCTCGCGCATTTGCTCGGCGAGCGTTCGACGGTCGCCCCCGATCGCGGAGTTTTCTTGCGCTTCACGCACAGGCTTCATCCGGAGATTTGCGCGTTTTGTTCGCGTTTGGCGTACGACGAGCGGCTCGCGTGTCTGCCCGGCTGCGAAGTGCAGCGCGTCGCGTTGCCGTCCTCGAGGTTCGCGGGACTCGAAGGGGCCGGCTTGCGGTATCTCGCGGTTCCGGCGGAAGGTAACGTCCAGCAGTCGATCGACGAAGCGGAAGCGACAGCCGCGTGCGTCGCGGAGTTGCTGCGCGGTTCTTATACGGCGCGCGACGGCGCGACGCGACCGTTGACGGAGTCAGACGTCCTCGTCGTGACTCCGTATAATATGCAGGTGCGGCGCATTCGCCAAACGTTTGCGGCCCGAGGGCTGGGTGGCGTCCGCGTCGGCACCGTCGACAAGTTCCAAGGTCAAGAAGCGCCGATCGTCTTCTTTTCGATGGCCTCGTCGAGCGGCGAAGAGTTGCCGCGCGGCGTCGAGTTCTTGTTCGACCTCAACCGCTTGAACGTCGCGATTTCGCGTGCGCAGGCGCTCGCGATCCTCGTTTGCTCGCCGGCGTTGCTCGACACCGCCTGCGTCAAGCCGGAGCAGCTCAAGATGGTGAACATGCTGTGCCGCTTCGTCGAGCAGGCGACGCCCCTTCGGATCGAGGCGCCCGTCCCAGCCTAGCCTCAAGAACCAGGGGAGGGAGCAGGCGAACTCCCGACGCCCACGGCGCGAGCTAAGAGGAAGTTCGCGGATTCAAGAAAATACTAACATTCATAATATGTTGAATGCACAGCCGGAATCCGTCCACTGGGTCCGGGACCTCGCTGCCCTGCGAACGATCACCGACTCCCAGCGGCACTCGATCCTCACGGAACTGATCCGCCGGCCGATGACGGCGCGCGAGTTGGCGGCGGTCCTCTACCTCCCGCAAACCAAGCTCTACTATCACCTCAAACTCTTGGAGCAGCACGGCTATATCGCGGTCGTCGACGAGCGTCTCGCGCACGGCATCGTCGAGCGCCGTTATTCTGCCGTTGCCCGATCGTTTCGCATCGATCATGCGCTGATCGGAGCCGGCGATGCCTCGGCGGCCGTCGAGGCGACCGCCATTATTCTCGATGCGACGGCACGCGACGTGCGCAGCAGATCGAACATCGGAGACGATTGCATCGTAGCTCGAACGCTGCCGCGTCTTTCGCGTGCGAGATATCGAGAGCTCCACGCACGCCTGCATGCCTTGATCGCGGAGTTCAACGACGATGCGAACGATGCCGGCGGCAGCCGCGCGTCGCTCACGATCGCACTCATTCCAAATGAGGAAACCAACGCATGATAGCCTTCGTACTGGCCGCAGCTATTTCGACGAGCCCCGCTCCGGTCGATCTTCCATTCTCACTGGAAGGAAACCACGTCATCGTCGACGTGGCCGTCAACGGTGTTCCGGCTCGAGCCATCTTTGACACCGGCGGCCGCACCGTGCTGACGCCCGAGCTCGCGCAACGCCTCGGACTTGCGACGAGCGGCCACGTGCAGGCCGAGGGCGCCGGCGCCGGAAGCGTTGCCGCATCGTTCGCGCGGCTTCGTTCGCTGGCATTAGGATCGATCACGCTAACGGACCAGCCTGCCGTGGTCATCCCGCTGCCGCGCGGCATCACGCACGCGACGGCTCGGCCGGTCGAGATGATCGTCGGCTACGAAGTCCTTCGCCGCTTCGTCGCGACGATCGACTATCCGCAAAACATCGTGCGCTTGGTGCCCACGGACGCATACGTCGCGCCGACCGGCGCGATCGCGATCCCCATCTCTTTCGAAGGTACGGCGCCGACCGTCGCCGGAACGATCGATGGCATTCCGGCAACGTTCGTGATCGATACCGGAAGCGGTTCGCCGCTGATGTTGAGTTCGCCATTCGTCGCGACGCATCGCTTGCAGCAACGTCTTCGCACGGCGGGTGAAATGGTCGTCGGCCGCGGCGTCGGCGGTTACGTGCGCGGGGTCGTCGCACGCGGCGGCGATCTCACGCTGGGTTCGGCGCGGATCGGTTCGCCTCTGGTCCTGCTGTCTACCGATACGGGCGGCGCGGAAGCGTCGCACTCGATCGACGGGAATGTCGGCAGCGCGATCCTAGCGGCCTACGCAGTCACCTTTGACTACCAGCGGCACAACATGTATTTATCGGGCCCGGCGGGACCCGAACTGCCGACGAGTTTTTCGAGGACCGGCATGTACACGGCGCACGACGATCCGCAATTCTATGCCGTCATCGACGTGCTGGCCGGCGGTCCGGCTGCATCTGCCGGCGTGAGGGCCGGAGACCACGTCGTCGCGGTGGATGGAAAGCCGGCGAGCGAACTCGAGGCGGGCGGCTGGCGTGCGTTCGTAACCGGTGCGCCCGGAACGACGCATGCGTTGATGCTCGAACGCGATTCGATGCGGCTCGAAGTCAGCTTGACGCTGCGCGACCTGATCTAACTAATAATTCGCGGCGGCGCGAACGCGTTCGGACGGCTTGTTGAGATCGCCGAGTAGCTCGGGTCCCAGGATCGCAAACGGACACGAGCCGTACGAGAGTAGCCGGTCGTGAAAATCGTGCAGCGAAGCGCGTGCGCCGAGCCGGTGCCGGTATTCCGTCATCAGGCTCTCGAGTTGGAAGCGCCCAACCGTGTACGAGATGACGTCGCCGGGGTTGAGCGCGATGCCGGCGACCGCTGCATCGGCTTGCTCTTGCGTCGCGCCGGTTTCGCGCGCGAAGTAATTGGCGGCGCGCCGGTACGACCAGGCGCCGCTCGCGAGTTCGGCGTCGACGATCGCCCGCGCCCCGCGGATCCGTTCCCACTGAGCGATATCGAGCCGGCCGTCGAGATCGTCACCGTAGAGGCCGAGTTGCATCAACAGCTCCTCCCCGTAATAGGCCCAGCCTTCGGAGAAGACGCCGCTGCCCGACGTCTTCCGCACGAAATCCGGATGACGCCGCGCGATCGAAAATTGCAAATAGTGACCGGGCATCGCCTCGTGGCCGGCGGTCGACAGGATGCGGTCGCGGTCGAAGTCTTGGTAGAGATCGAGGCGTTTGGCCGCGGCCGCCAGCGATTTCGGCGGCGTGATGAAATAGAAGCCTGTCGTCTCCTTTGCAAAGATGCGCGGCGGATTGATCGACGCGCCGGGCTGCACCGGCTGCAAGAATTTTGGCGTCTCGACCACGCGAACCGTGCCGAGCCACTTCGGAAGCGTGACGACACGCGTCTGCTCGACGAAGCGCGTTAGTTCGGCGATGCGCTCGCGGTAGTACGGTATGATCGCTTTGCCCGACGGCGCCATCCCACCGCCGCTCGCTGCGCCGAGCGGCGTTCCGCGCACGCGCGCGAGGTGCTCGAGCCAGATTTGCTCGGCCCAGCCGTGCGCCAATTCGTCGGCGCCCATGCGCCGCACGTCGTCGACGCCGTAGGGCAGGAGTTGCTCGTCGCGCAGCATCGCATCGTAGGCGGCGCGGCCGATCGCGTAATTCTCGGGCCAACTCGCGAGGTGCGTCTTGATGTGCTTCGCGGAAGCGGCGAGCGTCGCATCTAGGGTCTTCCGAGCGTTCACGAAGCGCGTGAATTCGGACGGCGGCAGTTGCTCCTTGGCGGCGGCGGTCAAGGGGCCGTCGATGAAGTCGGGGGCGCCGGCGAGCTGTTGAAGGCCAACGACGCCGAACAGGTGGCCAGGTTGCGTGACGAGGCCTTGTGCGGCCGCGATATAGCGAGGCGCTTTCTGCATGCGCGAAACGATGCGCGACCAGGCTTTGGCGCGGTCGGCTTTCGTCGCGGCGCCTTTGCCGGCGACGGGGAGGTGGAGGAATTGCGTGAACAGCGCGTCGACGATCGCGCGCGCCGGGCCGGAGTAGTCTTTCTCGTCGCTGCGATAGACCGTGAAGGCGCGTTCCATCGAAACGAGTTGCGACCCGAGCAGCAACGCGTCGTCGCGCTCGATGAGGGTCGCGCGCGACAGCGGAATCGATGCGAGCGTCGCGCGCCAGGCGCGAATCTGCGCGAGATCGGCGGCGCGATTTACGCGCGAGGGCGTCTCGAGTTCTCCGTCGAGCTCGGTTAGGCCGAGCCCGGTCGCGACCAGCGGATGCCGCTTCGCCCAATCGAAGGTCATGTGTCGAGCCAGCGCTTGAAGCTGTGCGTACGCCGTCGTTTTGTCGGTGCCGCCCGCTGAAGCGGCCGCTTCGCTCGTCGAGTTCACCGGAACGATGCAGATCAAAAGAAACGCGGCAGCTAAAGTACAAGATCGAATCATGCGAAACGGAGTGCCTCCTCGAGCGACCGCGCACGTTCGAGGGACCGATTCTCCGGCCCTCGAACGCGTCGCTCAACGAAACATTAAAATATACGCGGGCGATTAGCTCAGCTGGGAGAGCAGCGCCTTTACACGGCGAAGGTCGGCGGTTCGAGCCCGTCATCGCCCATGATGCTCGCAGCTAAGGTCTTTCGGTAAAAGACTTCGGCGTCGCCGGGATCGACGTCGACCTCGCCGCAGCGCCGGTAGCCGCGAGTTTCGAGCAGTTGCTGCATCGCGACGTTGCTGCGATTCGTCGACGAATAGAGCCGCGATCCGCGGCAGCGTTCTTCGACCGAAGCGATGAGTGCGGAAGCGACTCCCTTACGGCGGTATTCCGGCAGAACCGTAACGAGCCAAATGAACGGTAGCGAGAAAAACTCGCGATTCCACACGAGGTAACCTACGATGTGGCCGTCAAGCTTCGCGACGATCGCGCCACCGCGCGCGAGCACTCGCTCGAGGTAGCGCGTCTTGTCCCACGGCGCGGTTCGCATGACCGCCAAGATCGCGGGAAGATCGCTCGGCGCCGCCGGACGGATGCTCGGCGGCGGCTGATGCATCACGCTGGCGTCGTGCCTACGGTTTGCAGTGTGTCGTCGAGACGAGGCTCGGATCGCTCGAGCCGGTGAAGCGGCGTACGAGCGTCGCCGAGACGGCGAGCGGGACGCCTTTCGCGTGAACGGTGCACGCGTCCGCGACGCCGCCGATCCCACCGAGCGAGCGCCACGTGCCGGCGGCGCGTTTGAGCACCGTCACCGACGCGATATCGCAGACGCCACGCTCCTCGACGGTGGCGAGCGCGAAGTTGCCGTTCGTGGCGACGGTCGGGACGCTCATCGGACAGCGTCCGCCGGCGTGCGTGAGCAGCTTGCGAATGGCGGCGACGTCGCCGCGCGGGCCGGAGTCCGCCGCGGGCGCGATCGCCGTCGCGGCCAGAAACGCCGCGGCGAAAGCGGCGCCGATTCGAATTCGTCCGAATGCTGAGTTCGTCATCGGTGCTCCTCGATCTCTGGGGAACGGGACTCCAAGTTACGAGGATTGACCCGGCGTTCTCGAGTTCCTCGCAGGCTCCGTAGCGCTACGGCCGCGGATTTTCGAAGACGTGCGCGGAACGCTCGACGGTGAGCAAAGTGGCGGCGCTGCAGAACGCGGCCGGATTTTTCGACTCGGGCGAGTTCGAACGCGATTTGGCGCGGCGGGTCGCGATTCCGACGGAGAGCCAGAATCCTGCGCGCGGCGACGCGATGCGGGAGTACGTGGACGGCGAGATGCGCTCGTCGTTCGAACGGCTGGGTTTTACGTGCACCGTTTTTCCGAACCCGAAGGAGGGCGGCGGCCCGTTTCTGCTCGCCGAACGCATAGAAGACCCCGCGTTGCCCACGGCGCTGTCGTACGGCCACGGCGACGTCGTGCTCGGAATGGAAGGGAAATGGAGCCGCGGCCGCTCGCCCTGGAAGCTGGAGCGCGACGGCGATCGCCTCTACGGGCGCGGAACCGCCGACAACAAAGGCCAGCACACGATCAATTTGGCCGCGCTGGCGCTGGTGCTCGAAACGCGGAAGAAGCTCGGCTTCAATATCGTCTTCATGATCGAGACGGGCGAAGAGATCGGTTCGCCCGGCCTGCGCGACTTCTGCATGCAGCAGCGTGAACGGTTGCGCGCCGACGTGCTCATCGGGTCCGACGGCCCGCGCGTCGACGCCGAGCGGCCGACGATTTTCCTGGGAACGCGCGGTGCGCTCAACTTCGATCTGAGCGTCGACTTGCGCGAGGGTTCGCATCATTCGGGTAATTGGGGCGGCGCTCTGCCGAATGCCGGGATCGAGCTCGCGCACGCGCTCGCGAGTCTAACGACGGCGCGAGGGCAGATTTTGGTCGAGGGCTGGCGGCCGCGAGAGCTACCGGCACGGGTGCGAGAGTTGCTGCGCGGCGTCGAACTTGCGGCCGGGAACGAGGGACCGTCGCCGGATCCGTATTGGGGTGAACCCGGCCTGACGCCCACAGAGAACGTGATCGGCTGGAACGCGTTCGAGATACTGTCGTTCGTCACGGGGAATCCGGAAAAGCCCGTCAACGCGATTCCCGGCGCGGCGCGCGCGCACTGTCAGTTACGCTTCGTCGTCGGCCTCGATCCCGACGGTTTCTTGCCGGCGTTGCGCGCGCATCTCGACGCGCACGGTTTTGGAGGCGTGACCGTGCGGCGGTCCGAGAAAGGCTATTTTCCGGCGACGCGGCTCGACCCGGATCATCCTTGGGTGACCTGGGCGGCGGAGTCGATGAAGTGTGCCACGCAAAAGAACGTCGTCGTCTTGCCGAACCTCGGAGGGTCGCTTCCGAATGATATATTCGCGAACGACTTGAGCCTGCCGACGATCTGGATTCCACATTCCTACCCGGCGTGCGCGCAGCACGCCGTCGACGAGCATCTTCTGGCCTCCGTCGCACGCGAAGCGCTCGTCATGATGACCGCGATCTTTTGGGACCTCGGCGAGAAGTCGCCGCCGCGCGCCTGACACGTCCCAAAGAGCGCAACCGCAGTCGCCTGGCGAAGGTCGCAGGAGATGGACGAGGCGGAGCGACCAAGATGATTGAGACACGTACCTATCAGTTCCTAAACTACGAAGCCGGCGCTGGAATCGCGACGATAACGCTCGCCAATCCGGAGAAGCGCAACGCGCTTTCGACGGCGACGATGCGCGAAGTCATCGCCGCGCTCGACGTCGCCGCGAAGGACCGCGCGGTAAAGGCCGTCGTCATCCGAGCACTCGGCCCCGCCTTCAGTGCCGGTCACGACTTGCGCGAGATGCGGTGCGCCGGGGACGAAAAAGACGTCGCGGCCTTCCGGGAGATTTTCGACGTCTGCGTCGAGATGATGGAAAAGGTGCAGGGCATACCGCAGCCGGTCATCGCCGAGGTCGCGGGAATCGCGACCGCGGCCGGCTGCCAGCTCGTCGCGTCCTGCGATCTTGCGATCGCCGCGAACGACGCCAAGTTCGCCACACCCGGCGTTAAGATCGGTCTTTTCTGCACGACGCCGATGGTCGCTTTGACGCGTGCCGTCGGCCGTAAGCGGGCGATGGAGATGTTGCTGACCGGGGAGTTCGTCGATGCCGCGACGGCCGCCGACTGGGGACTGATCAACAGTGCCGTCCCGCCGGATCGGCTCCACGACGAGGTTCTGGCGCTCGCGCGCAAGATCGTCGCCTCGAGCGGTTTCGTGGTCGGCCTCGGAAAGGCGGCGTTTTACACGCAGATCGATCTCGACCAGCTGAAAGCATACGCGTACGCGAAAGAGGTCATGAGCATGAACGCGCTGGCCGCCGATGCACAGGAAGGGATCGGCGCCTTCCTGGAACGCCGCGCTCCGGAATGGAAACAGTAGGGCACGGCTTATGGGCCGGCGTCACGACGACGCTGGGTTTCGTTTGGGATAGCTTCTTCGGTCTGGTCTTCGGGTTTCTGATCTCGGCGATCGTTCAAGTGGCGTTTTCGCGCAGCGCGATGCACCGCTATCTCGGTCCGAACCTGCGTGGGATATTGAACGGGACTGCGTTCGGCGTCATCGCGTCGGCCTGCTCCTATGGGGCCGCGGCTGCGGCTCGAGGGTTCTTCCAAAAGGGCGCGGACGTGCGCGCGGTCTTCGCATTTCTGATCTCATCGACGAACATGAACCTCGCGATCCTGATTCTTTTTTGGACGCTGGTCGGTTGGAAGTTTGCGTTCGCCGAGTTCGCTGGCGGGATCGTCATCATCGCAGTCGTCGCGACCGGTTTTTCGCTCTTGTTCAAGCCCGGCGAGGTTCGAAGGCTGGCCGACGCGATGCCGCAGGCCGTTCGTCCTTCGCTGGTCGGCGAGTGCTTGCAATGCGGCATGGACGGTGAGGCGCAGCACGCGGTCGAGTACGGCGGGACGACCTATCTGTTCTGTGGCGCGCGGCACGAGAACGAGTTCCGAGCCGACCCGGCGCGCGTACTCGGAGAAGTCGAATCCGACGCCGGCGAGCCGGCCGGTTTGGTCGCGCTCGCCAAGCGCGACACCTGGCGTGAGATCGTCGCGGTCGCGCTCGGCGACGTCGCGATGCTGCGCAACGAGTTGCTGATCGGTTACGTCGTCGCGGGCTTCGCCGCGGCACTCGTCCCGCCGGAATGGCTCGCCGGAGCCTTGCGCGCGGTCGGCGGCGTGCCGTTCGTCGGCTATCTGCTCTTGCTGCTGGTCGGCCTCGGATTGGCGGTGGTAACCTTCATCTGTTCGATGGGCAACGTTCCGATCGCGCGCTTCCTGGCGCTGGCCGGGATTCCGCTCGGAGCGAACACGACGTTCATCTACGGGGATTTGCTCATTCCTCCGCTGATCGGCATCTATCGGAAGTCGTTTCCTTCACGAATAGTCTGGTCGTTCGTCGCGCTCTTTACCATCGGCGCCCTCGTCGCCGGCGCGCTCATGGAACTGCTGATCGGCAACGTCTTCGGCGGCTTGCACGCGGGTTCGATGGAACTCTCCGACCGCTTCACGCTGATCTCGAATATTGTCGCTCTGCTCGCGATCGTCGCGCTGGCAATCGCCGCGCGCGGCGGTGGAGCGTTGCCCCGTCAAGAAGATGCGGCCTCGCCCGCTCATTAGGAACGCGACGGTGTTAGTCTGAGCGGCCGCGATTGAAAGCGATCGTTCGATCGAAGTTCGGCGGCTTCGGTGGAACGTCGGCCAAGAGCGCCGTTGCGAACGTCTCCGGATTCGCGTGTCCCAGCGCGGTATTGAAGCGTCGTTCGAAACCGATGGTCGAAGAAGGTTTTCCGCTTAGCGCACGGCCGCAGGGGCTGCCCGAGATGTGTGCCGGGTAGATCTCGACGTCGTCGGGCAGCGCGAGCAACTTTTCGTGAAGCGACGCGTAAAGCAAGCGGGCTGCATCGGTCCCGCCGAAATCCGGGCGGCCGGCGTCGCCGACCAAGAGCGTGTCGCCGGTCAGGACCATCCACGGTCGATCGCTTCGCGTACGATCCGTTACCAATAACGAAATACTCTCCGGTGTGTGGCCGGGCGTGTGCAGGACTCGAACGACGACGTTTCCGAGCGAGATCTCCGCACCATCGTCGAGCGGCGTGAACGGATACTCGATATCGGCGCTGCGATGTAGGCAGATCGGTGCGCCGGTGCGCTCGGCGAGGACACGGTCGCCCGAGCGATGATCTGCATGCACGTGCGTTGAGAGGATGGCTTCGATTCGCATCCCATAGCGAGTGGCGATGACTTCGTATTGATCGACCTCGAACTGAGGATCGACGACCGCGGCGCGGCCTTGGCCGCCTCAACCGAAGACGTACGAGACGCAGCCGGTCTCAGCGTTTAGCAGCTGCCGGAAAATCACGAAATGCTTCTCGGGCTGGTCGCGAGCGTGTCGGACGGGCTCCGGAACGGATGACGAAACGCAGGATGGGTTTCGCGCATCCGCGCAGCGGCGATAACGCCGGAAGCAAGCGTGATCGCCGCGACGGCGCCGATCGCGCCGCGTTGACCGAAAGAGTGCGCGACGATGCCGGCGATCAGCGCGCCGAATGCGTATCCGGCATCTCGCCAGAGCCGATAGACGCCGACCGCCGAGGCGCGAATGCGCGGATCGACGACGTCGCCGATAGCCGCCAGCAAGGTAGGGTAGACCATCGCGGTGCCCGTCCCGAGCAAAACTGCGGCAAACAACCAAGCGCCAAAATTTTTCGGAATCAAGAACATCCAAATCGCGAAGGCTTGCAAGCACATTCCCCCGGCGATCAACCACTTACGTCCGATCTTATCGGAGAGTGCGCCTGTAAAGAGTTGCAAGAAACCCCACGTCGCGGGATAGACCGCGGCCAGGAGGGCGATGCGTCCGACGTCGAGCCCTGCGAGCGCAAAGTACAACGGCAGAAGACCCCACGCCAATCCGTCGTTGAGGTTGTTCACGAGTCCGGCTTGGCTGATCGAGAAAAGCGTCGGATTGCGCCACGAAACTTCGGCGAAGAGTTGCCGAAATGTGGCCGAAGGCGCAACCGTTTGGCCGGCTTCGAAGCGCGCGTGTCCGTGCGTCTCACGAACGACGAATGCGGACAGGAGCAGTCCGGCGGCGACCGCGACCAAACCGAGAGCGAACGGCCACGGCCGCAAACCGTAGTGCTCCGCGATGATGCCCGAGAGATACGCCGCGATCCCGACCGAGAGGTAACCTGCGAATTCGTTGAGCCCCATCGCGAGCCCGCGCTGCTTAGGGCCGACCAAGTCGATCTTCATGACGACCGTCATCGACCAGCACAAGCCTTGATTGATGCCGAGCAATACGTTGGCGAGGATGATCCAGCCCCAGGCCGGCGCGTACATGAGCAGAAACGGTATCGGCAGTGCAAAAAGCCACCCCGCGACGAGCAGCGGCTTTCGTCCGGTGCGATCCGCAACGCGTCCCGCGTAAAGATTGGCGAAGGCTTTCGTGAAGCCGAAGGTCACGATGAATGAGAGAACGGCCGTTTCGGAGGCTAAACCGAAGACGCGCTGACCGGCGAGTGGAAGGACGTCGCGCTCGATCCCCACCATCGCGCCGACGAATGCGTTGATCAGGACGAGCAACCAAAACTGAGCTGCGTTCGCGCGCAAACCCAGCCGGTAGGCGGTCATGCCGAGCGAACGGTGGCGAGCCCTAACTCTTCCCATTCGGGGAAGCCGATCCGCATGCGCCGCGCCCGATAACCGCGCTTGCGAAGAATCTCGACGGCTTCGTCGGCGAACGTGCAATACGGCCCGCGGCAGTATGCGATGATTTCACACTTCTTGGCGAACGGCAAGCGCCGGCGTTTCGCCAGTTCGTCGATGGGAAGCGCCTGGGCACCCGCAATGTGACCGGCGTCGTATTCGCGAATCGGCCGAACGTCGAGCAGGACGAGCGACGGGTCGTCGAGCCTTCGTGCGACCTCCTCGGGAAGAACCTCCTCGTCCGATCGGCGGCGGAGATGAAGTTGCAGGATACGCGAAAGGCTTGAGTCGTGGCGTTCGGTCGTCTGACGCACGGCGAGCAGTAATCCGGTGATCTCGCGCGAGGCAAGCCGATAGAAGACGCGCGCGCCTTGCCTGCGCGCTGCGACCAGATTTGCGCGCAAGAGCCGTTGGAGATGCTGCGAGGCATTGGCGACGGACAGATCGGTCTCGAGTGCGAGTTCCTCTACACTTCGTTCGCCCTGTGCGAGCAGTTCGGCCAGTTCGAAGCGCCGCGGACTCCCTAAGGCTGCCGCGACCTGCGCGAACCGGGAGTAGAGGTCGTCCTTGAAGGCACGAGTCGCCACTCTTCAAGAATTCAATTGTTTTATTGAATAGCCTGCCTTCCCGCGCGTGGCCGGCAGCCCGGAAGGCCGCAGCGAGAGTCGCGTCCGAAGGTCCTTTCAATGCCCGGACACTTTATCAGCGAGGCGATCGAACCGCTGGCCGGAAGTTTCGACGCCGCAACGATTGCGCGCGGCGAGCCTTCGTTGCCGGCAGCCTTCAACTGGCGTGAGCGCGAGCTCGGCGTCGAAACGTTGCTGCGAACGTGGCGTTCTCATCGGATGGACCGCGGCGACAAGTACGTCGCGCGCCACTATTTCGAGTTCGCGACGACGGCCGGGGCCAAAGCGGTCGTCTACTGCGAACGGCAACCGCGCCGGCCGGGCGCCCCGCGCTGGTGGCTCTATACGATCGAAGAGTGATCGCGCTCTCGCGGCGCCGCGCCGATCATTCGGGAAGCGACGCAATCTCGGTTGGAGTGAGGCGTCGCAAGGCGTAACGATAGCCGCTGTAAACCGCGAAACCGTAGAAGAAAAGATCGATCACCTGGAAGTCGGCCTGCCAGAGCGCGAGCGCCAGTTGCGGCGTAAGCTTCCCCAAGATGGTGAGAATCGGGACCTTGGCGTACTGCGAGAGGGTCACGACAGCCGCCCCGAGGTTGCCGAAGATGCAGCCCAGCAGCGATAGGACCGCACCGGCGTAACCGAAGCTCCGATCCACCCCGCGGCCGAGCGTGCGAACGCCGTACCCGACGATGAAGCCGACTGCCAGCGCCATGTATCCGATCTGGAAGTGCGTTGCCGCGCTGATGGCCGCCCACAGGAACGCCGCGGCCGCCGCGCCGATCAGGCCGCCGACGATCCCGAGCGGCAGGCTCTGCTGCGCGCGGATGTCGCCGATCAGGTTCCGCAGCGCGAGTTCTCGTTCGCTCGGTACTTCGTGTTCGAGCACTCTAGTGCCGTCCGTTACAAGCCACTAGGCTACCGACGCGGCCAGTTCCGAATAGAGCGATGCGAGGCGCGGGCCGACGAGCGTGCGGAGGTGCTCGGGCTCGGCGAGAAAAGCGTCGTGGCCGTGATTCGAAACGAATTCGAGGTAGACGCTGTCCGCACCGGCGGCGGCAAATCGTTCCGCGGCGGCGCGCACGTAGCCGGGCAAAAACAGCCAATCGCCGGTGATCCCGACGAACGTGTAGGCCGGATGCGGATCGCTCAATACTCGATCGCGCGTATCGAAGAGATCCATCGCGCGCGTAACGACGAGGTATGCTTGCGGATCCATTCGGGCCGAGAAGAGCTTGCCTTGATGATCCAAATAACCCTCGACGTCGAACCTGTCGCTCGCGCGCTTCGTCGGGTCGCCTCCCTTGCGGTCAAACCTTCGCCCGTGCCGCTCGCCCAGCAGTGCTTCGCTCTTGTAGGTGAGCATCGCGATCTTGCGGGCAAGTTCGACGCCGGCTTGCGGCGTCGCGGCGATCGCGATCGCTTCGCGCGCGACGGCGTTGAGCGCGATCCCGAAAGCCGAGAACCAATCGTACGCACCGACGATCAGCGCTCGATCGACCTGCGCCGGCGCCTGCAGCGTCCACTCGAGCGCCTGCATCCCGCCGAGCGATCCGCCGGTCACCACCGCGAGCCGTTCGATGCCGAGCAAACCCAGGGCACGTCGCTGCGCGCGCACCATGTCGGAGACGCTGACGACCGGAAAATTCGAGCCGTACGGGTTTCCGTCGGGACCCACCGACGCCGGGCCGGTCGAGCCGTAACAACTGCCGAGCACGTTCACGCCCACCACCGCGAGGACGCGCGTGTCGAGCAGCTTACCCGGTCCGGCAATCTCGCCCCACCAGTCGGCGACGCGGCTCGAGCCGGTCAGCGCATGATTGACCAGAGCGACGTTGCTTCCATCGGCACGCGGCTCGCCGTAGATGCTGACGCGCTGAACGACGTTGGGCAACGTGACGCCGCAATCGAGCGCGAACGTACCGATGTTGACGTCGCGTTCGAACGTCGGTGCCGGCGCCTCGATCACGGGCTCCCGACGCCGACCGGCTCGGGAGATGCGGTCTTGGCTCGCGCCGCCGCCAGAGCCTTATCGATGTCGGCGATGATGTCACGCGGATCTTCGATGCCGACCGAAAGCCTGACCATGTCCTCCGCGACCCCGGCCTCGGTCTGCTGCGCGAGGGTGAGCTGCTGATGCGTCGTGGTCGCCGGGTGGATCACTAGGGACTTCGCGTCGCCGACGTTGGCCAGCAGCGAAAACAGCTCGAGGTTGTCGATGAACGTCCGCGCCGCTGCCGCGCCGCCCTTGATGCCGAATGTGAGAATCGCGCCTTCACCTTTCGGCAAATACTTCTTGGCGCGTGCGTTGGAATGATGATCCGTCAAGCCCGGGTACGAAACCCAAGTAATGTCGGAATGATCCTTCAGATGACGGGCGACCTCGAGCGCATTTCTGGAATGTTTTTCCATCCGCAATGCCAGCGTTTCGAGCCCCTGTAAGAAAAGCCAAGCGTTGAACGGCGAGAGCGCGGCTCCCAAATCGCGCAGCAGTTGTACGCGCGCTTTGATGATGTACGCGAGGTTCCCGAACGACGCGGTATAGCGCACCCCGTGATACGATTCATCCGGCTCGGTGAAGTCGGGAAATTTTCCCGACGCGGCCCAGTCGAAGTTGCCGCCGTCGACCAGCAAGCCGCCGATCGACGTACCGTGGCCGCCGATGAACTTCGTGGCCGAGTGAACGATCACGTTGGCGCCATAGTCGAAGGGGCGCAGTAAATACGGCGTCGCCAGGGTGTTGTCGACGATAAGCGGGATCTTGTGCTCGCTTGCGACGGCTGCGATGGCCTCGACGTCGAGCACGTCGACCTTCGGATTGCCGATCGATTCCGCGAACAGCGCCTTCGTCCGGGGAGTGATCGCTGCGGCGAAATTTTCCGGCTCGGCGGAATCGACCAACGCAACCTCGATGCCGAATTTCGGCAGCGTGTGGAGGAAGGCGCTGTACGTTCCGCCGTACAGCGACGCCGAGGAGACGATATGATCGCCCGAGCGCGCGAGATTGAGAATCGAGTAGATCGTCGCTGCCTGCCCGCTGGCGAGCGCAAGCGCTCCGACGCCGCCTTCGAGCTGCGCGATGCGCTGCTCGAGTACGTCGCTGGTCGGATTCATGATCCGCGTGTAGATGTTCCCGAACTCTTGCAGCGCGAAGAGCCTCGCCGCATGGTCGGCGTCGTCGAACGTGTACGACGTCGTCTGATAGATCGGGACGGCTCGCGCCTTGGTCGTCGGGTCGCCGCCGTGGCCGCCGTGGATGGCGGCGGTTTCGAATTGGTAGGGTTGCTCAGCCATGGGACCTCTCCGGATACGTGTGGGGATCGACGTCTTGCCACTGGGGGATGATGCTTTGAGCGACGATGGCGTGCGCCGCCAAGAGGCCCTCGAGGCGCACGGGCGCGTCGCCGTCGATGCGCTCGGTGGCGATCGCCGGCATGCCGTCCAGGGCCGTCGCTTCGAATCCGCCCGCAAGCAGCGCCTCGCGCGCCGGCCGCACGTCGCGCAGCGAATGCAAGCGGACGATGCGCGGCAGCGGGATCGACGGCTCGTGCGCGGTCGTTACGGGCGTTAGCGAATCGTCGCCGGGAAGAATCCCGACGTGGCGGCCGGCGGCGATCTGGCGCAGGACTGCGACGACGTCGCTGATGACGGCAGATGCCGTCGGCGCACCGCCGGCGCCGGCGCCCGCAAAGGTGAGCGAACCCGAGTTGCGGCCGGTGATACGAATGCAGTTTTGCGGGCCGGAGGGTTGCGCGAATGGATGATCGGCGTGGACGTAGGCGGGCGTTACGAGTGACGCGTCACGGCGCGCGCAGGCGATCAACTTCAGACGATAGCCCAGTCGCTTCGCGAGGGTGAGATCGTCCGCCGTCAAGCCGCTGATGCCGACGCGCGGGATCTCGCTCGTGACCAAGCCGCGCCCGAATGCCAGCTGCGCGAGGATCGCCAGTTTGTGCGCCGCGTCGATACCTTCGACGTCGTTGGTCGGATCGGCTTCGGCAAAACCGAGGCGCTGCGCTTTGGCGAGCGCACTCGCATAACTCTCGCCCTCAAACATCGCCGAGAGAATGAAGTTCGTCGTGCCGTTGAGGACGCCGCCGACCTCGAGGATTTCTTCGCCGGCGAGCGACGCGGTGAGCGTTCGCACGATCGGGATCGCGCCGCCGACCGCCGCTTCGTAGGCGATGGTCACGCCGCGCGCGTGGGCCAGCGCGCGCAATTCCGGTCCGCGCGTCGCCAGTAGATCCTTGTTGGCGGTGACCACGTGCTTACCGCGTACCAGCGCGGTTTCAACGAGGTCGGCGGCGACGCCGGTACCACCGATGCATTCGATGATGACATCGATCGCCGGGTCGAGCACGAGCGCGCGCGCGTCGCCGCTCAGCAGCGAGCGCGGGATCGAACTGGTCCGCGGTTTGTCGAGCGACAAGACGGCGATCGCCTCCAGCGTAAACGCGACACCGCTACGAGCTGCGATCGCGGATGCCGAACCGATGAGCAGATTCGCGACGCCGCTTCCGACCGTGCCGCAGCCGAGAAGGCCGATGCGTACTGTATTACGGTCGAGTTGGGTGCGATCCGCGTGCGCTGGGTGAGTGAGCGACAAGCGTTCCACCTAGTATTGAGGGACACTCCCAGGGAGTGAAGTTGCCCCACTATACCGAACCCCGCGCGGTGCGTCAAGTTACCCTGTTAAGGGCGTGAGGCGGGCGGCGTGAGCGCTCCGCGGCGGTACCGCCTCGTCTTGACGGCCGCACTCGTTGTCGGACTGCTGGCGGCGCTGTTCGTCGCAGCGTATCGCGCGAAAGAAGAACGGGACTCGCGTCGCGTCGAGCTCGCTATGGATTATCCGGATTTTTCCGCGCTGGCGCGTTCCTACGCCTATAACGAAGAGCAGTTCTTGGTGGCCCTGCGCCGCGCCGGACTCACTTCGCTCGCGGTCTCGGAGGAACTCGGTGCCAACGTCGACAGCGGGACGGCGGCCGTACTTCTGCCCGGCGCGCAGCTCATCGCACAGGCGCGGCTCGCGCCGCTCGCCGAGCCGACACTGGCCGCGCTGGCTCGCGCCCACGGATTGCGCGCCGACGATCTCTACCTTTTAATTTACGATCCGCGCGAGGTCCAACGCTACCACACGGCCGTCGTCCTGCACTTGGGTTCGCACGCCGTCCGAACGTTGCGCGCGGCCGGACCGACGGTCCTCGCGATTCGCTCGCAATACGACTTCTTCAGCACGCTCGGTTTGGGTTTACCGGCGGAGCCGATGGCGCTGGCCGGCCGTTTGCATCTCTTGCTCGTACCGCGCGTGCAGAACGACGAACGCTACGGGAAACGTGAGATCGACGAAATCTTCGCCGGCTTCATGCAGAACGAGAAACCGAGCACGGCGATCTTTTTCGGAACGCGCAACGAAGTGCTCGGCTATCCCGATCACCTCGACGACGTCGCCGCCGATCTCAAAGCCACCGGCATCAACTTCGGATCGATCGAAATCTACGATCGCAATCAGCTCCAGAAAGGCAACGACGGTCTGGCGGAGCGCGCAATCGAACGAACGACACGCGTCGAAGCGATCTCGAAGCTGGAACTCGACAAACTGGATTTCGAGACCGTCGTCGCGCGCTATCTGCTCGGCGTGCGCGAGCGCAACATACGCGTCGTCTATCTTCGGCCCTGGCTGCATTCGGAGAACGGGCTCTCGCTCGAGATGACCAACGTGGAGATGGTTCGGCGCATCGCCGTCGGGCTTCAGCAGCGAGGCTACAAACTCGGCCGGGCGACGCCGGTCCCGCTGTTTTCGATAGACCCGCTCGTCATAGCGCTCGTGTCACTGACCGTCCCGGCGGTCTGGTTGTTGTTGTTCGAAGCGTTCGGAAAACGGCGGCCGCGATTGGCCTGGGGAGCGTTTGGACTCGACCTCATCCTGATCGCGCTCGGCTATGCGAGCCACCACGATCTGTTGATGCGCAAACTGATCGCGCTCGCGGGCGCGATCGGTTTTGCGACGCTTGCGGTGGTCGCGATCTCGCGTGCCTTTACGGCGCCCGAGCCGCGCCGCTTCGCCGGGTGCGTCGTCACCGGTCTGCGCACCGTCGGCACGGCGCTCGGCGTCGCGGCGCTCGGCGCGCTCGTCGTCATCGGCCTCGTCTCGGTTCCCCTTTTAATGGAAGAGATCGATCGCTTCACCGGGGTGAAGCTGGTCATCGTCGTCCCGCCGCTCTTGGCATTCCTCTTGTACGTCTACACGCGGCGCTTCGGCAACGAACCGCCGCGACTCGGCCAGAGCGCGCTCGCGCCGGTGCGCATCTATCAATTGGCGATCTTGGGGGCGCTGCTCGGAGCCGCTTACGTGTACGTCGCTCGCAGCGGAAACACCAGCGACATCGCGCCGTCGTCGTTCGAATTGGCGCTGCGCTCGAATCTGACGGCGCTCCTCGGCGTCCGTCCGCGCTTCAAAGAGTTTCTCATCGGCTGGCCGCTCTTGATGCTGTTACCGGCTCTGCGTCTCGAACACAGGCGGCTGACCGGCTGGATCTTCGCGGTCGCGGCGGCGATCGGGACGTCGGACGTCGTCGACACGTTCTCCCACCTTCACACGCCGCTGTTCGTCTCGATTTTGCGAGTGCTCAACGGGGCTGTGATCGGCTGCCTGGTCGGGGTGCTCCTGATCGTCATCTATCGCGTCGTACTGGCCGCGCTGCGTCCTGCCAACGTCCCCCGTTCCTAGTAACTCTCGTGCGCTTCCTGATCAGCGGGTATTACGGGTTCGGAAATCTCGGGGATGAAGCGCTGCTGGCACTGCTCGTCAGCAGGCTCAAGACTCTCTATCCGCTTGCGACGATCGACGTGCTTTCGCAACGTCCGGCCGAAACGGCACATCGTTTCAACGTCGCCTCGACGCCGCGGATGGACCTGGGCGCCGTCCGCAAGGCGGTCGAGCGCAGCGACGTCGTACTCTCGGGGGCCGGAGGCCTCTTGCAAACGGCGACCAGCTTCAAGAGCCTGCTCTATTATGCGGGGATCGTACGAACCGGCGTCCGCGCCGGCAAGCGCACGATGATCTTCGCGCAATCGGTCGGGCCGCTGGATTTCTGGGGACGACAAACGGTGCGAGAGTGCTGTAAGGGGATCGCCGCCGCGACCGTCCGTGACGAGCGTTCGCGTGCGCTGCTCGTGTCGATCTTGCCCGGTGTCGAGGTGGAACGCACGGCCGATCTCGTCTTCCTTTACGATCCACCCGAAGCGGCGGTCGACCTGACGATGCACGGTTTAGGCGCCGAAAGCGAGCCGCTCGTCGTGGTCGCGGCGCGCAAGACGGCGCAGTTCGAGACGGTCGCTGCGACGATTGCATCCGCCGTCGATCGTTTAGCAGACGAGCACGGGGCGAAGGTCGCGTTCGTTCCGCTCGGCGGCCAGAGCGATGCCGAAGCGGCGACCACCATCATACGCAAGTGCCGTTCGAAGCCGACGCTCGTCGAACTCGACGGTCTCGACGCGATCGCAGCGGCGATTGCGCGCGCGCATCTCGTCATCGGCGTCCGCCTGCACGCGCTCATCCTGGCCGCGCGCTTCGGCGTGCCGTTTCTGTCCGTCGCATACGATCCCAAGGTGGTCGGCCTCGCCGAAGATCTCGGCTATCCGCTCGAACCGCTTTGGTCTGCTCCGTCGCTCGGACGCGGCGCGGTTCCGGCCGAGGCGCTGGTCGACGCAGCCTGGTCGCGGCACGACGAACTCGCCGCCCAGCTCGCCCAGAATTATCCGGCACAGCGCGCGTTGGCTGAAAAGAACTTCACGGTCCTCGCCCGCGTCGCCGGCTCTTAGCTCGACTCGATTTCTTCGAGGAACTCGCGGGCAAGGCGCGGTTCACCCGGATCGTTCGCGTCGCGACGTTTCCGAAAGTCCAGAAACCTTTGATAGATAGGACTCGGTTCAACAAAACCGAGATCGCGCCGGCGTTGCGTGATTTCTGCCTCGAGTCGCAACAGGTGCTCAGCGTCTCGATCACCGAGAAGACCCATGTAAGCATTTTGCCCGAACAAACCCCAGTACCCGTCTAGCGCACGGCGTAGCGCAGCGATTAAGGCAACTCGAAATCTCGCCTCGAGTGCTTCGAGATCCCGTTCTTCTTTGGCTACTCGATCCGCTCGACTTACGGCTGATCATAAGCCCAAAAAGAGCGCAGCCGCCACGTGAAAATATTCCCCGAGCTTCTTAGCTTGAGCCTTGCTTATTCCACGCTTTCCCGATAGAACTTCGGACGCAATCCCTTTTGAAGGAAAGAGTTTGCTGACCCGAGCCTGGGTCATTTCGCGAGCGTGCATTAACTCACGAAGAATCTCTCTCGGTGACGCATGGGGCAGTGGATAGCGCTCCTCCTCAAATTTCTCGACCAACAGTGCCAAAAGCTGCAGGAGCTCGATTTCAGGTTGGGTCAGTGCCTTCTCGCGCACGATGAGCGCTTCAATTTCCCGAAGAGCTCGTGAGTTTTCCGCCTCCGTCTTGATGACTCGAGGGTGCTTCTCGCTGAGGAGCTCAGCATACCGACTCTCTTCGCGCACAGTCATCGCTTTTTCCAATTCTCCTTGTCGTACTCAGCGTGAGTGAGAACCGCGCGGACATAAATGATCTGAGAGCGATACAACACGCGCGCGATCAAGCGGTAGGCATTCCCTTTAATATTGAAGACAGTAAGCTCGCCAACGGCTTCGGCCGAGGGCCACGTCGTCCGGAGTTCCAGAATGTTTTTCCACGCGGCGGCCTTAGCAACGCGGTACCAAGTGTCGAGTGCGGTTCCGGCATCGGCGTGCCGTGAGGCAAACTCCCGCAATGCCTTGGGACTGATGACGCGCATCCACGCTCCTCATGTTCTCAAAACGAGAACCGCATGTCAAGAGGTATTTGCCTTGTTGTGGTACCCGCGCGGTACTGCAATCGCTGGTTTGACAATAAACGTCCCCAGGAAGGACGTAGAACGTTAATCGTATCCAAAACAACTACTCGCCGGTCGCGATTCGGCTCGCGTCGCGTGGCGGGTAAGGACCCCTGCGGCGGGGAGCCGAACCGGGAGCGTTCGATGTCAGCCAAAGGGACGGTCGGCACGGATTACCGCGCGACGCTGAATCTGCCGAAGACGGATTTCCCAATGCGTGCCGAGCTGCCGAAGCGCGAGCCGGAGCGCGTCGCATTCTGGCGAGAGCAGGACGTGTACCGGCGACGGCTCGCGCGCAATGCCGAGAATCCGAAGTGGATCCTTCACGACGGCCCGCCGTACGCGAACGGCGAGGCTCACATGGGGACGTTGCTCGGTCGCGTTCTCAAAGACGTCTTCGTCAAATTCCACCTGCTGGATGGAAAATATGCAAATTTCGTTCCCGGTTGGGACATGCACGGTTTGCCGATCGAATTCGAGACGCTGCGTCACCTCAAGCTCGACTTTCGCAGCGTCGATCCGATCGAATTGCGCGCGAAGTGCCGCGAACGGGCGCTCTACTGGCTAGAAGTCCAGCGCGACACCTTCATCAGGCTCGGACAATTCGGGCGCTTCGAGCGTCCTTATCGCACCATCGACCCGCAGTTCGAGGCGACGATCGTCGAGACGCTGGGCGAGCTCGCCGAAGCGGGCCAGCTCTATAAGGGCTTGCGCTCAACCCTGTGGTGCATCCACGACGAGACGGCGCTGGCGGAGGCGGAGATCGAATACAAAGAGCGCGTTTCGCCGTCGATCTACGTGCGCTTTACGGCCGACGAGGCGCAACGCTCCGACATCTTGCGGCGCGCCGGCGCCGGCGACGGCGCTCTCTCGCCGGAAGTTGAGGCGCCCCCCGATCCTGAGGTTCGCGCGATCCGCCCGTCGCTCTCGATCCTGATCTGGACGACGACGCCCTGGACGCTGCCGGCGAATGCCGGGATCGCGCTCAAACCCGAAGCGCAGTACGGCATCTACCGGCGTGGCGACGAGCTGCTCTTGGTCGCAGACGTGTTGGCGACCAACATCTTCGCTCGCGCGCCTGGCCCGGAGCCGACGCGCGTCGGCGGCGGCGCGGGCAGCGCATTCGTCGGAGCAAAGGTGCGGCATCCGTTCATGGACCGCGACTCGGAGATCGTCGGCGCCGATTACGTCGAACTCGATAGCGGCACGGGAGCGGTGCACACCGCGCCCGGCCACGGAGCCGACGACTTCGATACCGGCATCAAGTTCGGTCTGCCGATCATCAACCCGGTCGACGCCCGCGGCGTCTTCACCAACGAAGCCGGAGCGTACGCGGGCCAGCGGATCTTCGATGCGAATCCGCAAATCGTCACCGACCTGGCCGCATCGGGCAAGCTGTTCGCGAGCGAAGAGTACGCCCATTCGTACCCGCACTGCTGGCGCTGCAAAAATCCGGTCATCTTCCGCGCAACCTCGCAGTGGTTCATCGCGATGGACGTCAACCGATTGCGCAAGCGCAGCGCGCAGCGAGTGCTTGACGTCCGCTGGGTCCCGGCTTGGGGTGAAGGCCGGATGCTGCAAATGATCGAGAACCATCCCGAGTGGTGCATCTCGCGGCAGCGCACGTGGGGCACGCCGCTGCCGGCGCTGGTCTGTCTGGATTGCGGCGAGTCGTTCATCGATCCCGAGGTCGCGCGCACCACGGGCCGCGTCTTTCGCGAACGCGGCGGCGAGCGGCCAAACGCTTCCGACCTGTGGTGGACCGAACCGCTGGCCACGTTCTTGCCGCCGGATTTTGTCTGCCCGAAATGCCGCGGAACGAATCTTCAAAGAGAATTCAACATCGTCGACATCTGGTTCGAATCAGGCGTAACGCACCGCGCCGTCCTGCGGCACGATCCCGAGTTGCATTGGCCGGCGGATCTTTACCTCGAAGGCAGCGACCAATATCGGGGCTGGTTTCGCAGCAATTTGATTACGGCGGTCGCGACGCAAGGCGCCGCACCTTATAAGACGGTCGTCTCGACCGGCTGGGTCGTCGACGCCGAGGGCCGCGCGATGCACAAGTCGACGGGCAACTACGTCGGAGCTTCGGACGCGATCGAGAAGTACGGAGCCGACGTCCTGCGCTTGTGGACGTCCTCGGTCGAGTTCACCGCCGACATGCGGTTCGGGGATACCGTCTTGGATTCGATCGGCAGCGTCTATCGAAACCTGCGCTACCGGCTGCGAATGTTACTCGGCTTGATCGACGACTTGCCGGTCGAAAGCGTGATGGCGCGCGAGGACCTGGAACCGATCGACCGGCTCGCGCTGGCGCGCTTTGACGAGCTTGCCCGCGTGGTAACGCACGCCTACGAAGAGTTCCGCCTGCACGACGTCTATCTAGCGCTCATCGCCTACGACGGCGAGGACTTATCGGCTTTTTACATCGACCTGCTCAAGGACCCGATGTATTCCGGCGAACGCGCCGGAAAGCGGCGGCGCAGCGCGCAAAATTCGCTGTATACGATCTTACGTTCGATGTGCGCGCTCGTCGCGCCGTTGCTCTCCTTCACGGCCGAGGAAGCGTGGCAACACGTTCCGGAGCCGCTGCGCGGCGAAGCCGCTTCCGTCTTCGATCTGGCGATGCCGCGCGGCAGCGAGCGCGGGACGCACGAAGCGGTCGAGCTCGCCATGTGGGCACGCCTCAAGCGAATGCGCGGAGTCGTCGCGACGATGGAAGGGATGCGCGACTATCAGCTGCAGGCGCACGTCCACGCTCCGGCTGCGCTCGAACCGTACTTGCGTGCGCTGGGCGACAATCTGCGCGAGGCGCTCGTCGTTTCCTCCGTCACGCTCATGGTCGATCCCTCGCTCGAGGCTGAAGCCGAGCCGCGCATCGAGTTGCTCCCCGCCGTCGGTGAAAAATGTTCGCGCTGTTGGAAGACCTTGCCGCTCGGCGGAGATCGCGAGCACCCGCTGCTCTGCGCTCCCTGCGCGGCGATCGTCCGCTCGATCCTCAGCGAGTAGGGCTTGGATGGCGGCGACGGCGGCGAATTTTCCAGGTTTAGAAGACGTCCGAGCGGCGCGAAATCGGATCGCTCCGTACGTCGACGTGACGCCGGGTTTGGTACGCGATGGGGTGGCATACAAACTCGAGTTCCTCCAGCACACCGGCTCCTTCAAAGTGCGCGGAGCGTTCAATGCGGCGCTCCAGCTGACGCAAGAGGAGCGCGCGCGCGGCGTCGTCGCGGTGAGCGGCGGCAATCACGGGCTGGCAGTCGCTTATGTCGGAAGAGTGCTCGGCATCTCCGCGACGGTCGTCATGCCCAAAACGACGCCCCAGTTCGTGGTCGATCGCGCGAGCGCCGACGGCGCGCGGGTCGAACTCACCGATACGATTGCCGCCGCATTCACGCGCGTCGACGAGCTGGTGCGTGAGGGGCAGATGTTGCTCCACCCGTTCGACGACGTCCGCGTGATCGCAGGGCAGGGAACGATCGCCCTGGAGATGCTCGAGCAATTGCCCGAAGTGGAGACTATCGTCGCTTCGATCGGCGGCGGAGGCCTCATCGCGGGGATCGCGTCGACGGCGAAGCGGCTCAAGCCTGACGTCAAGATCGTCGGCGTCGAAACGAAGGGCGCCGATGCGATGCGCCGCGCGCTCGATGCCAGCAAACCGGTGACGCTCGAGGGCATCACGTCGATCGCGCGGACGCTCGGTGCACCCGCCGTTTCGGACCTTACGTTGAACGCGGTTCAAACCTTCGTCGACGACGTCGTGGTCGTCGACGATCGCGACGCCGTCGCGGCGCTCGTCGAGCTTCAGGAGAAGCTCGGCGTCCTGGTCGAGCCGGCTGCTTCGTGCACGTACGCGGCATTGCACCTCGAACGCATTCCGAAGACGGAGCAGACGATGCTGCTCCTGTGTGGTTCGAATCTTCGAATCGACGAGGCCGCGGCTTGGAAGCAGCGGTTTCTCGGCTGAAACAAGAAAAATCGCGCCGGTCCTTAGACCGGCGCGATGCTTCGTGGTGTACTAGGCCAGGAAGTTAGTGACCGTGGTGATTGCCGTTGTCGCCGTGATTACCGTTGTCGGTATGCGTGCTGCGCGATTCGTTCGCTCCGGTGCTGCGCGTGTTGGCCGGACGCGATTCGCTGCGATTACCGTTGTTGCCGGCGTTGCTATTGCCGCCGCGATAACCGTTGTTGCCGGCGTTGTAATTGCCGCCGCGATAACCGTTGTTGCCGCCATTGTAATTGGAATTGCCCCCGTTCCACGTATGCGCCGGGGCGCTGTAACCGCGGTTGCCGGAGTAGTTGGTGCCGGCGTTGCCGTTCCAGGTGTGCGCCGGCGCGCTGTAACCGCGGTTGCCGTCATTGCGTGGAGCTATGTTGTACGCGTGGCTCGGTAGCGAATACGTGCGGTTACCATCGTTCCGCGGCGGTTGGTAGCGGGGTACCGTCCGCGGCGCGAAGCCGTTGTTGCCGCGGAAGCGGTCGTCGCGGCGCGGTGCCCAGAACGTATGACGGTCGAAGTCGTGCCGCTCGAAACGGTAGCCGCCGCCGAAGAAACCGAAGTCGAGGACGAACGACGGACCGTATCCGTATCCAAAACCCGGATACCACCAGCCCGGTCCGAAATAAACCGGGACGGGCGCAGGACCGGCGTACGTGTAGGGTGTGTCGATCTCGTTCGCTTCGAACGCCGAGCCGGCGCTGTACCCGACGATCGTTACTTCCATTCCGGGCGCGAGCGTAAGACCGGTTGGATTGATAATCGTGCCCTGATGGAGCTCGACGTTATCCATGTAGCCGTTGTCGTCGGTGACCGTGATGTTGAAGGTCGCGTTGATTGAGTAAATCCGGCCGTGAATGGTCTCGTCCTGAGGTTGTGCGTAGGACGGCTGGCCGTAAGGTGGCGGCGGGTACGGCTGCTGGCCCGGGGACGGCGCATACTGGGCCGAGGCCACCGCCGGGAGGAGTAAGCCGGCGATTGCCAACGTCGCTGCCAAGAGCCGCGACGCGAGCTGAAGGGATGTGAACATTGTTGGCTTCCTTTGAGTTGAACGGCTTGGGCTTATCGTACTGCCGTCGCCTTAGGAACGCATGAGACTTAGGGGTAAGTGCTGGGAAATTGCTGAGGTTGAGCCGCTTGCTCGCCCTCACGAACCGCTCGCCAGCTTCTGAGGCTGCTGGGTTCGGGCCCCCTCGACCGGCCTTACGAGGTTAGCGGAGACTCCGGCTCTTAGGCGGCGGGCAGATCGTCGTCCACTCCACGCGGGACGAGATAGTAGGCCGCGACCAGCAGATACAGCGCGAAGCTGACGATCGGCGCGAAGAGAGCAGTCATTGTCGCGACGGCATACGTCACCAGCCCCACCCGGTAGGCGAAGACGGTTTGGCGCATGGTCTTGGCGGCGACGCGGCGGTCGAACGCGCCGCTGCCGACGATGTGCCCGAGCAGCAGATTGTAGGCGATCGACGCGCACGTCAGCGTTATTCCGTAAAGCAACGTCGAGGGTCGCATCGTTGGATACGAGCCCAGCGTCGCGGTCGCGAACGGGATGAAGACCGTCACGCTGAGCAGGATCAAATTCAGAAAAACGGTCGTGCGATCGACGCGCGCAACCAGGCGGAAAAGCGCGTGGTGGTTCTGCCACATGATGCCGAGCACCGCGAAGCTCAAACCGTACGCAAGCAGTTTCGGCCACAGCGACAAAAGCCCATGCGCGAGTTCCGCCTCGGAAGGAGGCGGATGACTGAACTCCGGGAGCGCGAGGTTGAGGATCAGCAGCGTGATCGCAAATGCGAAGACGCCGTCGGAAAACGCCTCGAAGCGCGTCTTGTTCATCGCTTCGAGTTGCTTCTGCGCGTAGGCGGGCCGCCCCGCGAGTCTACATCATGCGAAAACCCTGCATCGCGCTCGAGGCGTGCCAGCTTTGCGGCGGTTCCGCCGGTTCGGACGAATCCTTGCGCAGCCAGGGCATGAGCGCCCGCAATTTCCGGCCGACCTCTTCGATCGGATGAGCCGTGCCCTCGCGACGAAATTCGGCGAAGCGTGGTTTCCCCGCGGCGTGCTCCGCGACCCATTCCTGAGCGAACGCGCCGCTGCGGATGTCGGCCAGAAACTCGCGCATCGCCGCGCGCGCCGGCTCGCCGATGACCCGCTTGCCGCGCGTGTAGTCGCCGTACTTCGCGGTGTTGCTGACGCCGTCGCGCATCCCCTCGATCCCGCGCTCATACATCAGATCGACGATCAGCTTGAGCTCGTGCAAGCACTCGAAGTAGGCCATCTCGGGAGCATAGCCGGCTTCGACCAGCGTCTCGTAACCTGCCTTCACGAGTTCGGTCACGCCTCCGCACAGGACCGCCTGCTCGCCGAACAGATCGGTTTCTGTTTCCTCGCGGAAGCTCGTCTCGAGCACGCCGGCGCGACCACCGCCGATCGCCGAGGCGTACGCGAGCGCGACGTCGCGCGTGTCGCCGCTGGGATCTTGGGCGACCGCGATCAAACACGGGACGCCGCGTCCGGCCTCGTACTCGCTGCGCACGAGCCGGCCCGGTCCTTTGGGCGCGACCATGAACACGTTCGCATGCGGCGGCGGCGTAATGGTTCCGAAGTGGATTCCGAAGCCGTGCGCAAAGGCGAGATATGCGCCAGGTTTGAGATTCGGCGCGATCGCGCGCAGATAGATCGCCGGCTGTTCTTCGTCCGGGGCGAGGATCATGACGACATCGCCGCGCGCCGCGGCGCCGGCGACCGTATCGTGCGCGATGCCGTCGGCTGCGCAGGTCGCGGCCGATGCCGAGCCTTCGCGCAAGCCGACGACCACGTCGTAGCCGGAGTCTTTGAGGTTGCGCGCGTGCGCTCGGCCTTGACTGCCGTAACCGACGATCGCGATCGTCTTCCCTTGCAGCTTCTCCGGACGCGCGTCGCGGTCGTAAAGGGCGTTCATCGGGCCATCTCCTTGTCGTCGTCGAGTAGTCGATTGAGTTGGGCATCCAACCGGCGCAGCGCCTCGGGCGAGCCGGCGAATTCTATGGTTGCATCGTAGCAGGAGTCGTCGCGCGGGCGCACCTCGAGGCTGCGATACGCGCAGCCGAGGCGGTTCGTCAATCCGACGATGCGTTCGAGGATCCGCCAATCGTGCAGCACGAGCGCGAGCGTCACGCGGGGACCGCCTCGTCTTGCGGTCGCGCTTCTTCCATCATCTCGGCGACCGAGGTCCCGGCCGGGATCAGCGGCCAGACGTTCTCGCCGGGATAGCAGGCGCAATGCAGCAATGCCGGTCCGTCGCTCGCAAGCATGCGAACGATCGCGTCGTCGAGCGAAGCGCCGCCGGCGATGCTCTCGCCTGCGATCCCATAACCTCGCGCGATCGCAACGAAATCCGGGTTGTCGGAGAGGTCGACGGCGGAGTAGCGGCGTTCGTAGAAGAGCTCTTGCCACTGCCGCACCATCCCCAAGCGGCGATTGTCGATCAAGAGGATTTTCACGGGAAGCTCGTAGCGTGCGATCGTCGCCAGCTCCGCGATCGACATCTGAAATCCGCCGTCACCGACGATCGCCGTGACCGAGCGCGCCGGAAACGCGAACTGCGCCCCAACCGCCGCGGGGAGGCCGAAGCCCATCGCGCCGAGTCCGGCCGAGGTCAAGAAGTTGCGTGGATGTGACGCGCGCTGTCGTTGCGCCGCCCACATTTGATGTTGGCCGACGTCGGTCGAGACGATTGCCTCGCTGGGCGCGTGCGCGAAGAAACGATCGAGAACGGCGGTCGCCGACAATTCGCCGTGCGGCGTGCGATCCGGCGGCGGCGGCCCGCCGAACGCTCTCGCTTCTCGGGCCCATCCGTCGAACGACGGCCGCGACTCCATCCGCGCCAGCCGCTGGGCCAGCTGGGCCAGCGTGTAGCGCAGGTCGCCGCGCAACGCAATCTGCGGCGCGATCACTTTTCCGAACTCGCTCGCATCGACGTCGGCGTGAACGATCTTCGCGCCGCGCGCAAAGCGGTCGGGCCGGCCGGTCACGCGATCGTCGAAGCGCATGCCAAAGGCGAGGATGAGGTCCGCCTCGTTGACCGCGAGATTCGCCGCTTTCCAACCGTGCATCCCGACCATTCCAAGAAAACGAGGATCGCCCGGATCGGCGCAGCCGAGCCCGTTGATCGTCGCCGTATGCGGCAGTTCGAGGAGCGCGCAGAACTCGCGGAAGAGATGGGTCGCGCCGGCGCTGCGCGCGCCGCCGCCGACGATCGCGACGGGCCGCCGCGCCTTGCAGAGCGCTTCGATCGTCGCGTCGAGCGCGGCGTCGTCTGCCTTCGTCGCCGGTTGCGTTCGCCGGCGCGGCGCGAGCCGGTTGAAGCGATCGCACGGCGCCTTCAGGATGTCTTGGGGAACGTCGACGAGCACCGCACCCGGACGCGGACCGCGCGCCAGCCGGAATGCGGCGCGAAGCGTGCGCTCGAGATCGCGCACGTCCCGGACGCAGACGCTGCGTTTTGTTGCTGCGGCGGTGATCGAGGTTACGTCGGCTTCCTGGAACGCGTCGGTGCCCATGAGCGGCGTGCGCACCTGACCCGTGATCGCGACGACCGGGATCGAATCCATCTGGGCGTCGAGTAGGCCGGTCACCAAATTCGTCGCGCCGGGGCCGGAGGTCGCGAAGCAAACGCCGACCTTCCCGCTCGCGCGTGCGAAGCCGCCCGCCGCGAAGGAGGCAGCCTGTTCGTGGCGCGTCAGGATATGGCGGATCGAGTGGCCGTACAAGGCATCGTAGAGCGGCATAATCGCTCCGCCGGGATATCCGAAGACCGTTCCGACGCCTTCGTCGGCGAGGACATCGAGGATGAGTTTTGCGCCGGTCGATCCGCCGGAGTCAGACACGATAGGGCTCCTCAAAAAGAAGAACCCCCGCCGGTTCGGCGAGGGCTCCGCGTGCTCTGTGACCTTGTCTTACGCGAAAGCTTACCTGCGCCGAACCGAAGGTTGGCCAATGAGCGTAACGACGAGAAGGGTAAGGCTGCGCAACATGTTCACCCTTTGTATCGTCCGTTGGCATCAAAAGTCAAGGGATGGCCAAAGAAACTTTCTTTCACGGGCCGCCGCTTCGAGGGCCCCGGCGTCCCCATCCCTCGTCCTTTCAGAGGCGCGGAGAAGCTACAGCCCCTGATTGCCGGCCATCACGGATGCTGTCGTCACGAAGCTTCCGAAGCTCTCGCCAATGGCCATATTGTGCCGCCTTCGCCGGGTCGTGGTCTTCGTAGCCTTGCAGCCAAAATCGGAACCAGTCAATGTTCGTGCTCTGTGAAGCCACGCGCTGTTGCGGATTGGTTTCGACATGCGTGCCGTCGTGGAGTAAGACGAGGTCAACGGGTTTATGCAGACGACGCAAGGCGGCGTAAGGTTCCCAGCCTGCAAAGACCGCAAACGCGCCGGGCGCCATGATCAACAGCGGCGCCGTAACCTTGTCCATGTTGAATTCCGGCGAACGTGAGAGCCACTGTTGCAAACCCGGCCCAAACGGAGCGGCCGTCATCATCGAGTCGCCCTCCAGTTGTACGTTATTGAAGTCGACGAAAGAGACGTACTCGTAGTACCCAAAGTTAACGCCGTCGATGATCGAAGCCGCAGAAAACAGATGACTCGTCGTTAGAGCGGCAAGCGTATGACTGACGGTTCGACTGAATCCGATGATCCCGACGCGCTCAGGATCGATCAATGCCTGGTCGTCGAGTTTCTTGATGGCGTTCTCAAAGCCGATGACCTGCGACGGCAGCTCCTTGGGCCCAACTTGAACGGTCGAGTTTGCCGGCATCTGCAGGACTACGATTCCGTTGGCTGCGAGTTCGCGCGCGGCGAAGCCGGTGCTGTAACTTCCGTGACTCAGAAACAAGTTCTTCTGAAAACCGTGAGTCTGAATCACGAGCGGATACCGTTTGCCGCCGACGAAATCGGGAGGCTTGATTAGACCCGCTTCCCAGACGAACCCCGTGGAGTCTTTCCAACTCATCACCGTCGCTTCGCCCAAATCGATAGTTTTGAGCTGTGGATTCGGGTCCCAGACGATGCGCGACGAATTCGAATTCGGATCGCTTACGACGAGGACGGGTGGCTCGTTCAAGCTCTGTTGCACGTGCACGTCGACGCCGGGCAAATTCCGGCGAAGAATTGCCGGCTCCGCAAACCACCCACCGTTAGGTTTCTCGGTGTAAATCTTCCCACTAGCCTGAGACTGCTGACTCGCGAAATACGTGGCCAGGTACGACTTGTTATCGTCCAATTCGATCCGGCGATCGTCGGCCGGATCAAAACGCAGGCTTCCGATTCCGATTCCGTCTAAGCGGCTCGTCATCGGCCGGACGCAACTGATCTCGTGCGTCGCGAGGCGAACGACGGCAACGCATGGGTGCGCTTCTCGCTCGGCCCGTTCGTTATCATCGACGGCCGAAAGGGACAGGTAGGTGTTTCGCAAGATCAGCGAACGGCCGTCCGGCGACCACTGCGCCAACGGAAAGGCCGGATCGGTCAAGAACCCGCTTCTCCGGCCCGTGGGGGCGTCGGTGAGAGCCGATGTCGATCCGTCGCGCACGTTGACGAGGACCAAGCTTCTTGCATAGAAGTCGCCGCGATTGTCGATGTCCAGTTGTTGCTTCCCCGGGGAAATGGGGCCGACCCAAGGAGAGTCCGGAGCAAGACGATATCGCGTCCACCCTTCGGGCACCGACGCCACCTCCTTGCTCAGGACCAAAGTTCGCGCGTCCGGGGAGAGCGCGAAGGGCGTACCAAGTGCCGCGGCGTTCACCCAAGTGTGGAGGGGGCGCCGCGTGCGCTTTTCGATGATCTGAAAACGCTTGCCACCAACCTGTGCCCAAAGGTCGCTATACGTTCGCCGGTCTTCAATCAAAGATGGAAACAAGAGGGCTATGAGAGGTTCGCCCGTGATGTCGCGGGCTTGCAGACGCGCTTTCTCGCGCTCGATCCGGGCAAAGTCTTCGCTGAGTGCGGTGTAAATCAGATTTTCGCCGACGATCTCATACGCCGTGACATCTTGTGCTGTTGGGGTAAGGTTCTTGAGAGATCGCGTACGTATGGTCACTTTGAAGAGCTGGTGACCGCCTCTCGCGGTGCGCGCGAGAAACGCTAGGCCTCGCGAGTTGTCAGTCCACCGCAGCGAACCGACGATTGGCCCGTCCCGGTAGGTCGCGAAGCTCGTGCGAAAAGCCGGCTTGGGAGCGATGTCGGTTGGGTGGTTTGCGAACGCTCGAACCTTGCTTGTTTCCCAGATAGAAATCGTGTCTTCCGGCCGGTTTTGTGCGATCAGCCCTCTTTCCGTAATCACCACGAAGTAATGGCGATCCGGCGAAAATTCAATCGATCCCTGTCCGTCGTATGGGTTGATGAACTGCGCCATCTGAACGTCATCTGCGACCGTAAATGGGCGCCGATGCGCGAGCGCCGTTTCAGTCTTGCCGAAAACGGGTCCGAGCGGCGCGCCAATGAGCGCTACGGTTAGCAGCCACGCTGAGAAGCCGAAGGTTCGCTTTAAAATCGAACCTGACTCGTCAAAATAAGTGCGCGCGGACCATATTGCTCCCCGTACAATGGATAGGGCAATCCTGTGATGGTCGGCGCCCCGGAAATAGTCGAAGTCGCGAACGTTTGGATCGACGAACCGTAGACGTTGGTCACGTTTCTCAAGGTCGCGAGCAGAGCTACGTTCTTTGACAGCGGGACTGAGAGATGGCCATCCCATTCGATGAATGCCGGTTGAAGGTAGGTGTTGTTGTTTCCGTAGTACGTTCCGACGAGATCGAGTCGCCCGAAGTCACTAGAGCGATAGCCGATCGTCCCAAGCGCCTGCGCATATGGGATTACCGCGGCTGCGTTCGAGACGGCGGGAAACTCTCCATTGAAATTGATGCCGGGTATGATGGCGACATTCTGACAGTTCGCTCCGGTCGTCACGTTACATGTGCCGGTCGCCGTGTTATAAAAGCCGGCTGGAAGCTTAACGACGTAGCCGCGGGTCAGGCCGCCCGCAAATGACCAGAAAAGCCCGCGCGACACCTCGTGACGAACGTCAAGCAAGAGTCCTTCGTAGCGAGACTGGCCGATGTTGCCGAATTGCGTTACTTCGAGGGGCAAGCCGTTGAAAGTTCCTGAGGTCGTCGTCGATTTGTAGAGTTGGCCGAATAGGTTCGTGCGGTAGACGTCGAATGAGAAGAGCATGCCGCCCTCAAGACGCACGTCTGTACCGACATCGAAACCGAACGATTTCTCGGGTTGCAAATTTGTGTTCGTCAGCGTTTGGGTGTAGACATTGGCGACGGCGTTCAGCGTTGGAGTCCCGTTGCTCCCGACGAGATCGTTGAGCGGCACTTCGGCGAACCCGCCGCCCGCCGAAACGCGAGCCGCAAGAGAGGTCGTCGGGCGCCAGACGAAGCCGAGGCGCGGAGCGGAGTACGAATAGAACGAATCGGTAAACGTCGGATTCGTGACTGCGGCGCCGACGTGATAGGCGGCGTTCGTTAAGTACATCGAGACATCGAGCGAGGTCTTTGGAGTCGGATTACCTCCGACGAAGAGCCGCAGTTCGTTGGTGGTTTGCGAGATCGCGCCCGAGGTGTAGAGACTAACCGTGGTACTGAGGGGAGGGCCGATCGTCTCGTAGAGAAACTGTGGAATGTTGTAGTACGATTTCACGAATGAGGCGCCGGTGTGAATGTAGTCGCCGATCGGGGTAGCGTAGCTGACCAGCCAATCGCGGTTGTAGCTTTGGTTAAGCTGCGCCACGTTGAGTTGAGGATAGTTGACGGTGTACGTTCCGCCGTTGAAAACCGTCGGCGTCGCGTTGGCGGCAGTGCACGGTGTCGTCGGGCAGAGTCCGGCGCCGCCAAAGAGCTGCACGCTGAGCGGCCCATTTGGCGGCAACAGAAGGCTCTCCGTCTGCGTGTCCCGATTCTGAAGCGCTTCGATCCGCAGGAGGCCGCGCCCGAGTTGCGCTGTCACCTTTTCCTCGAAGAGACTCGAGCCTTGCCCAACCGTCCCCGGCCCGAGGAGATATCCCGCGCCTTCCAGATAGCTGGTGCCCGCCGGAAACGATCCAACGTAGCCGCTCGGTGGCGTGAAGTTGAACGTATAATTCTGGTACGGCAGGGGTTGGAATGAAGCGAGGCCGGAGTAGAACGCCTCACCCGTAACTGCCGGCGAAATCGCGTAGACGAGCGCTGCTGAACCGCTATGCTCGGTCCAGGCGCTGAGTTGCGGGACGCAACAGAGGACGAGTCCGCTCTGATTCCCGATAGAAGGGAAGGAGCTACTCGCATAATTAGGACTCAAAAGGGTGGTCGTCGCGCAAGCGCCCGTGCAAAGCACGTACTGGCCGTTGATCGTATAGGGCGCTCCGCCCGACGATCCGATGGCGTTGACGTGCGGCGGCGTCCCATATTGGTTTAGAGGCCCGGGACTGTTGTTGAAGCCGTATGTCGCGACCGCCGAGAGTTTGCCCCAGCGAAGCGCCCCAAGTCCATTGGCGACCCACCCGCCGTAGGCATCGTTACTGACCGAGAATTCATAACGGTTGTGGCTCACCATCGACGGCGCATGCAGAACGAAGCTGCCCCCGATCGAGTTCACGATGCTAGGAGCCGACGCGCCGGGACCGCGTACGATGTCGGCTACGCCGAACGCGTTGAGCGAATAGGCGCTGAGGTCGGTCCCAAAGCCTGCCGTCCCGTTAGCGCGGCTGCTCCCGATCAGCGGCATGTCGTCCAGCAGCGTCGCCGTCTCATAAGGAAGGGTTCCGTTGAGCGAGACCATCACCGGCGCCTGAGGTGAATCGGGCCAGGCCGCAAACGTTGTCTGTCCCTGGCCGAGGCCCACTTGCGAAACGCCCGGAATCTGCTCGATGATCTTACGCCAGTTGCCCTCACCCTCAAAGGCTTTCGCCTGCGGATTTACCTGCGTGATCGATGTGGCCGTCACGTTGAATCGCGCGTTAGCGCTGGTTGAAACGTTCGCGATCACCTTGAGGCCGCTCAGCGGCGCTTCGTACTCAATCGCCACGTTTATGTCACCTTCCACGCTGATGACGCGCGTCGCGGTTCCCAATTTTGCTGCGGCCGCGGAAATTTGATACGCACCAAACGGCACGCCGACAAAAGTGAATTGCCCTTGTGCATTTGTTTGCGTCGTGGCGTTTTGGGGCCCGTTAAGAGTTATCTTCGCCCCGGCGACCGGCTTGCCGGCGCTATCGGTTACGCTCCCTGCGATCGTCGCAGAGTTTGTCGGCGCAACCTGCGCGTTGATTGCGTGCGGACATGCTAAGAACACGGCAATAGCGATGAGCGAACGACCGACACGAAGAAGCGATTTCAACACGGTTTACCCTTCCGCCGCAAGCTGCAAACGCGCTAAGAGTGCAGGCAAAAACTCCCGCTACTCGATGGTAGCAAAGAACCGCGCAGCGGCGCATCCCTCAATTAGGGATGCGACCAAACGGCGTCCGCCAGCTGATGCCGAGATCGGATGCCCAGACGTTCAATGATCGAGGCGACGTGCGAATCCACCGTGTGCTTCGTGATCGACAAGCGCGTTGCTATTTCGCGATTCGTCAACCCCTTCATCACCAACTCGGCGACCTGCTTTTCACGCGGAGTGAGCGCTGACTGCATCTTGGCAACCGCGCTTCGCGCAATGGCGCCGACGGGTTGAGGGTCTGCAGCAGCGGGCAGTAGCGCTCTGGCGATCTCGGCGTACTTAAGCCAGCCGATTGCCTCAAATTTCTTCACGGCCGCTCCTGCATGTCGTCGAGCGGATTCGGGCTGTTTGTGGCGACACGCCGCGAAGGCATCGAAGAGGCTCAAGTATGCGGCGGCGACGGCATGCGTAGGCAGGGCCACGCGTCTTTCCAGCAGTTTTCGGGCTTCGGGCAGATCGGCCGGCGAACCACAACGTGCGATTTCAAGCGGGAGATCCCAGGTGAGGTCGACGTGATGGACGGCCCCTAAGGCTCGATGCAATATCTGCTGCGCTTTGCGTTTTTCCCCTCGCTGCATGTAGAGTTGCGCAAACGCTGCCGAAACTGGGCCAATGCTCATCGGACCTTGCGATCGGAATACCATGCGAATGACCGAAGCGTGCGAACACCGCGTAACCGTTGCCTCGTCGCGCATGCGCAACGCCAGCGGAATGCCTATTTCGGCCAGCAGCACGTCCAGAACCGGCGTCTGGACATCGTAACTCAAGGCTTCCTGCAAGTAGCCGTACGCCACCTCGTCCCTGCCGCTCCTAGCGAGCAGATCGGCATACCCCAAACAGAGGTACGGGATTCTCCAAGCAATCTGATTTTGGCGGGCGAACGAAAGGGCACGCTCTAGACATATCTTGGCTTTATCCGCATCGCCGAGCAATGCGGCGCAGCGCCCGTAGTTCTCCCAGACGGCGGTCGTGAGATAGAGATCGGGCCCCTCTTCTACAAGATGCGAGGCGCGTCGGCAACTTTCATACGCCTCTGCTGCGTGCCCTTCCGTCGCCTCTATGAAGGCTCTTAAGATGTGATACATGATCTGGAGATCGAGCGCATCGTCTTCTCCCACGTCGCCGACATCCCGAAGGTATTTCTTCGCATCCTCGAGGCGACCGAGCCTGGTGAGGACGGAGGCCATTTTCGCATATGCGATCCTCAGAAAATGGGGAGCGTCAATTGCCTCAGCGATCCTTAACGCCTGCACGCTGATGGAGTGCTCGTCATCCAAGCGAAGAGCGGCCCCCATTTGCCGAACGTGCTGATACAATAGGTCGAACGCGAGTTTTCGTTCCGTAGAGTTTTGGAACCGCTCGGGAACAAACTCTTTGACCCAGGGATTTTCAACGCTCGGATTTCGGCCCAGGAATGCGGTCGTGGCAAATTTTTCCGAAACCCGAAGCCGCTGCTCCGCCGTCATTGCGCTCACCTTGAGTGCCATTTCATAGCGGCGCGCCGCGTCGTCGTAAAGATGGTGTTCGCGCGCAACGTCGCCGGCTCGTTCGTGCGCCTCGATCACGTGCTGGAGCTCGGCCCGTTCACGTTGCCGAGCGCGGTAGCGGATCATCCGGTCGCGAGCACTCGCATTGCATGAGCGGCAGATCGCGCGACCTGCCGGAGGCCGGACTTTGCAGCAACAGCTGCAGGTGCCCGCGTCGCGTGCGCGTCGCCGCTTCAACGCCATCCGCGGCGCCGAGCGACGAGGGGTGTCTGTCACGATCGTCCCATTCGCGGGCGAGAGGGGGTCACAGTAACACAATTCTTGTTACGGTGACCTCAATGCCTGCTTCCGTTGCTACGTAACCCTTGGTCTTGACGTCAGCGTTGCCGACAACGTATGGTAGGCGAACAGATGACCGACGACTTCACGGGCGCCACGACGCTCACGCTCCTCCTCCTTAGCGGGCCCTCTTCAGGGTAGTCGCTCGTCCGCCGTTTGCTCCAAAGATTTCGGGGCCCGTTGCGCGAGCGACGGGCCCTTTCATTCATACGGGATGTATCTAATGAAGACGATGCCGTTCCAAAAATACCGAGCGTTCCCGCCCGTCGGACTCGACAATCGCCTTTGGCCCTCTCGCAGCCTGACGCAAGCCCCGGCCTGGTGCAGCGTCGACTTGCGCGACGGGAACCAGGCGCTGGTCGAGCCGATGGATGCCGACCGCAAGCGCCGGATGTTCGAACTTCTCGTGCTGCTCGGCTTCCGGGAGATCGAAGTCGGGTTCCCCGCGGCCTCGCAGGTCGACTTCGACTTCGTCCGCCTCCTGATAGAGGGGCGGTTGATACCAGAAGGCGTCACGATCGGCGTGCTCACCCAAGCGCGCGACGAGTTGATCGAGCGGACCTTCGAAGCAATTCAGGGGGCGCCGCGCGCGATCGTCCATCTTTACAATTCGACCTCGACCCTGCAGCGGCGCGTCGTCTTCGGACTCGATAAGCCCGGGATCGTCGACATCGCCGTCCACGGCGCGCGTTCGATCAAACAGCTCGCGGCCGAACAGCCGGGAACGGAATTCGTCTTCGAATACTCGCCCGAGAGCTTCACGGGGACCGAGCTCGACTTCGCCCTCGAGATCTGCGAGAGCGTGATGGACGTTTTCGAGCCGACGCCGCAGCAACGTCTGATCCTCAACCTGCCGGCGACGGTCGAACTTGCGATGCCGAACGTCTACGCCGATCAGATTGAATGGTTTTCTCGCAACCTCAAACGGCGCGACTGCGCGATCCTTTCGATTCATCCGCATAACGATCGCGGGACGGGCGTCGCGGCCGCCGAATTCGCGTTGCTGGCCGGTGCCGAGCGCGTCGAGGGGACGCTCTTCGGCAACGGCGAGCGCACCGGCAACGTCGACGTCGTCACCTTGGCGCTCAATCTCTTCACGCAGGGCGTCGACCCGGAGCTGGATCTGAGCGCGATTCCCGACGTCGTAAAAACCGTCGAGTTCTGCAACCGGCTGCCCATACATCAGCGGCATCCCTATGGCGGCGAGCTCGTCTTCACGGCGTTTTCGGGCTCGCATCAAGACGCGATCAAGAAAGGCTTCGACGCGCTGCGCGAATCGAACAAGGAGGTGTGGGAAGTTCCGTACCTGCCGATCGATCCGCAAGACATCGGCCGCTCTTACGAAGCGCTCGTCCGCATCAACAGCCAGTCCGGGAAGGGTGGCGTGGCCTACGTGCTGCAAGCGGATTACGGCCTCGATCTGCCGCGCGCGTTGCAGGTCGAGTTCAGCCGAATGATTCAGACGCTCTCCGAACGGACCGGTGGTGAGATATCGTCGCCCGAGATTTGGGCGACCTTCGAACGAGAATATCTCACGCATACGGGACCCTTCGAGCTTCGCCGGTACCACGTCGTCGACGACGGCGCCGGTGCGGTGACCGTCGAAGCGACGCTCGCCGGCGGATCCGATCAGCGCACGCTGAGCGGCGAAGGGAGCGGGCCGATCGAGGCGTTCGTGAGCGCGCTGCACAGCGCGTTCGGCGTCGAGGTCACGGTGCGGGATTATCACGAACACTCGATGGGGAGCGGCGCCGATGCGGCCGCGGTCGCTTACGTCGAACTCGGAATCGGTGAACGGACGTTTTTCGGCGTCGGCCGCGATCGCAGCATCACGACCGCATCACTGCGGGCCGTCGTCGGCGGACTCAATCGGGCGCTTCGGGGAGGTACGCGTGTCGCAGTCACTGTTTGAAAAAGTTTGGGACGCGCACGTGGTCGAGCAACTGCCCGGCGGCAACGCGCTGCTCTTCGTCGACCGCATCGTCGCGCACGAGATCACGACGCCGCAGGGCGCGCTCGAGATCGAGCAACGTTACGGCGACGAGCTATTCGACAAGAGTCGGATCGTCGCGATGAACGATCACGTCTCGCCCGCCAAGGACACCGAGACGGCGATCCAAGCAAAGGTCCTGCGCCAGTGGGCGAAGCGCCACGGAATTACGCTCTACGACATCGGCGACAATGGGATCTGTCACGTGATCGCCCCGGAGCGCGGTCACATCGAGCCCGGGATGACCGTGATCTGCGGTGACAGCCACACCTGTACACTCGGGGCCTTCGGCGCGTTCGCGCTCGGCATCGGAACCACGGTGCAGACCGGCGCGATGCTCGCCGGCTGCGTCGTCCTCGAACGCCCGAAGCTTATGCGAGTGACCGTGAACGGGCGCCTGGGGCATGGAGCAACCGCGAAAGACCTCGCGCTGTACGTCATCTCGACGCTAACCTTCAAGGGCGCGACCGGCTACGCGATCGAGTATCGCGGCGAAGCAATCGACGCGCTCTCGATGGACGAGCGGATGACGCTCTGCAACATGGCGGTCGAAGCCGGCGGGACGACGGCGATGATCGCCCCCGATGAGACGACCTTTTCATATCTGCGCGGGCGCGAAAACCAACCGAAGGGCGAGGCGTTCGAAACCAACGTCGCGAGTTGGCGCGCGCTGCGCGCCGATCCCGACGCGCGCTACGACCGAGAATTGACGCTCGACGTTAGCACGTTGCGGCCGATGGTGAGTTGGGGAACCAATCCTGGCGAATCGGTCCCGCTCGACGGGCGCGTCCCGGCCGATGCCGATGCGAAGAGCCTGGAGTATATGGACCTCGCGCCCGGCGACGCGCTCCGCGGCCTGCCGGTCGACCAAGCCTTCATCGGCTCGTGCACGAACTCGCGGCTCGCAGATTTGCGCGCGGCCGGCGAGGTCCTGCGCGGACGGAAGGTGAGCGTCCCGACGATCATCACGCCCGGTTCGCAAGCGGTGAAACGCGCCGCCGAAAAGGAAGGCCTGCACGACGTCTTTCAGGATGCGGGCGCGCTCTGGACGCATTCTTCGTGCGGCCCATGTTTGGGGATGTCGATGGGCGTGGTCGCACCGGGCTCGCGCTGCATCTCGTCGTCGAACCGCAATTTTCCCGGCCGAATGGGGGCCGGCGCGCGCGTGCACCTCGCTTCGCCGGCCGTCGTAGCGGCGAGCGCGATACTCGGCCGGATCGCGTCCCCGGAAGAACTTGGGCCAATCGGCTCGCTCGAAAAAGTCGGCGCCGAGCGATTAAGATGATCGTTGAAGGCAACGTCTTACCGGTCGACCGCGCCAACGTCGACACCGATCAGATCATCCCGGCGTTTCTCCTGACCGGCATCACCTCGACCGGATTGGGCGTACACCTTTTCAAAGGGATGACCGGCGGTCCCGATCTACTGGCCGCGCATCCGGATGCGTCGATCGTGGTCACGCGCGAGAATTTCGGCTGCGGAAGTTCGCGCGAACATGCGGCCTGGGCGCTCGCCGACCGCGGCTTCCGCGCCGTCGTCGCGCCGAGCTTCGCGCGCATCTTCCAGGAGAATGCGTACAACAACGGCGTCGCGCCGGTCGTCGTCGATGCCGCCGAAATCGACACGCTACTGGCTGCCCCGGCGCTGCGCATCGACCTCGAGAACGAAACGCTCCAGATCCGTCACCCCGAGCTGGTCGAAGGGCGAACCTTGAAATTCTCGCTCGACCCGCTGCGCAAGCGCTTTCTGTTGGAAGGCGGCTACCTCGAGTTCCTCGCCAACAAGCGCGACGCCGTCCGCAGTTGGCTCAACCGTGACCGTGTGAGGCCTGGCTGAAAATCCGGTCGCGGCGAAGCGACGAGACGCCGCGCGCCATGTGGCGTACGCTTCGCACGAGCGGGAACCCGGCATCCTCGAACAATCGGCGGGCGGCCGGATTGAGTCCCGGCGCCCAGCCACGAACTAGGTCCGAGCGTCCCGCCAGCGCAGCTTCGAAAAGCTCTCGCGCCGTCTCGTCGGATTCGGCGACGAACGGCCCGATGGCAGTTTCGCGCGCCATGAGATAACCGTCGGCGGCAACGGTGAGCATCGCGCCGGGCTCGCGCGCGAGCAACGCCAGCATTTCGCTGCGGTCGCAGCCGTAGAATCGACGATCGAGCGCGATGGCTTCGTTCAGCGCATCGCCGGCAACCGCGGGAAGGATCCCGAGCCCGTTTCGCACCTCCACCGACCGTTCGTAATAGTGCGTCCAATCGTATGTTCGGAAGCCGAATTTTTCGTAGAGCGGCGCACCTTCGTCAGTCGCATCGAGGAGGAGCGTCGAGATACCGGCGAGTTCGAGACGTGTCAGCATCGCTTGCATCAAAGCACTGCCGATGCCGCGCCGTTGTCGCTCGGGATCGACGGCCATCATGCCGATGTATCCGAGGGCGCCGTAGCGGCGGGCCGAGACGACGCCGGCCGGAGCGCCGTCGAGTTCGGCGGCGAGCCAATCGAGCGGTGCCAGGCGGATGCGCATCGCTAGCGATCCCATCGGCCGGCCGAAAGCAATCGCCAAGATGCGTTCGACTTGAGGAATGTCGGCTTCGCACAACTCGCGGATCTTCACGTCTCGAAGTTCGTCGCGTCTTCGGCGCGGACTTTTTTTCGACAGCGTCGTAGGACGCGTGGATGGCTTTGCCGGTAACCATCGAGGACGTGCGCGCGGCGGCGGGACGGATCGCCGATTATGTTGTGCGCACGCCGGCAGTGCGCGCGCCGGCGCTGGCCGAGCGCTGCGGCGCGAACGTCTGGCTGAAGCTCGAGACGCGGCAGCGCACCGGCTCCTTCAAGGACCGCGGCGCGGCGAATCGCTTGCTCCAACTGACCGAAGCCGAGCGCAAGCGCGGCGTCATCGCGATGTCGGCCGGCAACCACGCGCAAGCAGTCGCGTACCAAGCGACGCGCCTGGGCATTCCGGCGACGATCGTCATGCCCGAACCGACGCCCTTCACCAAGGTGCGCCGCACCGAAGCCTTCGGTGCAAAGGTCGTGCTCACGGGCGAAGGGCTCGCCGAGGCAGCCGAATATGCGATGCGCGTCGCCGCCGAGCAGAATCTTACGCTGGTTCCACCCTACGACGACGCGCGCATCGTCGCCGGACAGGGGACGGCCGGACTCGAGTTTGTCAACGACGTCCCCGACCTCGACGTCCTGTTGGTCCCCGTCGGCGGCGGGGGGTTGATCGCCGGCGTCGCCGTCGCCGTCAAAGTGCTCCGGCCTGAAATTGAAGTCGTCGGCGTCCAAACCGAGCAGTATCCCTCGCTGCGGCGCGTCCTCGACGGCTTGCCGCCGGCGCACGGCGGCGCGACGATCGCCGAGGGGATCGCCGTCAAGTCGATCGGCGAAATCCCGCTCGCGATCGTGCGCAGTCTTATCTCCGGCGTCATCCTCGTCTCCGAGCAGGCGATCGAATTCGCGATCCACACGCTTCTCGAAGAGGAGAAGCTACTCGCTGAAGGCGCCGGCGCCGCCGGCATCGCGGCGCTGTTCGAGAGTCAGAACCGCTTTCGCAATCGAAACGTCGGCATCGTCGTGACCGGGGGCAACATCGATACCGGACTGCTCGCCAACGTGATTATGCGCGTCCAGCTTCAAGCGGGCCGGGTCGTTCGAATGCGCGTCGGGATCAGCGATCGGCCCGGGGTCTTGGCCGAGGTTGCGCGTATCATCGGCGAGTGCGGTGCGAACATCATCGACGTCGCGCATCAGCGGCTTTTCGGCGACGTTTCATCGAAGAACGCCGAACTCGACATTACCTTTGAAGCACGCTCGCCCGCCGATCTCGAACGGATCCAGGTTTTGCTAAACGACAGCGGCTACTCGACCAGTATTCTGGAAACGACGGCCCGAGCGCGCTAGCGCTGGTCAGTCGCCGCTCAGGACCCGTGCGTCGTGTGCGAGATCCGCAGGCGAGACATCGGGCGGATAGATGGTAAGGACGTGGCGCCTTTGATCCACCAGATAGATTGCGTCGCCGTGCGCGACGTCGTTCGTTTTCGCGTTGACAACCACGTCGAAGTCCGACCAGAGCGGCTCGAGCAGCGATTTTTTCGCCGTCAGCCCGACGAAACGTGGATCGAACTGCGCGACGAAACGACGCAACGTCGCAGGATTGTCGCGCGCAGGATCGACCGTGACCATCTCGACACGAACCTTCGCAGCATTCGGTAAGCTTCGGTACGCCTTGGCGAGTCTCGCCAGCGTGGCCGGGCAGGTGTCCTTGCAGTGCGTGAAACCGAAGAAGACGAACGTCGCCGCGAAACGCGAATCGACGAGCGGCGCTGAGGTTCCGCGTTGATCGACGAGCGTAACGTCCGGTGCATCGCGTTCGGGAAGGAACGGCGTGCCGCGCAGCGCCGCGAGCGCGTGGCGGCTCGTTATCGCACCGTAGACCTGGAAGCCGACGACGATCAGTACGAGCACGAGCGCGAAGAGCCCAAGTTGAACCCCGGTCTTCCGCCACACGCGATTCGCAATGCTCCTCATCGGTATGGGGTAACGCTTCGCGCGAGCGCCGCGCCTTCTTTTTGAACAAAACCTTTTCGGCCGGCTCCGGGTTGTGCGCGATATGCCCAGCGCTCGAGTTCGTTGGATCGGCATCGCGGCGGCGACGCTTGCGTTGTTATACGCGTCGGGGTTGCGCTCGATGTTCGGGGTCTTGATCACTCCGCTCGAGCACGAGTTCGGCTACGATCGCGCGACGCTGGGCACAATGGGCGCGCTCTCGTTGTTTCTCTACGGCGCGATCGGGCCGTTCGCGGGCCGGTTCGCCGGCAACTGGGGCAGCCGTGCCGTCTTGGCTTTCGGTCTGCTGGCGCTGGGTATCGGTGAACTTTTCGCTTCGCGAGCGCACGGATTGATCGCGTTGTATCTCACGATTGGCGTCGTCGTCGCGCTCGGTTCGGGTGCCGTCGGGATGCCGAGCGCGACCTCGCTGGCAGCGCGCTGGTTCACCGACAAGCGCGGGCTCGTCCTCGGCATCCTCGCCGCCGGCGTCTCTGCGGGACAGATCCTCGTCATCCCGCCGGCGCAGTGGCTCACCGATCACTCGGGCTGGAGGACGAGCCTTGCGGCGCTCGGCTTCGGCGCGCTGCTCCTGGCGCTTCCCGCATACTTGCTCATTCGGGATTCACCGCAGCGGCGCGACGGAGTCTTGGTTCCGGATGCAGCCTCCGGCGAACGCTTTGCGATTGGAGAAGCGATCAAAACGCTGCCATTCTGGCTGCTGGCCGGAAGTTTTTTCGTTTGCGGTTACACGTCGACCGGCCTCGTGCTCGTCCACTTCATCCCCGATTGCATCGGTCGCGGTTTTTCAGGACAGGAAGCGTCGCTCGCTTTGGGCGTGATGGGCGCGCTCAACATCGTCGGAACGCTCGGTTCGGGCTGGATCTGCGACCGTTTCGGGCGCGTGTTGCCGCTGGCGGCATTTTATCTCTTCCGCGCGCTAACGCTCGTCGCGCTGATGTTCGTGCACGAACCGATCGGGCTGTTCGTTTTTGCCGCGGCGTTCGGGCTCAACTACATCGCAACCGTCCCACCGACGTCGAGTCTCTTGGCGCGTATCTTCGGCGCGCGTTCGGCGGGTGAACTCTACGGCTGGGTGTTCGTCTCGCACCAGGTCGGGGCGGCGCTCGGCGCGTGGGTTGGCGGCGTAATCTACACGACCGCGCACACGTATGGGCCGGCATACCTCTCGGCTGCGGTGCTCGCGGTCTTGGCGAGCGTCATGGTGCTCGCGATCCGCGACGTCCCGCGCAACCGTCCCGAACCCATCCTCGCGCTCGCTTAGGAGTCCGACCTCACGCTCGGAGAGCGCGGCGCTCAAAGAGCTTCGAAGTGCGAGAACATGTTTTGGAATTCGACCACGTTGGACGGTGTTTCGTACGAGCAAACCGACTCGAAGCGCTTCCATAACTCGAGGACGACCGGATTGGTGTGGGCTCCCGCAATCGCGTCCTGCGAAACCCACTCGAAAACCTCGACGATGGTTCCATCCTTCGCGCGCATAACGATTGGGGCTCGTTCCGTCACGAGACGCTCGCCGCGCAAGGGCGGAAGATGGTTGCGGACGAGTTCGATCAACTCGTCCTCGCAGCCGGGTTTCGGTTTATAGCACGCAACTGAAATGGATCCCATGAACTGCCTCCCAGCGTAATGCTAGATATACGTTAGCCAGGCGTCGAAGCGCGGGTCGCCGCCGCGCACGGCGTTGGCATAGACCGCGCGAAGTTTCTCAGTAATCGGGCCGGGCTGCGGATAGACGCGATCGTCGACCGAGAGGATCGGGATCACCTCGGCGGCGGTTCCGGTGAAGAAGGCTTCGTCGGCGCTAAGGAGATCGGCCACCGAGATGGGGCCGATCGACGAGGGGATTCCCTCGTGTGCGGAAATCTGCAAGACCGAGTCGCGCGTGATGCCGTACAAGACGTCGGCCGAGGCGTCGTTGGTTCGAATCGCGCCGTCCTTGACGACGAAGAGATTCTCGCCCGTTCCCTCAGCGACGTCGCCGTGCACGTTGAGGAGAATCGCTTCGTCGAAGCCGCGCGCTTTTGCATCTTGCAGCGCAAGCACCGAATTCGTGTAGTGTCCTCCCGCCTTGACCGTCGCCGGTAAGGCGCGCGACGAGAATTTCTGGATCGGCGAGATGGTCGCGCGAAAGCCCGGCGCTCCCTGAGCGAGCGGCGGGAAACCGAAGACGGCGATCATGATGTGGGTCGAACAGCGCAGGCTGGGCGCGAGGGCGATGGTCTCGTCGCCGAACCAGGCGAGCGGCCGCAGGTAGGCGTCTTCCATCCCGCTCGAGCGCAGCGCCACGATACAGGCTTCGCGCAATTGCTCGAGCCTGTATGGAATCTGCAGCCCGTAGGGTTCGGCTGAGGCGAGCAATCGGCGCAGATGATCGTCCAGGCGAAAGATCGCGATGCCGCGCGGCGTCGGATAGGCACGAATCCCTTCGAAGACGCTCGTACCGTAATTGAGGCCGTGCGCGAGCAGCGGAGCATGGGCAGCGCCCGGTGCGACGAGCGTGCCGTCGAGCCAGTACGTGCGCGCTTCGGGATTCGTCACTACGCGTTGAGTTCTCGGCGTGCCGGTCGCGCCGTCCTGTGCCGGCGAGCGGTCTACGTTCCGGCTCCGCTGCCGATCCGGATCAAATACTTCACGATCCAGCGCTGGAGCGTCGCGTTCGCGGCGGGCGTCCCGTAGTTGACGAAAACCTCACTATTGTTACGGAAGCGCTGGTGGAATGCGGCGGCGAGATTCACGCCTGGCGCGGCGAAGCCGCCGTTGCCGGAAATCGAACGCAGCGCCAGCGAGAAGCTGGATTCGTTGCCGAGCGCTTCGGTCAGTGAAACGCGCCGCAGATTCTGCCCGTCGTGCGAGGCGACGGCTGGGTTTATGGTCGGAAACGTCTCGAGCGTCCCATCGTATTCGAAACCGAGCGACAGATGCCGGCCGACCGGTCGCGACGTCGAGAGCGTGTAGAGCGTGAGATAGGTCGGCCGGATCGTTCCGTCGCCATTGAAGGTCGTAAACGGTCCCCACTGCACGTAGGCATCCGTCGGCGCCGGCGTCCCGTCTTTGTAGCCGAGCGTCACGTTGTGGAAGTAGAACGGCACCGTTACGCCGCCGGCGTATCCGACGGTATAACCGACCGGCGCGAGCCCGTTCTGGTAGAATCGCACGGCGCTGTAGCCTGGGCCGAAGTTCAGATGAAGCTGGTTGCGAAACTGCAAATCGAAACTGGCGCTGAAATCGGCTTCGTGCGCGGCGCCGGAACGATCGACGAACCGATCGGCGGTCGCGAACAGCTCGACGCGCTTGAAGATGCCGCCCTTCGGGTTGCCGTTGAAATCGATGTAACTGACCGGACCGCTCAAATCGGCTAAGTTGGTGAAGCCGTCGATCGGGTTCCACATCGGACCGACTCCGCGGTAACCAAGGAAGACCTCGTAATTTCCCTTGTGGACGTCTACGAAATCTTCGCTCTTGTAAGCGAGGCGCGGCGTCGTCCCGGGAAAGCTGCCGCGCTCGGCGCCGTAATCGACGGCGTAGACGAGGCCGTTGTGAAGATTTCGGCCGGCGACGGTCGCCTCATAGGTCACGTCGTTGTCGGCGAAGGGAAACGCGGTCGAGTTTCCATCGGCGTGGTGCGCGTTGACCGCGTCGAACGAATATGCGAAGGTGCGATCGGGGAGGACGTGCTTGTAGGCGAGCACCGAATCGTTGAAGCCGGCTCCGTTCACGTCGAGCAGCCCGATCTGCTGGAGCCCGTAGGAGCCTTCGATCTTGTGACCTTGTTCGAAGGGACCGATCCCCGGCGAGTACCAAATCAGATTCGGCGCTTGATTGATGCCGACGAGCGAGACAGGCGTGAAGAAATTCGCACCCTGCGCGAAGAACGGCCGGTACTCGGTCAGATTGCGCCGGAATTCTTGCGGTGCGATCGTCTGCTGGTCGATCTCGACATTCGAGAAATCCGGGGCCAACGCGCCGACGTAGGCGATCGTGCCCTTTAGCGGGACGTTGACGTCGAGACCGTAGTTGCGCGTCCCCTCCGGCGCGAATACGCCGGTCGCTTGCTGATAGAGATTTCGATCGCGGCCCGCGCTGTCGAGGACGAAGAGTTCGGCGCGCGGTTTGGGACGCGCGCCCCCTCCTGCGATCTTGATGCCGTCGACATACGGCCAGAAGCGCGCGTCGGCCGTCTGCGGAAAGCCGCCGTTGTTGGGCGAGTCGGTCATGAGCGGGTCGTAGGCCCACGTCTCGTTTTCGTTGATCGCCGCGATGTGGCGAACGACGTTGAAGCGCCAGCGCTGAACCGAGCCGGTTCCGGCCCTCAGGACGTTGAGCGGGACGATCAGAAGCGCATCCCAGCCGTCCGCGACGGGCTTGGTTTCGGCGAGCCATTGCGGATTGTAGCGCGCCGATTCGGTCGCTTGCTGGTAGCGTACGCCGGCCGGCGTGACCTCGAAATAATACACCTGGCCGTTGCCGTTCGTGTCGATTCCGACGCCTGCGAAGTCGTCGAGGCCGAAGCCGACGTTGTTGGTCGTCTGCGTGGCGACGAGCGGCGTACCTTTTTGGAGGCAATGGATCGCGACGTAGACGTTCTTGGCGTCAAAGACGATCCGCGCAAACGTCGGGAGGCTAGCCGGCGTCCGCGTCGTCACGGTTTCGAAGCCCTCGAACATCGGAGCCTTGGTCCACTCGGGGGCGCTAAAGTCGAACGGCGGAGGCTTCTCGACGTACGTCGCTGGGAAGGACTTGCTCGCATCGACCGCCGCCGCAACAGGAGCGCAACAAAGGACCGCTGCGCAGAGCGCGGCGATGGAGGCGGATCGAGCCGGTGACCGGTGCGGCACCGAGCATATAACTAAAGCGCCGCCGGAAAGTTTCACGTTGAAAGCGTATGACTTCGGCCCCCGCCCGATCAATCAACGAAAGCTCATTTTATATGAGTGCGGCGAGGTTCGCATCGCGAAAGGCCGGCCATTCCCCGCGCTCGATCGCGGCGCGAGCTTCGGCGACCAGATCGAGCAGTACCGCGAGGTTGTGATGCGACAAGAGCCGCGGTCCGAGCATCTCGCCGGCGCGAAAGAGATGCGAGAGGTAGGCCCGGCTGAACGTCGAGCAGACCGTGCAGCCGCAGCGTTCGTCGAGAGGCCCGAAGTCGCGTCCGAACCCGGCGTTGCGCAGGTTCAAATCGCCGCTTCGCATCAGCGCGCGACCGTTTCGTCCGCAACGCGTCGGGTAGACGCAGTCGAACATGTCGATCCCGCCGTCGATCGCGTTGATCAGGTCGCGCACGGTCCCGACGCCCATCAAGTAGCGCGGCTTGTCGCGCGGCAAGAGTGCGCCGCAAAAACGCGTCATGCGATCCATCTCGGGGCGAGACTCGCCGACCGAAAGACCGCCGATCGCGTAACCGGGGAGCTCGAGCGCGACCAGTCCCTCCGCGCTGCGGAGCCTTGCGGCTTCGTCCAAGCCGCCCTGCATGATTCCAAACAGCAACGTCTGGGGGCGAGAGCGCGCTGCGGCGCAACGCTCGGCCCACAACGTGGTCCTGCGTACCGCCGCTTCGATCGCTTCAGGGGATGCCGGTAGCTTCACGCACACGTCGAGCGCCATCGCGACGTCGACGCCGAGCGCTTCTTGAAATGCGACCACGTTCTCGGGCGTAAAACGATGCTCGCTTCCGTCGATATGGGAGCGAAAGCGCACGCCGTCGTCGTCGAGGCTGCGCCGCGACTCCAAGCTGAAAACCTGAAAGCCGCCGCTGTCGGTGAGGATCGGCCGGCTCCAGCTCATGAACTGGTGCAAGCCGCCGGCTGCGACGATCGTTTCGAGCCCGGGGCGCAACCAGAGGTGATAGGTATTCGCCAGGATGATCTGCGCGCCGACTTCGGTGAGGTCCGCCGGCGTCAGCGTCTTCACGCTAGCGGCGGTTCCGACCGGCATGAACGCGGGCGTTTCGACGACGCCGTGCGCGAGGATGAGCGTGCCGCGCCGCGCGCCTTCGCTCGTCGAACGGAGGGTGAAATCGCCGGGCGCCGCTTTCACCCGCGCAAAATATCCTTCGCGCGCAGGTACTCAGCCGGCGGCGGCGCCTCGAATTCGAGCTCGGTTCGACGGGTCGGATGGCGGAAGCGCAGTCGCCAGGCGTGCAGCGCTTGCCCGGGGAGGGAGACGCGCGGATCGCGCCGCCCGTACACGGGATCGTTGACGATCGGGTGTCCGAATGAAGCGAGGTGCACGCGAATCTGGTGCGTCCGCCCCGTTTCGAGCCGAAAACTCAATTCGCTCGCGCCGAGCAGCCGTTCTTGCACTTGGTAATGCGTGACCGCCGGCCGGCCGCCGGCGCGGACGGCAAACTTTAGCCGGTTGTGCGGATCGCGGCCGATCGCGCCTTCGATCGTCCCCTCTGCGTGCTCGGGAATTCCGACGACGAGGCCCAGATACTCGCGTTCGATGAAATGTCGCATCATCGCCTTGCCGAGTGCGCGCAACGCGGCGTCGGTCTTCGCGACCACGAGCAAACCGGAAGTGTCGCGGTCGAGGCGGTGGACGAGTCCGGCTCGCAAAGGCTCGCCGGGTAGATTCTCGACGTGCGCCAGAAGCGCGTTCACGAGGGTCCCGTCGCGCGCTCCGTGCGCGGGATGCGTCACCATTCCGGCCGGTTTGTCGACGACGACCAGGTCGTCGTCCTCGTAGACGATCGAGACCGGCAAATCTTGCGGCATCGCTTCGAGCGGCGCCCGCACCGGCAAAGCGAACTCGAGCCGATCTCCCTCGGCAACCTGCGTGCTGCCCTTGACCGGCTCGCCGTTGAGCAGGATCGCACCGTTGCGTCCCGCCTCCGCCACGATCGAACGTGATGCCCCCGTGAGTCGTGAGATCGCGACGTCGATCCGTTGTCCGGCTTCCGCCGCTTCGACCGTGTGCGTCGTCAGGCCGAAGGGCCCGGATTTTCGCGCGGTCGCGCCGCTTGCTCGCGCCTGAACGTCGCAAGGATGAGCAGAACGACACCGACCGTGATGCAGGAATCGGCGACGTTGAAGACCGGCCACCAGCGTGCGTCGATGAAGTCGACGACGTAGCCGTAGTGGAAGCGGTCGACGATGTTGCCGATCGCGCCGCCGACGATTCCGCCGAAGGCGATCCGTACGAGCAGCGAACGCGCGGCGAACTCGCGGAAGGCGTACCAAAAGACGCCGAGGACGGCGATCGCCATCACGACCAGCAGCCAAGATTGCGTCCCGAAGAGCCCAAAAGCGCCCGCGTGATTCTGGACGTACGTCCAGTACAGAGCGCGTGGGATGAAGATGCGGCTCTCGCCGGGGAGGAAACCGCCGACGACGATATGCTTCGTCCACTGATCCAGCGCCAAGACGACGAGGGCGGCGACGGCCAGCGTTGTATAGGCAGCCGGCGTTAAGCGCACGCCCGCGGCGCGAAGGCGCGGCTGGGCTTCCGACGATTCCACTACAGACCCGGGGGTTGGACGAATTGATAGAAGAAACCCGCGACGCGCGTAAAGGAATCGGTGACAAGCACGAATCCGGTCGCGACCAGAATGACGCCGGCCCCCGTTTCGATCGCCGGGAGGAAACGTTTGATGCGATTGAGTGCACCGAGCGACTGCGTGATCGCCGCCGCCGTCACCAAGAACGGGATCGCGAGTCCGAGCGAATAGAGTAAGAGGTAGAACGTCGCTTCCGGGATGCTCTTCTGCGACGCGAGCAGGATGATCGCCGAGAGAATCGGTCCGATGCAGGGCGACCAACCCGCGGCGAAGCCGATCCCGACCAGGAACGAAATCCCCAGCGACTGTTTGCGCGGTCGTGCGTGAAAACGTTTGTCCATCGCGAGCGCCGGAATGCGAAAGACACCCATCATGTTCAGCCCGAGGATGATGATGATGGCGCCGCCGACGCGTGCAATGAGACTCTTGTTGTCCGCGAAGATGCCGCCGATCGCGCTCGCCGACAAGCCGATCAGGACGAAGATGACGGTGAAGCCGCAGACGAACGCGATCGCATGCGCGAGCACGCGTGCCTTCTCGGCGGCGGCATCCTGCGTCTTGAGGTCCTCGAGGCTCGTCCCGGTCAGGAACGAGAGATACGACGGCACCAGCGGAAGCACGCAGGGCGAAACGAACGAGACGAGCCCCGCCAAGAAGGCGGTCAAGACGTTGAGTTGCGGCACCATCGCGACCTTAACTCTTTTCTTCCAATCCCGGTTGCGCCCGCCCCGGTCGGCGCTCGAGACATTCAACCCACCCCGGGGCGCCCAGAGCCCTTTTCTCTTTCTTTTGCGTGTAGGTGGAGGCCGGTGTAGCGTTTGTTAAACGAATCGGCATAGAGAACGGAAAAGGCCGGCGGCGGCACTCTCGGAGCGGGAGGAGTTTGCGCCGCCACATCTTCTCTGAGTTGCCTCGGGGACGTGCGGCGAGGGGCCTCCAGCTTTTTCGTGGAGCCATGGATGGCGAGAGCGAAAAAGTGGAGGAGTAGCGCTTTCGCACGAGGCGAAAGCGCGGGCGTACCCGAGCGCACGTCCCCAGGGCAACGAGCTTCCGCGGTCCCGCGAGCGAGTGCCGCGCCGGCCTTGAATGCTCTTAACTGTCGGGCTCCTACAGAAGCCCGCATCCCATGGAGAAAAAGGGCGCCGGGCGCCCCATAACGCAAACGGGGGACCGTGCAGCATTGGTTCACCTATCCGAACATCGATCCGGTTGCGTTTCGGATCGGGCCGCTCGCCGTGCACTGGTACGGGCTTTCGTATCTGGCGGGCTTCATCGCCGTCGGGCTCTGGATGGCCTGGCCAAGACATCGCCGGCGCCTGGGGCTGACGGTCGAGCAGGTCCAGGATTTCCTGGTCTATTCACTGGTCGGCGTTCTCGTCGGAGGGCGTCTGTTTTTCGTTCTCGCCGACATCGTTACCAAACACGACGCGGCGTACTATTTCGGCGACATGCCGCGCAGTCTGTGGAACCTGATCGCGGTTTGGAACGGCGGGATGGGTTTCTTCGGGGGACTCCTCGGCGTCATCGTCGCTATGGTGTTCTTCGTCCGCCGCCAGCAGCGCGGCGCCGAACGCGCCGGCCAAACCGGACCGGTCTTGACCTTCTCGATCCTGGCCGACGAGGTCGTCATGATGTTGCCATTCGGCCTGGCGCTGACGCGCATCGTGAACTTCATCAACGACGAGTTGGTCGGGAACATCTGCAACCCCGACCGTCCGTGGTGCCTCAAGTTTCCGAGCGCCGACGGCTACCGTTACCCCTCGCAGATCTTCGAAGCGATCCTCGATATCCTCGTCCTGCCCATTCTGCTCGTGCTCTACAGCCGGCGTCCACCCGACGGCGTCGTCGCCTGGACGTGGTTCACGTTCTACGGCGTGACGCGCACGATCGCCGAGATCTGGCGTCAGACCGACCTAGCCGTCGGACCGTTGACGGGCGGGCAGCTCTTTTCGCTCGCGATGATCGTCGTCGGCATCGTCATGATCGTGCGCAGCGTCCGCGCCGGAAGGCGCACCGACGAGATTCCGGTTGTGATGCCGGTCGCCGCGACCGGCTCCTAGTGTGCCGCGCCAGAAAACTGGCTCCGAGGGAAAGGCTTCGTCGCGCCGGAACCCCTTAGGTTCATGAGGCTCGACGTCGGAGCGATGCCGTCCGGCGCTCCGAGTTCGCTGCGGGAGCGCATCGCGGTGTTACGAACAGAGATTTCCGAAACCGCGCGTGCCGCAGGGCGCGATCCTGCGTCGGTAGCGTTGCTCGGCGTCACAAAGACACGCCCGCACGAAGTCGTTTTGGCGGCGATCGAAGCAGGCCTCGGCGACGTCGGAGAGACGTACGTCCAGGAGGCGCGGACGAAGTTCGAAGCCTTGCCGCCGGTCCGTAAGCACTTCATCGGTCACGTGCAAACCAACAAGGCGCGCACGATCGTCGAGACGTTCGACGTCATTCAATCGATCGACCGGCTCGAAGCCGGGCTCGCTATCAGCCGAGCGCAACGCACGCTTGGTAAACCGGTTCGCGCGCTCTTGCAGTTAAATGTCGCGCCGGCGTCGCGTTACGGGGTCGCTCCGGACCAGGCGCCGGCACTCGCCGACCGCTTGCGGCGGGAGGGACTCGATGTCGACGGCGTCATGGCGATCGGTCCGCTGACGGAAGATCGGGACGAGATCGTGCGCGCGTTCCGGCGAGCGGCGCAGGTCTTCGAAAGCGTCGGCGGCACGACGCTTTCACTTGGGATGTCGAACGACTGGCGCGAAGCGATCGCGTGCGGCTCGACGATGGTCCGGATCGGGACGGCGATCTTCGGTCCGCGAGCGCGGCGCGTCGCACCGGGCGAAGAAGCGAGGAGGTAACGTGGGCGTTTTGCATCGGATCGGATCGTTCTTCGCCCTCAGCGAAGACGAAGATGAATACGTCGAAGAAGAGGCGCCGGCGCGCCGCAACGTCGTCGCTTTCTCCTCTCGCGAGGGGAAGCGCAGCGGCGCCGAGGTCGCCGTGTTCGCGCCGCGTTCGTTCGGCGACGTGACCGAGATCGCCGACGCATTGCGCGGAAACCGCGTCGTGATCGTCAATCTCCAGGGGATGGAACGCGCGCTCTTGCAGCGGATCGTCGATTTCACCTCGGGCGTCGCCTACACGCTCGAAGGGAAGATTCAAAAACTCGCGGAGGCGATGTACTTGGTGGTCCCGGCCGGCATCGCAGTGAATTCGCAGGGTTTACGCGAGTCGCTCGGACGCGACGGGACGCTCGATTTTTCGACCGACCGAGGTTAGCAAGGTACAGCAGACATGCAAAAGATGCAGAAGATCACCATCATCGACATTCAGCACAAGACGTTCAAGAAGAAGCTCCAGGGCTACGATCCTTCGGACGTCGACAAGTTTTTGGACGACGTCATCGAGACGCTCGAAGACGAGGCGTCGCAGCGTGCGGCGCTCGAGGCCGAGATCTCCGACCTCAAGGAACGGATCAGCCATTTCAAGGCGATGGAAGACTCGCTTCGGAATACGCTGGTGCTCGCGCAACGCACCGCGGACGAAGTCAAGGCTTCGGCGCACAAAGAAGCCGATCTCATTCGAGCCGAAGCTCGCGTCGCAGTCGAGAAAGAGATTTCGGCGTTCGGCGATCGGGCCAATGAGGCTCGACGCGAACATCAACGCGCGGTCGAAACGGCGGCGAAGGCGCGCAGCGAGTTGCGCAGCTTGTTGTTGACTCACCTGGCGTTGCTCGACAAGACGGAAGTCATGCCGGTCACCACGGCCGCCCAACCGGAATCGCAAGCGGAGGCGCACGCCGATGCGCCCGCCGGCGAAACGGGGCCGAACGGAAGCCCGTCCTCGGCCGCCTACGCCGAGGCGTAACGGCACTTCGTCATTCATGGCGCCGAGGTTGCAAGCCGCACCGAAGGTCCATCCGCGAATCTACCCCGCGGGCCGCGCCGTCGTATTGCACGGCGTCGCGGCGCCCGAACTCGCCGGACGGCGTTTTGCAATTGAAGGGCGGCGCGTTCAAGCGGTTCGTTTCGGCCGGCTGACTCTCGTGATCGCTTTCGTGAGCCAGAACGACTACACCGGCGACGAACTCGAGCGGCGACGCAGCGATCCCGCCTGGTTGCGAACCGAAGCCCGCATCCACGAGCGCGCCGTCCAACGCGCGTCGTTGCAGGCGGCAATGGTTCCGGCGCGCCTGCTCACGATCTTCACGCATCCGGCGGCCCTCGAAGAGACGGCGCGCGAGTTCTACGCACGGATGTGCCGTTCGCTGACCAGGCTCGGCGGAAAACAGGAGTTCGTTTTGCACGCTTTCGCGGGACCACATGCACCGCCGGGAAGCGAGGCGTATCTCTTGCGCGTGACGGCGCGCGTGGCGCGCTCCACGCGCAATGAAGCTCCCAAGGCAAAGGACGAGGTCGCGCGCGCGCTCCAGGAGATTTGGCGCAGCTGCGGGGCGCTGGCGACGGCGGTTCGCCGCATCGAAGGCGCCCCGGGACGTGGACTGCTCGGAAGCCTCGCATTGCTCGTCCCCGACTCCGAGGCCGAAAGTCTGAGGATGCTCGTAAGCAAGGCCTCGATCGAAGCGGCGCCGCACGGCGTGACCTATTATCTCGAGGGCCCGCGCGCCCCATTCAGCTTCGTTTAGCGCCGATTCGAAAGACGCCGGCGTGACGATCGCGGTGCTGCCCGGCGACGGGATCGGCGTCGAAGTGACCGCGGCGGCGCTCCGCGTGCTGCGCCGCGTCCGTGACGATCTCGACTATGAATCGGGCGACGTCGGCGGGGCCGCGATCGAACGTCACGCAAGCGCGCTGCCTCCAGCGACGATCGCGCTGTGCGAGCGCAGTGCCGCAATTCTCTTCGGCGCCGTCGGCGATCCTCGCTACGATTCGCTGGGCGGACCGAGACCCGAGTCGGCGATCCTCGGTCTGCGCAAAGCCTTCGACTTGTTCGCCAACGTTCGGCCGGTCAAGCTCATTGCGGGACTCGAAGACGCCTCGAGCCTGCGCCCGGAATTTTTGCGCGGTCTCGACCTCGTCGTCGTGCGTGAGACGACCTCCGGGCTCTATTTCGGGCAGCCGAAGAAACAATTCAGCGACGGCGGCGTCGAGGCGGCCGTCGACACGATGATCTATCGCAGGCCGGAGATCGAACGGATCGCGCGCATTGCCTTCGAGTTGGCGCGCACCCGCCGGCGGCGCGTGACCTCGGTCGACAAACAGAACGTGCTCGAGACGAGCCGGCTGTGGCGGCGCGTCGTGATCGACGTGCACGCGGAATACCCCGACGTCGAACTCGAGCATTTGCTCGTCGATAATGCGGCGATGCAGCTGATGCGCGATCCGCGGCGCTTCGACGTGATCCTGACCGAAAACACGTTTGGAGACATCCTCTCCGACGAAGCCGCGATGCTGACGGGTTCGCTCGGCAACCTTCCGAGCGCGACCTTTGGAGGCGCCGCACCCAAAGAAGGCGGACGCTTCGGGCTGTACGAGCCGATCAGCGGTACGGCGCCCGACATCGCGGGGAAGGGGATCGCCAACCCGATCGCCGCGATCTTGTCGGGGGGGTTGCTCTGCCGCCACACGCTTTGTGACGAAGCGAGCGCCGCGCGCATCGAGGATGCGGTGGCATCCGCGATCGCATCCGGTGCACGGACGCGCGATCTGGTGCGCGGCGGGGTCCCTTCGCTCGGAACCGAAGCGTTCACCGATCGCGTGATGGAAAATCTATGAGCGAAGACGATTCTCCGCGCAACGCAGGCGTGACGATGATGCTCGCCGACGCGGCTCAAGTGCAGGGCGGCAAACTGTTCATTTTGGGCGGCGGCTGGAACATCACCAACGCGCAATCACCCTCGGCGATCGCACTGATTTTCGAGGTTCCGTGGTCCCAGACCAATCAGCGGCACGCCTTCACGTTGCAGTTGGTGGATGCCGACGGACGCGGCGTCGGAATCGGTCCCGCGGGCAGTCCGCCTTTCGAATTCCGGTCGGAGTTCGAAATCGGCCGGCCGCCGGGCTCGACCCCCGGCGTCTCGTTCAACGTTCCCTTCGCGCTCAATCTCGCTCCGCTCGGCCTCGGCGAAGGCCGCTACGAGTGGCGCTGCACGCTGAACGGTCAGTCGCGAGTCGAGTGGCGTCTTTCATTTGAAGTGCGCGGCAGTACCTCGACGATTCCGCCGTCGCCTCCCGAATAACCGCGGCGATGGCGCATCTCTCGGGTGTGGTTTGGTCGTCGGCGCTCGGATTCGCGCTACTCTTCGAGATAGGCTGCGCACAGTGGCAGCGCCGTCCGCCGCCCGAAGCCGGCGCGCCTCCTGCAGTTCAGTTCAAGCTCAGCGTCGTGCCGGGCGAGCCGTACCCCGCCGAGCAACTGTTCGACTGCACGTATGGGGCGCGTGGCAAAGTCGCCCGATTTCGCATTCGGTTCAAACCGGAGCGTCACGTGTCGAATAATTTTCCCGTAGCGAATGCGCGCGGTGCGTTCATCGCGGTCGCAGGATCGAACAACTCCGCGCTGCTCGAAGGTCTTAAGGTCGTCCTTGAAGCAAAAAAGACGCCGGTAAGAAGCGGCAGGGTCGCCAAGCTTCCGTTCGACGGCGTCGTTATGGGAGAGAATCAAAGCCGCACGGCCGCGGCGACGTACTTGGATCGTCCGCGAGGTGACTGGGTGATCGCGAAGTTATATCTACCGAAGGGCGGCGACAAAGGCGAAATCTTCTTCGGATTCAACCTCGTGCGCGGCGTTGGCGAATTCTCCGAAAAAGACTCCGCGTACGGCGATTATCTCGTCAGTCAGTTGGCGAAGGTCCTTTAGCTCGTCGTGCGCGCGAAGCGGATGCTCGCGAGCCCCAAGACCACGACGCCGAAAACGACCGTAGCGGTGGCCGGCACCCATAGATCGGTGAGTCCCGCGCCGCGAACGATGATTCCGCGCAGAATCTCCAAGAAGTACGTGAGCGGCAACGTGTAACTGACGGCCTGCATGACCGGCGGCATCAGCTCTCTCTCGAACAGCATCCCCGACAGCAGAACCGACGGCAGCAGAATGAACGCGGCCAGCAACATCGCTTGCATCTGCGAACGAGCGAAGGTCGAGATGAGCAACCCGAGGCCGAGCACCGTCAACAAAAACCCCGCCCCGAGGGTCAGGAGCAGCGCCAGATTGCCGGCGATCGGGACGCCGAAGACCCAGTGCATCGCCGCTAGCACGAGCAAGAAATCTAAGAACCCGACGATCGCGTACGGGACGATTTTGCCGATCATCAGGGCCGTCGTTCCGACCGGCGTCACCAAGATTTGATCGAGCGTCCCTCGCTCGCGCTCGCCGACGATCGAGAGCGCGGTCAGCATGACCGTGATGTTCTGCATGACCAGTCCGATCAAGCCGGGGACGAGAAAGTTCGCGCTGCGCAAGGTCGGATTGAACAACATTCGTGGCCGCACGTCGACCAGCGCCGGGATTCCGTTCATCGAGCGCAGGCGCTGCGAGAGCGCGGTTCCGATCTCCGCCGCCGAACCGTAGGCGCTCTGCGCGATCGCCGAATCGGAGCCGTCGATCAGAACCTGCATCGAAGACGGTTTCCCGCGCAAGACGTCGGCCGAAAAATCTTCGGGGAAATCGAAACCGACGTGGACTTTCCCGGCGACGATCTCCTCCATCAACGCCTCTCGCGACGGCGCGACCGAGACGATGTCGAAACCGCGCGAGGCTTTCAGTCCATCGATGACCTGTTCGGCGAGCCGGCCACGGTCTTCGCTGTAATAGGCCGAGCGGATGTTCTCGACCTTGAGGTTGATCGCATAGCCGAACAGCAAGAGTTGCATGAGCGGCATCGCGATGGCAAGCACCAGCGTCGCCGGATCGCGTACGACGTGGCGTATTTCCTTATAGAACACGGCGTCCAGACCGTGAAGGTCGAACAGCGCTCTCACTTCTCGTACTCCCGCGTCAGCGCAACGAAGACGTCTTCGAGCGTCGGCTCGATTCGTTTGATCGATTCCGGCGAAACCAAGCCGTGCAGATCGCGGGCGATCTGTTCGGGAGTGATGCTCGAGTCGACGATTACGTGGACTTCTCGACCGAAGATAGTGGCGTCTTTGACATACGGGAGCGCGCGTAGGGCCGAGAACGTCGCCATGATCTCGTGAGCGTCGACGGCATAGCGCTGCGTCCCGGGTTGGTTGATGTCGGGGAGTCGCCGGAGTTCGTCGCCCGACCCGTACGCGATCAGTTTTCCATCGAAAATATAGGCGACGTCGGAGCAGCGTTCGGCTTCGTCCATGTAGTGCGTGGTAACGAAGAACGTCTTGCCCGCTTCGGCCAAACGGAACAGCAAGTCCCACAATTCACGCCGCGCGACCGGATCGATGCCCGCCGTCGGCTCGTCGAGGAAGACGATCGGCGGATCGTGGAGCAGGGCGCAGGCCAGCGCGAGCCGGCGTTGCCAGCCGCCGGAGAGCACCCCGGCGCGCGTTTGAAGAAACTCGTTGATTCCGGTCAACTCGCCGATCGAGGCTTTCCGCCCCGCCCTTCGTTCGCGGGGCAACTCGTAGGCGCGCGCGTAGAATTCCATGTTCTCGTCGACCGTGAGGTCGGTGTACATCGCAAAGCCCTGCGCCATGTAGCCGATGCGACGCCGAACCTCCGAACTGTCGCGCACGACGTCGAGGCCGTCGATCTGCGCGGCCCCGGAGGTCGGCATCACCAGGCCGCACAGCATCTTGATCGTCGTCGACTTGCCGCTGCCGTTGGGCCCGAGGAAACCGAAGATCCCGCCCGGTGCGATCGAAAACGAGACGTCGTCGACGACGTTTCGTTCGCCGTAGCGTTTGGTGAGCTTGTCGGCCCGGATCGCCGGCTTCAGTCGACGCAATTATGGCCCTCCTGGCCGCGTCGACAGGCTCGCGTCCCGCTCGCTCACGAGGCGCCGACCGTAACCGTCGTGCCGCCGTAGAGGCGATGGTCGGGGTCGTGAACGCGAATCTTGACGCCGAACACCAATTCGGCGCGGTCTTCGGCGGTCTGCACGTCGCGCGGCGTGAACTGCGCGGAGAGATCGTGTTCTTCGTCGACGCCGGCGAAGGTCTGACCGGGTAACGCGTCGCTGCGAACGACGAAGCGGCGACCGCGTGCGAACGTCTGCAGGTCGCGTTGGGGAATGAAGATGCGCACGTAGGGATCCTGCAAGGTATCGACGCTGGCCGCCGTCGCTTGGGGAGCCAGCAGGTCGCCGGGATGAAGATCGATCGTTTCGATCATGCCGTCGACGGGCGCTCGGATGACCGTCTCCTTCAGCGCGACGCGCGCTGAAGCGAGCGCGGCGTTCGCAGCTTGAAGGTTGGCTCGCGCTTGTGCGATCTCTTCGGAACGCGGACCCTCGCGGGTCAGCGTTTCGCTCGCGGCGGCGGCGCGCACGTTGGCCGCGGCGGCTTCGGGATCGAACGGCGCCTGAGCGCGCTGGAGTTCGGCGAGTTGATCGGCGGCCCGCCGGGCACGATCGCGGGCGCTCGCGACCGCGGCGCGCGCTTGATCGCGCAAAGAACGCGCTTGGTCGACGGCCTGCTGAGGAACGTCACCGGTCTTTCCGAGCGTCGCTTCGCGAAGGTAGGTCCTTTCCGCATAGACGTCCGCCGCTTGCGCCTCGCGGACGGCGGCTCGCGCATCGCGTAACTGGTTGCGCGCCGCGGCGATCTGCGGTCCCTGCCCGCGTGCGACTTTTTCGTACGTCGCCTGCGCGGCTTGCGTTTGCGAAGCCGCCCGCGTGATCTCGGCGGGACGCGATCCGTGGACGAGTTCGGAAAGTTGATCCTGCGCTTGAACGAGTCGAGCCTGCGCCTGCGCGACCCCCGATCGTTCGGTCCCATCTTCGAGCCGAACGAGTACCTGGCCGGCACGAACGCGCGCACCCGCCGTGACCAAGACCACCGCCACGCGGCCGCCGGTCTTGCTGCCGACGTCGACGGCTTCGGTATGAAGCGTTCCGCTATAGACGGTTGGGCCGCGTCCACAAGCGCCCAGGGCCGCGATCGCGACGATTCCGGCGACGAGCGGAAGCGAGCGAGTCGTGCGGGTGCTCATCGCCGAGCGGCTTCGTTCGGCTCGTCGCGCGCGCCTACGCCGCACCGGCAGCCGCGCTTCGACCGGTAAAATCGCCGCAATGCCGCCGTCATATCGACGCTCTAGGATCGAGGCTATGGACAGCATCGATCTCATGGCCGCGGCGATGCACGCCGCACGGACGCGGCTCGACGTTTCAGCCGCCAATCTCTCCAACGCGTCGAGCGCCGGCTTTCGGCGCCGCATCGTGCGCGCGATCGTCAGCGAACGCGGAATCGCATTGTTGACTGCGATCGACCGCAAACAGGGGCCGCTCGAACGGACCGGTCGCCTCTTCGATCTCGCTGCGGTCGGCGGCTCGTTCTTCGTTCGCGATGCGCACGGCGCAACCGTCGCCGAGCGTTCCGCATCATTTTCGCTCGACGCGACCGGAAGACTGGTCGACGAACGCGGTCGCACCTTGCTCGGAGAGCGAGGTGCGCTGAAGGTGAAGCAGGGCGCGACGATCGACGCGCGCGGCGTCGTACGCGACGACGGTAATGCGCTCGACGAGATCCACCGTACTCCCGGCGCGAGCGTCGAGAGCGGTTTCCTCGAGCGTTCGAACGTCGATTCCATCGGCGAGATGGTCGACGTCCTCGCCGCGCAGCGTGCTTTCGAGACGGCGGAAAAAGCGCTGTCGGCCATCGACCAAACACGCGACAAGGACGTCAACGACGTCGCGCGGGTAAAAGCGTGAACCGCGCGCTGTACGCCGCCGCGACCGGGATGGCGGCCCAACAGCAGACGCTCGACGTCATCGCCGACAATCTGGCCAACGCCGACGTCCCCGGCTTCAAACGCGCCGCGGCGACCTTCGGCGCGATCGGCGACAATCTCGGGACACTCGCGCTCGGCGTGCGGCGCTCGTTCGAACAGGGGAAGCTCGAGAAAAGCGGCGGCCCGTTCGACGTCGCGATCGACGGCGCCGGCTTCTTCGCTCTCGAACGCGACGGCCGCCGGGCTTACACGCGCAGCGGCTCGTTCGCTCGTTCCGCCGACGGTTCGCTACGCTGCGCCGACGGCTGGCGTCTCCGCGGAGTTCGAATTCCGGCCGACGCGACGGCGGTCGACGTCGCACCGGATGGCCGCGTGTTCGTCGACGTCACAGGCGGAAGGCGTCTCGAAGTCGCGCGGATCCGGCTCGCGCTCTTCGCCGCTCCGGAGCGGCTGCAACCGATAGGTTCGGCGCTCTTCGCGGCGACGCGCGAGTCGGGCGTAGCGGAATCGATCGTCGCGGGCGGCGCGCGTGCTCCGAAGCTCGCGTTTGGGATGCTCGAGCGTAGCAACGTCTCGATCATCGAGGCGATGATGGCGATCCTCACCGCGCAGCGCGCCTATGAAGCCAACGCTAAAGGAGTGCAGGCCGCCGATGAGATGCAGCGGATCGCCAACGCGATGCAAATCATTGCGAATGACCTCCACGGTCATCCGCTATCGTCCACAGCTGAATTGGTCCACGGTTTCTGGCCGAACCGTGGGCACTGTGGACGATAGTAGATGGCCTCGGATGCAACCCAAATGCAACCCGCTTCGGTGTAGGAGACGCTTGATTGGCTGACACGAGACTACGAAAGCGCCGTGTCAAGAATGGCCGCGATGTCTGGACGGCGCTCATACCGCGCCCCAAGGGTCCTGATGGAAAGAGGCGGCAACACCGCTTCACCTTCGTCGGTAACAAGAAAGAAGCCGAGAAGACGTTAGCTGCGGAGCTTGTACGGATCGGAGAGGGATCATTCATCCCGCCCACTCGGACGACGTTTGGCCAGTATCTGGTCGATTGGCTCGCGGGCGCTCAGGGTCGGTACGCCGCTAATACTTGGCAGCGGCTAGAGTCGCTCATCCGCGTCCATCTCATCCCGCGACTTGGGACCATGCCTCTTCAATCGATAACGGCAAGCGACCTTAACAAGGCATATGCGCGCTGGTGCGAGGATGGCCTAAGCCGACGAACTGTTCTACAGCAGCACCTTTGGATTCATCGGATCCTTGACCAGGCGCTTCGTGAAGGCCGCATTCGCCAAAATGTCGCCGCCCTTGCCGATCGGCCGAGGTACCAGCGGCGGGAAATGCGGTTTTTGACGCGCGATGAGGTTACTAGGCTGATGGAGGCCGCAGCCGGCACTTGGTATGCAATCTTGTTTGCCCTCGCGTTAGCGACCGGCGCCCGTCGTGGCGAACTGCTCGCCCTAAAGTGGGAGGACATCGACTTTTCCCGCGCAACGGTTTCGATCAGGCGGGCACTCGAATCCACGCAACGTTATGGCGTCCGCGAGAAGTCGACCAAGAGCGGCAAGTCCCGTGTGGTTGATCTTCCCGCCAGCGCTCTAGAATTGCTTCGGCGCCATCGTTTAGCGCGGGCCTTGAATAGGATCGAGGCGGGTTTTATTTTTCCAGGTCCCGATGGCGGTCCGTGGGACCCGAACAAAATCAGCCAGCATTTTCGCCATTTCCGTTACCTGGCCAAGCTCAAAGGCGCTTCGTTCCATTCTCTTCGTCATACTGCCGCCACACAGATGCTTGAACTCGGCGTTTCACCGAAGGTAGTTCAAGAGCGTTTGGGCCACGGGTCCATCTCGATTACAATGGACCTTTACAGTCATTCAACGCCGTCGTTGCAAGCAGACGCCGCCAAGCGCCTCGACGTGACTTTGGCCCCGCTCTTGTCAGCTATAGCTGGTAAATGACCGATTTTCCAGCAGGCAGGCGTCACTGGGTACTTCTCTTGTAGATGCCCGACCTTCGCTTGTGGCGGACGCGGACTCGACCTGACGCAGGATTACTGCGATCGACTTGGGTGAATGAAACGTCAGGGGCATGTAGCACCCCCACCAGGCCGCTCTTTCTGCAACCCGAAAAATGTAGTCTTGCGGGGCCTGAATTTTGGAAGCTCACGAAATCGTCTAGGAGATCATATAGATGCGACTTGCAAGTACCATAATCGCCGCAGCTGTTCTTAGTTTTCTTGCAGCATGGCCGGTCGCGGCCCAGTCGCCGGAACCGACAACCTCGACAGTTCTTGTCCCGAAAGGAACGATTATCGTCGTCGCTACGAGGCGAAGCTACAAGTCGTACGGCGCATCTACCGGCACTAAGGTCACATACGAAGTCTCGCAGGATGTCATCATTGACGGACACCTAATCGCGAAGGCAGGCGATCCGGCAGTGGGCGAGATTCTCAATGCACATGAAGGCAAATCGAGCCTGTTCACTTCTGAAGCGGCAAACCTGCGGTTGTCCGTTGATAAGGTGTTCAATTTCTGTGGCGATACGATCGAGATTGACTTTGCTCGCAGCGAGTATCGCCGACGTCAAGGAGCTTTCGGCGAGAAAAAAGACGTGGAGGTTTCAAAGGGCCAACTTTACCAAGCGCCCACGATGCGTCCACAAAAAGTTTGCGGCACAAAAACAAGTGCGGTTCCGCTTCCGATACCTTCAAATGCACTGGTCGGTGATAAGGACTGATGCGTAAAATCAGACAGCGCTTCCGCTGGGAGGCGCAACGGGACCGAATCCCTTAGCAGCTCGGCCCGTCGAGAAAAAATCTGGGCCAATTCCGTCGTTCTTTCGAATGGCGGCATTGATCGGTTGAGTTATCACATATCGGAACGCCGCTTTTCGTGTCTAAAGAACCGAGGCCACCGCCCTCTTCAGAAGGTCTCTCCCCTAAACAGAGGCTACCGCCAAAACGCGCGGGCGAATTGCAGCGACCGAAGGATCACGTACTGTTCGGGAATTAGTAAGTTCCGAATGTCAGGCGGAATGCTGGCCTGTATCTCGTTCATCAAGTCTCCGATCCAGACAACAGGCACGCCACCTAGCGTGGAATGGTCTTGAGAGCCATGTTCTCACAGAAGGTAGGAGCAGCTAGAATCGGATGATTCCGTACCCGCGCAGTGTCAGAAGGCCCAAGATCGCTAAAGAAGCGAGCGTGCCAACAACAGCGGCCGCTGCCGGGCTGGATCGGACAGCTCGATATGCTATCGACCAATGACTGCGTATAGGATCAAGTAATTGATTCCCGTTAAAATGAACACGATTGGAGAATCTTCGAAAGCGCTACGTTTGTTGCGCCAAAAAGAAGTGGAAGGAAACTCGGATACATTATCGACGTGCTAGGAAGGAGTTGCAGAATCATGTTCGGCAGTGATGGCAGGAGGAATGCAGCAAAAAACTGCCACCACGTTAGCGGGCGATCTCGATTCGCAATCGCGATCAATGTCAGAGTCAGTGGAATAAGGATAAGAAGCGCAAACCCGCTTGTGAGCGCGACCGCAAGAAGCTTGGCCTCGCCGTCCATTTTGCTATTAAGAAGCAACATTCCGAAAACCAGCTCAACTGCTGCTAGACTGAACGGCACAAGAAGAACGACCCACATTTTGTAATTCAAGGCTGTGCACCGCATTGCAGACTGTTAGTTTCAACCTGGGTCCGGAAGTTCCACGAATGGGTTGCAGTAGCCATGAAAGCACGGCGGTTCGGCAATGCACCGTGCACGGCGAGACGTCTTATCCATAAGCTTTCTTCAAATGCTGGTTTTTCCGCGGCAGCATTCACAGTTTGGATCCTGGAGCTGCCGGTTCTGCTCGGTAGGAGCTGCGCGAGGCCGACGCGCAAGGTCTCGCCCACGTAACTAAGAACGGAACGTGAGGTATTAATGACACCGGACGCTGCAGCACTATGAGTAACCTGGCACTTTTCTCCGCCACCCTATCGGTTGGCACGCTCGGGCTCGCCGCCTTTACGTTCTTTCTATGGTTCCGCTGGCGCACTAAGGGGGTTCTGGGGACGGCGTTTTTGTCACTCGCGGTCGCAGTCAATTCAACGACAACGGCAACTAATTCTGCAGGTCGATTATCGCTTTTGATGGCCAGCGTGCTGCTTTCTCTCAATTTTGTGCTGCTAGGAATCGCTCTCTATTTCATTTTCAGGCAACTGCTAATAAGCCGCCGCACATAGCCCAATAAAACGGCCTATCGGGACCTCCTGCCGGACAGTACGTCCCTTGACAGCGCTCGTTCGGCCTAATCTTGGCCAGCCAGGAATAAGGCCTCAGAACACAGCCACCGAAGAGACCGCTATGAAGCGGCTGCCGTTAATTCTTCTGGCTCTGTGCTGCTACCCGATTCAAACGCAGGCGCAAACTTTCGCATACGGTGATCCGATCTACAAAATTTGCGATTTGCGGCTGTTATCGAGCGACACATTTCGGCCCGGGGCATATGCCGTCAGTTCATATGGTGATGCCTTTTCGGTGATGCCATTAACGAAGGCTCGAATCTTGATCGGGGACTTGCTAGCCTACGATTCGAGACTTGCGAGATGCGCGCGCAGCGCGCGCGCCAGCGCTCCCTCAACCCAAGTAAAGTTGAGTATCGCGCGCGCCATCACCGCGACGTACATTGTTTGGGTCCTGGATAAGGCCGGCAGAGAATCGCTTCTGGGCGTGCAACGAAGCGAGATCGTTGACGCAGCGCTCAAGCGGCTTGGCGCTGCTTTCAAGTCGGGGGCCATACCGCCTGAGGCACCTTCTGCTCGGTCTGGCTTGATGGTCGATGCGAGATGGGCACAGGCCTCACTCACTGCAGCGAAAGTCCGTAAGCCCTTCTGTATCTTTTGCGACTAGAGATAAGCGCCTCGGAAACGAGCCCGCCCGCGGCAGAAAAAAGCCCGCCGAAGCGAGCCTAGAATGGTTGCGGGGCCCGGATTTGAATCTGAAAGCGACGATACCGACGTCGAATCACAACTGACTCCAAGCGAGACCAAAAAGCGCGCGATTGCGCGCAAGCGCAGTTCGCAAAACAACGGGCAATAGGGCATCGCCCAACATTACCTCATTCACAACCCGGTCGAGGTAACCGTGGGAACCAGACACGGTTGCCCCAAATCGTTCGAACGTCCGGCTCGCAGCCACGTGAACGTTACATGGAACCGATATCGTGTAACGACCCGTTTACAAGTCGCACCGGCTCGTTCACTACGGGCTTCATAGCGCGGACGTCACACGAAGTACTCAAGCCCCAGGGATATCGATTCCGTTTGAGGGGAACTCGGGGATAGAGAGGTTAGAGAGGTCTAACCAGCGAGAGTTGCGTCCTGGTCAAAAACGCCCCTAAGCATTGACTTTGCAGTGCAAAGTATTGTACTCTGTCTCACAAAGTTATGTTTGCGAAGTCGAATCGCATCCGAGCCCGACCGCTTGGAGGAGGCGCAATGACGTCGGTTGACCCGAAACACAGGCGGTCAACGTTCCGCGTTCTGCTGCTCCGCCTTGCCGCAACGTGGCTGATCATCCCATTGCTGGTCGGCGTACTGGACGCGTTACTTAACTGGTCCTTTTCGTGCTCGTTGCGATACCGCTGAGTCTCGTCTGGGTGTTGCTGGCGCTTCTTTCTGCCGTATGGTCGGTGCAATACGTTCACAGGGGCGCCTTCCTGTACGGCGTCCTGTCTCTCGTGCTGCCTGGAGTGATGCTGGCGTCGGCGCAGGCGGAAGTGCAGCGAGCGGGAGTGCCGCCGGCGGGAATGTCGCAGGCGGAGGTGCTGGTCTCGGGGATGCTTTTCGGCATAGTTGGCCCGTCGGGTCTTCTCGAACCGGCTATCTATGCAGGCGATGTCGCTCATTTTTTTGTGGCGAAACCATCGTACGACAAAGTAATCGCCATGCTTCCGAACGATGGTTCACGCTTCGATGAGTTCAATTGGGGGGGCTTGCTCTTCGCGTCAAAAGGCGTCGTGTACGACGAGACCGATCAGATTGCCATGCCGAAAGATCGTCGATCAGCTGCGTGGTTAGCTCGTGTAGGGAGAGGGGATCTGATGTGTGGTGGCTCCGACCTAGTAGCACCAGTTCAACCTCTTTGGTCGCATTACTACGTCGCAGGCTTTGGTTGCTAACGGTTCGGCTTGATGCCGCGAACCAACATAATACTGCCGAACCTAACACTGCTCGCTTTCAATATCATTGGAGCCCCTGTTGCCTCTACTAACACTGGACTTTGGAGAGGTTGGATCGGCGAAACGCCCCTGGATGCCAGGCCGATCCACCAAGACGTCACGAGCAAGTCCGCCTCACTGACCAGAAAAGTTGGTCCAGCATGATCGAGCGAACCCTTGCCATCCAGGCTCTTTCATCCAAGCCCGCGGTGGCATAACGCACATTCCGCTCGTCGGAACTATTGCGTTTGGATTCTCGCGGGGCTGATATTCTTGGTTGCACCCGCCATTCAGGACCGCAAAGCCGCCAGCGATATTCCTGCATAAGTCGGATATCGGATTGAATACAATTAAGTCCGGCGTACTCGGCGCATCACCACCTCGAACGAAACTAAGAGCCGGCGAGCGTATGTATTTTCGAATTGAGGCAATCATCACTTCCTGCATTTTAGTCAAGCGAGGTACGCCGGATTTTCCGATGTCGGAAACCCTATAGATAACCGGCCCCCGGCCGAAAGTGCACTGAAAACCAGCACCATTGCGTACCCCGTTTGAAAATGAGGCCAACGCGGGGCCGCCGTTGGCACCTAATTGAGACGTCACCAATAGTAGCAGGATAAGGACAAAGTAGATTTTCCTGGCGAGGATCACGTCAGGAGTCGGTTTATTAGATTCCGAGGCGAAAAAGGCGCCGCGATCAGAACGAAGAGTTTATGACGTGCGTCGCCTCTCTTAAGGTTTCCAACAGGGGAATCGCCGAACCGCTGCACACAGATGACTAGCAGTTACGTGCCGGCTGCGTAATGCAGTAGATTCGGTCGTTTATGGTTTGGCTGGTCCTGAGGTCATCGAGCCTCTCAATGGAAAGTATCCAGTTTCTGTCGTCGAAAAAGGGCTGCTCGCTCATCGCGTAGATGTCGCCGTTCGAAGTCATTAGTTGCCCTGAGTCAGAAGAAATGGGGGCCCTGGAAACAGGCTCCCGACAATGCCGCTGGCGAGCCGAAGAGTGGTCGTTTCCGTCAAGGCACCAGACGCGTTGTAGAATGAGACGTCGCGCTCGATGATGGTTCCAGCGGTCACAAAAACTGCGTAGGCGCGTTGACTTGCGAAGGTCGTAAAGATACCGGACCACTTATGAGTTGTGAATGTTCCCGCGGGAGTTGTTGTGACAGTCCCTCCTGCGTCAGTTACCGTTAAGGAGTAAGGAGCGGTCGCGGGCGAAAAGCCGCACCGGTAAATGGTTTCAGTTCCAGAATAATTGACGGCAACGCCAAAGAAAGCCAACGGTTGATCGGGCACATCCTCTACTTGGGGAGGCGTGGCAGCACAGCCAGGTGGCGCCGGGGCGTCCGGTAGCGTGCCAGTAACCTCTAGAATCACTGCCCCGGTTGTTGAAAAATACGATTGGACGATCGGGGGGCTCTCAATGCTCGTTGTGCGGAGCGTATAGTACACTCCGCCACGATAGGGCTGTTGCCCCATATCCTCGGCGGGCACCCAAAATGTACCACCTGTGGGCAGTTGAAAATGTACCAGGGATCGGTGGGCAGTTGAAAGTGTACCAGTCCCGCTGATCCTGCCCGGGCATGCCAAGGCGACGTCGCATAAGC
>Ga0307477_10000140_pt1 | contig 100997 bp, 80 predicted proteins | sample atmos_gasesECM2C_FD_203316 | JGI IMG/M metagenome (GOLD analysis project Ga0307477, IMG submission 203316) | Hardwood forest soil microbial communities from Morgan-Monroe State Forest, Indiana, United States - atmos_gasesECM2C_515 | ecosystem: Environmental > Terrestrial > Soil > Temperate... | reverse complement strand
CGGGTAATGGCTCTGGCCGTGCTCTCGGATAGAATGGTTTTTGGGCCAGAGATCAGCTGATGAGCACAGCGATAGTTCGTGGGGATCACGAGTGGGTAGGGCGGGTAGTCGACGGACGATTCACCCTACTGCACTGGATAGGGAGCTCCGAATGGGGCGATGTCTTCCTTACGGAACTGCCGGAAAATCCTTCGCAGAAAGCGGCCATCAAGCTGCTGCCGGCCGATACCGCGGACGCTCACATCGCTGGCTGGGCGGCAACCACGACCCTATCTCACCCTAACCTCGTTCGCATGTTTCACACCGGACGCTGTCAGATCAACTCCGCCCGGCTGCTCTATGCGGTAATGGAATATGCCGAAGAAAATCTTTCACAGGTTATTCCGGAGCGACCGCTCACACCTTCCGAGGCTAGAGACATGCTTCCGCCGGTCCTCGACGCGCTTTCTTTTCTTCACCAGAAAGGTTTCGTCCACGGCCGCCTGAAACCCTCGAATGTCATGGTTGTCGACAATCAGTTGAAAATCTGCTGGGACAGACGTCATGTCGCAGGTCAGCTTCGAAAACGCTTGCCGAAGCTAGCTCCCTACGACGCGCCCGAACTTGCCACCGGGACAATCTCTCCAGCCGCGGATGTCTGGTCCCTCGGCGTTACATTAGTCGAAGCTTTAACTCAGAAGACCCCAGTTTGGGAGAAATCAACGCCGAAGGATCCGCTTTTGCCCGGATCCATTCCAGAACCTTTCGACGAAATCGCGCGGGAATGCCTCCGGAAAAACCCGTCCCAACGCTGCACACTCGGCGAGGTCAAGGCTCTTCTCGATCCTGCTCCGTCTCTCCCGACATCGGTTACGAATACCGGCAAAACGCGAACTGGCATACTTCCTTTGATCTTATTCATTGCTGTGGCGCTACTCTTGCTCGTAATCGCCGCTCTGAAACTGCGCCCTCACAACAATCCGCCAGTGCTGCCAAGCGGACAACAGCAGGTCTCGCCGCCATCTGAGCCCCCCGTTCCGGAGAGTGAAGTTTCAAAAGCAGCCTCTGTCAAGGGTGCAGTTGTTGAGCAAGTTCAGCCGGAAGTATCCCGCAATGCGAGCAAGACGATTCATGGCCGAGTTAAAGTCAGGATACGGCTTACGGTAGATTCAAGCGGCAGCGTTTCAAATGCGGCATTTGATTCGCCCGGTCCAAGCAAATATTTTGCTAACTTGGCTCTGCAAGCGGCACGACAGTGGAAGTTTAGGCCCGCGCAGATTGATGGGCGGGCCTCCCCGAGCGTATGGGGTCTTCTATTTCAATTCGGACGAGACGGAACTGAGATCACTCCTGTAGAAGTGTCCCCCTAGCAGGTTCTCCAGAAATTGCTCGCAAGCAAATTCCCGGTGATTTCAACCTTCTTGAGATATTCGGCCAGGTTGCGGATTCAACCGCCAAGGACACAAAGGTACACAAAGGAAACCCTGCGACTAGAGCCTTCGTATCCCGGGCGGCCTGTGGTTTTTCTGATCTTGGTGAAATTGACCCACCACCTTTTCTGAACACTGATTGACAAGGTGTCACGGTTAGTGTCAACATGTCCGCTCCGTCCTTTATTGGCTGCCTACCGAGCAAGCCGCGGTCGCCCACAACTAGTAATCCACGGAAACGGCAAATCTTAGGGGTTAGTGTTTCTGGGGGATTAACATGCGTCCCGCGATCCCGGCTGGGAGCCCCGTTATCTTGTGCATCGAGAATAACGAGGTACACCTTCGCTTGAGGCAAGCTGTCCTGGAGCAAAACGGCTATTCAGTTCTAGGTGCAGCAACTGATATTGAAGCCCTCGACATACTCCGCTGTTCACATGTTTCCCTTGTCATCTCTGATCACATGCTTGGGAAGACTGCCGGCACTGACCTTCCAAGACAAATCAGGGAAATAAGACCGCTGGTCCCGATTCTGCTCTATGCGGGCGGGATGCCTGACGATCTAACCGCCGCCAGCAGGTTCCTCAGCAAGGGAGAGCCGGTGGAGACCTTTTTGGCAGTGGTCGCAAGCCTTATAGCAGGATAGAGGCGAAGAATCGTGTTCTAAGAGTCAACTCGCCTTGGCGGTGTTTTTCCCAGAAACAAATTCCGCGGCAGGGACCCCGCCAATTTGAACCAGCAGACCCAGTTGATCCCAATTGTCCCAACCTTCGGCAATCTTTCCATTCGCGATACGTTGGAGGCTCATTCCTGTGACTTCCACCTTACGCCCTGTGGGAGCGACTCCAAGAAACGGGCCGCTGTGAACCATGACAGCGCTCCAGCGGGCCAGTACTTTGTCCCCTTGCGCCAAGGTTTCATGGATGGTGACACGAATATCAGGGAACGCACTTCGCAAACTACGTGCAAATTGCTTGAACTCCTGCAAGCCAACATCGACCTTGTGCTGAGCTTGTCCATGACCTATGGCGTTTGGGAGGCACATCTCATCAATCGCCTCCATCCGGCCTTTATTCCAAACTTCTTCAAACCAGCGGCGGATGAACTGGGCATTGTCTTTTTCTTGTTGCATAAATCACCTTCCTAATAAATAGTCTTCCCGGATAGAGCTCAACAGTGGGATGGAGTTTTCGAAATACACGGTTTCCTCAGGATAGTAGGGAGCCACAAGCATGACGACTCAGCGTATCACTTCCTGGGTGGAGACAGGATGGGAATGACCTCGCGCTTATTACGGCGATAAACCTTAAAATCGCTGTCCACAGTTACGATCGAGTGCCGTGGAAAAAGCTCGCTCATGCGGATCAGACACAAATCAGCGAGATCAGGACTGCGATCCGCGTATCGCTCGGCAAGATCGTACAGGTGCTCGATCTCGCTCTCACAATCAAAAGCAACACGGACAATTTTGTCGCGCAACATCCGTAGCATGTCCTGGCTGGAATGAAGGTGAAATGCTGTTTCCGCCAATACCGCCTCGCACGTCAGAACCGGCCAGCTAATTTGCTCGGCGACTTCAGCGGCCCAATCGTGATATTGATCGTTTTCCCGCACCAAGGCGACAAGGAGCCCTGTATCGGCGATGGCCTTCATCCGCGCGAAAATCCTTTGCGGCTGGACAAGTCCCGGGGACCGCCTTTGATAATGCCGACGTACTTACGCCACGTTTGATTGACATCTGATTGCAGCGCAGCCTCGAGTGACTCGCGCACCACCTTGCTCATCGGCAATCCCGATTTGCGAGCTTTGGCGCGAAGCTGGGCCATCATTTCTTCAGGAAGACGAATTGTGAGTGTATTACTCATATGGCAGAAGTGTAACACGGCGGCTTAACTGTGCCCCAGATTGCCTAGGTTCTTCTGAGGGGGACAAATTCCGCAACAAAGCAAAGTGGTGACGGCTCCTGATATTTCAGCCCTTGGTGCAGACCCTTATTGGCTCCCCATTACTGCAGATGGTCCCACACCACTCAGGGTGCCCGCTCTGATCTACAGTTTCCCGAAATGGTGCGTCCAGCAATCGGGGGCATCGGGCGGAATAGCGCTTATCTGGGCTGGGCAGGCAAGGCAAGTCTGAATTCAATCCGGGCTTAAGTGCTGCCGGGCGAATTAGAAGCTCAAAATTCGGCGCCCCAACTGGCCGACTGCAAGCCGGGAAAATGATCCTCCGTTCTGGGTGCGGAAAATCCAGGGAACCGGAAGACGTTTGTGCTTCGGCCAACGAAACGCAAATCGCAGAGGAGAGTAGTGTGAAAGCCGCGATTTGGGCCACAAGGGACATAAATACTTCAGATTGCGCCCGAGAAATATTTCACTATCGTCTCGCCGTCGACCGTTCTGCGTGCAGTGTTTGCAACGCCTGCACTCTCACCTCGCCGCGCTGCAACGCGGCGATTCCTTCTGCTGCGGCGCGTGCTGCCGAGATTGTCGTGATCGTGGGGATGCGCGCAGTCACGGCAGCTCGTCGAATCGCCTTCTCATCAAAAAATGGATCAACACCATGAGGAGTATTCACGATCAGTTGAATACGATCGCCTTTGATCAGGTCCACGGCGTTCGGTCGTCCTTCTTTTACTTTGTAAACGCGTTCTACCGACATTCCCGCTTCCTCGATCACATCCGCCGTTCCTGCTGTCGCCACGAGCTTGAATCCCATGTCCACAAACTTACGCGCGAGGCTGGCGACATGCGGCTTGTCATGATCGGTCACGCTAATGAATACGCAGCCTTCGGTCGGCAATTTTTGGCCCGCAGCCAGTTGCGCCTTGGCAAAAGCTTCTCCAAAATTGTCGGCAACGCCCATTACTTCGCCTGTAGATTTCATTTCCGGACCGAGTACCGTGTCGACGCCTGGAAATTTATTCCAGGGAAAAACCGGGCTCTTCACGTAATAACAATTACCGGTATCAAGGTCGGCACGGCGATCAATGAAGTCAGGCAAGAACTCGCGCAGCTTGCGCCCGGTCATCAGGCGTGCAGCAATCTTCGCCATCGGAACGCCGGTTGCTTTCGAGACGAAAGGCACTGTGCGCGAAGCGCGTGGATTCACTTCGAGAACGTACACCTTCCCGCTATCGGCGCCATTTCCGGGAGACGCGTTTCCAATCCTCGGAATCGCGAACTGAATATTCATCAGTCCAATCACGTTGAGCGCTTTGGCCAAGCGGAAAGTGTAATCGCGCATGCGAGCCAGCAGGCGCTCTGGAATATCCACGGCGGGCAGAACACAGGAAGAATCACCGGAGTGAATTCCGGCCTCTTCTATATGCTGCATGATCCCGCCGATGACTACATCTTCTCCGTCTGAGAGAGCGTCGACATCGACTTCGATCGCGTCCTCCAGAAAATGATCGATCAGAACAGGGCGGTCCTGCGAATACTCGACGGCCTCTTTCATGTAGCGGACGACTGTCTCTTCATCGTAGGCAATTACCATGGCGCGCCCGCCAAGCACGTATGAAGGACGCACGAGAACGGGATATCCGACGCGGTTTGCCCCAGCTACAGCTTCTTCGATCGACGCGGCCATCGCGCCCGGAGCTTGCGGAATTTCCAATTCGTCGAGAAGCTTGCCAAAGCGCTTGCGGTCTTCGGCGAGGTCGATCGATTCCGGAGATGTGCCGATTATCTTTACGCCTGCGGCCTTTAACGGAATAGAAAGGTTTAGAGGAGTTTGTCCGCCGAATTGCACGATCACTCCAACTTCGGCGCCGGTCGAAGCCTCGTGCTCGCACACCGCGAATACGTCTTCGAGTGTCAGTGGCTCGAAATACAGCCGGTCGCTGGTGTCGTAATCGGTCGAGACCGTCTCCGGATTGCAATTGATCATGATAGTCTCGTAGCCATCGTCGCGCAGCGCGAAAGCTGCGTGGCAGCAGCAATAATCGAATTCAATTCCCTGCCCTATGCGATTAGGTCCGCTTCCGAGGATGATGACTTTTTTCTTTTGGGTCGGCGCGGATTCGTCTTCTTCTTCGTATGTGGAATAAAGATACGGAGTGAAGCTTTCGAATTCCGCCGCGCATGTGTCCACTCGTTTGTAGACCGGCTTCAAGCCATGCTTTCGCCGCAGGTGGCGGACTTTTTCTGCCGCTCCTTTTTCGTTCAGCCTCCACACGCCAGCGAGGCGACCGTCGGAGATTCCCATGCGTTTGGCATCGCGCAGAACCTCGGTGGGGATTGACTCCATCGGATGCTTTTCCAACTCGAGCTGCATGTCATTAATTTCTTTGAGCTGGTAGAGGAACCATGGGTCCATCGACGTCATTTTCGCGACCTGCTTGACTGTGTGTCCCTGGCGCAACGCGTAGCGGATATACGAAAGCCGCTCAGGATGCGGCGTTACCAGCCTTTGCGTCAGGATTCTTGGCTCGATCTTTTCAGAGCCAACTTTCTTGCCCGTATCGAGTGCGCGTACGCCTTTAAGTAACGCCTCCTTGAACGTGCGCCCGATCGCCATGACTTCGCCGACCGATTTCATTTGAGGACCGAGACTCTCGTCGGCTCCGGGAAATTTCTCGAATTGCCACTTGGGGATTTTCACTACCACATAATCCAGAGTGGGTTCAAAACACGACGGAGTCTTGCGCGTGATGTCATTGGGGATTTCATCGAGCGTATAGCCGACGGCGAGCTTCGCCGCGATTTTAGCTATCGGGAAGCCAGTCGCTTTCGAGGCGAGCGCAGAAGAGCGCGAGACTCGTGGATTCATCTCGATTACGACCATGCGTCCAGTGGTCGGATGGACACCGAACTGAATATTCGAGCCGCCCGTCTCGACTCCGATCTCGCGAATCACCGCGATTGAAGCATCGCGCATGGCCTGATACTCGCGATCAGTAAGCGTCTGCGCCGGGGCGACAGTGATGGAATCTCCCGTGTGCACGCCCATGGGATCGAAATTCTCGATGGAGCAAATGATGATGACGTTATCTTTGACGTCGCGCATCACTTCCAATTCGAATTCTTTCCATCCCAGGACGGACTCTTCGATCAGAGCCTCGTGAACCGGAGAGAAATCGAGGCCGCGAGCCAGCACGTCCAACAATTCTTCGCGGTTGTAGGCAATGCCGCCACCGCTGCCGCCCAGAGTGAACGAGGGACGCACGATGACGGGAAAGCCGATCTTCCCCGCAAACTCCAAACCATCTTTAAGATTGCTGACCAATGCAGATTTCGGCACATCGAGGCCGATCTTCTGCATCGCGTCTTTGAAATAAAGACGGTCTTCCGCCTTCTTGATTGCGCTGATCTGTGCGCCAATTAGCTGGACATTGAATTTTTCCAGAATGCCGCTATCCGCAAGTTCGATGGCAAGGTTGAGCGCGGTTTGTCCGCCCACGGTAGGCAGAACTGCGAAGCCCCCGCTCGGGGAAAGCTCACGTTCGACGCGAAGAATCTCTTCCAGATATTCCTTCGTAAGCGGTTCGATATAAGTTCGATCCGCGACCTCGGGGTCGGTCATTATCGTAGCTGGGTTCGAGTTGGCCAACACCACTTCGAATCCCTCAGACTTGAGTGCCTTGCACGCCTGCGTGCCCGAGTAATCGAACTCCGCCGACTGCCCAATGATGATGGGGCCAGAGCCGAGGATCAGGATCTTCGAGATGTCAGTTCGTTTGGGCATTCAGTTTATCGCGTTTGCCGTGGCTATCTGCGTCACACTAGCGCTGCTCCTCCAGCGATTCCAGAGTCGATTCCGTAGGACGCGGGAAGCAGAGGAATTTCGTGACACCGGGAGTTTACGCTGCAGGCCGGAATCCGCTCGCGGATTTCGTCGAATAGTGGACGGAGAATTGAAGCCACTCCGCCGCCAATAATCATGACATCCGGTTCCAGGATATCTACCATGCTGCCAAGCCAAAGTGCTAACAGTTCGATGGTTTCGCGCAAAACGTCTTTAGCGACCGCGTCTCCGATAATGTAGGCTTGACCGACGATTTCGCTTGTAACGCACCCAATATCTCCGTTGGCAAGACGAAGCATAGCCGAATCCGCACTCGGATTTTCCTTAATCTTCTCCTGCGCTCTTTTCGCAATGGCCGGTCCCGAGGCCAATGCTTCAATGCAGCCTCTCTTGCCGCATCCGCATCGAGGACCGCGGTAGTCGACGGTGACGTGTCCTCCTTCGCCAGCCGCTCCCGTCCGGCCGTGGTAAATATGGCGATCAAATATGATGCCGGTGCCGATGCCAGTCCCAATGGTCACATAAAACACGTTGCGATAACCCCGGCCAGCGCCCCAAACAGCCTCAGCCAGCGCGGCGGCATTAGCGTCATTGTCGAGCTTAACGGGCAAACAATAGACCCGAGAAATTTCCGCAGCCAGGGGAAAATTGCGCCAACATGGCAGGTTCGGAGGGTTAATGACGACCCCGGTATTCGGATCAAGCGGACCTGGAGAGCAAATTCCAATGCCGCGAACTGCTCCCACCGTTCCAGCTTCATGCAGCTTCGCAGTCACCGAGTCGATAGCCGAAACTACCGCTGCCAGGCCGGAGCCCGCTCCGTTATTGCAAATCATCGGCACCCGGGCCTGGTATTCGATGGCTCCGGACGGACCCACGAGCCCAGCGGCGATTTTTGTACCGCCGATGTCAACACCGATGACCCCGGCATCGCGAGACTCTGTCATGATCCTTGTTCCCGAGACAAATCTTTGGCTGCGCGCACGATTGTTTCTTGTTCCAACGGCTATGGTTCCTTTGTGAGGGAATAATCTCTACAAATGTAGCAGATCACCGACAGAGTCAACTGCAAGTTGTGCCATCTGATTTATTATCTTAGCGCGATCGTGGCGCTTCCTCTTTCGGCGCCGGGAACATCATCCGGAAAAATGAAAAATGTGATGCTTTTATTGTTTTGCGCAAGCTTCTTCGCGTTTGCGACATTGCTCGCGGCGGAAACGTTCTCGGGCGTTGTTGTTCTGAACGAGCCAGGAATACCTAATGCGGACTCGGCTGCCCCTCCCCAAGGCCAGCTGGAAATCCTGCTCCCTGGTGCAAGTTTTGTCGCCATTACCCAGCTTCAGTCCCAGCTGAATGCTTCCGCGACTCGCCTACTTGTGCTTCCTACTGGCTCCGCTTTCCCTGAACAGGCTTGGCCAGATGTATACGGATTTCTCCAGCGCGGTGGGAATCTATTGGTACTAGGGGGTAGGCCTTTTACACGTGCCGCATATCATGACGTTTCCGGCTGGAAGTTACGAGATTACAGCGTGCGATTCACGCGCCCTCTAATGATTGATCAGTACCAGACCACGCCGGGTTCGGAGGGACTCGATTTCGAAGTAAATCCCGATCTGACTGTTTCGCTGCCGCGGTTTTCCTGGACACGCGCGTTCAGTCCAGTCATCCGCTTGAGCGCGGTCGACCTTTATAAACGTGGAGGAGCGGCAGGCGCGATCGATGCCCGGCTCGACGCGCTTGCATGGGGCGTAAAAGATGGACGCAAACTCGCAGCTCCCGCGATTGTCATCGACCATCTACGAAATGGCTTCGACGGCGGCCGCTGGATATTTTTAGAAGCCGAACTCACACCGGACTTCTACGCCACCTCGCAGGCAAGCGAGCTTATCCCGATGGTCGCGCGAATGGCAATGCGTGGCAGCCAGGAATTCACCGTCCGGCCGAACTTGCCGCTCTACCTGCCGGGCGAACCGATAGAACTCGAGGTAAATTGGCATTCCGCGCAGGAATTTACCGAGCCGCTCTCGCTTAAGGTCACGGTTTCAGCCGAGCAGGAGTCTTCAAGCCCGTCCGTAACCAGCGTGACATTCCCGTCCTCGGAGCCACTTATTTTGCCTGCGCCAAAGACCAAGGGTCTCCATCTGGTCGATGCGGAATTGCTGCAAGGAAGCACGCTGGTGGCGCGCTACCGCTCGGGATTTTGGATCAGAGATGAGGCCTATCTTCGGTCCGGGTCACGTCTAATAGTGAATCCGGATTATCTGGAACTCGATGGCAATCCCCTGGCGGTCGTTGGAACGACTTACATGTCGAGTGAGGTTCAACGTCTTTTTTTTGAGTATCCGAACGTATACATCTGGGACCGCGATCTCAGCCAAATCCATAACGCCGGTTTGAATATGGTTCGCACCGGCTGGTGGACCGGATGGGATAAATTCTGCGACGAGAATGGGCATCCCTACGAGCGCACGCTTCGAACGATAGAGGCGTATCTAATGACCGCGCGGAAGAATGGGCTGCCGGTTCAGTTCAACTTCTTTGCATTTCTTCCAGATGTCTTGGGAGGTACAAATCCCTATCTGGATCCGGAAGCGGTGCGCAAACATCAGACTCTGATTTCCTCGGTAGTCTCGCGATTCCGCGACGTTCCGTGGTTGGCTTGGGATTTCATCAACGAGCCAAGCATTTCGCAACATTTGTGGACGACGCGACCGAATGGCGATCCGATCGAGCTCCAAAAATGGAACGACTGGCTTGATAAGCGATATCCGGACCGCGCCGCTCTAGCTGCCGCGTGGAATTTGCCCGCCAGCAGCGTTACTGGAACTGTTCCTTTGCCGGAAGAACTAGAATTCACGGCTCGTGGAATGTATGTTGGACACAACTCGCTCAAAGTTTACGACTTCTTTCTTTTTACTCAAGACGTCTTTGCAGGTTGGGTGCAAACCATGCGCGACGCGGTCCGAAAAACAGGGTCGCAACAGTTGGTCACGGTTGGCCAGGACGAAGGGGGCATTCAAGACCGGCTTTCGCCCGCCTATTGGGGACAATTCGTCGACTTTACGACTAATCATTCATGGTGGCAGAACGACTTTACGTTGTGGGATTCTTTGCTGGCGAAGCAGCCCGGAAAGGCCATGCTAATTCAAGAGACGGGACTTCAGAGGGAGTTGAACCTTGATGAGGTGGCCCGTCGAACTCCAGAAAATGAGGCGGCGCTGCTGGAGCGGAAAATCGCATCTTCTTTTATTCAAGGTGGAGGGGCTATCGAATGGCTTTGGAATACGAATTCATACATGACGGAAAGCAACGAAACGCCTATCGGCGCGGTTCGAACCGACGGCACGGAGAAACCCGAAGCAACGTTGTTGAGGGATTTTGCCAGATTCGCGAAATCGTTGCAGCCACATTTGCACAACCCTCAGCAGCCGTCCGTGGCGATAATCACCTCCCAAGCGGCACAATATTCGGTAATTGCAAATCTCCAGTTAGAGGCTCAACAAAAGGCAATTCGCGCACTGGCTTACTACGACCGGCTGGCTCCGTATGCGATTGCTGAGAACCAAATCGGGCACCTTGGATCGCCGAAACTGGCTATTTTGCCTTCCCCTCAGGCGTTGACCGACGCGGCCTGGCGTGCGTTGATGCGCTATGTGAATTCAGGCGGGACGCTGCTGATCACGGGACCGGTCGATCGCGATGAGCACTGGCGCGTCACCTCGCGTGCGGCTGAACTGAAGGTGAGTGCGGCAACTGAACCGCTCACCTATCACAACGCCGTGCTTCAGGCTGGCGAGCGCACGATTCCACTCACTTTTGACCAGCAGAAGCAGACATGGCTTGATGCTCTTCGATTCAGCGATGGTTCGACTCTTAAGGAAATTCCGCTCGGTAAGGGTCGCGTCTTCTGGGCCGCTTACCCTGTGGAATTAGCGGAAGGAACGCAAGGCACCGCTGACCTTTACCAATACGTTGCGGGTCGAGCCGGTATTGTGCCGATTTTTGATGTGCCGGCGTCTCTTTCTCCCGGTGTATTGATTTATCCGACAGTGTTCGATGATTCGATTCTGTATACGATCATTTCGGACAACGCCGATGACACGAGCGTGGATTTGCGCGACAAACTCACCGGGTTGCGGGTCAGCTTGCGTCTTCCATCACAACACGCTGCAATGGTACTGATCGGAAAACAAGAAAAGAAGGTTATTGCGAAGTACGGTTTTTGAAGCGAACTGTCTTGACTCTCTCTACCCTTAATCAGATTTTCTTTTCCATCGTAGATCGCGATAAGCCTTGCGTGATGAGGCATCAGGTCTCAGACAAGTGGACTGACATTTCTTCGACTGATCTTTATCGCGATGTCATCGGTGTAAGCCGCACGCTTCGCGAATGGGGGATCGCTAAAGGAGACCGCGTTGCCATCCTGAGTGAGAATCGTCCTGAGTGGACGATGGCGGATTTCGCCTGCCTTCTAATCGGCGCGGTCGTCGTGCCGATTTATGCCACGCTCACCGACGAGCAGACAGCATACATTCTGCGGGACGCGGGCGTCCGCGCCGTGTTTGTCTCATCCCAAAAGCAGCTTCAGAAGATATTGGACAAGAAGGACTCGACTTCCGTCGAGCGGGTCATCGTAATGGATGATGTTGGATCTGACGCGGGTTTTCCGATGTCTCAACTCCGCGAGGGCGGACCCGCGCAACGCGACGCATCATTTGATGAAGCCGCACTTTCAGCCGCAAGGCCCGAAGATCTCGCCACGATTATCTACACCTCCGGCACCACCGGAACTCCCAAGGGTGTGATGCTCACGCATGGAAATATCGCCTCGAACATCTCGTGTTCCCTGGCGGGTTTCGATGTTGGCCCCAGCGACACCAGCATTTCTTTTCTGCCCCTTTCGCACATCACAGCCCGGCATCTTGATTTGGCATTGCTCTACCGAGGTGCCACGCTGGCTTATGTGCCGTTCATCGAACAGCTCCCCAAGGCACTGTTGGAAGTGCGCCCAACCTATGTTGTTGCGGTGCCGCGAGTGTATGAAAAGGTTTACGCTCGCGTCGATTTGGGAGCCAAGAGTTTCCCCAAGAACCTGCTCTACAAGTGGGCCCTTTCAACGGGACGTTCTCACCGCGCGGAAATTCTTGCTGGGGTCACATCTGCTTCTGTGAGTTGGAAGCTTCTCGACCGGATGTTATATCAGCGGGTACGCGCCGGATTTGGAGGGAATGCTCGATTCTTTATCTCCGGGGGTGCGCCGTTGGGGCGCGAACTCGCCGAATGGTATGCCGACATGGGGATTCGGATTCATGAGGGATACGGCTTGACCGAAACATCTCCCGTAATCGCGCTGAACACACCGAAGGCTCACAAGCTCGGAACCGTTGGAAAGCCGCTTTCCAACATTGAGGTTCGAATTGCCGAGGATGGCGAGATTTTGGTTCGTGGCCCATCGGTATTTAAGGGATATTGGAATCTTCCTGAAGAGACTCGTAACGCCTTCGTGGATGGATGGTTTAAGACTGGCGACATCGGAAACCTGGATACCGACGGATTCTTGTCGATCACCGACCGCAAGAAAGACTTGATCAAGACCTCCGGAGGAAAATTCATTGCTCCGCAGCCGATTGAAAATTCTTTGAAGCACAATCCTCTGGTGGCAGAGGCGGTGGTTCTGGGGGATAAGCAAAAATTTCCAGCAGTGTTGATTGCTCCTGCATTTTCGGTGCTTGAAAATTGGGCGCGAACGCACCAAGTTGCTTTTGCTTCTCGGCAGGAACTCGTTGCCGACCCAGCTGTGCGCTCGTTGTACGAAGAAATCGTCGCCGAGGTCAACGAAAAGCTGGCGCGATTCGAGAAACTTAAAAAAGTCTTGCTTGTCGCGGATGAGTTTAGCGCCGAAAACGAAACCCTCACCGCGAGCATGAAATTGCGACGCCGCGCCGTCGAAAAGCGTTACGCAAAAGAGATCGAAGGCATCTATTCGGGGGCGGAAACGGCGGGTGCCAACTCTCGGGCAGAATGAGTATCCTAGTGATTTGCCAGTGCCGAAACCAAACTGTTGCAAACAGGCATTTTTACTCACGATCCGGTCAATGAGTGTAATGGCGATATTTCAACAGTTATTTGCCGTGGGATCGACAAGGAGTACAAGCAGATGAGGAAATTGTGAGGGTAACTTTGAACTGCATACGTTGAATATTTGCCTTTTGCCCCGGCAACAAAGGGCTTAGTTCAAGGTTAGAAATATCAAGTACTCCTCTGCCATCCTTGTCGAGTCCAGTTGCATCTTCGCAGAGATTCCATCTCGGGGAAAACAGGAATGTTTCGTAACTCCTGAGGTTCATTGACATCACCCGTGTTGGGCCCGCTATTGGCGGCATTCCTAAAATGCCAACCTTCGATGTAGAGAGGATTTCCCGGTCCATGACTGGGCCCGGTCATGTTTGCCAAGTAGTGACGGGACCCTTGGCTGATGTCAATTGACCATCCATGTTCGATAGGCTCCAGCCCAAATGTCAATCCATCAAAACGGTGGGAATAGGACATGCCCTTCTCGACGCTTCCAGCGAACCGATATGTTCCAACATGACACGGAAGATTAGATTGGCGGTCCTCAGATGCGGAAACCGGCGCGGCGAGTGCCATCAGGAATACAACTGAAGCCCATGGAAATGTTATCAGCACATCTCGACCAACGTCGTTAAGCATCAATGCAAGGGAATTCTAACTCTTAATTGCCGAAATCAGGCCATTACGCTCACGATCCGGTCAATGAGTGATATGGCGATTTTGCGACAGCAACACCCACACCCTTGGAGATGGGAAACTCAAATCACTTCACGCGATCGAGCACCTGTGTGGACTTGAGCTTTGTTTTCGCCTTGTCCGCGTATGCCAGAATTCTCATTTCCTGACCATCCGCGGAGACTTCTCGCGTCCAGTATGACTTTTTGCCGTCAGGTGATGCGGTTTCACCCTCGACCGTATTTTCAGCTTTGTAAGTGCAGGAAGTTGTGCAGAAAGCTATGCCACATTGCACGTGGTGGGGTAACCCATCACAACGAATCCTGTAGTGGTTCTCGGAGACCTTGCCTCCTCTGACAGAGCGGCGATCTATTCGAGAGGAGAAAACCACTTCGTCTCCATCCCGAGCGATCGTTCGCACATACGAAGCCTCTGCTTCGTCTAGTTTTGGTGGAGATTTAGTTGCGTTCGTTTGCCACTTACCCACGAATGGGTCTTTGTCTGGCGATGGCAGACTTTGTCACGGCCTGCGCGAATGCCCCGCTTGTCAAAGCAAGAAGCAGCAGGGGTTTGATGGCTACACTTCTCATGGCCAACCAGTCTACACGTTCCGGTACAAGCTCTTGTAACTGTCGTAACCAGGCCATTACACGCATTGACCCAAAAGGAGCAAGGAGGAACATTTTGCCGTCGCCTTACACTACCCGGCGTTCTATTGACTTGCAGCACCGTAGCTCCTAACATTCCCAGTTCGCCTGTCTACACGCCGCGCTAATAAACTGATGATTGAAAAAACTCTGGTCGGCCAAACCATTTCTCATTACCGCATTACCGAAAAACTCGGTGGTGGAGGCATGGGAATTGTTTACAAGGCGGAAGACACGACTCTCGGCCGCTTCGTTGCACTTAAATTTCTACCCGACGATGTCGCAAGAGACGCGCAAGCTTTGGAGCGGTTCCGGCGAGAGGCGCGTGCGGCGTCAGCCTTGAATCATCCCAACATTTGCACCATCCACGAAATTGACGAGCAAGGCAATCAGTCTTTTATCGTGATGGAGTATCTGGAGGGCCAAACCCTCAAGCATCGCATTGCGGGGCGTGCGATGGATGTGGAAGCGCTGCTGGGTCTTGGCATCGAGATCGCCGACGCTCTCGACGCCGCGCACACCAAAGGAATTATTCATCGCGACATCAAGCCTGCAAATATTTTCATCACCAAGAGGGGACAGGCGAAACTTCTCGATTTCGGACTGGCAAAGCTGACCGAGCGCCATGGGATGGACGGCGCCACCGTGACCGGGGGCGATCTGATGACCAGCCCTGGCTCTGCCGTGGGAACCGTCGCGTACATGTCGCCAGAACAAGTTCGGGCTGAACCACTGGACCATCGCACGGATTTATTCGCCTTCGGTTCCGTCCTTTATGAGATGGCGACCGGTGTCGTGGCATTCTCAGGCAGCAGCTCCGGGGTTGTGTTTGAAGCGATTCTGAACCGGACACCCGCGCCAGCTTCGACGCTGAACACCGCCCTTCCTCCGAAGCTTGAAGAAATCATTTCCAAGTCGCTCGAAAAGGATCGCGAATTCAGGTATCAGACCGCCGCTGAGCTTCGCGGCGATCTGAAACGGCTGAAGCGCTCGCTGGACACGTCGCGAATCCGGGCCTACAGCGTTGGCTCTTCTTCCTCCGAAGTAGTCGCGGCCTTGCCGTCTAAGCCTCAAGCCAGAGCTCCGCAGCGGCGCATGCTGGGCGCGATTATCCTTGCGTCGTCGCTGGCTTTGGCGGCTGGCCTTGCTGCTGGCATGTTCCTGCTCAAACGCAGGGTTGAGGCTCCGCTCCCTATTTACCATCCCCTAAGCTTCAGGCGGGGAGCTGTGCATGCGGCCCGCTTTGCGCCGGACGGCAAGACGGTCATTTACAGTGCGTCTTGGGAAGGTAAGCCCTCGCAGATGTTTACTACCCGGCCAGACAGTCCACAGGCACGCGACTTGGATCCTGCCGGGGCAGATGTCCTTGCCATATCTTCTACGGGCGAAATGGCACTGTTGCTCAACAGTCGCACCATGAAGCCGTTTCTTCTCGGCGGAACACTCGCCCGAGTGCCTTTGGGCGGAGGCGCTCCTCGAGAGATTCTTGAAAACGTGGAATTCGCCGATTGGACGCCGGATGGAAGTAATCTCGTTATTGTCAGGGAGGTCCAGGGACGCAATAGGCTTGAGTATCCGCCGCAAAAAGTGCTGTATCAACCTGAGGGGTGGATTGGCAATCCACGCTTCTCGCCGAAGGGGGACGTCATTGCATTCGTCGATCATCCTCAACCCGGAGACGACGGCGGATCGGTCGGAATCGTTGACCTTGCGGGCAAGAAAACCGCGCTGTCCAGCGGATGGGATAGCATTCAAGGACTAGCCTGGTCGCCCGCCGGCGATGAAATTTGGTTTACCGCTACCAAAACCGGCGGTGACCGGTCTCTTTTCGCGGTTGATCTCTCAGGAAATCTTCGGCTGATGGCGCGCGTTCCGGGCGAGCTGACGTTGCTCGATGTAGACCGGCAGGGTGGCGTCCTTCTCACACGGGGAAATGATCGGGCTGGCGTCCTCGGGATGACTGCCGGAGACGCCAAGGAACGCGACCTCTCCTGGCTGGATTGGTCCGTTCCAAATAGTTTGTCGGCCGATGGACGGGTTCTGCTCTTCACCGAGGCCGGTGAGGGCGGCGGGCCGAAATATGCGGTCTACGTTCGGAATACTGACGGCTCACCCGCCATTCGCCTGGGTGAGGGATCTGGATTTGCGCTGTCACCCGATGGAAAGTGGGCGGCATGTCACCCGAATACCGTACCTTCTCCCATAGTTGTGCTCCCTACTGGTGTGGGGGAAACAAGAGCCGTCGCACCGGATGGATTGAATCATGTTCGACTTCAGTGGCTGGCGAACGGAAAGCAGTTCGTATTCTCCGGAAACGAGCCCGGCAAGGGCCTTCGCCTCTATGTGGAATCGTCGGAGGGCGGGAAGGCCCAGCCCATCAGTCCGGAAGGAATCGATGAGACGTTCGCGGCGTCTCCCAACGGTGAGTCTGCAGCGGCAACTGGTCCGGATGGGAAGCTTTATGTTTACCCGATTGCTGGAGGGGAACCACGCGTAGTTGCGTCCGCGGAGCCGGGAGAAGCGGCGACCGGATGGACGGCGGACAGCAATTCTCTGTTCGTTTTCCATTTCGGCGAAATACCCGAGCGGGTGACTCAGATCACACTCGCAACAGGGCAACGAAGGCCATGGAAAGACCTCTCCCCAGCGGACTCCGCGGGACTCACAAATCTGCGTGGCCTGCTTATGGCCGCAGACGGCAAGAGCTATGTCTACGGCTATGTCAGAACACTATCGGATCTGTATCTCGTGGAAGGATTGCAGTAGCTCGCGGAAAACTTCTGGTGGTCCAGGGTGCTCCATGTCTCACGCATTTTGCGACACTTGAGTTCTTCTACTTCCCATTGTGAGGTGAAATGCTTCTTCAAGGCCAAGCCGCTCTCGTGACGGGTGCGAGCCGGGGAATCGGCAAGGAGATCGCGCTTGAGCTTGCCCGCAATGGCTGCAGGGTCGCAGTGAATTACTACGGCGATCTATCACCGTTCATTGACTCAACCGTCTCGCAAATCCGCGCGCTTGGAGGTGAAGTATTGCCTATCGAGGCCGACATTCGATCGAGTGGTCAGGTGTCTGCCATGTTCGAGCGAGTAATCGGCAGCTTCGGACGTTTGGATATTCTGGTCAATAACGCCGGAGTCCAGACCTGGAAGCCACTCTTGGATGTCACCGAAGAAGAATGGGATTTGGTCATCGACACAAACTTGAAAGGATGTTTTCTGTGCACTCAGCGGGCCGCACGATTTATGAAAGACCACGGCGGCGGATCGATCGTGAATCTTGGCTCGGGATGCAACAAACTGGCATTTCCGGGTTTGGTGGCTTACACCGCGAGCAAGGGTGGAATTGAAATGTTCACCAAAGAAGCTGCGGTGGAGTTAGGGCCGTATGGCATTCGGGTCAACTGTATCGCGCCTGGGTCAATCGAATCGGACCGCACTAAAACCGAAGACCCGGACTACGCTGGGACGTGGTCGAAAATGACTCCGCTCGGGCGTGTCGGTACCGTCGCGGACATCGCTCCAACGGTTGTATTTCTGGCGAGTAAGGCGGCATCGTTCATCAGCGGCCAAACCATTTGGATAGACGGAGCACTGTTCACTCAAGCCCAGTGGCCGTACAAAAAATGATCAGTACGACCGACCCCCAAGCGCGACTGCGCCGACCCTATTCCACTTTGTCCCAGAATAGCAGTTGCCTATCGCTCTCTAATAATGCTGCTAAGCATGTCGGGCTTCGATTCGTCTCGCACCAAATGGGGATATTTCTCACCGCCGTGGTAATCGATTTTGTAAGCCTTAAAGTACTCCGCATTTTCGATCAGCAATTCGATTGATTCCTTGCTTCCCATCGCCGCGTGCAAGGCAACACGGAGAACCTGTGCCGAATTCGCGTTTTCTGTTGTAAATCGGCGGCCGTTTACCGCTATGAGTTGCATTCCAGGCCCAATACCAGCCTTTGCCGCCGGCATTCCCTCTACGGTGTCTACAATCGTTCCGTCGTCCTTCAGAAGGAGGCCTAGCGAATAGGAGGTATCAATCTCGCGGCGATCGTCCTCGCGGATGCGTGTAAGCTCTGAGCGGTTTTGGTCATAAATCAACCTCCAACCGCTGTTTTCGATGCCTGTCAGCGGCGCCCCGGGACCATGGTTGCTGAGTCGATCCAGCCAAAAAGTCCGCCAATCGTAGGGAGCAACTTGGTTCAGAGTATTGATTACATCGTCAAAGTCGTAGGTCTTCACCGTGGGTGGGCCGCTTGGCGCTCCATGAAAAAGGCGGCAGAAGTCGTCGATGGACTTCTTTCCATGGGTCTGTTGGCGGATGATCGTGTCAACCCACAACCAGTTCAAGACGTCTTCATCGTAAAAGTCCACGGTTCTTCGCCATGAAGCCCAGCCGTCTGGCGCGAAGTAAAGTTGCGCGGCCGCGTCGGCGGTGTCCTGCAAATTCCTCCATGTGCGTCCTGGTTCGTGATTGAGTCGCGCCGCAATTCCAGCCAACGCGTCTCGATATTCTTCGGGCGCCCAGAGTCCGCTACGAGCGGTGAGCACGTCACCGAGGTAGGAAGTCAATCCCTCGTATACCCAAAGGAGATCGTCCTGCATCGGCTGCTGAAAGTCTGGCGCAGTCAAATCGGCGGGGCGCCGGTATTTCCCGTTCCACGAATGAACGTACTCATGCGGCAACAATCCGGCGTCAAGCTTTCGCAGGTCATAATCCACCAGACCTCGCTCGCCAATACGGCTGTCGTCGGATTCATGGTGCTCCAGGCCAAAATGAGCCACGTGGTCGCTCAGAGTGAACAGGAAGTGATAGTCCCGATAGTGGTGCGCCCCGAATAGGATGTATGCCTGCTTCACCAAATTTCTATAGTCGTCCCAGACCTCCGCGGGTGCGTCGAGTGCAGCGGCGCTGTCAGCGGCAATGTCCATCTCGACGGGAGCGTCGTCGTGGGTCAAAGGCACAACCTTCAGATAGTGCCCGGTCAATACCGGTGAGTCCACGAGCATAGTTAGGGAGACTGGGGAGAAATTGATTTGGCGCTGGCCATTGAGTTGATCCGTGGCTTCCGAAACTTTGGGCAACGAGGTGCCGAAGTTCCATGCCGTGGGTAAACGAATGCTGGCATGGTAAGTGAGGTCGTCGGACTTCCATCCCTTGGGATACAACAAAAGCTGATTCCAACTGATGATGGCCAATGTTGCAGTTGCTGACGAGCCTGCCGAAAACCCGCTCTCGATCGTCGGAGGCGAAAGATAGTCTAGCGAAGCGTTCACTTCGCTTACTCCCGGGGGGATCTCGACGTTGATCGTAAAGCCGTCGAGGGTGTCGCGACGCCATTTTAGAGTTTGTCCGGCTGCGAAAAACTTGAGTCCGGCGAGATCCGTGACTGGGCCGTCGGGCGCATGTTCGCCGGGGATCCACTTCGGATAATAAAGAGTGAGAGTGCCCGGCGCCGCGGGGATTACGAGCTGAGCGTGGAAGATTTTGCGCGGGGCTTCGGTCGCATCAACAAAGATCTTTATCGTTGGCGCATTCGTCTGCGCGTAAGAGCTGCAAATGAAGATTGAAAAAAAGGCACCAGCGAAAGCTCTGTTTATCAACTTCCCTCCCTAGACAGATAGCAGGCAACAATATAGCAGCCAAGCTCGCGCTCAATTTTTGAAATCTAATTGGAATCCTAAAACGAGAACTCTTTGGACTTAGCACGAACGATTTCATCGTGTGACGAACGTGACGCGGTGATTTGCGATCGCCTGGCGTTCAATGGAATGCATGCGCCACGCAATATTTTGTGCAACGATTTTATTGCTGCTGTGTCCCCTGGCGGCGAATGCCGGAGGAGACGCGGCAATGCCAGATGCGCCCTCATCCTTGCTGCCCGCAAGCGCCGCGCTGAACATCGCTGCGACTCCGAGTTCCTCACATGCTAGTCCGCTCTCACCCGAGCATTCCGGGGTAATCGATAAGCAATTCTTGATTCTTTCCGCGATCTCAACCGCCACAATTTTTGCCGACTCATACACAACGACGTGGATCGGTCAGAATTATCGGGCCCACGGATCCGGCCCGTGTACGGTGGAAGGCGGCGAACCACTCCTTTACGGTTTGCACCCTGCGGCTGGACGCGCCTACGCGGTTGGCGCCGCTATGGCCGCTGGGGCCATCACCGCGAGCTACCTCGCCAAGAAGCACTTGCCGTCGAAATTAAAGTGGATGTGGACTGCTCCGCTTCTCTACGAGACTGGTGTCAGCGTCCACGGTTTCAGCACCAACCTGGTGCGATGCAATCCGTAAAGCTCGATCTTTGGCCGACCGGCTTTTTTAAGTTGATGTTTAAGCCGATTTTGGTCTCTAATCCCTGGCGACTGTGAGGCATAACCCCAGGGGGGACACGCCCCAGTTCCTGCCAAAATATCCATCTTCACTATCGAAATTCTGAATTGTACTTATTTGGCCATTCGATAGTAATAACTATAGGTAGGCGTAATATCAGCCGGAGAGTGTGCCGCCTCTGTGCTGATGATGAAATTACCAGCCTTACGTTAAGTTGTTGTTTCTGTGGAGTTTTCCGGAACCATGTCAACCCATCTCAAGAACGGGCTTCCCCGTGCCCAAGGGCTTTACGATCCTGCGCACGAGCATGATGCGTGCGGCATTGGATTCGTAGCCAGCATTCGCTGCGAAAAAAGTCATGAAATAGTCCGCCAGGGAATTCAGGTTCTCATTAACCTCACGCACCGCGGCGCATGTGGATGCGATCCTGAAACTGGAGACGGCGCCGGCATCCTCATACAGATCCCGCACAAGTTTTTTGCCCGCGAGTGTTCGCAGCTTGGTTTCGAATTGCCAGCCGAGGGCGAGTACGCCGTTGGCATGACATTCCTGCCGGTGGAGAAGCACCAGCGACTTCAGTGTGAAGGAATCTTGGAACGCATCATTAGCGAAGAGGGACTGAGCGTTCTGGGATGGCGGGACACGCCCGTCAACGGTGACGCGATCGGGCGCGTAGCTCGAGCTTCGCAACCTTACATACAGCAGATTTTTGTGGCGAGGCCCGAAGGTTTGAACGAGGATGCATTCGAACGCAAACTGTATGTAGTTCGCAAACTCGCAGAGCGGGAGATCGCGGAATCTGATGTTCAGGATAAGGAATTTTTCTACATCCCGTCATTGTCGGCGCGAACGATAGTTTACAAAGGCCTACTGCTGGCCCCGCAAATCGAGAATTTCTACGCCGAACTGTCTGATCCGGATGTGATGAGCGCGCTCTGCCTGGTGCATCAGCGTTTTTCGACAAACACGTTTCCGAGCTGGCAACTGGCACATCCCTATCGCTACGTCGCTCACAACGGTGAGATTAACACCCTCAAAGGCAATGTGAACTGGATGCACGCCCGCCAGTCGATTCTCGAATCGCCACTCTTTGGCGACGACATCAAGAAATTGTTTCCAATCGTGGCACCGTCGGGAAGCGATTCGGCGAACTTCGACAACGCTGTGGAACTTCTATTTCAATCGGGACGCAGCCTGCCGCATGTGTTAGCCATGCTGATCCCAGAGGCATGGTCGGGCAATCCCCACATTAAGCCGGAGAAGCGTGCGTTTTACGAATATCACGCATCGTTGATGGAGCCGTGGGATGGCCCGGCGGCAATGGCTTTCACCGATGGACGCGTTATCGGGGCGACGCTTGATCGCAATGGATTACGTCCGGGGCGTTTCGTGGTGACGCACGATGGTTTGGTAGTCATGGCATCCGAAGCCGGAGTGCTCGACATTGATCCTGAAAACATCAAGACCAAAGGCCGCTTGCAGCCGGGAAAAATGTTCCTGGTAGACACGGTTGCTGGGCGCATCATTGCCGATAAAGAGATCAAGCGCCAACTCGCTTCGCGGCAGCCTTACCAACAATGGCTGGAACAGAATCAGATCACGATGGCACAGTTGCCGGAGCCATCCCGCGTGCACCGCTCCGATACTGGCACTATTCTCTCCCGGCAGCGCGCATTCGGGTATACGGAAGAAGATTTGCGAATGATTCTTGAGCCGATGGCATCGAAGGGCGAGGAGCCGGTTGGCTCCATGGGGACGGACACTCCCCTGGCTTGTCTCTCGGATCGTCCGCAACCGTTGTTCAATTACTTCAAGCAACTTTTCGCGCAGGTCACGAACCCTCCAGTCGATCCCATCCGGGAAGAGATGGTGATGTCGTTAATCAGCTACATCGGGACCGAACGAAATATCCTCGAGGAGACTCCGGAAAATTGCCACACGCTGAAACTGCCGCATCCGATTCTCACTAATCGTGATCTCGAAAAGTTACGGCGTGTTTCGCGGGGAGATTTGTTAGCCACCACTTTGCCAGCATTGTTCCGGGGCTCCGACGGGGAAGCGGGCCTGAAACGCGCTCTGGACGAGCTTTGTCAGCGAGCGTCTCTCGCGGTGAAATCAGGCTATACGTTGCTTATTCTTTCGGATCGGGGAGTCGATAAGGAATACGCTCCGATCCCCAGCTTGCTGGCACTGGCTGCCGTACACAATTTGCTGGTTCGAGAGGAGACTCGGACTCAGGTCGCGCTCATCATCGAATCGGGCGAGCCTCGCGAGGTTATGCACTTTGCCTTGCTGATCGGCTATGGTGCGAGTGCTGTGAATCCATATTTAGCGATTGAGACTTTAGAGGATTTGGCATCGCGCGGATATTTGCCGGATGGAATTACCGCAGAACTCGCGGTTAAACACTTCATCAAGGCGACGAATAAAGGACTCCTGAAAACTTTTTCGAAGATGGGAATCTCGACTCTGCAAAGCTATCGCGGGGCTCAGGTATTCGAAGCAATCGGCCTCAACAAAGAATTGGTAGAAGCATATTTTGCGGGCACAACGTCGCGTCTGGAAGGAATCGGACTAAGCGTGATCGCCCGCGAAGCGCAGATGAAACATGAGTACGCTTTCAGTCCGGCAACCGACTCTGATACTGAGCTTGCCGTGGGAGGAAGTTATCATTTCCGCACTAAAGGCGAATATCACCTTCTCAATCCGGAGACCATCAGCAAACTACAACACGCAGTGCGCCAGGATAGCTTCAAGACTTTCCAGGAATATACCGATTTAATCGATCAGCAGAGCAGGAACATGGCTACCCTTCGCAGCCTGATGCAAATCAAAAAAGCGAAGAAGCCTATCTCAATCGACAAAGTCGAGCCCGCGAAAGAAATCGTCAAGCGCTTCACTACCGGCGCAATGTCTTTCGGATCGATCAGCAAAGAGGCGCACGAAACGCTGGCCATCGCCATGAATCGCATCGGAGGCAAGTCGAATACCGGCGAGGGCGGCGAGGATGAAAACCGCTTCAAGCCAGATTCGAATGGCGATTGGCGGCGCAGCGCGGTCAAGCAGGTGGCGTCGGCACGCTTTGGAGTGACCACGAATTATCTGGTGAATGCCGACGAGCTACAAATCAAGATGGCTCAAGGCGCCAAGCCCGGCGAGGGTGGACAACTTCCGGGACACAAAGTTGACGAAGTGATTGCGCGGTTACGGCACTCTACTCCCGGCGTGGGATTGATTTCACCGCCGCCGCATCACGATATTTATTCCATCGAAGATTTGGCGCAACTGATTTACGACTTGAAGAACGTAAATCCTCAGGCGCGAATTGCGGTGAAGTTAGTCGCGGAAGTCGGAGTCGGAACCGTTGCTGCTGGCGTGGCAAAGGCCCACGCAGATGTCGTTCTGATCAGCGGCGACAGCGGCGGGACTGGGGCGTCTCCACTAAGTTCGATTAAGCATGCCGGGATTCCGTGGGAACTAGGGTTGGCCGAAACTCAACAAGTATTGTTGCTGAATGATCTGCGCAGCCGTATCCGCGTGCAAACCGATGGCAAGCTGCAAACCGGGCGCGATGTCGTGATCGCTGCATTGTTGGGCGCGGAGGAATTTGGATTCGCCACTGCCCCGCTGGTTGCGATGGGCTGCATCATGATGCGCAAGTGTCATCTCAATACTTGCTCTGTGGGAATTGCCACGCAAGACCCAGTCCTTCGCGCGCAATTTGCGGGACAGCCCGAACACGTCATCAATTTCTTTTTCTTCATCGCGGAGCAAATGCGCCAGTACATGGCCGAAATGGGCTTCAAGAAAGTGGATGACATGGTCGGCCGCGTGGACATGCTGGAAACGCAGCCGGCCGTGGACCACTGGAAGGCGAGCGGTCTAGATCTGTCTGCGATTCTCTACAATCCGGCGGTTCCGAGCCGTGTGGCAAGACATTGCGTGCAGAAGCAGGATCACGGGTTGGAAGTAGCGCTCGACCATCAACTGATCAAGCATTCCCAGGAAGCGCTGGAAAACCGTACTCCAGTAGAAATGAGTTTTCCAATTCGCAACGTGCATCGCACGGTGGGCGCGATGCTCAGTGGTGAAATTGCGCGGCGATATGGATCGGACGGCCTGCCCGATGACACAATCCGCATTCGTTTCGACGGGTCGGCGGGCCAAAGTTTTGGCGCATTCCTCGCCAAAGGGGTCACAATGACTCTCGAGGGCGAAGCCAATGATTACGTTGGCAAAGGCCTTTCGGGGGGACGCGTAATTGTTTATCCGCCGAAAAACGCTGGCTTCGTCGCCGAAGAAAATATTGTGATCGGGAACGTCGTGCTCTACGGCGCAACCAGTGGCGAGGCGTTCTTCCATGGAATGGCCGGAGAACGATTTGCCGTACGCAACTCCGGCGCGATCGCGGTTGTTGAAGGAGTTGGCGATCACGGTTGCGAGTACATGACCAATGGCTTGGTCGTCGTGTTGGGGTCGTGCGGCAGGAACTTTGCCGCGGGGATGAGCGGCGGCATCGCGTACGTATTTGACGAGCGCGGCGACTTCACCGAGAAACGCTGCAACTTGGCGTCGGTAGATCTCGAACCGTTAATTGAAGCGCCGGACGTCAAGATTGTCCGCGATCTCATTACTCGCCATTACGAATTCACAAATAGTGCGAGGGCAAGATCCATTTTGGATAATTGGTCTGAAGTCTCGGCGCGGTTCATCAAGATATTTCCGCACGAGTTCAAGCGGGTGCTTGGTGTGACCCGCACCCGACAACCGTACGTCCCGGGCGAGCCCGTCGCAGTTCCAGAATTAGTGGAGCAGGTGCAGCATGGGTAAGACCACGGGCTTCATGGAAATTCCCAGAGAGCTGCCCACGCGCCGACCTGTGGCGGAGCGAGTGAACGACTGGTTCGAAATCTATCAGGATTTCCCCGAGGCCAAGTTGCGCGATCAGGGTGCGCGCTGCATGGACTGCGGCGTTCCCTTTTGTCATACCGGGTGCCCGGTAAACAATTTGATCCCCGACTGGAACGATCTCGTTTATCGCGGCCGTTGGAAAGAGGCCGTGCGGCAGCTGCATTCCACGAACAACTTTCCGGAATTTACGGGGCGTATTTGCCCCGCGCCTTGCGAAGCCTCGTGTGTTCTGGGAATCAATCAGCCGGCAGTAACTATTAAGCAGATCGAAAAAAGCATTATCGAGCGGGGATTCCAAGAAGGATGGATCCAGCCCGAGCCCCCGAAGTTTCGCACTGGAAAAAAGGTCGCGATTGTTGGCTCCGGCCCGGCTGGACTCGCGGCGGCTCAGCAATTAAATCGCGCCGGCCATTGGGTGACTGTTTACGAAAAAGCAGATCGCATCGGTGGACTGCTTCGGTATGGCATTCCGGAATTCAAGATGGAAAAGAAAGTTCTCGACCGGCGCCTCAAACAAATGTCCGCGGAGGGCGTGAAGTTTGTTACCAAGACCCACGTGGGTCACGGAGTCCCGATCGAAGATTTTCAGCGCGAGTTTGACGCCATTGTTCTTGCGGGAGGAGCTGAACATTCCCGTGACCTGCAAGTGCCGGGGCGCGAGTTAAAGGGAATTCATTTCGCGATGGATTTCCTTCCGCAACAGAATCGTCGTTGCGAAGGAGACAGCCTCCAAGGCGAAGCCGAAATTCTCGCAACCGGTAAGCACGTCGTGATTATCGGCGGAGGAGATACGGGGGCGGATTGTCTTGGGACTTGCCATCGTCAGAAACCGGCGTCCGTGCACCAATTCGAGATCATGCCCACGCCGCCGAGTGATCGCTCGCCCCTAACCCCGTGGCCGCTTTGGCCGATGCAACTGCGCGTCGAAGGCGCTCACGAAGAAGGCGGCATCCGGGGTTGGAGCATTGCGACGACAAGCTTTACCGGCGATGCTCAAGGGAACGTCAAGCAACTACATGGCATTCGGGTAGGACCGCCGCCGAAATTCGAGCCCCAGCCCGGCACTGAATTCAGCATGGACGCTGAGCTGGTACTCCTTGCAATGGGCTTCTTGGGTCCAGTTCGCGACGGCACGATCGAAAAGTTAGGCGTGAAGCTCGATGCGCGCGGGAACGTCGCGACCGATGAGAACTACATGTCGTCAGTTCCAGGAGTGTTTGCTGCGGGAGATATGCGTCGGGGACAATCGCTTGTCGTATGGGCAATCGCCGAGGGGCGCAAGGCCGCAGCGGGCGTAGACAATCACCTTAAGCAATCCGGAATGGTCGCAGCAATCGCGCCTGCCGCTTCGAGAATGCGGTCAATCGTCGCGTAGACGGTGCGATTTCTTCAAAGAATCATTAACCACAGAGGATACAGAGGATCACAAAGGTTTCAGGTTTAGGCTGTCCACTGTGGTTTAAGCCTTTGAGTCGTACTTCGCCGCATCCTGTAAGATGTTCTGCGTCCTTTACCAAAATAAATGATCGCTCTCTCCGACATCGAAGCGGCATTAGCGCGCATTCGCGAATCCATCTATCTCTCCCCCTGTGAGCGCTCTGAGACGTTCTCCCAGCTCACCGGCAACTCCGTCCACTTCAAACTCGATAATTTGCAAAGAACTGGAGCTTTCAAGGAACGTGGCGCGCTGAACAAGTTGCTTACGCTCACTAAAAAAGAACGCGACCGCGGCGTAATTGCGGCGTCTGCCGGAAACCATGCTCAGGGCCTCGCTTACCACGCCGGGAAGCTCGGTGTGAAGGCGCAGATATGCATGCCGCTCACCACGCCGCTCACGAAAGTCTCGGCCACAAAGGAATACGGCGCGACGGTAATCCTTCATGGCGCAAATTACGACGAGGCGTGCGAAGATGCGATTCGACGCAGCCTCGAACACGATCTGACATTTGTGCATCCCTTTGATGATGATGCTGTCATCGCGGGACAGGGCACTCTCGGACTCGAGATTCTTCAGCAGCATCCTAATGTCGAAGCCATTATTTCGCCGATCGGCGGTGGTGGGCTCATTGGCGGCATTGCGTGCGCGGTGAAAGAAACAAGTCCGAGCGTTCGGATCATTGGAGTTCAACCCTCCCGACTTCCATCCATGAAAGTTGCGATCGCGGAGGGAAAGCCGGTCACTCTCAATCCGGCCGCGACTATCGCAGACGGAATCGCAGTCCGCCGCGCAGGTGACCGCACTTTTCCCATGGTTCAAAAGTATGTGGACGATATAGTCACCGTGGATGAAGAAGAGATCGCGAACGCAATCCTGCTTCTACTGGAACGCGAGAAGACTTTGGCCGAAGGGGCGGGGGCAGCCGCGCTCGCAGCTCTGATCAACCACAAAGTTTCGCTGATCGGAAAGCGGGTTGCAGTCCTGGTGTGCGGGGGAAACATCGATGTAACTCTCTTGGCTCGGATCATGGAGCGCGGTCTTGTAAAAGACGGACGCCTGGTTCGGCTCCGAGTGCATCTGCCCGATTATCCCGGAGCGCTGCATCGGCTGACCGGAATTCTGGCGAAGCACCGCGCAAATATTGTGGAGACTTCCTACGACCGGGCGTATTACGGAGTGAATCTGGGAGACACCGCCATCGACATTACCATGGAAACGCGAGGGCCAGATCACATCGCGGAATTGCTATCAGCCCTTGGTGCGGATGGGTATGCGCATGAGCGCGTGCTGTAAATTCGCAATGCCTATTTGGTCACAACCCGATCTTTGATCCGTTTATATTCCTCTTCGGACAGAATATGTTTTGTCACAACGTCACGCGGATCATCGTACGGACGCCCAGCGATTACCCGGGTCGCGCGGGCATGCGTGACCCCAGGCAGGGTGATGAGCTGATCCTCGGTGGCCGTGTTTAGATTCACAGTCTTATCGCGGGTGAGCCCCTCCCGCACGCCTTCCACCACGGCTTTCGTGTCGCTTTTCAATTGCGCGGTGGCATCGGCGGTCTTCTCACGGATCTCATCGGGATTCGGTTGCTTCTGAGAACACCCAGTGAAAACCGCTAAAGCGCCAATGATCAGGAAAAACTTCACGCCCCTAAGATGTCTTCGGAGAGCGTCGAGTTGCGTTTGAGATCGAGTACCATTCATCGAGTGCTCCTGTCGGCGCAGTGAGAGTAGCGGAACTTGGGGAACGGGTCAAGCGATTCAAGTCAGCGCCCGAGAGCCGCCAGCGTGCTCCGAAACATATCTATAAAGCAAGTGCCAGGGAGGTATCGTAATATCAGTCCGAACATTTGGAGTGTGCATTTGAAGAGACGCAGCAGCGTTTCGGGGCGGTGTCGCCTTTCGCGTTTCTCAAAATGGAACGCCGCAGTGGTGCTGATACCCATGTTGTTGATGCCGCTGAGATTCGCATGGGCAGACAGCGATGGGATCGAGAGGCAGCTCAAGTCCGAATACGCAAACAAGGTTCTCACGCTGCGTCATTTCTACAGCGGCGACCATCTGCGGTTCCGCGCGGATGGCGCGTTGCTAGGAGACGCCGAAGTCGGCCCATGGACAGTCGATGCGCAAATCGCCGTCAAAGAAGTCCGGCTGCGCGGCGAGGGGCTGATTATCAACGGCAGACGGATTTACACGGTTTTCGACTCTCAATTCAAACCCCAGGACGAGTTGATGACCCTTGAACATAACCACGACAAGGCGAGCAAAGACGCGAAAAAAATACTTCGCAGCCTGAGCGTCGAAATCGAGATCGAACTGCCTAGCGAGAAGCCGGATCAGAAGGACATCTCGTCTGCGATTCACGGAGTGTTTCTGACCGAGTCGGAATCGATGCTTGATGTCGTGCCCAATTACTGGCGCGCCTACTTCACCAAGCAAGAAGGCAAACCAGAAAGCACTCCGAAGTCGGAGGAACCTGTTTATCGCGCCAATCCGGGCGCCGGGATTTCAGTGCCGCATCCCACTTACCTGCCTGATCCGGAGTACTCCGAGGAGGCGAGAGAATTAAAGTACCACGGCACCGTCCTGATAAGCTTGGTCGTCGATGCCTCGGGTAGCCCGATAGACCTGCAGATCGAAAGGCCGACCGGACTGGGCTTGGATGAAAAAGCTGTTGCCGCAGTCACCACCTGGAAATTCGAACCCGCGCAAAAAGACGGCAAGCCCGTATCCGTCGCGATAAGTGTAGAGCTTCAGTTCAACATTTACTAACAGATTTATGAAAATCTGCGTACTTGGCCTGGATTGCGCAGCACCAGAAATTATTTTTGGCGACGAGCGACTGGCGAACCTCCGTCGTTTAATGAGCGCCGGAATGTACGGCAGGTTGGAAAGCGTGATTCCTCCCATCACCGTTCCTGCCTGGATGTGCATGACCACGAGCCAGGACCCGGGATCGCTTGGTGTCTATGGATTCCGAAATCGCAGCGATCACTCTTACGACAAACTCAGCTTTGCGAATTCGGCTTCGATAAAAGCCCCTGCGATTTGGGATCACCTCACGCAGCAAGGAAAGAGGTCGATCATCGTTGGCGTGCCTCCGAACTATCCGCCGAGGCGAGTGAACGGCATCAGCGTCGGCTGCTTTCTCACACCAGATACCGTGAAAAACGACTTCACGTATCCTGCGGACGTCAAATCAAAAATCAACGCGCTGGTTGGTGAGTATCCCACTGATGTGAAAAACTTCCGTACGAATGATAAAGAACGGCTCAAGCGAGAGATTTTCGACATGAGCCGCAAGCAGTGGCAGGTTGTCCGCTGGCTGCTGAGCGAAAACGAGTGGGACTATTTTCATTTCGTGGATATCGGCCTCGACCGTATGCATCATGGCTTCTGGAATTATTTCGATCCTACGCACGTCCAATTCAGTCCTGGCAATCCTTATGAAAAAGCGATTCCGGAATATTATTTGTGGCTCGATGAGCAGATCGGCGCGGTCCTCAAGCTGCTTGATAAGGACACAATCGTGCTGGTGGTCTCCGACCATGGCGCCCAGCGGCTTGATGGAGGATTTGCTATCAATGAATGGCTGATCCGCGAAGGCTTATTGGTCTTGGAAGAATACCCAGCAGCACTTACTCCGTTCGAGAGGCTGCGCGTCAACTGGGGCAAGACTCGTGTATGGAGCGAGGGCGGATATTATGCGCGCGTTTTCTTTAACCTCCAGGGCCGTGAGCCTCTAGGAGTGATTCCCGCCAGCGAATACGAACGCTTTCAAGACCAGATCAAAGGTAGACTCGAAGCCCTGCCCGACGAGAAAGGAGCCCCGATGAAGTCGCTGGTCTTCAAACCGAAGGAGCTTTATCGGCACGTTCGAAATGTCGCGCCGGATTTGATTGTGCACTTTGGCGGACTCTACTGGCGCTCGATTGGAACTGTCGGCCACGGCAAGGTTCACGTCCAGGAAAATGACACCGGTCCCGACGCGTGTAACCACGCACAGTACGGAATGTTTATTCTCGCGGCGCCCAATTGTTCGCTACGCGGTGAGTACGAGAGTGCCGGGCTGCTGGATATTGCTCCAACACTCTTGGATCTCGCGGGCTACGAGATTCCGGCGAGTATGCAAGGGCAATCACTACTTACCGAAACACAAGACCGTGGAGTGCGAACAGTGAAGAGGAAATAAAAGTCAGCGAGCTTCGTTAGCGTTATTGATTCCTCGGCATTTTCAATTGATCGACGGAAATACAAACGCGACCGCCGGACCCACTTCGGCGTCACTCTCCCACATCGCTGGTCGCGATCTCATTGGGCGGATATGGCGCGACGTTCCTGAGGCTGCAGCCCTAGCCACCTCTTCAAACAATCTGAGCAAGTTGCTGAACCGCGCTCGGCCTGGGACCAATGTCGCTCTGTTATTTCGGCGGCTTTTTCTTTCCAAAGAGTCCGCCAACGGCATTCACCAAGGAGTCTGTATTCTGCCCGCCGGGGACCTGGCCTCCCAGCGTCGACTTTAGCTGGCTTCCCATCATCCCTTGAATGTCCGGCACGAACTTCGGATTCGAACTCGTTCCTTCAATCATAAATGGAAGCGTCGCGCCTTTGTTACCCATTCCTGCGAGCTGGGTCAATCCCGTTACTGTGCTACCAGAGAGGTTGGCACTCATTTTGTAATTCAAGGCATCGGATGGACTAACCGAGCCGTTGCCGGTAATCACACCGAAGGATGGAACATTCAGGTTGATATTGTTAGTGGTGGTACCAGAGGGCGCCATATGCACATCTGCACTAAAATTCTGGATGAGGGTGTCTTGACCTTGCGGGGCTCCGGTGAGCTTCGACACTTCAGAAAGCTTCGAAGCAAAGTTGAACCCCGCGAGCTTGGTGTTGGAGATTCGCACGGGACCAGCCGTCACCAATTGGTCTAGAGGCCCAGAAATAGTCAAATCCGCGGAGAGCGTTCCGCCTTGCAGAGATGAACCTGAGGGGAGAGTAACTCCCAGTGCCGGGAGCAGAGCTTCGAGATCGTCGACTGGCATCCCGTCACCCTTCACCCGCACATTTATAACGGTAGACGGTCCCTTCATCGCGAACGTGCCCGCGATGTGGGCGACCGCTTTACCGGCTGACGCCTCTGCCGAGGAGATTTTCCCGGCCTCTTGTTGCAACTCATAATCGACCACGTATTTCACATCTACTGCACGACCCGCGGGCCGTCCCTTTGGAGAAAGCTTCAGGCTGCTGGCTTGCACAGTCCCCGTTGATTGCAACTGATGGCCATTCGAGTTCAGATTTCCATCGAAGTCAACCATGCCAGCTATTCCCGAAGATGGAGGCGCGATTCTTGAGGCAGCGAGATCGAGATGCTTCACGGTAATCTGAGCCTGAACTGGCGTGAACGACGTATCGGTGGGATCAATTGGGCCGGCCTTGCCTTCAAGTTTTAAAGTGCCGTTGCCAGGCAAAGTGGCGGAAAGAGTAAATGGGAACTGCGAAGCCATCGAGAAATCCTGGACCGAGGCATTTACGTCCTGATATTGGGTAGGTTTCTCGGACGCATTTGCAGTCCCCATACTCAGGGAGCCATTTTTTACGGTAAGTTTTCCGACTGAAAGATTCTGGTTCGATGAGTCAGCTGCTTTGGTGGCGTTCTTATTACCGAGGGTTGAGAAGTTCCACTTTGCGGAGGTTGAGCGAAGCAGAGTCACTTGTGGTTCATCAATCTCAATATTTGTAATCTGCAATGACTTCGAAAAAATCAACGGAATCATCTGCACACCGACATTGAGAGCTTTGGCACGAACGAACGGCGTCTTGCTAAATGCCGGATCATCCGCGATGGAAAGATCATCGGCCGAAACGCCGCCAGACAGAATGGAAAGTTTCAAGTTGCCGATCTTAACCTCGCGGCCGAGTGCCGAGGAAAGGTCGGCCTCAATTCGTGGGCGGTAAGTGTTGACATCGAGGAAAAAAGGAAGAGCAACCACTACCACCAGTAGAACCACAACGATAATTCCGACGATCTTAACCGGCCGTCTCATAAGCGACCTCCCTTTGGCCTAACGCAATCCTTGGATGAGGTTGGCCGGTAATCAGTGGTCTGGGTTCCATCGGTCTGGATAGCGTACTGCCACCAGTTCAGCTGCAGCCTTTCACCCAACTTGGGCATGTTCGCGCGTCTTCACTGTGGCCAAGGCCTGATCCAAATCGGCGATTAAATCGTCGGCATTCTCGATACCGACCGATAAACGAATCATCTGGTCCGTGATTCCCATTCTTCTTCGGTGCTCGGCCGAAATCATTGCGTGAGACGTGAGGACAGGGATGCTCACCAGTGAATCTACTCCGCCCAAACTAGGGGCCAGGGTAAAGAGATTTAAAGATTCCGACATTCGCCGCGCGTCCTCACCGCTGCCATCGACCTCGAAGCTGAGCACGCCACCACCACCTTGCATCATCTCTATGGCCAACGCCCGTTGCGGATGGCTTTCCGCAAACGGATAGTAAACGCGTTTGACTTTCTTGTTTTCCGACAGGTATTGTGCGACCCGCAAGGCATTTTCGTTCTGGCGCTGCACCCGGACTGCCAGCGTCTTTATGCCGCGCAGCAGAAGCCATGCCGCGTGGGGATCCATGACGCCGCCAAGAGTTGTGCGGGTCGCGCGGATCGTGTCAATCAGGTCTTTGCGTCCTGCTGCGGCTCCGCAAATAAGGTCCGCATGTCCGGCAAAATACTTTGTTCCTGAGTGCAAAACGAGATCGATTCCGAACTCTACTGGGCGCTGGTTGATCGGCGTGGCAAAAGTTCCGTCAATCATGCTGATCAGGCCATGCTGCTTTGCCAGAGCAGCCACTTTTCTGAGATCCACAACTTTCAGCATGGGATTCGTTGGCGACTCGACATAGAGCAATTTGGTATTAGGACGGATGGCTCGTGCGTGCTCACCGAAATTTGTGGTCGAAACGAATGTGGTTTCCACTCCGAATTTCGGCAACCACGTGGTGAGAAATTTCGTGACGCCGCCATAAATGTCTTCCTGAGCCACGATATGATCGCCGGCTTTAACCAGCGCCATGATGCTGGTCGTGATCGCCCCCATCCCTGAAGCGAACAGCAAAGCAGCATCGGCGCCCTCGAGTTCTGCGATAGCCCTCTCGGCAACGGTGTGGGTCGGATTGCCATAACGGGTATAGAACATGTCGGTATTAGTAGCGCGAACCTGCTGATCGTTATCAGTGACTTCGAAGGTGGCAGTCTGGCAGATAGGTGTGGCCAGCGGGCCATTTTTCTTGCCAAGGTCGGCAGCTCCACGCACCGCTGAGGTCTCCGGATGATATTTGCGACGCTTCATCGTGTTCGTTCCTGTCTCGCCGGCGAATGCCTATTGGAATTGAGGTGGGGCGATAGAATAAGACTATTCTTCGGCGGCAACGGGGGCAAGAGTCGCGGACGAATACCCCAGCACAAGCAAAGCTTGGCACCCTGAGGGTCTCTGGTATTCTGTTACACCCTGCTTTTCTCGGCACTAAGCTGAAAGTTACACAGATTTCTTGACTTAAATGACCAAGCGAATTGCTTCCGATTCCGAATCTTCTGCTGAGTCAACGACGGGGTTGAAATCCGCGACATTTCAACTACGCTGCATTGGCTGCGGGGACGTTGGAGGCGCGCCGACGAGGAATCTGCGGTGTCAAGCTTGCGGCGATTTACTGGAAGTCGTTTATCCATGGGCCTCCGGCGATGGAAAGGAGTCCGGATTCAAGGCTTCCGAATTGAAAGCTCTGTGGAAACAAAGGCGAACATCCCGGCTGCCGTTGGACGAAAGCGGAGTCTGGCGATTTCGCGAGGTCCTTCCCGGTGTCAGCGAAGAAATCAACGTTATCACCCTGCGCGAGGGGAATACGCCTTTGTACTCGATGCCGCAATGCGCGGCGAAGGCTGGCGTCGAACCTCTCTTCGCCAAGCATCAGGGCATGAATCCAACTGGGTCTTTCAAAGACACGGGCATGACGACGGCCTCTTCTATCGCGCGCCAAGAAGGATTTCGCTGGGTTGCTTGCGCTTCGACGGGGAACACTTCGGCATCGATGTCGGCGTATGCCTCGCGTGGGGGCATGCGCAGCCTGGTATTGATCCCCGACGGCCAGATATCATGGAGCAAGCTGTCGCAAGCATTGGACTATGGCGCACTTACGTGCCAACTGAAGACGGATTTCGATGGCTGCCTGAAAATACTGAACGAAGTTGTACTTCATGAGCCGGTCTATCCGCTGAACTCGATCAATCCTTATCGTGTCGAAGGGCAGAAAACTGCGGCCATTGAATTACTGGAGCAGTTCGATTGGGAATCTCCGGATCATGTGATCGTACCCGGGGGGAATCTCGCCAATTCATCGGCGCTGGGGAAGGCCTTCCTGGAGATGAAGCAACTTGGGTTTATTTCGAGACTGCCCAAGGTTTCAATCATTCAGGCGGAAGGCGCGAATCCGCTGGTGCGAACGGTGCGGGAGAACGTCGGGCTAAAGTTGATTCCAGTGCGGGCGGAGACTTTGGCGACTGCAATTCGTATTGGCAGCCCCGCGTCGTGGAAAAAAGCTGTCCGGGTGCTCGACGCAACAGGGGGAACAGTCGAGCAAGTAAGCGAAGCCGAAATCGCGCTGGCCAAGGCCGAAATAGGAGCGGAAGGAATCGGCTGTGAGCCGGCATCCGCCGTAACCCTCGCCGGTCTGAAGAAGTTGGTAAGGCAAGGCTTTGTAAAACGGAACGAGACAGTGGTGCTGATATTGACGGGACACCTATTGAAAGATCCGGACTTCACGCTGAAATTTCATCGTGGAGATTTATTTCCCGACAGCGCCGACCCGGCCCTCGCGGCGCAGCAGAGGGCGCCCATAGTTCTTGAGGCCAACGCTGGCGCGGTTATCAAAGTTCTGGAGAAATTTCGGGATGAATAACCGGGACACCGTGGAACTGGTTCTTCCCGCTACATCCGCAAATCTTGGGCCAGCATTCGACGCGGCCGCCCTCGCCTTTAACTTATTCCTTAGGGTCAAAGCACGATCAGCCAAAGAATTCTCCATCACTGCTAGTGGGCGAAACGCTGACATTTGTGGCCGGGTCGAAAATCACCTCATTTTGACGACGTATCGCGAAGTTCTGAAAGCCGAAGGGCGAGTAGCCCTGCCGCTTTCGCTTCGAATTGATAATGACATTCCGATCGGCAAAGGATGCGGATCGTCTGCGGCGGCCCGCCTCGCGGGAATTGCCCTTGCCGTCCACTTCGGCAAATTGCACTGGACGGAAAACCGAATCATCGGGGAAGCTTCGCGCCGCGAGCACCACGCCGACAATGCCGCCGCTTGCTGGCTCGGAGGCTTGACGGTGGCCCGTATGGCGAGCAACGATGAAGCGCAAACTGTGCGCATTCTTCCGAAGGGAAAGTGGCCGCTGCTGTTGGCCGTCCCTGAAGAGAGCCTGTCCACCGAAGAAGCGCGTCGTGTTCTACCGGCGACGTATAGCCGTGCGGACGCTGTCAGCAATATTCAAAACTCGATGTTTTTGCTCGCGGCTCTAATTCAGGGACAGCCGCAGCTGATGGCGACGGCTCTGGAAGATCGAATACACCAACCTTACCGGGCATCCCTCTGTCCCTTATTGCCAGTGTTGCAAAAGCTCGATCGCTCGACGGGAGTTCTGGGAGTGGCTTTGAGCGGCGCTGGTCCATCGGTACTGATTTTCGTTAATCCGAAGGCATCGATTACCGGAGCTAAGACCCGCGTGAAGAACCATCTTGGCGCTGCCGGACTCTCGGCGGAACTGATTTCCGCGACAATTTCGACACGCGGAGGCAGTTCGTACTTCCCTTCTCTTCGCAAAAAGAAAAAGACCGGAAGCTAATCGGTCTTTTTTCCCAGGATCTTCTTGCGGGACTACTTTCGGCTGGCGGGTGGAATAATGTTGTTCATCCGCAAGTATTCCACCATCTGGCCATAATGATCAAAAGGATGAGCGATGGAGATGGTTGCCCATCCAAGCCTGGTGCTCATACCTTCGCCAAAGGGGCTCTTTACGTTGTCGGTCAGATTCTTCTCGGTAAGAGAGTTCATAGCTTTGTGCAGATAGGCAAAGGAATCTTTCAAGAACTTCATGATGTCAGCTTTTGATGTTATCGAATCCGGGCCGTTTTCACCGCCCAGTTCGACCGGGGGCTTCTCTTCGAGAATCGCGGCGGCGAGCATGTAGTTAACGGCTGCCACGTGTTTAACTTGCTGGGCAAAAGTACGCACTCCTTTGAATTCTCCGCTGGTAGGAGCAAATAAATATTTGCCTTCCGGCATAGCGTCCGCTGCTGGCACGAATTCGCCTTCCACATTGGTGACCGCGTGATCCAGAATTTCGCTCGGAGTGTGGCGTACATCGGATTTAGCGGTTTGTCCTACGGCGATGCCGCAGGCGAGTAACAACAGAGATGCACAAAACGACTTGAGTATTTTCATAGCTTTCTCCTCTTAGAGTGTAAAGATTTGACAAAAGTACTGTGCAGCATCAGCGTTCAATGGGAAGAAATCGATTCGGATGGGAGGGGCCGACTTCAGTCGGGCCGATCATTGATTTAGGTCGCATACGGCCCGATTAAAAGTCGGGCCCTCCCGTTTTCCGATCTCTGCATTTGCACCTGTAAATGTCGCAACGCTAATCCCGAATCACCGACGGCGCAAGCTCGATCTCGCGCTCAGAGAGCCTGTACTGCTTCACTGTAAGCAATCCCGCGATTAGAGCTAGAGCCGAACAAAGGAATGTCCAGGGAATGCCGACTCTCGTCGCTAATGCCCCCCACGCAGCGCTGCCAATCGCCATCCCGCCCTGTAACACAAGCAAGTACATCGAAAGTGCTCGTGCTCTCAGCCGGGGAGGCGACATGGTTTGCGCCGCGACGTTCAAACAGGCCAAAATTCCGATCCATGCGGTTCCGCTTGTGAACAATACCAGACAAAGCCAACTAAATGTTTGTACACGCCCAGCGGCGAACGTCATTAGGGCAAAAACTACAATTGCAAATGCGACCACGCCATCGACTGAAAGCTGGTTGCGAAGACGAGGCAGAGCCGCCGCTCCCGCAAGCGCTCCAAGCCCAAATGATCCCAGAAGTAGACCATATCCGGAGGGTCCGTAGGGACGCGCGAGAATCGGAAGCAGGGCAAGTAGAGAACTCGCGGCCAGGCTGAAAGCGCCGGTGCGAATTAGAACACACCGCACTAACGGCGTATCGAAGCCATAGCGAATTCCAGTGTGAATCGCGGCCAAGACGCGTCCTGTCTCGACTTGTTCGACTGCGGGACGCCGCCAGCGATAGAGAAAGAAAATTACTCCGAAAAACGAAAGAGCATTCAGGAGGAACGCCACGCCGGAGTTAGTGGCGGCGATGACTATCCCTCCAAGGGCCGGACCCACCGAGCGCGCAACGTTAAAACCGACGGAGTTTAATGCAACTGCCGAGGCGTGTTGACGGCTCGAAACAATCTCCGGGGTGATTGCCTGCCATGCTGGATCATTCATTACCGCGCCCAGCCCGAGCACGAACGTAAAACCAAGCAACACCCATGGAGTAATGTGGTGCATGAGGCTAAGAACGCCGAGCGCGGCCGAAGCCATAACCATCCAGCCTTGCGTAATCAGCAGAAACCGACGACGGTCCACCATGTCCGCCAAGGCGCCAGCTGGGAGAATGACCAGGAACACAGGCAGCGTTGTAGCCGCTTGCACCAAACCCACCATTAGCGGCGACATAGTGAGCTGCGTCATCAGCCACCCTGCGCCGACGTTTTGCATCCACGTGCCGGTGTAGGAAATTACTGCCGCGACCCACAGCGAGCGGAAGAGTGGCTCGCCGAGTGGCGACCAGGGCGATTCTCCGCGTGGAGGTAATAAGTTTGTCCGGAGATTGCCGGGCAGCGGACTGTTCAGCGAATCAGCCATAACTACTTCCTGGCTCCCTCAGGGACGGAGCCTGCAACGCAACTTTCGAACGGCCATTGCTTGTCCTGCCAAGCTCGCGCGAGAAAGATTGCTGTGCCGGTCAGAAGGATCAGAAGAGCATAACGAAGCTGAACGAGCGAGCCAGTCCGTGAAATCAAAATGAAGATGAATCCAACGATCGCTGCGAGCGCTGGCAACGGATAAAGCCACATCCGAAATGGGCGGGCCAGGTTCGGACCTCTAATGCGCAGAATGATCACTCCAATCGCCTGCATCAGGAACTGGAGGGTTATGCGGATGACCACCAGCGCCGCGATTACGTCAGCCAGTGGAAGAAAGCAAAACACCAGCGCCCCACCGCCAAGCGCGAGCAGAGAGACATATGGGAACCGGTATTCTGGGTGCACCTTCGCAAACGCCCGGAAATAGTTGCCATCGAGAGCCGCTGCGTAGGGCACGCGGGAGTAACCCAGGATGAGGGAGAAAACCGAGGCAAAGGCTGTCCACATTACCAGGCCAGTGATCAGGTTAGCGGCCCACGGGCCGTAAATTTTCTTCATAAAGATCGAAACCACATACAATCCGCTATTCGATTCAGCCGGGCGAACGATCTGCTGCCACGGAATCACACCAAGGATGCAGACATTCATCACTACATATAGACAGGCGGTAAGCAGAATGGAAAGCAAAATAGCGCGCGGAATAGTTTTTGCGGGATTTTTCACCTCATCGCCGAGGAAGGCGACATTGTAATAGCCCCAATAATCGTAAGTGGCGACAAGCATCGCTGCGCCCAGTCCCAGAAAGAAATTCCGCGACAAGCTAAATGCGCCGGGAGGAAAGCTGAAGGCAAGCGACCGGTCAAAATGGGTTAGCCCTGCAAAAATAATCCAGCCGATTGTAATCATCACGCCGAGCCAGAGGGCCTTTGACATCCACCCTATGCTGGTTATCCTGCGATATAGAAGAAACACCGCGAAAACCACGACTCCGACTGCCAGTAGCGTTGCTCCGGATATTAACCAGCGAAGGTGCAAAGGACCCAGCAGAGGAAGATGCAAATCCCAGTTGCGAGCGATGTACTGATGCTCGAGGCCCGGCCAATAATAGGAAGCATAGCCAGCCAGTCCGATCGAGCCTGAGGCAATTGAAAGAGGCGCACTGAAGGAAAGCTGCCAGATGAAAAGAAACGAAATCAATTTGCCCAATCGCATCGGCCCATAAATCTCGCGTAAGTAACGGTACGAGCCGCCGGAGCCCGGCATCGCCGCACCGAGTTCCGCCCAGATAAGGCCATCGCACAAGGCGAAGATTGCCCCTGCGATCCAGCCCAGCATTGCCTGTGGGCCACCCATCGCGCTCACGATCAGCGGCAACGTTATGAATGGCCCGACGCCAATCATGTCCGTCATGTTGAGAGAAATAGCGCTGGTGAGGCCAATACCCCGGATCAGTTTAGGGGAAGCTTCTGCGGTTTGAGGTGGAACAGGCATTAGAAGACGGAAAGCACAAAGGTGCGTCACTTCAGTGAGCCGACACTCGATTCACAGAGGGACCCTCATGTCCGGCGCTCAATAGGTTGACAAATAGCCTCACCGCGCCCGGGACTCCGTCAGGCAACTGGCGGAAAAACGCGTATCCGGTATATATGTAAGTGCCGTTGCCGAATCGAGCTTGTAACAATCCGCCTTTTTGGTCCGGTTGGCCGGGATCATGGCTGCTGAGCAGGGCTGCGAAATGAGGATCCCATTTGTCCATGAAATAAAGGCCTCGCTCTTGCACCCATCCATCAAAGTCGGATGTCGTAATTTGATTTGGAAAATGAAAGACTTGGTCTTCTGGCTGAAGAATCTCAACCGGGGCCTCTTCCACGGTAACGCGTTCGCGGCTAAGTTGCGCCGGATATGGGGTGAGATTTCCTTTATTGAAATCGGCCACGCCTGCGTTGTATTGCACGACCAGAGTGCCTCCGGCAGAGACGTAGTTGATCAGCTTACTGTTATTTGAGATTAAATCTTTTTGCGTGTCATAGGCGCGAATGCCTAAAACGATAGTCCCATATTTCGACAAATCCTCGGTTGCGAGCTTTTCTGCCGGAAGAATAACAACGTCCATTCCGATTTGTTTGAGTACCGTCGGAATGTCATCGCCAGCTCCCATGATGTAGCCAACCTTCAGGTCCGCAGGGATTTTTACATTCACCATGCTTACTCGCTGCACGGCCGGCTGGTAATAGTAAAAGGCGCCAAGATCCTCCCGAGTCACAAGGCTGTATCCTTCAGCAAAACGCTTGCCGTCAGACTCAAGAACCGCTCGGGCCTCGAATTTTCCTTCTTTGAGGTTGCCAGGGAATATTTTGAATTCAAACTCCTGCTTCTCCCCGCGATTGTGAAATTCAACAGGCACCTTGGCGGGTTCAACCCTCCACTCCGCAGGAACATCGAGTCGCAAGACGCCCTTTTCTACTCCGGTCAGATTGCTGCTGACTCCAACTTTCACCGTCTTGCTGGAACTCTCGTTTGTAGAAATCACCTGCGTGCCAGGTTCGAGAATTACCGAGAAAACCGGAGCAACTGCCAGAGCACGCTCCCGTTTCTTGCCACTTTCATCCAAGAAGGGAGCCAGCACTGGAGAGGTCATCGCTCCGCTCGGCCCATCTGTTCCCTTCACTTGGTGCCCCTGAATCGCAAGATCAGCCCTTCCTGTGATGCGGTAGTCGGCATGAACCTTCAAAGGCGGCGGAGGAAACGGTAACGTGGCATAGTTCTCGTCGTCAATTCTGTTGAGGCTCTCGGTTTCCGGATCATCGCGATGCCAATAAGGACGAGTCGCCGGAGCATCTGCCGGAACCGTCAGACGGAAGTTGGCATAGAAGTCTTCGCCAGGTTTCAGAAACTTTCGGTTATCTCCTTTGTAGGTTCCAGTGACCCAATCCTGGGAAGACTCGATCGAAAGCTTCTCGATCTTGAGAGCGTATTTGGAGCCGTTGTGGAACTTTACGAGAACGATCAATCGCTGGCCGGGTGACACCACGGTCAGTGCGTCAGCCTCCAATGGAAGGGTTTCCTTGGGGCCCTTTGGCGGAGCAATGGTTGCTTCCAACGAAATACCCATCCCAAGGTTCGCAGCCGTTTCGCACTGCTCGCGCTTTTCCCGAAGCACGGTCAACAGATCGAGTTTTTCACGCGCGTCGAGCGTGCTTCCTTCCACCTCCTGGACCAGCGCTTCAAAATGATTTAGAGCCGCCAGCAGAGGGAGTGCGGCATGGCTGGCCATCTTGTCATGAGACGCTCCTTCGATCTCGGTTTGTATGCGCTGCAACTCAGAACGAAGGTGCGGGAGCTTGGACGCGTCATCTCCAAGACGATTCGCCAGACCTGGAAGGGTTACATCGATGCCGTCAAAGAAGCTATTTTCGTGACCATTGGGGAGAATGTGAGGGGGAAGAACTGAATCCACCAGTTTGTAATACGTGTAACGCGGGCCGGGATCAACGGACCATCCGCCGGCGCCTTGAGAAAGTTGATGGCGGAGACCCAGCATGGCAAATTGCACATATGACATTCCCAACACAGGGTCGACTTCACCCGTGTTGAGTCTAAGAGTGTAGTTTTCATCGGGACAAGTATTGGCTCCAAATCCGCAAACATTACCGATATAGAGTTTCTTAGGCTGCCATGGTAACAGTCCCTCTTTGATCTGCTCAGGAAAGCGCTTTGGATCGGCAGCGGCGTGGAAAGCTTCGCGCGACAGTAGAGCTGAAGCCTGATGATGTCCATGTCCATCGCGCTCCGTGCCGCTGAAACGGGCAACGAGTACGTCGGGCCGGAATGTCCGGATGACTCGCACCATATCGCCGAGCGCGATATCGTGCCCGCTCCACTTCTGAAACGTTTCCTCAGGAGTCTTGGAAAATCCGAAGTCGGCGACTCGTGTGAATCGTTGGTCGACTCCGTAATAACGGTCGGAAGCCAGCAATTCCAACGTGCGAAGGACTCCCAGCACGTCAAACAGATTGCTGCCAACTTTATTCTGCCCACCCTCGCCCCGGTTGAGAGTTAGCAGCATAGTAGAAACGCCTTTGCCTCGGGATTCAAGGGTGAGCATTCCGCCGTCTTCGTCATCAGGATGCGCCGTGACTTGCAGCATGCGCGCGGTGGTCTGCAACCGCAGCAGCATTTCTTTTAAACCAGACGCGCCTCTATCTTGGGGAAGCGGCTGGTCTGGATCTTGCGGGTCGGAATCCGCTACCTTGGGCAGCGGTGGTTTTTCTTGCCGTGTGGGTTGCGCTCCGCTGTTCTGTGCGGCCCCTCCGCGAGCCGTAGCGGTGAGTAAGTACGCGCCAACTATCAATATCGCGAGCAGAGCGTGAAAGGAATGGGGCCATAGCCGACGGCCCGAACCGGCAGGCGCCGAGCAGCTGAAATTTGGGTGATCGCCGATCGAAGACAATATTTTTCCCTAAATGCAGATCAAACTAGTTCTAAGAATTCGCAACAGGTACCAACTTGCAGACTGCTCCAGCTAAGCACCACACGGGGGTCCGGTTATGGTAGGCCCTGTAATCGCGACCAGTCAAATTGGGCAAATCATTGATGTACGATAAAGATGTGCCCCCGGTGGTGTCGCAACGCAGTCTGAAATCCATTCTTCGGCGCCCTCCGATCATAATCTCACTTCTGTCGATAACTGCAGTGCTGGCTTTTCTAGCGGTAACTCATCTGGTCAACCGCTTTCGCGAGCAAGAAAAGGCATTGGCGCGGCACCTGTATGCGCAAGGTCAAATGGATGTGGATTCGGGAAGACCGGATCGGGCCATCGGATACTTTCGCGCTGCACTTACCTATAATCGCAACGACTACCAATACCAACTCAGTCTGGCTCGAGCCCTGCGAGATACTGGGCGAACCGACGAGTCAAAATCCTACTTGATGAATCTTTGGGAGCGCTCTCCCGAAGACGGTGCCGTAAATTTGGCGTTAGGGCGCCTCGCTGTTCGGGAGGGCCGAACCGACGAGGCCATTCACTATTACCACAACGCAACTTACGGTATTTGGAACGCAGACCCGGAAACTCATCGTCGCAGTGCGCAGTTCGAACTGGTCGATTTCTTGTTGCGGCAGAACGCTCGCCCGCAGGCTCAGGCCGAATTAATTACGCTGGCCGCTTCTCTCCCCCCTGAGCCGGAGCTTGAAACTCGATTGGCACGGATGTACGAGGGCTTAGGAGATTACCAGCATGCACTCTCCGAATACCAGACTGTTTTAGAACATGACCGCCAAAACGCGGTTGCATTGGCCGGAGCAGGAGACGCCGCCTTCCAATTGCACCGTTACGGCACGGCTGAAAAATATTTGGCGATGGCTGGGAGACTTGATCCCTCCAATTCGAGCGTCTCGCAGTTGCTTCAAACCGCAAGATTGATTTTGGAAATTGATCCGTTTGTTCGTGGCATTTCGACTTCAGAGCGCGACCAGCGGATTAAGATGTCGTTTGAGCGGGCAGGAGCGAGACTTCGGGAATGCGCGGCGAAGCAAGGAATCGCGAGTGACATAACGAAGGGCTCGGAGGAAACTGCCAACAACAAAGAACAAGAGAATGCCCAGAAGAATGGTCCTTCGGACGACTCTACTTCGTCGGGTTTAGCCTCACTGTTGCAAGACTGGACGGCCATGAAGGGCAGGGTTTCTCGACGCGGCGCTACCTTTGAACCGGACGTAGCTGAGTCGGTGATGGATTTGGTTTTTCAAATCGAACTTGAAACACAAAAAGGGTGCGGTGACCCCGTCGGTCTTGATCAAGCACTGTTGCTACTCGCACAGGATCGTAACGGGGTGAATCGATGATAAATTTGCCCAGGAATGACGTTGGAACTTCTGAAGCCACTGCTCCCTCTGCCGCCGTTTTTCCATATCCCAGACTTCTCCACCCCGCGTCCTGGCAAGGTACATTTCGCGAGGATCGATTCTTCCTGATGCTAGCGGTTTTTGTCGGCCTGTTCTCTGGACTGGCGGTCGTCTGCTTCCGTTTGGCAATCGATTGGACACGCATTGCGCTCCTGGGCCCTGTCTTGCAGGCTCATGACCTAAGGCTTTTAATAGCGCCGACGGCGGTTAGTCTGCTGGTTGCGATTCTAGTCATTCATGTCTTTCCTCAGGTCCGAGGTAGTGGAGTCAATCAGACTAAATCCGCTCTTTACATTTTCAATGGCTACATTCCCTTTCGCACCGCGATAGGGAAGTTCATTACGGCCGCGCTGGCCATCGGCGCAGGCCATTCTTTAGGCCCTGAGGATCCATCGTTGCAAATCGGAGCCAGTCTGGCTTCGGCGCTCGGGCGTCGCATGGAATTGTCCCGCGAGAAATTACGCTTGCTTGCGCCGGTTGGAGCAGCAGCGGGATTGGCTGCAGCGTTCAATGCTCCCATCTCGGCGGTTCTGTTCGTGATTGAAGAAGTTATTGGCCGATGGAGCGCCGGTATCCTCGGTTCGGTTGTTTTGTCTGCTGTTTCGAGCGTCGTGGTGGTTCGTTGGTTTCTGGGGTCGCAGCCATTATTTCGCATTCCCGCAATCACACTCGCACGTCCCTCGGAACTTATTGCTTACGCCCTACTCGGACTCGTCGGCGGAATTGCGTCAGTTATATTCGCCAAAAGCATCTGCTATTTTCGCCCGCGCCTCAGAGCGCTGCCCCATTGGACGCAATATTTTCAGCCAGCAGCCGCGGGTTTGATCATCGGGCTCATTGGCTACTTTGGCGCTCCGCAAGTGATGGGCGCGGGATACGAATATATGGATCAGGCGATGCACGATCAATTCACATGGCAAATGCTTGCCACGCTCGCGGGCTTGAAGATTATTGCGACCACACTTTCGTTCACAAGTGGCACGCCGGGAGGCATGTTTGCACCGACTCTATTTATAGGCGCGATGCTGGGGGGCGCCGTTGGAGGCCTCGAACGCCATTTTTGGGGCGCGCACCTCACCGGCTCAACCGGAACCTATGCGTTGGTAGGGATGGGCGTGCTCTTCGCGGGATTTCTCCGCGCGCCCATGACGTCCGTCTTTATGGTGCTTGAAGTAAGTGGCGAATACTCCATCATCGTTCCCGTCATCATTGCCAATACGGTTGCGTACGTTCTTTCTCGCAGTTTGCAGCCGGTGCCTATTTTTGACTTGCTGTCCCGGCAGGATGGTCTCGACCTGCCGTCGATGGAGGAGCAGCGCGAAGAGAACATACTTCGGATCGAGGACGCCATGCGGCAACTTGACGGCCCTATTCTCGACTCCCTAGATAGCGTTCAGCAAGCAAATGAAAAAATTCAGCAATCAGCCTCGGACATTTTCCTCGTTCGGTTCAATCCAGCGGGTTGGAGATCTGTCACAAGGGAACTTCTGCAAACCTCGCTGGGCGAGGGGAAAGCGGAACTGACTCTGGGCTCGATCCTTCCTGGTCAGGCACTGCCGCTGCTGCATCCGGATCTTCCGTTGGATGTGGCATTGCGTTACGTAAACCAGACGGATGTGGTGCCGGTTGTAAGCAGGGCGGATTTTGGCAAGCTCGAAGGAGTAATTTCCAGCGAGGATGTTCTCTCCAGATACCGGCGATAGACTCTCGGCACGCGCCGGATTGTAGTGCAAACGGGAGGGCACGGCCTTCAGCCGTGCCGAACAGTCCATTTAGCCGATTTAACGGCACGACTGGAAGTCGTGCCCTCCCAATTCCACGGCGTTCCCGAGTTTCCCCACCGTTAGTTTGGCAACAGCACAGTGTCAATCACATGAATAACGCCATTCGACTGGAAGACGTTCGCGATCGTAACCGTTGAAATATCGCCTTTATCGTCTTTGAGAACAATGTTCTTGCCTTGCATCATTGCGGTCAGGGTTCCACCGCTAACAGTGTTCAGTGTTACCTGTCCGTGACCATCTTTAATCTGTTTCTTGAGATCAGCGGCGCTGAGCTTTCCGGCCACAACGTGGTATGTGAGAACCTTCGTCAACATGTCTTTATTTTCGGGCTTCAACAGATTATCGACCGTGCCCGCCGGAAGCTTGCTGAACGCTTCGTTCGTCGGCGCAAATACCGTGAACGGACCGGCGCCCTCTAATGTGTCCACAAGTCCCGCTGCTTTCACTGCGGCCACAAGCGTCGTGTGGTCGGGTGAATTGACGGCGTTCTCAATAATGTTCTTGCTGGGATACATCGCCTGCCCGCCAACCATCGGGTCTTGTTGAGCAACAGCGAGAGTGGCCACAAGCGTCACTACACCTAACAGTAGTCCTGCCGTTTTCTTATTCATTTAGATTGCTCCTTGTGATTTGAACTGCTCTTGGGAGTAGTACGCGGCTGGAGAAATATTGGATTGGCAGTCAGGAACTACGAGAGGAACCGTGGTGGACCCGGAGAGACTTGAACTCCCAACCCCTGCGTTCGAAGCGCAGTGCTCTATCCAGTTGAGCTACGGGTCCTAAAACTAACGGAATATCTATTTTACCTTGCAACTTACTTTTCAAACCTGCAAACTATTTTATGCGTGTCTTGGCACGATTCATGTTGTCGGCTAGCGACGTCGCCCACTTCCCTCCTCCGGCTCTTCCTGAGGTAGCATTTCTTGGACGCTCCAATGTGGGCAAGTCAAGCGTGATTAATTCCCTGCTGGGGGCCAAGCTAGCGAAGACCAGCTCAACTCCTGGACGCACTCGCAGCATCAATTTTTTCGAAGTGCGGTGGCCCGGCAAGCCTCAGCCTGAACTAATATTCACCGACCTTCCGGGATACGGGTATGCAAAAATTTCGCGAGAAATATCTAGCCAGTGGCCCAGCTTCATTGAACCTTATCTGAATGAGCGTCCTTGCCTCGCGCTTTGCCTGGCATTGATCGACATCAGCGTGCCGCCACAGGAAAGCGACAAGCTACTTGCGGAATTCTTGCAGTCAAGCAGACGCCCTTTCGTGATTGTTGCCACTAAGAGCGACCGGCTTTCAGGCAATCAACTGCACAATGCACTGAGGCTTTCTGCTGAAAATGTTCCCAACGCGACCGTGATCCCATTCTCGGCAAAGACGGGTGCCGGAAAAGAGCAACTTTGGCAGCAGATAAGAATGGCAATTGACGAACCCGCACGCGAGCTCTGAGCGCGCCCTCCCGGTAACTTCTGGATATTACTAGCGCTTCCACTCGATTTGCAGCACCATCCGTTATGATGGACAGGGCCATGTCCACATATCTTATTACTGGCGTTTCGGGATTTATTGGATCTTCTCTTGCTCGCGCTGCGCTGGCTCAGGGCGATCAGGTTCGCGGCATCGACAATTTCTCCACTGGCAAGCGGGAAAACATTGCTGAAATTTTGGATCGCATCGATCTTCGCGAGGCTGATCTGCTCGACCTTGGCGCCGTTCAAGATGCCTGTCGCGGCGTCGACTACGTCTTGCATCAGGCCGCCATTCCATCGGTTCCCCGTTCAGTCGCGAATCCCTTGGAAAGCAATCGCGCCAATGTCGATGCAACCGTAAACGTGTTAGTGGCGGCGCTGGATGCGAAGGTAAAAAGAGTCGTCTACGCTGCTTCATCTTCCGCCTATGGAGATACGCCAACGTTGCCCAAGCACGAAGGCATGGTTCCCAATCCAATTTCGCCTTATGCCGTGGCGAAATTGGCCAGCGAATATTACATGACATCTTTTTTCCGTTGCTACGGACTTGAAACCGTTTCCGTCCGTTACTTCAATATTTTTGGGCCGCGACAGGATCCTACGTCGCCTTATTCCGGCGTGCTGGCGAAATTCATCACCCAGATGCTGGCCGGACAGCAACCCACAATATTCGGTGACGGCAAACAAAGCCGCGATTTCACGTATATCGACAACGTAATTCAGGCCAATATGCTGGCCTGCAAAGCTCCCGCGGCAAAAGTTGCCGGCGGGGTTTTCAACGTCGCCACAGGCCGAAGAATCGACCTGAATGAAATGTTTCAGGTACTGAAGAAACTCATCGGCTACCCCGGTGAGGTGAAGTACGGGCCAGAACGCGCGGGAGATGTGAAACATTCTCTTGCGGATCTAACGCGATCTGAAGAATGCCTTGGATACAAGCCGGTCGTACACTTTGAAGAGGGCCTTCGCCGAACAGTCGAATGGTATCGAGGAAAGGAACGGGCAGCACAAGCCTAGAGAAAGCGCGACCATTACGTTGGTTATCTAGGGCCGCATTACTCCACGGACTAGAGTTGCGGGATGACACTTTCATCGATGGTCTTGTCCCGCGATTGGCCGGAAGTCAGCGTTCTTGAATGCATCCTTAGCGCTTTGCATATTGAAGTCGAAGTCGAGACCGAGCCGCTGCGTGCCAGCGCGAAGTTGGCAAAGTCGAAAATTGACGCCCTGATTGTAGACAGCGATCTGGATGGATCCAGCGGCTTTTTGCGGGGACTCCCAAACGGAACTTTTCAACAGACAGTACCGATAATCATTTTCAGCGGATCTCGCCGGAAGGCTGGAGCCGAAGAATCCAGGGCAACGTTTTCCTTTCTCAAGCCAATTTCAGTGGAGCAAGCTGTTCGCACCCTTTCCGCGGCAAGAAGCATGATCGTGGATGGTAGGCTCCGTTATCATCGTCATCCGCTGAATACACCGGTTTCGTTTAGTTGCGGCCCGAAGCGTGTCGACGCGCAGCTCATGAATCTGAGCCAGGGAGGCCTAAGGGTTGCGTTAACCCAGCCATTGCCAGCCGACGGACCTTTGCAAGTCAGTTTTGCGCTGCCGGGAACAAAGCAAGCCTTGAAGTTGCAGGCGGAAGTGGCATGGCAGAATCATCAAGGCCATGCGGGGGTGCGTTTTGTGTCCCAGCAAGACGCTACCAGGCGCGACCTTCAACTGTGGCTCGAAAAGAGCTTCCTGACGAATTAGACATCGCTAGCATTCAGCACTCAGCATTCAGCACTCAGCCAATGAAGACTGAGTGCTGAATGCTGAGTGCTGAATGCCACTGTATAATTCTCGCTAGATTCATTTCCTTTTATTCGAAAGGCAGCCATTGTCCGCGTCCATGCCTCCCCGTCCAGGCCAGCAACCACCGGCGCCCCAACCCTTGCCCGGAGTGAACGCAATTATTGCCGTAGGTTCCGGAAAGGGCGGAGTCGGAAAGACCACTCTCGCCGTAAATCTGGCTTTGGTACTCACGAAGTTGGGCCACAGGGTTGGCCTCTTGGACGCTGATGTTTACGGCCCGAACGTACCGCTCATGCTGGGGATCAATGCTCAGCCCAAAGTGCTCGGGGACAATCGCATCGAACCGCTGGAAGCGTGTGGGTTGAAAGTAATTTCCGTCGGCTTTCTGAATCCCGGCGACAAACCTCTGATTTGGCGCGGGCCAATGCTGCATTCCATCATCAAGCAATTTCTCGGGTCAGTGGTTTGGGGTCAGCTCGACTATCTGATTGTCGACTTGCCTCCCGGGACGGGCGACGTGGCCCTCTCTCTCATCCAAACTGTGCCGCTCACGGGAGCGATCGTCGTCTCTACTCCTTCCGATGTTTCTCTGCAGGATGCGCGCAAAGCCATCGAAATGTTCCGGCAGATGAAGGTTGATATCGTCGGCATGGTGGAGAACATGAGTTATTTCACTTGCCCGCATTGCCATCACGAGATCGACATTTTCTCCCGGGGAGGGGCGGAAAAAACTGCCGCTCAATTCGACGTGGCTTTTCTTGGCAATGTTGAATTAGATCCCGAAATTCGCAAAGCCGGAGACAGCGGCAAACCCACCGTCCTCAATGGAGAAGACTCTGCGCACGCTAAGTCGCTCTATGGATTCGCCCGCAAAGTCGTCAACCGCGTGCGCGACATTACCGCCGACGCACCGGAAAGCGTAATCCAAATCCAATAGCTCTTGATTCCTTATCCGAACGACCGCATCTAATTTAGTTGCGGCTTGGTGCAGTAACGCCTCTCCCTTCGATCCGTTCTGAGTGATCTCTGAAGCATCGAGAATGAAGATTCGTGCGGTGCGCTATCTTGACAGCCCCGCGGACCGTTCCTAGAATCAATGCTGTCGGAGGGAATTTGGCGGTAGATGGTAAGCGTATGGAAATACAGTATTTACTTTTCGTGCGCCACTGAAGATAGCCTGCCAAAGCCGTAACTCGTTCTGATAAAAGATCTGATATGCAGCCTGTAACTCCTATCGGTGAACGGGGACGGGAAATTCTAACCGCCATTGTGGAAACCTTCATTGCCACAGGGGAGCCCGTCGGGTCACGTACCCTCGCGCGATCGAATCGCGAGGGACTGAGCCCGGCGACAATTCGGAATGTCATGGCGGATTTAGCGGACGCTGGCTATTTGGAGCAGCCGCATACCTCGGCGGGACGAGTCCCGAGCGCGGAGGCGTACCGATATTACGTCGAGCAAATTACGGGACAGGCATCCCTCTCCGACGAAAATCAGAGCATTATTCAAGGCTCTTTGCAGGGAGTCACCGACGTCGAGGAATTCATGGAGCGAACCTCGCACGTGCTCTCACTGATCTCTCGCAACGTGGGTGTCGCGGTTGTGATGGGAGGCCCGAAGAACGCCTTGGAGCACGTTTATTTCTCGCGGCTGGGCGATCAAAAAGTACTGGCGGTGGTGGTGACAAAATCCGGCGTGGTGCGGGACCGTGTGCTTCGGTTGGACTTGCCGCAATCTGATCTGGACGCCGCTGCTCGCTTCATTAATGAAAACTTCCGGGGATGGACTATGGCAGCTCTACGCGCCGAGTTGTCTCGGAGGTTGGAGCAGGAGCGCAGCGAATATGATCGGCTTATGACGTCGGTGGAGCAACTCTACCGCCAGGGAGCCTTGGTTTCCGACGATACGTCGCAGGTAGTGTTCGTAGAAGGTACTGCGAATCTGGTTTCAGGTGAAAGCGATCGCGTCCGGCTGCAAGAACTGCTAAAGACCCTCGAAGAAAAACAAAAGCTTGTGGAGCTGTTGGGAGCATACCTTGACGCCAAGCAGGAGGCTGTGCGTGTCGTGATTGGCCTGGATGAAGCAATGCCGTCGATGCGCAATCTCGTTTTGATCGGTGCTCCGGCGCGCGTTGGCGGCGAGGTTCGGGGATCGCTAGCCGTCATTGGTCCAACTCGGATCGATTACGAACACACTATGACGGCAGTGTCGTACATAGCTCGTCTCTTTGACAAAATTCTGAATGAAAATGAGTAACTAAGTTATGGCAAGAAGAAATGGAAAACCCGAAATGGAAATAGACGCGGATCACGAGCTCCCCGCCGGAGACGGGATCCCCGAAAGTGTCGAAGCGTCCGCAGTTCGCCAGGGAGTCTCAGCCGATGGCAGCGAATTGCAAAAAGTCACCGCCGAGCGCGACACATTACTAGACCGGCTGGCGCGGGCACAGGCCGAATTCGATAACGCGCGGAAACGCGCCGCACGAGAGCAGCAAGATTATCGTGACTACGCGCAGAGTGAGACCATTAAGGCTTTACTGCCGATCATGGATAGTTTCGAGCGAGCCTTACGCGCGGACTCATCGGCGAAGTCACAACATTCCGAGTTCCGAAATGGGATCGAGCTCATCTATAAACAATTGCAGGATGTGCTGCTCAAGTTAGGTGTCCGCCCGATTCCAGCAAAGGGAGAGCCTTTCGATCCGCGCGTACATGAGGCCATCGAGATGGTAGATACCTCTGACGCTGAAGATCATCAGGTGCTCGAGGAGCTACAGCGAGGTTACAAATTGAAGGAGAGACTCTTGCGGCCTGCCATGGTTAAGGTCGCCAGAAATCCGCGATCTTAATCGATTCAATATTTGGGGGAAGATCATTCTGACAAGCAACGTAAAACGCGACTACTACGACATTCTTGGTTTGGCTCGCGGAGCCAGCGAGCAGGACATCAAGAGCGCTTACCGCAAGCTTGCCATGCAATTTCATCCTGACCGCAATCCCAACAACCCGGATGCGGAGGAGAAATTCAAAGAAGCGAGCGAGGCGTATGCAATCCTCGCCGACAATGAGAAACGTGCGCTCTATGATCGCTTTGGTCACGCCGGGGTAAGCAGTGGTTCGGGGGGTGGCGGCGGCGGTTTCGATCCCGCAATTTTCCACGATTTCAGCGATATCTTCGGCGACTTTTTTGGATTCAGCGATATTTTTGGCGGAGGCTCTCGCCGCCGGGGCCGCGGTCAGCGTGGCGCCGATTTGCGGGAGGACATTACGCTGGAATTTGAGGAGTCGGTGTTCGGCACTGACACAAAAGTGACGGTTCGCCGCCACGAGACCTGCGAAGAGTGTCGTGGATCGGGCGCTGCTCCGGGCAAGGCGCCAGTTCAGTGCAGAACGTGCGCAGGGCAAGGCCAGGTTCGCTATCAACAGTCATTCCTCAGCGTGACCCGCACCTGTCCGACGTGTCAGGGTTTGGGGAGCATCATCACCGATCCCTGTCAGAAGTGCAAAGGCGAGGGACGAGTCTTGCGTCAGAAGTCCGTCGACGCGAAAATTCCAGCCGGAGTCGAAGACGGCACGCGTATTCGCTTTACCGGACTCGGCGAAGGTGGCCTTCACGGTGGCTCCGCTGGCGATCTTTACGTAGTGCTGCACGTGAAGCAGCATCCGTTTTTTGAGCGGGAAGGCAATGACCTGCACTGCGTAATCCCGATTTCTTTTACTCAGGCCGCTCTCGGCGCGGAGATTTCCATTCCAACCCTCGAAGGGGAGCACAAACTGAAGGTGCCGGATGGAACGCAGTCCGGATCGCGCACTCGCATTCGCGGCAAAGGCGTTCCCGTGCTGAATGGTCACGGTAAAGGGGATCTATTCGTGGAGTTCCATGTGCAAACGCCGCAAAAGCTCAGTAAACGACAGCGGGAGTTGCTTCAGGAGTTGGAAGGTATCACCAAGGTTGAAAATAGTCCTCAACATCGAAGCCTGCTAGGAAAGGTCAAGGATATCTTCGGCTAGTTCTATCGTTGTTGCGCCGTCGCTCAGGCCATCACTGTTGCATCGCTTGCTTCAAACTAGGCTTTACTCCCACCGCCGCAATGCTCGCGCTGTCCCAACCGCCGCCCAAAGCTTTTATCAGGTAGACAGAAGTCACCAGCCTCTGGCCCAAAAGCTGAGTCGCGAGGCGCTCGTTAGTCAGCGCCTGCTGTTCAGCGGCAACTACATCAAGATAAGTTACCAATCCACCGGTATAGCGGGTGGTAGCGAGGCTTAAAGAACGTTCTGCATCAGCAACCGCGCGTTCCTGGGATTGCGATGCCGAGAGCAGGGCGTTCAATCCTGAAAGAGCGTCTTCGACCTGCTGAAACGCGACCAAAGACGATTCGCGATAATTGGATACATTCTCCTCATACGCCGCTTGGGAGAACTCCAACTGGCCGTGAAGTCTACCTCCGGCAATCAAAGGCTCTAGAGCGCTAAGGCCAATCGACCACAATGCGCTGGAAGCGTTGAAGAGGGTCGATATTTTAATGCTTTCGACACCTCCGCCTCCCTGCAGCAAAATGCTTGGATAAAACGCAGATCTGGCCACACCGACCCGGGCGTTTGCGGCCGCCACTTGCCTCTCCGCCGTCGCAACATCCGGACGGCGCTGCAACAACTCGGACGGCAGAGCAAGCGGAATGGGTGGCGGCTGTGTATCGACGGGGCGCACCGGCGCCTTAAAGTCTGAAGCTGGTAATCCCTGAAGCATCGCCAACGCATGTTCGTATTGAGCACGCTGTTGTTGAAGCAGATAAACCTGGGTAATGGACGAATCCAGCACGGTGGCTTGCTGAGCGACGTCTAGACCGGATACCACTCCACCTTCATGCCTTTCGTTCACCAATTTCAATCCCTGTTGCTGGTAAACAATCGCCTTCTGCAAAACGGCAGTCTCAGCGTCAAGTTCTCGTATCTGGAAATAATCAGCAGCCAAGTCGGAGCTAACGAGCAGGCGAACGTTCTCCAGATCTGCCGCGCTGGCCTGAAACTGCTCATTCGCCGCTTCAACGCTTCGGCGTACGTGTCCAAAGAGATCGACTTCGTAGTTCAGCGTGAACGGTATCGTGAACAGGTTGTAAGTTATCGACGAAGTTGGTTGCGTGTTGCCGATCGCGGGCCGATTAGCGGAAAGCACCTGCCGGGAAACCGACGGCCCCAAATCTAATTCCGGGTACAGACCGGACGCGGTGACCCTGGCAGCGGCGCGAGCCTCTGCAAGACGGGACACAGCCGCCTTTAGCGTCTGATTGCCAGCCATCGCACGCTCTTCGTATCGATTGAGTTCGGGGTCTCCAAACAAAGTCCACCACGAACCTTTTGGAATTGAATCGGCGGGATTAGCCTCATGCCAGGGCGCGGGAGTCTGCCAATTCTGTGGTGTGGCTACGTCGGGCTTCTTGTACTTTGGTCCAGAGGCGTAGCCAGCAGCACTCAGCAGAACGATGAACGCGGCAGACCTCCACCTCATGAGTTTCCGCCTCCCTGAGTGGAGACTTGAACCTGCTGACCCTCTTCCAGGGAATCGCTGGGATTCAGGATCAACGCGTCATTTTGGTCGAGTCCGCCAAGCACTTCCAAAGTTGTGCCGTAATCGCGGCCGATCACGACTGGCTTCAAATGCACTTTGCCATCAGAGCCCACTACCGCGGCCCGCATGCCTTCGGCTCGGAACAACAACGCGTTCACCGGAACTGAAAGCCGCGGAGTCTTAATGTTTACGTCGAAGCGAACCTGCGCGTATGCTCCCGGCAAAAGGACGCCCTTGGGATTAGGCACATCTATCTCAGTACGCATTGTTCGAGAAGTGAGATCGATAGAGTCCGCAGTACGGGCAACGGCTCCAGTGAAGTGTTGTCCGGGCAGTGACGCCAGTTCGATCGTGGCTTGCACACCCTTGCGAATCGAAGGCGCATAAATTTCTGGCACATCCACGTAGACGCGAATCGGGTCCAGCTGGGCCATATCGAACAATTCCTGATTTGGCCCGCTGTTGCCGGCATTGATCAATGCCCCTATATCAATATTGCGTTTAGTGATGACTCCGGAGAACGGCGCATAAATGTGCTTAAAAGATTCGAGCTGGCCAAGACGGCGTAAGTTTGCAGTGGCATTCGCCAATTGCGCCTGCCCTTGAAGGTACGCGCTGCTCCGTTCGTCGGTCTCCTGTTGCGCAACCGCATCCATCTTCTGAAGATTTTCGTAGCGCTTTGCGGAAGTCTCCGCCAATTTCATTTGGGCCTCAGCTTGATCCCGCGTGGCCCGTGCCTGCAAAAGTTCCTGATCGATTTCGGGAGTTTCTATGTCGGCAAGCAATTCTCCCTTTTGTACCCGGCTTCCGATGTCTTTGTACCAGTGAGCCAGATATCCATTCGTGCGGGCATAGATAGGGGATTCGGTGAACGCCTGCAGTGTCGACGGAAGAACCAGTTCTTGTTGCGGGGCCTCCAGTTTGGGATGAACAATCACAACGCTGGGAACGGCCAAAGATTCCGTCTCTTTCGCCAAAGCGCGGCGCTCGCTGGCGCGCAGGAGTAACCCAAATACAGCAGCTGCCGCGAAGAACAAAAGCAGCACGATCAGTAAAATGTAGCTGGTGCGCTTTCCCTGACGCCGGTTCGGCTCGGACGTATTGGACTTTGTATCCGCGCTCTGCCGATCGATAACAGATTGATCCATGCGAGTCCTTAACTACTCTAAGATGCCTTCTCCGGAACTGCTGCCGCACGGTCTAGCCGCCGGCCATGGAAGATACTAAAAACCACAGGAACAAAGAATAGCGTAGCGACGGTGGCAAAGAGTAACCCGCCTATCACGGCGCGCCCCAAGGGTGCATTTTGCTCGCCGCCTTCGCCCCAGCCAAAGGCCATTGGCAGCATCCCAATAATCATTGCCAGCGCGGTCATAATTACCGGCCGCATACGCGTGTGACCAGCTTCGACGGCCGCCTGAATGGGATGCATTCCTTCATCCATGCGTTCTCTTGCAAATGAAATCATCAAAATACTATTGGCCGTGGCTACGCCCATGCACATGACGGCCCCCGTCAACGCGGGGACGCTTAGAGTTGTATGAGTAACAAACAGCATCCACAGAATTCCGGAAAGAGCCCCAGGTAAGGCGGTGATGATGATGAATGGATCAAGCCAAGACTGAAAGTTAACCACGATCAGAAGGTAAACGAGGACGATGGACATCACCAGGCCGATTGCCAACCCCCGAAATGAAGATGCCATGGTTTCGACTTGGCCGCGAACCACCATCTCCGTGCCCCGTGGCAGTTGTTTCTTGAAACTCGCGATCATTTTCTGCGTGTCTTTCGCGACGCCTGCTAAATCACGGCCGTCTACGCTGGCATAGACATCGACTGCGGGGGCGATGTTGTAATGGCTCACTTCAGCGGGGGAATTTTGCGGCGTAACCGTCGCCAAATTTGCCAGAATTTCCGGGTGCGAAGTGCCATTGCTAATTGGAATGTTCATCAGCGACTGTAGATTATCCACCCTATATTGCGGCATCTGGACGGCAAGGTTATAGCTGACACCATTTTTTGGATTCAGCCAGAACGTTGGCGAAGTTTGGAAACTGGAGCTTAGCGTGACCAAGAGATTCTGCGCCACGTCGCGCTCGCTGATTCCTACCTCCTGCGCCCGCACTCTGTCTACGTCCATAAATAGCGTCGGGTCATTCATGAGTTGTTGTACGTGCACATCCACGGCTCCTGGGACGTGACGCAACCGATTCGCAATACCTTCTGCTATCACATAATTCTGAGCATAGTTCGGACCCACAAGCTGAATGTCGATCGGCGAGGGCATGCCAAAGTTCAGAATCTGGCTGACGATATCCGCCGGCTGGAAAAAGAATTCAATGCCTGGAAATTCGCGCGGCAATCGATCCCTCAGCTTATGGATATATTCGGCCGTGGGCCTGTGGTCCTGGGTTAAATTCACCAATACCTCTGCGTCAGAAGTTCCAATCGTCCCACCATTGCTGTAAGAAAGATTGATGCCGCTGTATGGCAAGCCAATGTTATCCAGGATGGTAACAATTTCCTTCTGAGGAATTTGGCGGCGGATTTCACTCTCAACCTCATCCACAAGGCGTGCGGTTTCCTCAATTCTTAACCCCGCCCGGCCACGTATATGCAGCCGGAATTGGCCGGCATCCACCGTGGGGAAAAAATCCGAGCCTAATGCAAAATACAATCCGCCCGAGAGTATGCAGAATCCGAGGAAGCAGGCCACGAACACTCCTCTATGATCCATGATGCGCTCGATAGTGTTGCGGTAAGAGTCTCGCATCTTCTCGAATCCGGTTTCGAATTTGCCCTGAAGCCTGCCAAAAAAGCTCGGCTTCTCTTTATGAGAATCCTCTTCGTGCCCTCGCAACAAATACATCACCATCGTAGGGATTATCGTCCGTGATAGCAGGTAAGAGGCAAGCATGGCGAATACAACCGCTTCGGCGAGCGGCACGAACAGATAGCGCGCGACTCCGGAGAGAAAGAACATTGGGACGAACACAATGCAGATCGAAAGAGTAGAAACGAATGCCGGAACCGCGATTTGCTGGGCGCCGTCTAGAATCGCGTGCTTCAGTTCCTTGTTCATCCCAAGATTTCGCTCGATGTTTTCGATCTCCACCGTGGCGTCATCCACTAATATTCCGACCGCCAGCGCCAGACCTCCAAGGGTCATGATGTTGAACGTTTCCCCAAGCGCGCTCAGCACGATCACGGAGACCAGGATGGAAAGCGGGATAGAAACCGCGATAATCAGAGTGCTACGCCAATTGCCCAGAAACAAAAGAATCATGGCCGCCGTGAGACAGGCAGCGGTCAGAGCTTCCCGCACCACGCCCTTGATGGCAGCGCGCACGAACAAAGACTGGTCAAACAGCAAGCTTGTTTTGAGATCCTGGGGCAGGGTCGCCATGACTCGAGGCAGCATGTCGCGCACATTTTTCACCACGTCCACCGTGGATGCGCCTCCATTTTTCATGACGCTCAACAAAGTTCCACGAACCCCATCTTGGCGAACGATGTTCGTTTGGGGACTGAAGCCGTCGCGCACGTGCGCCACATCCCGTACGTAAATCGTCGTTCCGTTCACGGTACGAATTGGTAAGTCATTGAGTTCAGCGACCGTCTGCGGGCTGGCGTTGAGTTCGACTTGATATTCCAGTGGTCCCAATTTCGCCGTGCCCGATGGCAAAATTAGATTCTGCGCGCTGATCGCATTTACTACGTCAACCGCGGTGAGATACTTCGCCTGCAACGCCGGTGTATCCAGATCCACAGAAACGACGCGGGACTTGCCCCCGAATGGATATGGAATAGCCGCACCAGGCACAGTGATGAGCTGGGTGCGCACAAAATTCAATGCCAGGTCGTTCAGTTCCTGTTCCGGCAGCGTCTTACTGCTCAAACCAATCTGGAGAATGGGCACAGTCGACGCCGAGTACTGAATGACCAGTGGTGGCGTCGTCCCAGGAGGCAATGCCCGAAGGGCAGTCTGAGAAATAGCCGTGACCTGGGCCAATGCCGTCGGGATGTTGGCAGAGGGCCGGAAAAATATCTTCACTACAGCCACGCCGTTCAATGACTGAGACTCGATATGCTCAATATCGTTGACCAGTGTGGTCAATCCTCGTTCGGTGTTAGTGGTGATCCGGTTCGCCATGTCTTGTGGCGACAGGCCAGTGTAGTTCCAAACCACGCTGATTACGGGGATATTGATGTCAGGAAAAATGTCGGTGGGCGTGCGGAGAATAACAAGGGGGCTCAGAATGATAATGAGCAGCGCCATTACCACAAACGTATACGGGCGCCGCAGCGCTAGTGCAACAATCCACATGAAGTGTTTTGCCTAGGACTCAAACCGAGCCGGTTGGATGCTGGTAATTTAGATGAAATTCGACGTTCGAGCGACTTAAAATCAGCAAAGGAAAAGATTTGCAGCTCAAGCGGCGGAATCTGATGTCATCCACCTGGGCTGACCTCGAAATTCATGGAAACTTTACAGCTTTCCTGCTTTTTCTGCGCTAGAATACAAGCAATTAGTCGCCAGCCTGGCCCTCGCGACGGGCAAAGTAAGCCCCTTCATTGAGGTGTTCTTAATGCAGCCGTCGTTCTTGAGCGGGCCGCCGCATACCAGCTCGCTTGCGGATGTTCCGTCGACTATAGAAGGCCTGTCGCAGGATTTCTGCACCGCTTTCAACACAGCAAATTACGATCAGGCGGCTTTGCTGTTTGAGGCTGACGGTTTGCTCATGCCGCCCAATCATGATCCCGCTCAAGGACCGGCGGCGATTGAAAAACTGTTGCGCCAATACTGTGAGTTCGGATACGAGGGCTTGCGCTTTGAGACTGTTCGCGTGGAGCACTCGGGGGACATTGCGGTTGAAATCGGCCGCTATACCGTCGCCATCCGTCAGGAGAATTCAACAACTATCGGCGATCGCGGCAAATACATGCGTGCCTGGCGGCGTTTTGGGGCGTGGTTGATAGTAGCGGATTCCTGGAGCAGTAACCTCCCGCCCGTAAATAAGGCTCTCAAATAGCTCTCTTCTGAACACCATAATTTGTCTCCCGCACAATGGCGAAAAATGCGTCCCCGCATCTACAATGAAAAACCTGGTCAATCTTAATTGAGGAGAATCGAATGCAGCGCAAGGCAAGTGCAGTGTGGAAGGGTGGCCTAAAGGACGGTAAAGGGGAGGTATCGACATCTAGTGGCGTCTTATCGCACAGTCCGTATTCCTTTGGAACGCGTTTCGAAAACAACCCAGGAACCAATCCCGAGGAACTAATTGCGGCAGCGCACGCCGCCTGTTTCTCCATGGCGCTTTCGGCTCAGCTTGGCGCTGCCAACTTGAAGGCGGATAGCATCAACACCACAGCTACGCTTACTCTTGATAAGCAGGATTCAGGATGGTCCATCACGGCAATTCATCTTGATGTTACTGGAAAGCTCGCCGGGGGCGACGCTGCGGCATTCCAGAAAGCTGCGCAAGAAGCCAAGAGCGGATGTCCGGTCTCCAAGGTGCTTAAGGCGGAAATTACGATGACAGCTAAGCTGGAAGGCTAGCCGTAAACTCAGGTCATATCGCCGTCATTCCACTCGAATGACCATTGCGGTGATGTTGTCGGGCCCTCCGTGTTCTTTGGCAATTTGAACCAGGCGCCGGCAACTTTCCTGAGGATCGTTGCCGGCGATTGCGGTTTGTATATCTTTCTCGGCAACCACTCCCCACAGACCATCCGTACAAAGCAGAATGGTGTCACCGCTTTCAATAGCGACTGGATTGGCTGGCCACTCGGGCGCTATTTCAGATCCTGCTCCCAGCGCAGCCGTGAGAATATTGCGGTGAGGATGATTCTCGGCCTCCTCTGAGCTAATAAGTCCGGTCTCGACGAGTCGGCTCACGTAGGAGTGGTCGCGAGTAACGCGAGACACAGTTTTCCCGCGCATCAGATATAAGCGGCTGTCCCCGATGTGAGCGTAGAAGAGACGGGACCCCACCAAAGCAACGGCCGTGCAAGTAGTGCCCATCCCCTGCATATCGGGATCTTCAATCGCGTATTCCAGAATGCGCTGATGCGCGCTGTGTATTCCCATGATCAGCAAGGATTGCGGATCCAGTTTACCCTCCACATAGACTCGCTCGATTGTTTCAACGGCGATGCGGCTGGCTTCTTGGCCACCCTCATATCCGCCCATTCCATCCGCCACAATCGCCAGACGACCCTTGCGCTCAAATTCTGCGTCGTCTCCCGACTCCCAGTACTGGTAACGATCTTCGTTATTTTCGCGATGGCAACCGACATCGCTTATGCTTCCTAGCTCGATTCCGGGACGAATCTTCAAAAACACCTCGGGTACACTCATTCCGATAAACCCTGCTCTGCTGGATATCCCTCGCGAATAACAGGCGGCATCAACGAACTTCGCATTATAAGCGCAATGATCCCTGCCAGCCCTCAGCGGTTAGAAAAAGTACACAATCCGGATGACATTTGTCATTAGCAGGGTGTGATGATCCCCACTGGTACCGCGGGAAGCTTTACTCGAGAATGACTCCATTGTGGGCGACGATCTAGCCACAAAACAGGATTCTAAAATGATCGCAACCGCACTCAGAAGTGAAATACAACCGGTAGTGATAAGGCCTCGCGACCCGAAGATCGTGGTCGCGTCTTTGAATCATGTAACCAAGACCTATGGACGAATCGAGGCACTCAAAAACGTCGACCTCGCCATTCGCCAAGGCGAATTGCTGGCCCTGCTGGGCCCCAACGGCGCGGGCAAGACCACAGCTGTGAAGCTGCTTCTCGGCTTGGCCAAGCCCACGGCGGGTTCGGTAAATGTGTTTGGAGGAGACCCAGTCGATGCGGGCGTTCGTACGCGGACCGGCGCCATGCTGCAAGTTGCCAAAGTGCCAGAAACCCTGCGCGTCCGGGAACACATTGACCTCTTCTCTTCTTACTATCCGGCGCCGATGCCGCTTTCAGAGACTTTAGCGATAGCCGGTCTCGAGCCTATCGCGAATCGCAAGTTTGGCGAACTCTCCGGAGGCCAGCGGCAGCGCGTGCTATTTGCTTTGGCGATTTGCGGCAACCCTGACCTCTTGTTCTTGGACGAACCTACCGTCGGTCTTGATGTGGAGGCGCGAAGGTTGTTATGGGATCAGATCCGCAAATTGCTAGCGAAGGGTAAGACCATCCTTCTTACAACTCATTATTTGCAAGAAGCCGACGCATTGGCCACTCGAGTGATTGTGATCAACCGGGGCGCGATTATCGCTGAAGGCACGCCGTCCGAAATCAAGGCACAAACTGCCGGTAAGCAAATTCGCTGCATAACATCCCTGTCGATTGAGGCCGTGCGTCGGATGCACGGAGTCCTCGAAGTGCGACAGGACCGCGAGGCTTTGGAAATCAAGGCGACTGAGGCGGAGCCGGTTCTGCGCGAACTTCTGGCCGGCGATCGCTCAATCTCTGGAATTGAAGTCGCCAGCGCCGGGCTCGAAGAGGCATTCCTCGCACTAACCACTGAAGATAACTCTCAGCAAAAAGAATTACGGAGCAATTGATATGGCTACCTCATCCGCAGCAGTGATCTCCGTCGGTCCACTACCGCAGTTTAGCCGCAGTTTTGTTATTTACTTGAAGGAAGCGAAATACGAGTTCCTGAAATATCTGAGGATCCCAATCTATTCGCTCTCGACAGTTCTGTTTCCTGTGATGTTCTACGTATTGTTTGGATTGCTAATGGGCAGACACGGGAGTGCCGGACAAATCGGCGTCAGTACATATTTGGTCGCGACTTACGGGACATTCGGGGTTATGGGAGCGTCGCTGTTTGCGAACGGAGTCGGCATCGCTTCCGAACGGGGTTTGGGATGGATGCAAGTAAAGCGCGCCAGTCCCATGCCACCTTTCGCTTACTTCTTCGCGAAGTTCGTGGTCAGCATGATTTTCAGTTCGATGATTATTCTGTTGTTGCTCACATTGGGAATATTATTCGGCGGCGTACACATCGCTTTTCTGTCGGCATTAAGACTGTTAGCCACTTTGGTTGTGGGAGCCATTCCCTTTTGCGCAATGGGCCTGGCAATCGGATATTTCGCTGGTCCTAATTCTGCTCCCGCGATGGTTAACATGATTTACCTGCCGCTGTCATTCGCTTCGGGCCTCTGGTTTCCGATTGAGGCTTTGCCCGGTTTTCTCCAGAAAGTGGCGACACTCTTGCCGCCGTACCACCTCGCCCAACTTGCTCTGCAAATCGTGGGTGGCGGCCATCACGGGTTGAATTCGACTCACTGGGAGTTTCTGGCTGGCTTCACGCTCTTATGCCTCGGAATAGCTCGCATTGGCTTTCAGCGCGACGAAGGCAAGACCTACGGCTAAGTTGTTTGTCACCTGGAGTATATATGCAGAATAAAAACAAAATCGCGGGATGGGCGCTCTGCCTTGTTTCCCTTATATTTCTTGCCAGTATGGGTAAACTGGATCTTGTGGTTGTACTGCTTCCGGCGTCCGCTGTGTTGACTTTCTTCCTGGCCGGGATCAACAGCCGGAAAGGCAATGCTGACGCAAGAAAGGGTTAGCCTAGAATCACAATCATGAGGCTTATTCCCGACAATCAGGATCACGGATGGGCCCCCTATATCTGGCTTGTCTATTTCGGGTTCTTTTTCGAAGACCCCATACTCCTCCACGGAGGTTGGAAGAAGTGGCTGGCGACTGGGGTGGGAACGGTCATTTTTCTCGCGCTCTACTTCAGTTTCTTTCGTCTGAAACGGCCTTGGCACTTAGTGAACGTTGGCTTAATGGTGCTAGTAGGACTTATTTATGCGCCATTTCACTATGGAGCGGCGACATTTTTTATTTTTGCGGCATCCTTTGCACCTTTTGCGGTTGAGACTGAAGGCGCGGCTGCAGGCCTGTTGTTACTCGAGGCAGCGATTGTCAGTCTCGAATTCTGGCTTCTTCATCTGTCCCTCGGATATTGGTTTTGGGCCTGTCCTTTCGCCCTAGTCATCGGTGCTGGGAACATATTCTTTGCTCAGAGAAGGCGCGCCCTTTGCAAGTTGCAAATTGCAAATGAGGAAATCGAACATCTCGCGAAAGTTGCGGAACGCGAAAGAATAGCTCGCGATCTCCACGACGTACTTGGTCACACGCTGTCGGTAATCATCTTGAAATCAGAACTGGCCGGAAAGCTCATCGACATCGATCCCGAGCGCGCAAAATCAGAAATTGGTGACGTCGAACGCACCTCTCGTGACGCTTTAGCGGAGGTTCGAAGCACTATCCGAGGCTATCGGGCTCATAGTCTGGAGGCCGAGATCAAACAGGCCCAGGCAACGCTTCAGACCGCCGGAGTGTCCCTGAAGTCGGACAACGTCCATGTCCCTCTCACGCCGGTTCAGGAAAGCGTTGTCGCATTGGTTGTTCGTGAGGCGCTGACCAACGTGGTGCGTCACGCCGAAGCTCGCAATTGCGAATTGAGTTTGACGCCGAACAATGGCAACTGCCTGTTGGAAATTCACGATGACGGACGCGGTGGATATCAGATTGAAGGCAACGGATTGCGTGGAATGCGCGAGCGAGTAGAGGCTCTTGGAGGAACTCTCGTCCGGGAGACCCGTGCTGGAACCAGGCTCCTGATTCAATTTCCATTGAGTCCTGCCAAAGCGAACGGAGCCCATTGAATACCAGCACATTGAACTCGAATACCAAGACTGCCCGCAAGCAGATCCGCGTGATCATTGCCGAAGATCAGGGAATGGTTCTCGGCGCTCTCGCTGCTCTGTTGGAAATCGAAGGAGACATCGCAGTCGTCGCTCGGGCCAAGAATGGTAAAGAGGCTTTGAGGGCCGTGCTTGCTCATAAGCCAGATGTGCTCATCACCGACATCGAAATGCCGGAAATGACGGGCCTTGACGTTGCCGCCGAATTGAAGCGCCTGCACAAAGATACGAGGGTGATTATTTTGACGACCTTCGCTCGCGCCGGATATTTGCGTCGCGCATTGGACGCGGGTGCCTCCGGGTATTTGCTCAAAGACATGCGCGCTGAACAACTCGCCGAGGCAGTCCGCCGCGTCCAACAAGGATTAAGAGTGATTGACCCCGAATTGGCCACGGAGGCATGGGGCGAACCAGATCCGCTCACCGATCGGGAGCGGCAGGTATTACGCATGGCCGGCGACGGAGTTGCCAGCACCGAAATCGCCACGGACCTTGGACTGTCCGAAGGCACCGTCCGCAACTATCTATCCGAGGCTATCAGCAAGCTCGGCGCCGGAAATCGTGTTGAAGCTGCCCGCATCGCGCGAACCAAGGGCTGGCTCTAGGGAGCACTCACCGGGATACAGTTTCAGAAAGGGCCCATCATACGGCGAACAGATTTCGGTTTCGTATCAGGGCACGCCTTTCAGGCGTGCCGTTCCAGTCGAAGCCGCATTTTGCGGTATGGCTGAAAGCCATACCCTGACACAGGTCGACTTGTGCCTGGGATTCTCCTCATTATTGGTTCTAAAGTGCAAGGGTGGCATACTTGATTTCGTTTACAATTTGCGGCCTATGCATTATCGCTCTGACAATCGCTCTCCCGGCCAGTTGCGGCCGGTCGAAATCGTTCCCAACTACATAAATACCGCTGAAGGTTCAGTCCTCATTTCTGTCGGTAACACTCGGGTTATTTGCACCGCGTCCATTGAGGAAACTGTCCCTCAATTCATGCGCAACACTGGCAAAGGATGGATCACTGCGGAGTACAGCATGTTGCCGCGTGCAACCCTGACCCGCACGCCGAGAGAAGTGTCCAAGGGTCGTGCCAGCGGCCGGACACATGAGATACAGCGATTGATCGGCAGATCGCTTCGTGCCGTCATCGATCTTCAGAAATTGGGGGAACGCACTGTCTGGATCGATTGCGATGTCATACAGGCAGACGGTGGTACGCGCACTGCTTCCATTACCGGGGCATGCGTAGCGCTTGGCCTGGCATTGGAAAAGCTGGTGCAAGCCGGAACGTTGACCTCTACGCCTCTTCGCGATTTTGTCGCCGCTATCAGCGTCGGCGTCGTGGACGGCGAAATCTTGCTCGATCTTTGTTACGAAGAGGATTCACGCGCTGACGTGGATATGAATTTCGTAATGACAGCGGGAAACAAACTTGTGGAGATTCAGGCCACGGCGGAACACCAAGTCTTCGACGACAATCAATTGTCGCAGATGATCACATTAGCCAAAGAGGGTGTGCAATCCCTAATCGCCAAGCAACGCGCCATCCTAAACTCACTCCACGCGCGACCCTAAGGACCCATATTTGTAGCGTCGCATGTTCCGGAGGTAACGGGCTGCGGTGGGGTCGGAGGCGTGGCCCAAGGCTTATTGGCGAAGTCGAAAAAGTCGGTCAAGTCTGGTTGGGCATTATCCCGCGCGGTTAGGTGAGTTGACGCCCCAATAAATCTGGCCTCGACCAGCTTGATGACTGCCGTGTGATCGATGGGAATGTGTGAAACATAGTGCTTCCGAGTAAACGGAGAGATCACGATGTTCGGCAGACGGAAACCAAGTTGCGCCGCGAAGCCTTGGGCCACAGGGGCGTCTCCCGGATTTGTCCCAGGGTCATTTGGATGCAGGTCGCAATGGAAACTTCCCTGAACTAAAGCACACGGGAAGAAGGAATCGGGATTCACGGCGATACTGGAAATGTCGGTAGTGATTCCCAGGCTGGAGGCAGTGTTGTCATTTGTATGCCCGGGCACAGGTGGGACGTGATCGTACGGTCCGCCCCCTTCGTCATAGGTCAAGAAGAAGATCGAATCTTTGTATGAAGGGCTGGACACGAACGCGTTAATCACATTCGCAACCGAGGCTTGGCCGTCCAAGATGGATTGGCCTGACCCGGGGTGCTCGTCAGTATGGCTATAGCCTGGCTCGATCCATGCGAAGTCTGGAAGAGTGCCAGCCTGAAGATCCTTAAAATACTGCGTGATCGGCACTATGTGCATCGTGTCAATGCAGAAATCATTGTTGGGATCTCCAACCGCCGTTCCTGAGTTCGTTGTCGGCGCGGTGCAGGCACCGTGACTGGGATTTGCGTAAACATACTTCGAGGAATAGCTGAAAAAACTGAACGTCGTCGATGGATATTTACTGCCCGGATTAGAGCAGTTGGAGGATCCGACTAGGCAGTTATCATTGGTGGAAGAATAGTAGATTTTCCAGGATGCCCTCGCCGAGTCCATCTCTTCGAAGATCGTCTTGATAGTAAGTTGCGGAAGGTGATCGTCGCTTCCGGGGCTGTAAACCAAGCCCTGTGTGGTGCCGCCCGTCAGGGTCGCAATTCGATTAGGAATGCTCTCGCTCGCCACGGGGGAAAACCAGCGATCAGATACTGCAAATTGCGACGCCATGTAGTAGTAATAATTCAAATAGTCTTGATCGTAGTAGCCCATGGCACGTTGACCAACTAAATCGGTGAATTGCCCTCCGGTACACTGACTCGCAGGGTTGGCGCAAAAATTCGCGTAGCCTTCGGCGGTGTGAACAAAACCGTCCATCAGAATCGGCCGATTGCCCGCGAAGTCAAATCGGTTAATATCGCCGAAACTTTGCAACCACGCTGAAGAGTCGTCATCAATGCAAGTGGATTTGAGTTTAAATAGGCTAAAGCTCTGCCCCGCATCGTCCATGTTGCTGATGGTCGATAGTTTGTCGTCGATGCCATCGACGTTGTACGTCTTGCCGTCGTCTCCAATATTCCACTTATTCGCAACTCGGTAAGGATTCAACATCCCAAAATAGCTATCGAAGGTGCGATTCTCCTGCATCATGAAAAGAATGTGGTTGACTTGACCGTTCAAAGCCTGTGACGCCGGAACGGGCGCTAGCCCCACGCAACTGGTTTGAAATAACGCAATCCCTCCTAACACCGCGCAGAAAAGGGCGGCTTGGCTCCATGCAATCAAACCGGTTGTTATCCGAGCCAAAATGGTTGGTCTCCCGCCATTCCGACGCGGATTTAAGCTGCAGAGTTGCTTTATTGGGCAAACAGGAAGCGGCGACAATACAGGCAGATCGCCGACTAACGATCAGCTAAGTCTATTTACGGCAGCGTGTTGACTAATATAACCTGCCTCAACGGTTAACGTTCATTTCAGAGTCAGCGCAATTTGCGTGGAGGTCTGCTGGCTCCCGTAAGAGCCGGTAACGGCGATGGTGTACAACTGCGCGGCCGGCGCAGTCGGCATATTCGAAGCATTCTGCACTACCGGAGCGACCGACCCTCCGCCGCACGAGCTTAGTAGGCATACGGACAGTGCCAACGATCCCAGCACTAAAAGCTTCCAGACTCTCTTTCGGGAGAAGAGGCTGCCAGTGACGGCTAGCCCAGCCACTCCAAAGATTGGAAGAAACGCGGCATACAACGCTCTTGGATTTCCCGCTGGATAGCGAAGCTCGGCAGATGCGGACTGAGTTGAGATCGTAAGCGTGGACGTGGCAGTGCTACTCCCGGGTGGAATGGACGAAGGGGAGAACGAACAGGCAACTCCCGCCGGAAGATTGGAGCACGAAAGAGAGAGTGATTCTTGCAAGGAACCTGTTATCGTCACGCTCGTGGTGCCTGATTGTCCCCACTGAAGTGCAATCGCGGCGGGAGTAGCGCCGATAGTCGCGCTCTCCGGTCCGCCTGAGCCGGATCCACCTGAACCTGATCCGCCCGAGCCCGACCCACCAGAGCCGGATCCACCCGAACCAGAACCTCCGGAACCTGAACCGCCCGAACCAGAACCGCCTGAACCTGATCCACCGCCTGAACCTGACCCACCACCTGAACCTGACCCACCACCTGAACCTGACCCACCACCTGAACCTGACCCACCACCTGAACCTGACCCACCACCTGAACCTGACCCACCACCTGAACCTGACCCACCACCTGAACCTGACCCACCCGAGCCTGATCCGTTGGTGCACTGGGCTGTGTACTTGACCAGCGCTGACATCTGATTCCTCATCGTTGGTTTTCCAACTGCCTGTACGAAGATGCTGTAGTCGCCGCTCGCCAACGAATATCCGCACAAATCCAACGTTGCCGATCCCGTGGTCAAGGTATCTAAGGGCATCAATCCGTTTCCATCCGCGCTGACGTACACCACATAGTGATCAACTGTGTTTTCGTTTCCCGAAATCTGCCAGTTTAGTACGCTCCCGGAAAGGCCCGCTGAAACCGAAACGCAATTGTCGATTCCAGTTTCGATTTCCGTTGCTTCCTCATAATCATTCCAGGTCACGAGTTGCAGAGCTTCGAGTGGATTGGTTGAGTTGTAAAGGCTATTCACTTTGGCGAATGTATCCAGCCACGTCTGGCCGCACCGCTGGTCCATGATCCGGCCGGATCCCCACGACGCAAGCGTGTCGTTAAATCCTTTGTACGCCGCGCCTATGGTCTCTTCGAGGGGGGCAGCCATTCCTGCTGCATAAAATTGAGATAAATATTCCATTCCTTCGTCTGTGACGTTCACTATGACCCATGAATAGCTGCCTCCGCTCGCTGGGTGAGCGAAACCATTCTTGTGCTGAAAAATAAAGTGGGGGTTCGTTGTGGCCGCGGCTCCGGCGGCAACCCAATCAACCGTATAAAAAAGATCGAGGTCAAAATTTGTAATCACCGGCTTTCCATTTTCCAGCATGTAAGCCGGGGACGGTACGTATGTTTTCTCGATGTACTGAATCAACGAAACCAGCGTTTGTTGAGGATTGCATCCCGCGCACGGACTGAGGCCTATTGCTCCCTTATCAATCATGATCGCGAAAGTGAATCCCGGATGTTGCTCGGCTTCAGCCATTACCAGCTTCGCGGTCGCATCCGTGAAATCGGCGGGACCGTACCAGTCAATAATCGTGCCGTTAACTCCGCGGCTGATCATGTCTGTGATTTGACGATGAATCTGGACCGGGTCATGCGAGTTGTATCCCACTTTAATGTGTCGCGGATCGCCCCACCAAGGCATGAAATGCGCGTAGATTCTCGTCGTCGCACCCGCATACAGCAGAGAGTGAATATCCACCTTGCTCACATTTCCGGCAGCAACATTGCCATTGGTCTGACCCGCGAACGTATCGGCGGCGCTCGTGTTGTTCGAGGTCTCAGCTAGCAATGTAGTGGTGGGGACAATCGGGAGATTCTGCGCCGCTAGGCTTGCGGCTAAACACAGAGTGAATACAAGAATTCCAAAGCGCATTCGTGTCTCCTAGGGTTTTTCGTGTACACCGTAGCGGGGATTTACCTAAGGTAGGGTAGGTAAATCCTGTATGAAATTCCCAGGAGCATAAGGTATTCACATCAGTGGAACAATGGAAATCTACAGGAAATGAACTAAAGGTTACGTGAAACAGTGTAGAAGATTCGTAAGGTGTTTCACCTAGGGCGCGATTAGGCGCATGTTTCATCTAAGGTAGGACGATACCCAAGTCTGGATGGGTTTTCGCAAGGCGCGCATACCCTAGCTGAAATTTCTAATTTGGGAATTTGTCAGCGATTCCGCATTGATCGAATGTTAGAGCTAGCGCGAGCGGCGGCAAAGAAGAATATGGTCCGCGAAGTAAACGGAAGTATTAGGGCAATCGTCTTACCAAGCTTCCGAACTTTTTTTGCCGACGTGTTGAAGATTCAGTGAAACACTTAGCTCGGATGAACACTGAATCTCGTCTGAATATGTTTTCTGTTTTAGTGTTTCCACAGCCATCTTCTCCCGTGAGCTTGGAATCCAAACCGCAGCTTTGACAAAATAAAAAAACTCCGAACGCAATCAGCACGATTGACGTTCCCTTGGCAACTGGGCATTAAACAAATCCAATAAAACCCATTTGGAGGAAAGAAAATGACGAACGAATCTTTGAAGGAACTTTATGTTGACGAGTTGCGAGACCTCTACAGCGCTGAGAATCAGCTAGTGAAAGCGCTTCCAAAATTAGCCAAGGCGGCAACCTCAGAAGAGTTGAGCGCGGCTTTCGAAGAGCATCTGGAACAGACGAAAGGTCATGTACAACGTCTGGAACAGATCTTTGAATCGCTGGGCGAAAGCCCAAAAGGTAAGAAATGCGTTGGCATGGAGGGCCTGGTAAAAGAAGGGTCCGACTTGACTGGCGAATTTGAGGGAGTAGTGCTGGACGCGGGTTTAATCGGGGCCGCCCAGCGGGTGGAACACTACGAAATAGCTGTTTATGGTACGGTCGCGGCCTTTGCGGAGTTGCTCGGTGAGTCTGAGCAACAGTCTTTGCTGCACGAGACTCTACGGGAAGAGGAAGAAACCGACGAAAAGCTAACCGAGCTTTCCAAAGAAATAAACGCCGAAGCCAACGGCGCGGATGTGGATCAAGAGGCGGAGGAATTCGCATCGCCGGGCCGACAAAAAGGCGGAAAGCGGAAACCAGGAAGGGCTGCCTAAGGGTTCCCTTTCATTCGAGACTGAGGGCGATCCGGCCAGGTCGCCCTTATTTTTTTCGGAGCACGTCCGGACTTTGCTAGCGGACAGTTTCTTTAAGGGCTGAGTCCTATTGCGACATCGAGTGTGAACGCGTAATCCCACCCCAAACTTTTGCGTTATCGCTTCTGCGTGAAACCAACGCCAGGCAAATCGCCAAACAGCGCGTAACATCGGGGTTGGCGGATGTCGGCATCCCATTCCACCAAATGCGCGTGCGGAGCGATGTAGTTAAGTCCGCCATCTTCATTAAAAATAGGTTGGTGGCAAACAGAGCCGTCACAATCGTCGGCGGATTCAATGCGAACACAAGGATTTGACAAACGAGCGCTGTGAGGGGGCACAGGGGGTCTCATAGGCGAATAGTATCGCAAGGATTGAGCTACGGGTACAGTTTTTTATTTAATTCTTAAAGGTTCTTCCTGATTGACTCAGGTACGGATTCCGGCCCAGTCATTTGGCGCCCGAGAAGATACGCTTGCTCGCCTTTCCTGCATCCATTCCGAACGTCGGATTATGGTAATCCCCGCCGATTTTTACGGGGACATCTGATCCGCCGCCCCGCTTTTTCTTGAAAAACGGGTCGATAAGTTTCAACACAACCGCCTTCGCTCCGTGTGCGGTATCCGAAAGGTCGGAATCCATCTTTAATGTTCCGTGCAAGTCAATTTTTTCGCTGATCAAATCATAAGTGCCGTGCATCTGCGCATGTGCGCCGGGAATGTAAAAGGAAAGGTTTGAAAATGTCGCAGTCCCGTTCTTTAGCGCCACATGGCCTTGAAGGTCGGATACGACGGGAGGCGCACTTCGGTCGGCGACCTCTTCTTTGGCCTCTTGCTCCTTTCCCTTTGCTTTGTCCTCCTTTTCTATTTTCTCCCTTGTTTCAGTCTGGGCATTTTGGCTCAGCTGGTTAACCTTCTCTTGTGTGCTTGGGCGGGTAAAATTACTGTCGCTAATTCCGAAGTCACCTTCCAACTCCACCTTCTTCAAAAATCGCATTTTCCCGGGTGGGAGTATCGCAATCCCCTTAAAGCTCACTTCGCCGGCCATTGGCGGCTGCTCTGCCTTAGTGAATAAACGTAGAATGTCTTCGATTCTGCCGTTGCCGGTCTTGAGGTTGATCGTTGCGGTTTTACCCCGGTGGCCCTGAGTGCCTGCGATTTTGCCTTCTGACACTACCGTGGTTTTTGAAAATTGACTGGAAACATGCTGCAGAAAAGTATCGCCGTTTACGCCATCTACGTAAGCCTTGAATTCCGAATTCAGGGCCACGCGATGCTCACTTCTTTTGACCTCAAAATCTGGAATACTAATTTTTCCGGACACATTAATGTGTCGCAGCGTACCGCTGAACCTCCCTTGAGAGGAAAGAATTCCGGCAATCCCCTCGAAGGTTCCCAGATCGGCATTTTGAAACATATAGTCCCCGCCTACCGGAGTCTCGACACCCTTCCAGGGTCCGAACTGTCCAGAAGCTGCAATTTCGCCGGGAGGTTCGGGGTTTGTAAACCGCGCAGCAAAATGAATTGAGCCAACACTGGTTATTGGGTGCAGCGTAATTTGGTGAATCCCAAAAGCTACAGCCGGTTTGCCTGGTTGCTTTCGCGGTACCTCCAAAGTGCTTTCATGGATCTCGATCGTATCAACACCCGTCGATCCAGGGTTCAAGCCTTGAAATTTCTCCCGCGATCCTGCTGGCGGGACAAAAACGCGCATTCCATCGACGCGAATGCGGCTGATATGCCTCGTCAACAACCCCAGCAAATTGCTCTGAACTGTTAACCTGTCTACAGTGACGAGCGAACGCGGGTCGGAGCCCAGCCGATACGTAACGCGTTCAGCAACACAGCCGGGGGACGGGAAATAAGTCTGCCTGAAACTCCCCATCTCAATTTTGCCACCCGCAGCTTCTTCAAACGCGGAGACAACGGCAGATTGCCGAAAAGGCCATCGAGCAATAAGAAGGGCAACCAGAAGCACCAGCAATGCCGTAGCTATCACGACGCCGAGCAATAACCTTTTACGAGCAAAGCGCGGACGGGAATAATCGCCGGACTTTGAGGACAAAGCTTGTGTGTTTAATGCCGGCATGGAGTGAAGTGTCTCATCGAACTCAAGCTTTGGAGGCGCAACCTGGCGTTAAGGTTGGAAGGCATTCAAAAGGATGAGCGTGGCTGCCTACGCCGGATTGGTTGCCCCCCAGGGATTCGAACCCCGATAGGCAGATCCAGAATCTGCTGTCCTACCATTGAACGAGGGGGCAACTAGACGCGATTAGAACGGAATTGCTCCGCCAATTGATTTTATGGGCACCGCGGCCTATGGTCAACAAACGGCTTTACTTTTGCTTTACACGGACCACGGTAATTTTTGAGAAGCCTTCTTCAAATGTCGGCGGCTTTTGTTTTGCAGCCATGCGACGCATGACGTCTTCAGAAACCACTCGCTCGCGTTTCCGGTTGCGTTCAAGACACACATCCAAGGGTACATCAAAAAACACCGCCTGGACTTCATATCCGTAGTCCTTCGCCAGCTTGATCCAGCCACGGCGGTCGTGAGACGTAAGGTTGGTTGCATCAACGTAGTTCAAGGGACGACGGGCTATGAGGCGCGCTTTCAGCATGGATCGCAGATTTGAAAAAACCAGATCCTGGAATCGCTGCTCTGTCGGATCGTCGAATAAAAGCGCGCGCAGCAAGTCGCTCGAAAGGGGCGAGATATTGTGCCGCTTGAACCACGAACTTTTCCCGGAGCCGGGAAGTCCAATTGCCAGCACCACGACTCCTTTAGGAACGCGAGGCGTGACCGGCGGTGGTGACAGTTGGCCCACCTCGGACGATGGAACTATCTGCTCACTCGCTCTGATACCGCTTGTGACGACAGCTGCAGCCGCAGGAGTGTCAATCGCCGCCGGTGAACGAACAGGCCGAGGTCCCCCTCGTCCACGCCCGCCTCTTCCCCGTCGGCGCCGTCCCTGCCCTGACGTTGCATTTGCACGGTAGGGACGCGTTGGCGCCACTGCATCTACTGATTCGTCTGTCCTCGGTTCCACCGGCGCACGTTCTCTGGGTTGAGGCATCTCTGGGTGTGAATGATCCGCCACAACATGTGATGCTTCAGAGTCGTCCGGTCGAGCTTGCTCGACTACGGAGTGGTCAGGGAGTTGCGGGGGCCCAGACGACGGAGCTTCTCCATCGAAGTATGCGGGCTGCAGCGGGGCCTGAGCGGACTCTTCTTTACCTTCTGGGGGGCCTTTTTTGCGCCGCGAAATGCGCTCGCGCATCCATTTACGCATGTTTGGCTTTTAACACACATAGAGGTCCCGCGGCAATTCAAAGCGAGAATTCCGAGGCGATGAATCCAGCACGTCAACCTTTGGTGACCTAGTTCAATGTGTCATTTTGTTTTCAAAGTCTTGCCGGAGTGCCTTCCCAGGTACAGCCCCACGACAATCTTCTTCGAAACCTTTTACCCTGAAATGGAATCTAAGTAAGCGGGGTAACTTAGGCTTTTGTTCAGGCTAGGGGTTGTGGCTGCTGTCTGGGGAGGTAGCAGAATGATCGCGAACTTGTTGGATTCTTTCTTCGGATGTTCACACAGTCATTATAGTTTCCCTAGAAGTACTGGCTTACACAGCGTGTCTCGGCGGACGCCCGCAGCCTCATTAACCGGCACCTATGTCGCGTGCCTGGATTGTGGCAAAGAACTCCCTTACGATTGGGAGGCGATGAAGGTGGTCAGTTCGGCTGCCGAGAGTCGCAAATATTTGCACGCTCTGGCCACCAAAGAAGCGGCATAATCATTTGCAATCGCGCGTGGTATTCAAAACAAAACCGGCAGCCTTTCGGCTGCCGGTTTTTGCTTATATAAGCCGATTTAATTAGTGTCATCACGCCTCTTGAGCGTTGGGTGTCCGTCATCTGTTGTCTTGTCGTCGGTCCCGTTGGTGTCGGTCGGTGATGTGCGACGCAGACTCGGTTTCTTTCCGTCTTTCTCATCCACGACCTTATACTTGTTCTCGATGGCTGCGAGGCGCGCCTTCACATCGTCAAATTCTGAAGTCGTCACCTCATACTGAGGCCGCGCGGGCAAAATCTGAGCAATCTCTTCTTGCGATTTCAGTATGCGGTCTGGGGTTTGAGGATGGGTCGCGAAAGCCTTCGACAAAGTCCCAGGTTTCTTTTTCTCCTCCGCTTGCACCTTTTCAAAGAAACTGATGAAAGCCTGCGGGTCATATCCGGCTTTGTACATATACTGCAGTCCCAGATAATCTGCTTCCGCTTCAAAATTGCGGGAGAACTTCATGAAAGTTAATGGCACCATCAAGCCGGCTGCCTCATAGCCTGCATATCCGATCGGTCCGCCTACGAAGATTAGAGGAATGGTCGCCAAGTTCATCAATTGGCCACGTGTATTCTCGCGTGCAGCGTGGCAAGCCGCCACGTGCGCGATCTCATGGGCCATGACTCCGGCCAATTCAGCCTCTTCGTCCGCCGCGAGGATCAATCCAGAATTGACGTAGAAAAATCCACCCGGTAAAGCAAAGGCATTAATGTCGTCCGAGTCAATGACCTTAATCGTAAATGGGACCTGCGAGTCAGAATTCCGCACCAGGTTCTGGCCAAGGCGGTTGACGTATTCGGTGATCACCGGATCATTGACCATCTTTGATTGGGACTCGACCTGCTGCGCGAATGATTTCCCCATCGCAATCTGCTTTTCGAGGCTGTACCAGTTGCCCATGCCTCGATCGCAACCAACGTGGCGATTTCCAATCGCGTCTACGTCGCTTCTGCCGCCCTCGTGGACTGACTTGCTGTCGGCCGGTTCGGCAGGGACAGGAGCGTTCGTCGGGGCGGCGGAGGGCGTCTGAGTTGCTGGAGTTGGTGTGGAGGCAGTTGGCGCTGTCTGTGCAAAAATGCTGGATAAACCGCAGGTCAGAGCAACCACTGCCGGAAGAATTGCTAGGCGGATCTTCATGACTACTCCCTTACCGCTAAAGCGTGCCCAATTGGATTATACGCCTGACGGAGAGGCGGACTCTTGATTATTGGACGCACGTTTACAAAGGAAGGTTATCCACTGGAGGAAATACATAGAGAACTCCTTGTGTCCATAAAGTGCCCTAGCGGACCTGTATATATGCCCTTAGTCGTAATATTCAAGGCCAAGGTGGGTAATCAACTCCTCGCCTTTTAGGTGCCTGAGAGTATTCTTCAGCTTCATGGACTGAATGAACAAATCGTGCTCAGGGTAGAGTCCTGGCGCGGTCATTGGGGATTTGAAGTAAAAGCTCAGCCATTCCTGGATTCCCAAACCTCGCAATTCTGAGCTCCGCTTAGCTAAGTCGAGGAATAGCACCAAGTCAAGCACAATTGGAGCTGCGAGAATCGAGTCGCGGCAAAGGAAATCCACCTTGATCTGCATGGGGTAACCCAGCCATCCAAAGATATCGATGTTGTCCCAACCCTCTTTGTTATCACCACGAGGAGGGTAGTAATTGATGCGGACCTTGTGAGTGAAGTTTCCGTAAAGTTCGGGGTAGAGTTCAGGCTGCAGGATGTGTTCCAACACCGATAGTTTCGATTCTTCCTTGGTCTTGAAGGAGCCGGGATCCTCAAGCACTTCACCGTCGCGGTTCCCGAGGATATTGGTGGAAAACCATCCATTTAGGCCAAGCATGCGAGCCTTAAATCCGGGCGCGAGAATGGTCTTGATCAGCGTCTGCCCCGTCTTAAAATCCTTTCCGCATATCGGAGCATTGTTCTCGCGGGACAACTCTTGCATAACCGGCAAATCGACGGTCAGGTTCGGAGCACCATTCGCGAAAGGTACGCTCTCCATTAAGGCAGCGTAGGCATAGATCATCGATGGGGCGATGGATTCGTCGCTTCGAGTCAGAGCCTTCTCAAATGCTTTCACAGATTGGTGGGCCGCAGTTTGAGTCAGAAAGATTTCGGTTGATCCGCACCAGATCATTACCAACCGCGACGCACCCGAGCTCTTCTTGAATTCCTGAATGTCGGCGCGGACCTGTTCGGCCAGATCCATTTTGTTCTTGCCCTTCTTCACATTGGATCCGTCAAGCTTTTTCACGTAATTGTGATCGAAGACCGCTTTTCGTGGCTTGATCGAACTCAAGAAAGGCTTCACCTTCTTCAGCAGCTCGCCTTCCAGCACCCCAGCCTTTGACGCCGCCGTATACATATCGTCTTCAAAGATGTCCCAGCCTGTAAAAACCAGATCCTTTAGCCCTGCAAGAGGCAGAAATTCCTTAATCTTGGGCGACCGCGCGTCGGTTCGCTTACCCAGCCGGATCGTTCCCATTTGAGTGAGAGATCCAATTGGCTTGGCGAAGCCTTTTCGGATGGCCTCCACGCCGGCCACGAAGGTGGTTGCGACGGCTCCCATGCCGGGAATCATGATCCCGAGCTTGCCTTTGGCTGGTTGAATATCTTCGTTAGTTTCTTGGGAGGATTTCTTGGTTTTGCTGTTCTCAGCGTGCTGCCGCATCGGCATCTTTAGTAGCTTCCTTATGAGCGCTCTTCTTATGTGAGGGCCGGGAGATGTAAAGCAAACGGCTATGTTCTCGTATCGCGAAAGGATTTGCAACCAGCCCGGCGACGACTCAGTTTGAACGCTTAGGAAAATTCGACATGACTGAGTAGAATGGGCAGCGCAGCTACTATCCCAAAGGAGATTCACCATGTCGTTTCATTCGAAGCGAGTCAGCATGATGTTTGCGGCATTGTTCGTTCTGGTTGCAGGCATCGCTTGGCAGAGTGCGGTTGCCGACGAATTCACTCATGTGATTTCCGGTGTTGTGAAGTCGGTGGACAAAGGAACGAAGACGGTCGTAGTCAAGACTGCGGACGGTACCGAGCACACCATCAAGTACACGGACGACACTGCCGTTAAAGGTGCAAAAGACGCTGGCAAAGGTGTAGAGAAGGCCGGCGCGGACGCCTACCTCGCTGGCAAAGAAGGGACAAAGGTCACGGTGAAATACACGGAAAAGGGTGGCGAGAAGACTGCTGTCGGCATTAAGGATGCCAGCAAAGCCACGGCCAAGGCGGTTTCACAGTAGGAAAAGTCAAACGGAATCTCTGACGCCTAGTTGGACGCCGGGAGATGTCTGACGAATTATCTAGCCGTGAGCAGGTTCCACCCTAAGTTCACGAATCCGTCGCTTCCAAACGGAACCAGTGGACGTTCTCCGACGTGAACAGATAGCATCTGCTCAAATAAGCTCGGCTTTCGATCGAACGCCCGGAGCGCACGCGACCTTAGCCACGAACTCTTGTCCATCAGTAGCATCGCATTCGCCATAAACTCCGGAAGCTTGGCAATTTGGCGATGCGCTGCTTGGTAAGTGGCCAGATCGCGATGGGCAAGAGCGGAGCTCAGAGCGAGCGCTTGTCGGAATGCCATAGCAAGTCCTTCGCCGGTAATCGCATCGACCGACCCCGAAGCCTCGCCTACGAGAGCGACGTTGCCACGCACAACAGAACGGAGACGCCGATATATTGTCACCGCACCTTTAAGGTTCGAGGTTCGCGGCGCGTCCATGAGACGCTGACGAAGCTCGAGGAAAGAAGTTAGGCCGGAGTCAAAGGATTGGAAGCGGCGCTTTGAGATCAAGGCCACACAGATTTCATCTGCACTAATAGGAGTTACATACGCCTGTCCTTCTTTCGCCCAATGAATCTCGACAAACTCACTCCAAGGTTTGACCCTGAAGTGTTGACGCATCCCAATCCGCCGGTCGAACCTGACACATCTCGACAGATTTGCCCAGCCTCGGGTTTGAGAATTTTGTCCGTCGGCTCCAATAATCCAGCGACAGCGAATTGCGTTTCCGTCCACGACAACTGCCGCATCACTTGCCGCCGTAACTCGCAGCCCCCACCATGTATTCACGCCGAGCTTTTCGGCGTGACGATTCAACGCTTGGTGTAGGAGCAATCGGCGAATGCCGACCCCGTGTCCTCTCGGAAAATCGGCTTGAACCGAGCCTTCGGGGCCGACAAACTTTATTCCCCGAAAACTACCAGTTTCACATTCGTCAAGGCTGACCCCCAGTTCTTGCAAGGCGTCGAGACCGTCCGGCATCAGTCCTTCGCCGCAGGCCTTGTCGATTGGTCCGTGAGCGCGATCAGCGACGATGACATCGAAGCCCTGCCGCCGCGCAGCGATGGCCGCGGCGAGTCCGGCAGGGCCTCCGCCAATTACGAATACATCAGTCGACCTCAGAGGAACTGTCATATCACCAGCGCAACAAAATTAATTCCGAGCAGAATCCAGGGCCCATCGCCGAATTCAACCTTTGGGTCGCTTTGCTTTTTCTGTTGGCACCGCAGGTCATGAATTTAAGAATTGCCAATCGCTCAAATGCTGAGGGCGCGCCCAGCCAGTCCGAGAGCATCTGACCAGAAGGCGCTGGAAGAATGGACGGCCTCTACGACATCGCTCACGGCGTCGACAAACTCGTCACATTGTTCAACGTTGACCACCAACGGCGGCGCTACTTTGAGTACCATAAAATTATTTCCGCAAACCTGCGTGAGGATGTTTTTGTCGCGAAACATCCGCATGACAACCATCTGGCCGAACATTGCGGGATGAATTTTCTTGAAGGCCTCAAAAGCAATTCGTAATCGAAGGTGCTGAGGAGCGGCAAACTCGATTCCGGACATAAGCCCGAGTCCGCGCACGTCTTTCACCATTTCGAAGGCGGCAAGTCTCTCCCGCAATCGACCGCAAAGGTAATTGCCGAGGCGTTCGGCCTGGCTGGCGAGGTCTTCATCCGCTAAAACTTCTAGAGTCGCTAGTCCGGCGCGCATCGCTAAGCCGTTTTCGCTGTAAGTCGACGTGTGGATAATTGCCCGTTTCAGGGAGTCGTAGACCGATTCATAAACTTCGTCTGACATCAGCACTGCACCGACCGGTATCAGGCCTCCGCTGAGCGCCTTGGCCAACACCACCATGTCTGGTTCCACTCCATAGTGATGTGCGGCGAGAAACTTGCCCGTCCGGCCGAGGCCGGTCTGCACTTCATCGAGTACGAAAAGCGTTCCGTACTTGCGGCAAAGAGCTTGCACTCCCGGTAAGTAATCGTCACCAGGAACGCGGATACCGGCCTCGCCCTGTATGGGCTCCAAGATGACGGCAGCCATCGTCCTTGCTTCTAACTTGCGCTCCAGCCCGGCGAGATCCCCAAACTTGACCTCTTCCATGCCGGCGAGCAACGGGCCGAATCCTCGACTCCACGAGGAATCTCCCATCATCGAAAGCGCTCCACAGGTCAAGCCATGAAACGCGCCGGACGCGTACACCATCCCGTTACGACCAGTACAAGCTCGAGCAAACTTGATCACCGCTTCGATACCTTCGCTTCCGGAGCTACAGAAAAAACACTTTTGCAGCCGCCCACCGCTTCGATCGCACAGTTTCGCCGCGAGCTCGCCCGCGAGTTCCGGAACATGACTCTGCAACATCGCCGGACCGGACCGCGCAAGTTCGGACTGCAAGGCGCTTACTATGCGCGGATGATTGTGTCCCGTGTTGTGAACGCAATACCCGGAAAGGAAATCGAGAATGCGGCGACCGTCGTCAGTAAAAAGCTCAACGCCCTCGCAGCGCTCGTATCGAACATTCATTTGAAGCAGGTCGAGGAGGTTTACCCACTGGGGATTTACGTTCCGGCGGTAAAGATCTGAGAATTGCGCCGGCTGGAGTGGCAACTTCCGGGAAGTATCAACCGGAGAAACAGCAGTAATTGGCATGAGAGGCTAATCTAATAGAATGGTTTTGAACGATAAAAGTTGCCCCTCAGCACTGAAACTTAACGAAATCACGCAATATTCGCTGTGGCGAGCCGCGATCATCAATCGTGTCGCCAGAGCTCATAATAAAGAGACACTGATCCTGACGAACTACCAGAAACGCGGCACGTCACTTCAGCCGTCGGCAGCGCGGCATTGTTTTGTCCCGGTCTTCCCCACACTAGATTTCTTTTTCAGGAATTCTTCCATTACTTAGGTACAGGGTCACAGGACACATTTACGCAAGTCTGGCCCTCTTCTAATTTAAAGACTCCACCCGCGCACCCCCCAGGCCCGGATTCCCTTTTTGGAGCTAATGCACTTCCATGTCTGACGATTTTCAGCTGGGCCTGCTGCCTGAGAGGAAAATGGACTGGCGAACCTTAGTCTCCAGTTACGGTCTGGTAGGGCTGGTGCTGTTATTTGCCATCTTCGCTCGAGTGATTTGGCCTGACGAGATTCAGCTTCGGCACGGATTTACTGTGACTGAAATTATCCCAACACCCGATTTACGGCCGCTGCCGCCTCCGCCTCCTCCACCAGTGCTCCCACGAAAAGTCTTCGCGAAGCTGCCACCGGTGGAAATCGAAACTCCAAAACTGATTTTACCGAAAATTGCCCGTGTGCAGCCTAAGCCCTTACCCAAAGAAATTGAGCCACCCAAAATTGAAGCGCGATTTACGAAACCTGAAGTTGTACCGGTTTCCGCAGCCCGCCCCGCAAAACTGCTGTACACAGGGTCTTTTGGCAGTTCAGCACCAGCCACGCTGAATGTTCCGATAGAAAAAGTTCAAACCGGGGGCTTCGGCGATCCGAATGGCTTGAAGGGCGAGGGAAAAAGTCAGGCGCATTTGGTCTCAGCGACGTTGGGCTCGTTCGATATGCCGCAGGGTGCGGGAAAAGGCAATGGAGCCGGGGGATCTAAGGGGCTTCAAGGCACTGTAGCCAGCGCTGGTTTCGGAAATGGAATCGCGCAACCCGGTCAGGGAGATGGACGAGCGCGAGGCGTGGTCGCCCAGACAGCATTTAAAGCACCTGATCTGGCAGCAAGCAACGCAAAACTTCACGTCGCTGATGGACCAGCCACTACTCCAATAGAAATCACATTCAAACCAAAGCCAATTTATACCGAGGAAGCGCGAAAGCTCCAATTGCAAGGCGAGGTTCTTTTGGAAGTAGTGTTCGGCGCAAACGGGCAGCTACATGTAAATCGCGTGGTGCGAGGTCTGGGCCACGGGCTTGATGAAGCAGCCGTGGTCGCAACCAGCAGCATGCGATTCAAGCCAGCTCTGCGGAATGGTTCCGCGGTGGATTCCACTGCGGTAGTTCATGTCGTGTTTGAACTGGCGATGTAATTGTTTACGCGGTCTTTGGGCAGCGCGAACAAAGAGAGAACTGAGGAATAGATTGATGACCATTTCGAAATGCACTCTTTCGGTTTTTCTACTCCTTTCGCTCGGTGCGGCAGCGCAGCAGGCGGTGGATCGAACCTCGTCGGCCCCTGTCCCTGCGGAAGTCACGGCAACGTCCCAACTGTCCAACTCTGGTACGAACGCGGTGACGCCCTCCGCGTCCACAACGCGTGCCGAGCTCGCGGCGACCGCGCCCACAACCATGGATGATGTTGTGAACCGAACCATCCTGCGCGAACACGCGCTTATGGATTTTCTAAAGGCGCGCACTCCGCTGGTGGAAACCTATTTGCAGGATCTTACCGCCGACCCGCAACTCGGCGACGTCCCGAAAGCGGATCACTACTTCCTGGGACGCATGGATCTTGGCGAAGCGATTGATCGCCGGGACTACCTTTCCGACAACAAGAGTCTGGAGAGAAATCTCCTCGGCGGGTTTAACAAGATGTTCCGAGTTCAGTATCAACCGATGGGATTTTCCTGGATGATTTTTGCGGACCACAGCAGCTTCGATCGTAATCACTACGCGTTTAAGTATGTTCGCCGGGAATTCCTGGGTGAAATACGTTGTCTGGTTTTCGATGTCACGCCGAAGAAAGACAGCGGCAAAGGCCGCTTCGTCGGACGCATTTGGGTGGAAGATCACGATTACAACATCGTGCGTCTGAACGGAACTTATGCCCCGCGGCCCAAGAAATCCACGTACTTTTTTCATATGGATAGCTGGCGCCTGAACCTGATTCCAAATTACTGGGTGCCCACTTACATCTACAGCGAAGAGGGAGATTTCAGTTACGGCGCGAAGAGCGCTATCGCCTTCAAAGCGCAGACCCGCATCTGGGGCTATAACTTGAAGGCCCAGGAAAAAGAGGACGAACTGACTCAAGTGAAAGTTGATTCCGTAAAGGACGACAGCGCATCCGTTCAGGACGCTTCTCCACTCGAAGCGCAACGTGATTGGCAGCAGCAAGCAGAGGATAACGTTGTGGCCCGGCTAGAACAAGGCGGTCTGCTCGCTCCCGAGAGCGATGTGGACAAAGTTCTTCAAACCGTGGTCAACAATCTTCTCGTCACCAACAACATTGACTTGCCGCGGCCCGTGCGGACTCGCATGATGTTGACTTCTCCGCTGGAGACTTTCAGTGTGGGAAATACTATTGTGGTAAGCCGCGGCCTTGTTGACGTGCTTCCAGATGAGTCCAGTCTGGCGATGGTTCTCTGTCATGAACTGGCCCACATCGTCCTCGGTCACAATCTGGGAAGTAAGTTCGCCTTCAGTGATCGGATGATATTCACCGATGAAGCCACCTATAGAAACCTCGGATTTAAACACAGTCCGGAAGAAGAGACCGCGGCCGACACTAAAGCCATTGAAATGCTCAAGAACTCTCCCTACGGACAAAAAATGGATACCGCCTCGCTATTTTTGAAACAGCTCTCCCAGCGAGCCCCGACGCTCGGCGCCTTGCTCAGTACTCGCCTGGGCAACAGCTTTGTTGATGAAAGGGGAACTTTGATCCGCTTCACCGCCCTCATGAATTCAGGCCCGGCGTTGGATCCAAAGAAGCTTGATCAGATTGCCGCTCTGCCTCTAGGGGGGCGTGTCAAACTGAATCCATGGACCGATCAAGTCGAGCTAACCAAGTCGGCTCCCGTCGCCATCACCAACGCTCGCGACAAAATGCCGCTCGAAGTAACGCCATTTTTCCCCCATCTCAGCCGGTTGAACGAGCCGGACAGCGCGCCCGGCACGACCGCAGCCGCCAACAACACCGCTGCACGGTAAAATCGAGTTGAAGTAAGCACGAGGCTGGAACCGGGAACTAATACCGGCTTCCGGCCTTCGTTCTTTTGAAGTGTTCGGGAGGGCCCGACTTTCAGGTCGGGCCGCTCACCCATTTTGCGGCACTCACAGCCCGACTGAAAGTCGGGCCCTTCCCAGTTCCGCTTGTTCTTCCTTCCTGCGAACTACAATCATCTCAACGCCACCCTCGGTCCAACTCAAGAAACGAAGAGCTGCCCACGTGATCACGCGTCCGATGACAGGAAGGTCTGCCATCCAGCACACCATCCTCGCCCGAAGACTTAAGAACGAGCCTTGCTCACATTTTTCCAGGAACTTCTCACGATGTAGATCGATCGTCGCGTATGGGGGGCCCAAATCTCGGACGAGCCTTCTCAGGCGGGAATTCGTAGTGTAAGTAATTTGGTTCAGCAGCGCTGGACTTCGTCCGCGAGCTCGAAGATAAAGGCGGCCCAGGGTCTTTGGAAGAAGCGGAATCCAGAATATCTTGTAATGCGGTTCATAAAATCGAAGATAGTTGGGACACGCGACATAAATCGCCCCGCCAGGTTTGAGCACTCGCGCCGCTTCCCTCAATACTGCTTTCTGATCGGAAACATGCTCCATCACCTGATTCATGGTGACAAGGTCAAAACTTCGATCGCTGAACGGCAGGACTTCTCCTGTGGCAACGGCGAATACCTGATGCTCGGTTCGGCGGCTTGCAATTTGGATTGCAGTTATAGACCCGCCCTGACCAATACGGTCAGGCTCGATGCCGTAAGCACTTAATCCGCGACGATGGCACGCGATGACAAACGTACCGATGCCGGAACCAATGTCCAGAATGGTCGCGTTCTCGGGAAAACTCCAGACTCCACTGAGCTGGTCAAACGTGGCCTCGCCGTTGTCCTCAACAGTTTGATCAACAATCCGCGCTTGCCATTCTGCCGTTTGGATACCGCGCCAATTCTCTCTACGGTATCTCTCCAAAAGAGCGCGAAGTTCGGGTTCATTTAAAAGCGCGGCGACTCGCGGGGTAACGGGCTTCATTTTCGCGCGCACACACTAAAATTAGCGGTGAAGCTGGTGTTAGAAGTGAGTTTCAGCGTTTCGAAAAGTGCGCCGAGTAAATTTAGCATCGGGACGATGGTGAAGCGGAATAAGCCTCGAAATGCAGCCACAGTTGTGAAAGAAACCACGCACACGTTGATCGTCCGAATGAATCCAGTCACGCTGGTTCCCTCTGGGGCCAAGTCAACCGCTGAGAAGTTTGCGAGCAATTCTCGTAGCGCACCGGGCAGGAAGCGCCACGAATCACGCTCTGAATCCTGCGGATGAACGGCTGGCGCGCTCAGCAGAAGAAATCCGCCGGGCTTCAACACGCGATAAATTTCACCAATCACTTGTCGCGGATCGGGAGCGTATTCCAACATCTGCGTGCAAAGGATGAGGTCGAAGTAATCATTTCGAAGGGGAAGTTGCGCGGCATCTCCCGCGATATCGACCAGTGGCGTCAGCCGGAGATCCAATGCAACGTACAGCGACGGCCGGCCATTTATCAGCGCCCTATACGGTTGAATGCGACCGCCGACATCGAGCACGATTGCGTTGGCGTGATTAAGCCGCCCAAGCCACTTCGTGAAGACTTCACGGCGTGTGCGCAACACCAACCAGCTTGGATCAGTCAAAGATGGGTAGAGGCGACTTCGTCCCTCTTCCTGAATTTGCCCAATATCAGCTGTACTTGACATGCCAGTGGCCGAGTCGCGTCCGGCGGTCAAATATATCCCAAGTCCTTTAACCGCTCTTCAATGATCCGCTGTTCCTCCTGGTCCATTTTCGCGGCATCGTCGCGCACCAGTTGCTCTAACACATACGTGAGAAATTGTTCCAAACTACCGAAGCGCTTGCCGTAAATTTGCTCTACTCTCAGGCATAGGTCGGAGGACAGTCGCAAATCGCGCATTCCCTCTGACATCAGGCATTTCTCCCCAGGAAACTAAGCTTCCCGCCGGTTCGCAACCAGATGGCTCCAAGTATGAGTCGATCATCGGGACCAAGACCGGTAAGGAGTGCGATCCCAGTGAATGCAACGTACCCCGCAACCAGCGCTGTGGCGATTAGAACCAAGTCCGAATGGGGACCCGATAGAAATCGACGCTCGATCAGCAACACCAGAAGCGTCCCGGCGAAAGGGACGAGCAGACGGAAATAGCTCATATTGTAAGGAGACATTCCAAGCTTGCACCGTACTTCCCACAGGTACCAGAGATTAGACGCAAGGTTAGTTGCCGCCGCGACGATTGCCGCTCCAAGTATGCCCCACTTGGGAACGAGCAATAGGCCCAGGGCGACCATCACAAATGCCATGACAGTCTGAATCCTGACCAGGTCGCGCTGATGTCCTGACATGAGAAGCAAATACCCGACCGATCCGACACCGCAGTTCACGACCTGACCGACGGTGCCAATGACTAGAACCTGCCACCCTGCTGCGAAGTCGCGTCCGAAAACATGCATGAGAACGGGAGCGAATATTATCATCACAGCGCCAAGCGGAAGGGTCAGCCCCAGACACCACTTGGTTAACGTCTGAAATACTCTGCTAAGCAACGCAAAATCACCGCGTGCATGAAGATCCGCAATAGCGGGCGAAAAGATTTGATTTACCGATTGCAGTACGATCGAAACAAATGAAACGAGGCCCATCGCAACCGCGTAGATTCCGACATCACGCGCATTGAGGTAGAAGCCAATCAGGACCTTATCTGATTGGGCCATCAAAAACTCCAGCAGACTCACCCCCAAGGCGAAAGCAGAGAAGGATACAACTTGTTTTTCAAGCGGTGACAATATTGAGATCGAAATGTTCTGACCGCGGGGAGTCAACTTTTTTACGGCCACCGCGAGAAGCACAAGCGCGGCAACCCCGCTAAATACTTGCGCGAGAATATAGCCTCGCAAACCCAGCCCCCAGACAATCAGGCCGATGCTTAGCAGCATGGTCAAAGATGTCCCTATGAAATTGGTGATTACGGTTCTTCTCGCAACGTCTTTGTAACCCGCAAGTACCTGGCCGAGGAATGTCGTGAGCGCCCCCAGTAGCATAAGCAATGCAAATAATCCAAAATATTTGCTCAACTCCGGGGTGCGATAAAAATGAATCGCAATCCACGGGCCCAAAAACAAAAGCAGCCCGCCCAGCGCCACATTGGAGAGCAATAAAAGAAAAAGGCCTCGGCCTAGGAAATGCCTGAGTTGCCCGGTCCTCCCAGTCGCGCAATACGCTGCAACAAATCTGACGGCAGATTGGGGAAGGCCGAAAGCGTTAAACAATCCAACGAACCCAATAATCGTCATTCCAAGCGCATAAATGCCGAGAGCCTCTGCGCCCAGCACCCGAGCGAGATAAACCTTGAATAAATATCCGGTCGCTGTGGTGAAAACGGTTCCTATAAAGAAAACCGAGGATTGGCGGGATATGTGGCCCATCTGATGCCTGAAGCTAGCATCGGCAGATAGACCGAGCGGATCTTGAAGGATCGTCTCACCGGATGACGGCTCTTTCACGATTGCTGATCGCAGCATAGAAGCGCCTAACCTTTAGCCGCAAGGGGGGCCGGAACCAAGCCGAGGAGCAATTCTCGTAAGGACTCGGTAGCGGAGACTGGACTAGGTGGATCGTGTCTTGGATTGAAGAGGGAGGGCGCCGATTCCAAGATGTTCGGGATATCGCTGATTTGACCGACGTTCTCTAACAAATGTCCGATCCCGAATCTCTGATATTGCTGAATGTACTCAGGGAACGAATCCCCCAGCCAGCCGCACAGGAATATCGGTATGCCACGTGCTGCACACTCCAATGCAACGCTCGACTCAACCGTAAGCGCAATGTAAGTATTGTGCCAAAGCCCCTCGGGGATGGGCCCGCTAATGACTTCGATCCCCCGCACCTTTTCTCGGGGTAAAAGCCGCCGAAGTAAATTGCGGTGACCCCGTTTACTCTCGAACGGATGTAGTTTAAATACGAGCTTGAGTCCGCAGCTTTCCGCCAGAGCACACAAAGGTGGCAAGAGTTCGCGGTATACCTCTTCCATGCGCCACGACCCGAGGCCATAAGGCTCGGTAAAGAACACGAGCCATCGTTTCTTTTGTATGTCAAGACCGGGAGCGATTTCAGAATTCCCCAAGCGGGGAAACGATTCCACCAAATGAGGCTGTCCGACCTGAAGTACCTTAGTACCGTCAATGCCGCACACTCGAGTCATATAGTCGCGCTCCATCTCATTCTTAGCGACATAACAGTCCGCGTCATTAGTTGTTATTGCCATCCAGGAATCCAAAGCTCCGTGGTGGCACGCCACAGCCGGAATTCCGGCGTGCCTGGCTAACAGGAGGGGAATTCTCGTATAAGGATTAGTGTGGTCGGCTGAAAAACACGAGCGGATGTTCTCCGAGTCGAAGAGCCGCTTCCATGCGTCCCTTATTGTGATTTCCCAATGCAGCAGCGATGGAATTCGATCGAAAAGCCCCACTGCGGCAGCCGACTTATATTCCGGCGCGGAGTCGATTAGCCTCATTCTCAAAGCCTTCCATTTTTCTGACAAAGAAGCGATTTCGCTCGCATCCGGCGCTGAGAAATATGGGTGCAGAGATTTCATTTGGACGTTCGCAGGCAATTCCCGCAACTTCGCGTTATCGCGAGCACAGACCAGGAGAAATTGTTCATCAGGCAACAGCTTTGCGTAGGCAAGAGCGATGCGCGAAACACTCGTGTACGCGCTCGGCAAAAGGATTGTGGGCCGAGACGAACCTGCAGCACGTCTGCCGAAGCGCCGCCTGACGAAGCGTTCACTGTCAAACTTGTCCTGCGCTATCTGAAAGATTTGGCGGGCGTCGAAATTTGTGGCAACGTGGGAGTAGTGCTGGAAGCGCCGCAACAGTGTTTGGAAAGAGCCTTCGAGATTAATCAGCCGCCCGCCAAGAAAGTAATGAAGTGCAGCAGATCGGTAATCTGAACGGCTCGAATATATTTCGCACTTCTCGCTTATGTGCCTGGAGAGCCGATAAACCGAGAGTTGTTGCTCCATCCGAGGCATAATTTCCGGAAGGAGCATCGACCACCAATCGATCCCCAGCCTGTCCACTAGACTTTCCCGACCCAACCTGGTCAGAAATCTGATTCGGTTAAAATCTTCGCTCTCGTTAACAAAATCGGATAGGGAGATTACTTGGTATCCGGATTGCCTTCCCCAGTTCTCGTAAGTGCCCGAGGGCGCGCGTCCAAGGTCAACTACCAGGTCGAACTGGGGTCGGGAACGGCTTAGCTTTAAACGGTCCTCGGGGTGGAGAATCAAAACCTTCATTTGGCGAAAATCCCTAAGCCAGTCGAAGAACGGTTTACGCTTCTTAGATCGCCTTATAGCTTACCAAGGTCGCCTGATAGGTAAGTGCGGTTAGCCAATCACTGTCGAGGAGACGCGATTCTTCGACGTGAGCCTCTGAGCCAGGATGCGTCATTAGTTCAACGGTCGGCTTTCCAGGCGGCTTAAGCGAGCACAGTCTCACAAAAGTCTCCAAATCGGTGAATATTCGGGTTGTCTTAAAACCGACCGACCTCAACGCCCGATTGTAAAGCCTCTTCCTTGCTAGCATGCCCCGCGTGGGAAGAGACCGCGGGGCATACAAATTCCTACTGATTCGAATACGGTTGATCTTATAGCGTCGCCGAAGAAGCGCAAGTACGGGAAGCATCTGTGGGATGGTGTGGACGTGGTGGTGACCGTCCAGATGACTTGGTTGTACACCCATGCGCATAACGTTCTCAATCTGCTCGCACCATTCCCGATAAATGGCGCGGAGAATCGGAACGCCGATCTTAATCTCGCGGATGGCATTCCCATTCAATTGACCTTGTTCATTGAGTATTTCCGAGAGTGCGTCCCGACTATCGGCACTCAGTGGCTTGAACTCAGTCAAATTCAGGTGGACGCCGAATGAGCATTCCGAAAATCGATGTACCCTCTTAATCGCCTGGGCCGTAAAAGGACCGTTCGAAAGTATGGTGGCCGAGGTTACCGTTCGATTTTCCAGGCGGCGGAAAATGGCTTCATTCACTTCTTCACTGATGCCCAGATCGTCAGCATTCACCACTATTCGAATAGGCATCGCGACATTGACAGGTGTTGCTAGAGAGTGCGTATCGTCAGTTGGCGTTTAACAAATCCCAACTCATCGGAGTGCCGCGTTCCACGTCGCAAGCAGCTCGTTTGCCAAGAATCTCCGGCAAGTGACGCGTGTGCAATCCGTGGCCGGGGCGGATGGAGCGGACATTTTGATGAGTAAAGACTTCGCCCGATTTCACATCTTGCACGACAAACAGGGAGCGGCGGAGGACTCGGCTGCTCTCTTCGTGTGCGCTAACTCCAAAATGGATCTGCCCCAACGCTCGTTCAGCAATTCTCACCGCTTCCACCATCGATTTGAACTCGTCAGGTTCAATGGAGAACGCGCTGTCCGGTCCTTTCTCAGAACGGGACAATGTAATGTGCTTCTCAATTATGCTGGCCCCGAGCGCTACAGCCGCAATGGGAACCGCGATACTCATAGAGTGATCGGAGAGCCCGACGGGAACTTTGTAGCGGCGAACCATCTCGGTGATGGTTCTAAGGTTCATTTCGTCCGGCGAAGCGGGATAGGCGCTGGTGCATTTTAACAATGCAATCTGCGTGGCACCTGCCGTGCGTGCCACATCCAACGCTTCGTCAATTTCTTCAAGCCTCGCCATTCCGGTCGAAATGATAAGCGGTTTACCGGTTTGAGCGATCTTTCTTATAAGCGGTAAATCCACCAGTTCGGAGGATGCGAGCTTGTAAGCAGGCACATCCATCTTTTCAAGAAAATCGACAGCCGTCGGATCGAATGGCGTGGAGAAGAGATCAATTTTCAGATCATCAGCGACCCGTTTGAGGTTGGGCTGCCATTCCCAAGGCGTATAGGCCTCGCCATAGAGATCATAGAGACTACGTCCGTCCCAAAGCGTTCCGCCGCCGATCCTGAAATATTCGCGGTCACTGCGAATCGTAATCGTATCGGGAGTGTAGGTCTGAAGTTTAACGGCATCGGCGCCGGCTTCCTTGGCTGCTTGAAGAGTGCGGACTGCTCGATCATAATCCTGATTGTGATTCGCGGAAAGCTCTGCGACGATATAGACAGGCTGACTTGGCCCGACGCTGTGTTTGCCGATTGCGATGTGCGGCGTCATTTGTAATCTATTTTCACTCTTGCCGATCGCACAGTTCAAACCCTCCGCCGCACGGATCCTGCTAGCTGCCCCACAACCGAAATTGCGTACTATGCTTCAGGAAAACTCGGAACGAAGTTGAACCTTCATCCTTGCTTAGCCTCAGAACTCGCATGTACCTGACTCGGCATCCACTCCGCAATCGCGGAATAACCCGCGCCTGTATCAACCAGTTCGTGGAAAAAGCGCCGGAATTTTATCTTGCCGTAAGCAATTGGCGGTGGGGAAAGCGGACGCCCGAGCCCCGCCTGGACCGACCATTCGGCGTCTCGGAAGCCGCAGATGGCACGAGCCGCCACTAGACTGGAGAAACGAGCATTCACCTCAAGCAGGTACACCTGGCCCCGGTTCTTACGTAGCTGAATATTTGCGCTGCCTTGGAGACCGCTTGCTTTGACGAACTCGAGTGCATACTGGATCACCCTCGCGTCCTGCGAGGTTTCCGCGAACCATGAGCACCCCGCCCCGCGGAGTTCGCGTCGGAATGCGAGAACCTCAGTGAAATGCGGCGAAGCAAAGATTCCCACCGAGAACTCACCTTCGCGATCATCGATAAACTGCTGCACCAGGTTCTCCGTTCCCTCCCCAATCAATCTTTCCAGTTCCCCGGGGTTGCGCACCACTCGGACGGCCAGGGAACCGCGGGAACGGCGCGCCTTCACGACTAGCGGAAATCCTACTCTGTCCACCAACTGCTTCATGGATTCGCTGTTCGAGCTGTCCGCAAAAGGAACCAGCTGCAGGTGCGGGCTCAGGGCTTGCATGCAACGCAGTTTGTCTCCGAATTTTTGAAACCATTCCCAGGGTTGGCAAACGATCGCGGTTGCACAGGGAAGTTGGGGACCAAGTCCCGATAGCACCGCAATCTCCGCCTCACTGGCCGGAATTACCGCGTCAACCCTATGTCGTCTGCATAGGTCGTCGAGCGCAGACACGTAGCCGGCGCTATCGGACGCCGCAGGCACGGCTTCAAAAACTGAGACGAAAGCGCTCCCGACTCCGCAGGGATCCACGTCGCAGCCGCTGATTTCGAAATCAACCAGACCAATCCGCAAGGCCTTCACCAAAGCCTGGCCTAGATCACCCCCGACAGCAGTCACCAAGACTCGCAGAGCAGAGCTGTTCATCGCGCTAACACCTTCACCCGGTGGTGAGTTGAGGATCGGGAACACGGGCGTACTCAATCACGTTGCCAGCATAATATTGTACCGTTTGAATCTGAGCCTCCCCTGCACCAGTTGCATGATGACGTATTCGGCAGAGCCAGAAAAGCCTCCCGAGTGCCCTACCGGCGCTGGGTTGATGGCGATCTTTCCATCCCATTCCTCGACCATAAGGCGGTACGCACGTCCCAAGAATCACTCTCTCTTTGCGGCAGCAAATCTCGACTCGTCTTCAAGGTCCAGTAAACTCAACCATCGAGCGGATCCCGAGGACTCCATGAATCAGGCACTCTCTGCCAGTCCAGAATTTCCACATAAGATTCTCGTTACCCGTCGCGCCCCCTTGCCATCAACCAGCCGCCTGCCGCTCTCCATCATCTGTTTGCGTCGTGCGCTATCGCGGAGAAGGTCGCCTGCCGCTCTTGCCAATCCCTCCTCTTTTATGTCGGCGAACCACCCCAGATTGACGCCAGCCGCGTTCGCGGCCATGGCCTTAGCTACGGGCGATTGGTGCTCTAGCACTTCCAGCAGTAGACTTGGCAGACCCATGTAAGCCAATTCCCAGGCTGTCGAGCCTGCGGCAGAGAATGCGACATCGGCCCATGCCATCAGCTGAGATACGTTCGATGTATCTCTCAGCACGGTGGCGGCGCGAAAGGTAGCAGCCAGCCGCTGAACTGATTGCAAGTGGGGATTGCTTCCACCCATGACGATCACTACCTCGATGCCCTCGACGTCAGCTCGCTGCAGGCTCCGCACCGTGAGCGACGTGGTGTCGCATGGATCACTGCCGCCCATGAGTACGAGAACCTTGCGGCCAACCAGAGCAACCTCTCGGGACCAGTCGCGCCAACGCTCGAACTCGCGCCGCAGCAGAACGAAGCGTGTCCCGAGAAGCAGCCTCGTGTAGGACTCACGATGGGAATACAAACTTTCGTCGGCGTGCGCGTTCTGGTTTACGACGATATCGGCGGAATAGTGCCCAGCATGCCCGTTGTCATCCACGAAAAGCAGCCTCAGTCCAGCCGCTTTCAGTTGGCGTTGATAGTCCGCGCCGAATTGATATCCGTCCACGACCACCCAACTGGCGGCGTGATGTAGTGCCAACTCTTCTACCTTCCGGGCATCATCTTCCCCGCCTACGGATATTTCAAGCGGGACTATCTCTATATTGGCTGCTAGCAGACGCTCGCGCATGGCTGGCGCTGCCTCGGCGCTGGCGAAAATCGGCCGTCCCCCGGCGTCTTGCCAAGCTTGCGCGAGCGCAAAGCACCGCATGACATGACCCGTTCCCATCGCGGTGCTCGCGTCACTACGCAGAATGAGGGTTCCTGGATTGTGTGCCATTTCTCATTTCCGTCTCGGAGTACACATTCACACGCATCGTGCACGAGCCACCCGACGGTCCTCGATTCTACCGACGGCGAATGTTTGAGTTTTGCGATCTCGCGCGTCTCTCAGTCTATACTGCGGGGAATGCACGAGAATTCCCAGACCCTGGAGGCGGCTGAGAAGCTGACCATCGTTCCCCTCACGCCGGACCGCTATGCTGAGTGGGACGAATTCTGTTTGCAAAGTCCGGATGCCTGGTTCTGGCACACTTCGCAATGGCTCGAATACACGCTGCACTACCGCCCAGAGTTGCAACCGCACTCGCACTCCTTTTTTTGTTTGCATGCCGGATCAGTTGCAGCCGCCTGCCCGTTGATTCTCGAAACTTACAATCGCGAAGGGGAGTCGGTTCGGGAGTTCTCATACGGGGGCGACTCGGTGCCTTCGCCGGCGTTGGCTGACACTCCTTCGGAGCAGACCAAGAAGAGGGTCCTGAGGAGGGCCTTTACCTACTGTGATGAATTGGCCAGAGAGTTGAATGTAGCGCGCGCATCCTTTCGCATGTCTCCCCTGGCAACATCCTTCTGCGACGCCACGATTCCAAAGCCGAACCCTCTGCTCAAGTTTGGATTCAGCGATGTTTCGCTGACGACCCAAGTCGTCGAGTTAGTGTCCGACGAGCAACAGCTGTTGCAGGGGATGCGCAAAGGTCATCGTGCCGACATTACTCGCGCTGAAAAACTGCTGCAAGCTACGATCCTGGATAAAGACGGTGTCACATCGGAGGCATTTGACCGATATCGGCTTTTGCACCAGAAGGCTGCAGGTCGCGTAACTCGTCCTCTTGCCACGTTTCAAATGATGTATGACTGGATTCGGGACGGGCTTGCCATTCTCAGCGTTGCCAGCCTTCAGGGCAAGGATGTGGGATTTGCCTTGGTCAGCATCTACAAGGGTGGCGCCTATTACAGTTCGTCTTGTGAGGATCCGGAGCATAATAACCTGCCGATCGGCCACATTTTGCAGTGGCGGGCTCTCCAGTGGTTAAAACGGCACTCAGTTCGGAGGTATGAGATTGGTCTTCAGTTTTATAGCAGTCAACCTCATGCGATTGTTTCCGAAAAGGAATCAAAAATCTCATTCTTCAAACGCGGCTTTGGCGGTGCTCCCGTGCCGTTGTGGCGGGGAGAGAAGTTCTACGACAAGCAGTATTGCCTGACGACTCTAAAGGCGCGAGCGGAGAAATTCTCGGCGACAATTGGAGAAGGAAGTGAGTAAGGTAAGTTTTGACAACTACGGGAAACTTGCCAAGGAGGGCAAGGACCCTACGGTTATCGCGGGGCGCTACGCAATTCAGGCGTCGGCCGAAAGGAGCATACTGCCGGATGTACTGGCGAAACTCCAGGTCCGCCCCCAGGATAAGCTGCTGGATATCGGCTGCAACGTTGGCGCTCTACTTATTCCCCTTAGCTACCTGGTACAGGGGGTCACCGGAATTGACCATCCAAGTTGCCTTGAGAAACTGCGGCTCCGCGCTCAAGGAGACAATATCCAACTTCTAGGCGGAACCTTCCTGGACCTCGCGATCAAAGAGCAGTTCGACAAGATATTGTGCTACAGCGTCCTCCATTACCTCTCGGATGAAGAGGAGGTACTGTGTTTCATTTTCAAGGCGTTGAAGCTCTTGGCCCCGGGAGGGATAGCCCTATTTGGCGACATCCCGAATCAATCCAAGAAAGAAAGGTTTCTGAGCTCAGAATCCGGAAAAGCGTTCGAACAGCAATGGAAGGAATTGATAAAGAAGGAAGCTGGCAACAATCACAGACAGGTTGAACTATCGCCTGATCCCCATCTCGTCCGGTTCAACGACGAATTCTTACTTCAAATCTGCCGCCGTTGTAGAGCCGACGGTTTTGAGGCTTACATTTATCCCCAACCCTCTCATCTCCCTTTCGGGAACACTCGAGAGGACGTCGTGATTATCCGTCCCGCGTAAACGAAAATGGCGGAACTCGAACAGATTAGACTTTGGAGAGACGCGCCGCCTTCTAATTCAAGACGGGGGAATGGCGGACTCTTTCCAGTAGACTGCATTTTTCCAAGCGGTCGCCAAGCATTGAGTCACTCACTACTGCTCAACGGCCTCGGCAGGCCAACACGCGTGGCCTGTCCGGAATGGAGTTCTCATTGCGTGCTCAGCGCAGTAGGACAGCAAGCTACGCCAATTCCCATGATGGAGGTGGTTCGAAACCATATCCCGGTTGACGCTGTCGTGTTGTATGAGCAGTGGGGATGGCCGATCCCAGCTAATGTATGGGAAACGCTCACTGAAACTTTTCCGAACTCGTTGGTCATCTGGGATCGAGTCGACTCAGCAGATTTCCTAACTCGTACCCAGCTGCCAGCGCCTTTGATTGTGGCCGATGTGACCAGCCTCTCCAAGCTCCTCGGTTTGCCCGGTGGAGGAATTCTGCGATATCGAGGCGAATACTCGAAATACGAGCAGGGGTCGAACTGCTTGCTTACGCAACATCTCCTGAAGGCTGATGAGAAACTCCGAAGCAGTCTGGCATACAAGGAATATTTTCAGAATCACAGGGAAGCGTTGCATCCCGATGTACTCAACTGGGTACAGCAAAATTCGCTAGCGGACGCTGTGACTGAGGAAAGTGAGGCCAGGCAACGCAATCTGCACCTGCTGATGGATACAAGTTGCGCCGCACGTTGGGAGCCTTGGATGCGCAGAGCGGTGGAGGAAGGGGCACCCGCAGGCATCGCGCCTCTGTTCCGCGGAGAAAGTCCGACCAAACTTGCAGCAATTGCCTCACGCTTGCAAGAGCGGCATCAAATGAGTACCGCGATCTATCACTTCAATTGGTCCGGCAATCCGATCTCGCCAAGTTACGAGTTATGCCTTGCCTTCCCTGTGCACGGATTGACGTGGGACATGGAATCGGTGCTCATGGAATTACAACGACCGTTATGACCCTAGCGCACGCGGAAGACCGGCTGAATCATCTCGCCTTCCAGGAAACGTTCGGGGTGCGGATCTTCCAACCATCCGGCCACGGTCTTCATGGTTGCCGCGTACGCTTCTAGAGTCTGCTGCACCGCGATGTGATCGTGGGCCGCGGTCATATTATGCGTGACCAGGATCAGGATGCCTCGCTTGGTCAGTTCCTGAGAAACCAGGCTACGAAGCAGCAGGCTGTCCTTGCCGTCGGCGTCGCTAAATTTTATCAGCGACCACGACGGTTGCCCCAAGCAAGTCAGACGATCCGCCAAGCCGGAGAGTTTAGCCAGCGCGTTGAATCCATCCTGGAGCACTCGGCCGCTGGCTTCCATGCGAGCCAAGGCGTCGGTGTATTCGAGAATATCAAGAACCTTCATTGCAGCCGCCATGGAAGAGACTTCGCCAGCGAACGTAAAGCTGAAAAAGATCTCTTCGAAGACCTTCATCACATCGGCGCGGCCGACGACGCATGCAATGGGAAAACCATTTCCCATCGCTTTGCCGATGCAAGCCATGTCCGGCACAACGCCATAACGTTTTTGCGCTCCACCCAAGCCGAAATGGAAGCCGGAGCATATCTCGTCAAAGATCAGCAACACCCCATGACGATGAGTTATCTCCTTCACCGCTTGCAGATAACCCAGGGCGGGCTCGACGAAGTTGACGGGTTCCATGATGACGGCGGCAAATTCTCCGGAATGTTCTTGTAACAATTTCTCAAGCGCAAGGAGATCGTTATATGGAAAATGATGCGTAAGCGCGCGCACGGCGTCCGGAACTCCCGCATGGCGGGTCGTGCTTCCGATGTACCAATCCTGCCAGCCGTGATAGCCACAGCAAGCGATCCGCTCGCGTCCGGTGAAGGCCCGCGCCGCCCGGACCGCACCTGAGGTTGCATCGGACCCATTCTTGCCAAAGCGAACCATTTCGGCGCAGGGAATCAGCCGCGTCAGCCGCTCGGCCAGTTCGACCTCAAGCGGATGAGGCAGAGAAAAACTGTGCCCTTCCGCGAGCTGAGCCGAGACCGCCTGGTTCACTTCCTCATTCGCGTATCCCAGAATATTTGGCAGGAGACCCTGGACGTAATCAATGTATTCGTTTCCGTCCACGTCCCAGACGCGGCAGCCCTTGCCACGCTGGAGAAAAACCGGCGCGACGCCTTGAACGTACTGGTTCTTGCTTTTGCTGAAAGTCTGGGCACATCCAGGGATCACTTTTCGCGAGCGAGCCAGCCAGGCTTGCGACTGGGTGGTGGAGCGCCTTGCAGCGGGACCGGCGGCGGCCTCTCGATATAAGCTCGAATAATAACCTTCATTGCTAATGATCCCCGGAATTACCGCCAAGTCAGGCCTCCGGTGCAGCAAGTCCAATACATCTCTATATCCGAATCTTTCCTTCGCCGGCAACTCGGCGTATATCTTCCGCACGAACTCCAGATCAGAAGGATAATCCACGGTCCAGCGGTGAGTGCCCAATGGGACCGGAGATTCGCTCTCCACGTTGACCGTGCGAAACTTTCCACTGAGCAAATACGGTGTGACATGCTCGCGCTCGGAGGATTTGACTGACTCACTCCACGCTCGCTCCAGCGCGACAAAGGAAAAGACCTCGGTGTCCAGACCATCGGGATATGTGTAGCGCAGTGTGTTGGAAGCGTAATCCCTTCCCCCTTCCTGAAAGCGGGCTACAACGCGGTCAATGACCTCGGAATCGATCAACGGACAATCCGCCGTGATGCGGACCACAACGTCGGCCTGTTTTTCCTTGGACGCTTGATAGAAGCGATCCAAAACATCGTCTTCGCTACCGCGAAAACATGCGATGCTCTCGCGCTGGCAGAAGCTGGCAATCGGGTCATCAGAGGAAGCGCAGGTCGTTGCCACCACAACCTCATCGACAGTGCGGGCAGCTCGCGCAAGCCTTACCACATGCCAGAGCATAGGCTTGCCTGAAATCTCCGCAAGGGTCTTACCCGGGAAGCGACTTGAGCCCATGCGCGCCTGAATGATAGCCAGAATCATGTCGGCATCGTGTTCTCAACGGGGACCATTCTTCCCTGCCGATTGGAAGCCTTTGCCGCGAAGACGATTTGCATTACGCCTGCCGCATCCGGAACGGACAGCGTCGTCGCATTCCGAGTGCGCACGGAATCAAGAAAGTGACGCATCTCATCCAGGAACATTTGATTGGGCTGCCAATCTTCTGGCTGTGGGAATGTGGTCACCTGGCCGTTCGCATCGCAAAAACGGACTTGCTTAGTATTGAAATCCCAAAAAATCGAACCTTTCTCGCCGACGATTTGACAGCCTCGTTCGTAAGTCCTTTGAACGTAATCAAGGTGGATTTCCGAAACCGCGGAATTAGAATGGCGGCAGAGAAGAACTGCAACATCCTCGGTGGAGATTTCCAACGAACTCAGATGATCCGCGACGCAAAATACCTCTCGAACCTGCCCAAGATACCAGCGCGCCAGATCAATTTCGTGAACGCCGTCGAGGATACAACCGCCGCCAGTTTCTTCCCGCGCGGCATAGTTATCGCGATAATCAATGCCCGGCCGCCACGAGGGAAGGTATGAACCGGCGTGAATGCGTGCGAAGAGGACCTTTCCAGGCAGACCTTCTTGAAGCATTTCTTTAACCTTCAATGGGCCTGGGTGGAATCGCATGTTGCATCCCACAAGGGAAACCAACTTCTTACGCTCAACAAGTTCAGCAAGTTCGGCGAGCCCGTCAGGGGTGTGGGAAAGCGGCTTTTCTACAAATACATCACAGCCGTAGCGAGCGATTTGTATCGCTTGTTGCACGTGCAAATGGGGTGGAGTACTCACCACTACGAAATCCGGGGACCAATTTAGACCATCGCTCAGATCTTTAAACTCAATAGCTCCAAGTTCTCTTATGGTGTCTCGCCTCTCACTGTCAGTTTCCACTAAGCCCAGCTCGATTGACCCTAAA